>Ga0335069_10010226_pt1 | contig 13299 bp, 6 predicted proteins | sample Lox_Sample_11_FD_206714 | JGI IMG/M metagenome (GOLD analysis project Ga0335069, IMG submission 206714) | Soil microbial communities from Loxahatchee National Wildlife Refuge, Florida, United States - Lox_Sample_1.1 | ecosystem: Environmental > Terrestrial > Soil > Wetlands | place: USA: Florida... | reverse complement strand
CGGCGATGGGGCTCCGCCTCTTCTCCGCGTCGCCGTCGGACGCGCTGACCGCCCTGTGGATACCGGCGGGGGTGACCTGGGACGCGCTGCGCGCCGCGCTCCGCGAGGAGAGCGGACTCACCGTGGCGGGGGGGCAGGGGGAGTTTGCCGGGAAAATCTTCCGCGTCGCGCACATGGGCTCATGCGACGAAATGGACGTTGTGACTGCGCTCGCCGGGCTCGAGCGGGCGCTCGCTGCATGCGGCGCGCCTGCCGCTCCCGGCGCGGGCGTCGCGGCGGCCGTCCGGGCGTTCGGGCGTTGAACGTGCAGAAGGGGTGCTCATGAAAGTGCTCATCAGCGACCAGCTCGAGCAGAGCTGCATCGACATCCTTGTCCACGAGGGGTTCACCGTCGACAACCGCCCGGGCCTCGCTCCCGGCGCGCTCCTGGAGGCGATCGGGGAGTACGACGCGCTGGTGGTCCGGAGTTCGACGAAAGTGACCGCGGACGTCCTGGCCGCCGCCGCGCGGATGAAGGTGGTCGGCCGGGCGGGGACGGGCGTGGACAACATCGACCTGGACGCAGCGACGCGCAGGGGGATCCTCGTCATGAACACGCCGGGGGGGAACACCGTCTCCGCCGCCGAGCACACGGTGTCGATGCTCCTGTCGCTTGCGCGCAATATCCCCCAGGCGCACATGAGTCTTGCCCGGGGGGAATGGGAGCGGAAAAAATTCACCGGGACGGAGGTGACCGAGAAGACGCTCGGCGTGGTGGGGCTCGGGAAGATCGGGCGGGAGGTTGCCTCCCGGTGCCTGGGACTCGGGATGAAAGTCCTCGGCTACGATCCGATCCTGGCGCCCGACGCCGCGGCCCGGCTGCAGATCGAGCTCGTGACGCTCCCCGAGCTGTACCGCAGATCGGATTTCATCACCGTGCACACCCCCCTCACCCCCGACACGCGGGGGCTCCTCGGCGACGCCACGCTGTCACAGTGCAAGAAGGGAGTCCGGATCATCAACTGCGCCCGGGGAGGGATTGTCGACGAGGCGGCGCTCCTGCGCGCGCTGGAATCCGGCCGCGTCGGCGGGGCGGCGCTGGACGTGTTTGAGAAGGAGCCGCCGGCGGGCAATCCGCTCCTCCGCCACCCGAAAGTCATCGCGACGCCCCACCTCGGCGCGTCCACGGAGGAAGCCCAGGAGAAGGTCGCCGTCCAGATCGCGCACCAGCTCGCCGATGCTCTCCACGGCCGCGCCTACGCGGGTGTCGTCAACGGGAGCGCGATGCTCCTGACGCTGAAGGCGGAGGTGCGCCCGTACATCGCGCTCGCGGAGAAGCTCGGCCACATCGCCGCGCAGCTCGGCACCGGGAAGCTCCGCCGCGTCACCGTGGCGGCGTCCGGCGACATCGTCACGTCCGCGATCGAGCTGATGAAGGCGGGCATCCTGAAGGGAATCCTCTCCCACAGCCAGCCCGAGCCCGTCAACTTCATCAGCGCCCCGTTCATCGCCGAAGAGCTGGGGCTGGCAGTCGGGGAGACCAGGGAGCCGGAAGGGGGGAACTACCCCAACCTCCTCAGCGTCCGCTACCAGACCGACCGGGAGACACGGGAGTACGCCGGGACGGTGTTCGGGACTTCCGCCGTCCGTCTGGTGGCCATCGACGGCTTCAGGTTCGAAGTGCGGCCGGAGGGGGATCTCCTCATTTATACGAACGTCGACCGTCCCGGCATGCTCGCGCGCGTCGGGGCGATACTTGCCCGGCACACGGTCAACATCGCCGGCGTGTCGCTCGGCCGCGCCAGCGTGGGGGCGAATGCGCTCACAGTGATGAATACGGACAGCCCCATCCCTCCTTCCGCCCTTGATGAGCTCAGGGGGGTTGACGGTGTTACTGGCCTGAAAACAGTACATCTGCCTGAATGAAATGTCCTGATTTCAGCTTTTTTTTGGATTCCTATTGACAAAGACAACCTCGCTGTTTATCTTTCGCCTGATTCAAAGGTTCTTTCCTACCGTTGCATAACTCAACGCAAAGGAGGTGATGATCATCGGGAGATACTGATACTGCTTTCCATTCTTCTTACCCGATCCACCCTGTGCTGAAGATCACTTAATTCGAGTGATCTGCGATACGCCCGGGAGAGCGTCCCCAGGCAGTCGTTGCCTGTTGCCGCGTGCACGAGTCAATTCCCGAGCCGTCAGTTCGGCTGTCTGCCTGGTCTTTCCTGCTCGCCGCAGATGCTTTGCAGGGGTTTCCAGGCTTACGGCGCATCGCGGGGAGTTTCCTGAGATTCTCCGAGTTGACCTTTCCCGACCTCTGCGCAGGCGTTCCACGATGTCGATGCAATTGTGGTGTGCGATCCAGCCAACACATAAGGAGGTACACAATGCAACGTAAGCTTTTGGTGCTGGTGTTGATCACGGCCCTGGTTCCTGCCCTGTTGTTTGCAACCGGCAAGATCAGAGGCAAGGTGATCGATGCAGGCTCAGGCGAGCCCCTCGTTGGAGCAAACGTTGTCCTCGTCGGGACGTCAATGGGTGCCGCGTCGAACGTGTCCGGCGAATTCACGGTGCTGAACGTTCCTCCGGGCACCTACACGCTGAAGACAAGCTATGTTGGCTATCAGACGATCACGCTCTCCAACATCCGCGTGAACAACGACCTGACGACGGAAGCGAACTTCCAGCTGCCGGCGGAAGGCGTGACCGTGGGGACGGTGGAGATCGTGGCCGAGCGACCGATGATCAACAAGAGCGCGACGAATGCCGTCCGCATCGTTGACGCAGAATTCTTCCAGAAGGTCCCGGCGCGCGGCATCAACACGGCGATTGTGACGCAGCCCGGCGTCGTTTTTCAAAACAACAATATCTATATCCGCGGCGGACGCCCTGACGAAGTCGGTTTCCGGATCGAGGGTGTCGGTGTGAACGACATGCTCTTCGGCGGGCGTGCAGTATCGGTCACCGCGGAAGCCGTCGAGCAGATCCAGGTTCAGGCAGGAGGGTTCAATGCCGAGTACGGCGGAGCGAATGCCGGGATCGTTCAGACACAGCTCCGCACCGGGAGCGCCGACCGCTGGACGGCGTCGATCCTGGGTGAGAGCGACCGGTTCACCGGCATTAACAAAAGCGCGCTTGGCGGCTGGTCCTATGGCTACTCGGATTTTACGGGCACCATCGGTGGTCCCGTCCCCGGGCTCGGCAACAAGTTGCGCCTGTTCGCGGCCTTGCAGAATACATTCTACCGCGACCCGTCTGTGTCCGTCCGGTCCGGCTACAACTTCACCGGCGCCAACGCAGTCGTGTCAGATCCCACGGTGACCGAGTACCATTCCAATGTGAAGGCCGACACGCTCAATCTCCAGCTTCCGGGCGGGAACGCGCTCGGCGGCGGCGACAACCGCTGGGTCATGAGCGGAACTGCGCTCCTGGACCTCTCGCCCGTACAGCTCCGCGTGGCAGGATCGTACAGCACGGACAGGAGCCAGAATCAGACCACACTGGGCGACCTGTTCAATCAGAGCCGTCTCCCGTTGAACATCTCCAAAGACGGATTCCTGAGCGCCAGATTCTCGCACGTCCTGACGCCGACGGTCTTTTACGAAGCGAGCTTTGAGTACTATACAAACAGTTATGTGTCGGAAGATCCCCAGCTCCTCGGTGACGTGTTTGATTACGGCAATCCTGCTGTCAACGCGGCGCTCGGCTACAACCTTCGCGTCGTGAGCGGGCAGTCGCTCAACTGGCCGTCCTGGCCGCTCTGGGGTGGAGGGACGTTCTCAGTCAACGAGCCCGGCACCCAGATTGCAGGGTACGATCACAGGACCCAGAAAGGGTTCGGCGGCAAAGCCGATCTGACCGCACAGCTCAAGTCGCACGAGATCAAGTTCGGCGGCGAGTACACGCAGTACACCATCCGCCGCTACAGACCCGGCAGCCCCTTCCAGTGGTGGAATCTGGGGAACCAGTACACCGGCAGCACGCTCGAACTCGCCATGATGAAGACCGGCGGGCTCGGCACGGACGGATACGGCTATGACGTCTTCGGGAACCAGATTAACAGCGACGTCATCCGCAACGGTGAGATCTGGTATCTCGGACCCCGCAAGCCAGTGTTTGCGGCCGCGTACGTGCAGGACAAGATCGAGCTTTCGGACATCATCCTGAACCTCGGGCTCCGGTATGATTTCATCAATCCGGACAGCAAGGATGTGGCCACTCCCAACAACCTGACATTCGGCCCGGACGGACTGTTCATGGCGAACCAGGTCGTCCCGACGGACAAGACGTCGCAGATCAGTCCGCGCATCGGGTTCTCATTCCCGGTGACCGATCGCACCGTGTTCCACGCGCAGTTTGGGAAGTTTATCCAGCAGACCGAGCTGCGTGATTCCTACCTGTCGCCTGCGCAGTGGGTGGGCATCGTCAAGAACGGCTTCTTTGTCACGAACACGTGGGGATGGGGACTGAAGCCGACCCGCACGACGCAGTACGAGGCGGGATTCTCGCAGCAGGTGAGCGACTACGCGTCGTTTGACCTCACCGCATTCTACAAGGACATTCGGGACCAGATCGCGTACACATACGTCATCCCCGCCCCTGGCTCCACGATCGCGAACTACGGCGCCCTCATCAACGCCGACTTCGCGACCACGAAGGGAATAGAAATGAAGTTCACGCTCAGGAGGGTCAACAGGATTGCGGCCCAGGTGAATTTCACGCTATCTGATGCGGCGGCGACAGGCTCCAACCCGCAGAGCGCAGCTGGTCTCTGGTCGGCCGGCTCCGTGGTCCAGCTCCCCAAATACACGTACCCCGCCGACTTCAACCAGCCGAACCGGGGAAGCGTGCTGTTTGACTACCGCTTTGCGAAAAACGACGGCGGGCAGATCCTGCAGCAGGCAGGCCTGAACCTTCTCCTCACATTTAACAGTGGTCACAGCTATACGCGCCTCCAGGAGACCCAGCTGGGTGCCGCCCCGACCGACCCGAGGTTCCGCGTTCCCGTGGAGCCGATCGGTTCGTCGACGACCCCATGGTTCTTCCAGCTTGATGCGCGTCTGGACAAGGAGTTTTCAGTCGGGACGCTCGGGTTTGACGTCTACCTCTATGTGATCAACCTGTTCGGCACCGACAACGCGGTCAACGTCTTCGCCCGTACCGGCGATCCCTCGAACGACGGATGGTTTGCCACTGATGCGGGACGCGTCAATGCGGCCAACTATGGTCCGCAGTACGTGGCCTTCTGGAATGCGGTGCTGGACGGGAAAAACTCCGGCAACTGGGGTCCGCCCCGCCAGGTTCGGTTCGGCGTGAAATTGGACTACTAATTACTCAGGAGGTTTAGCACATGAATTCGACACGGAGATTCATTACGCCGGGATCCGGACTCCTCGTCCTCCTGCTCCTGAGCTTCTCATTCGCCTTCGCCGGTCTGAGCGAAAAGGAGAAGGCGGACAGGGCACAGGGCCTGGGGAAGACGTCGGGAAACGACCTCTACCGGCCTTTCCTCATCAACAACGTCTTCAACTACTACAGCAATAACGGAGACGGCTCCTACAACAAGTTCAGCTCAAGCAACGAAGGGTTCGAATTCTACAAGGGATCCGGCAAGACGATCATCTTTGAAGACGGCGTGGTCTGGGGCGGCTACCACAAGGGACGTGCCTCGGCCAAGGTCGGCGGTTCCGTCTACCAGCACGGCCTTCAGGCCGGTCCGATCCTCTCGAACGGGACCGCGACCACCGACCCCGTCGCCGACGATCCTACAAATCCGGCGAACAGAATATACCGTGTGAGGCCGGACATCGGCCCCAAGACCGCGTTCGCCGACGTGCAGGCGAAGATCCAGGGCGAGGAGGTCGCCTATATCGGCCGGTATGAGAGCTACTCGGCACAGGATATCTACACGCAGTACGTAAACGACTGGAACCAGTGGCCGGCAAGCCAGGGTGCCCCGTTCACGTACGGCAAGGACGCGCTCGGCGTTCAGCGCGCTGCGCCCGCCCCGTATGATCCGAACTTCGATACCCCGGGACAGCCCGGCTCGGACCAGACGCTCTGGTATGTCGCCAACGACTGCGACCCTGTCCGTGTGAACGGCCTTTCGGGATCTCCCATCATCGGCCTTGAAATGCGCAGGACGATCTGGGGATACAAGCGGAAAGGGGCTCTCGGTCAGACGATATTCATGAGCACCCAGATTATTAACAAGAGCGGTGCGCGGATCGACACGATGTTCATGGTCCAGTGGTCCGATCCCGACCTCGGAGGGGGCACGCAGAACTTCGAGGGCTGCGATACCACGCGGAGCCTGGGGTTTGTGTACAACGGAGTCTCCCCGGATGCGCTCTACGGTACGAACATCCCTGCGGGGGGCTTCGACTTCTTCCAGGGACCGATCGTTCCCGGCGCTCCGAGTGATACGGCGGTGTTCATGCTGCACAAGCGCGGCGGTTTCAAGAACCTCCCGATGTCCGCGTTCGTCATCTTTATCAACGGCGGCGGCACCTACGGCGACCCGATACAGGGCCCCGGCGGGGACATCCAGTGGTGGCACCTGATGAACGGGACAATTGCCTCAAACGGAAATCCGTTCATTGACCCGAACACACACCTGGCATCGAAGTTTGTGTGCCCCGGTGACCCGGTATTCAACGATAACACCGGGGGGCACGGGTGGATTGCTCCGCAGACATTTACCCCTCAGGACACCCGCCTCTGCATGGTGAGCGGTCCGTTCACGATGGCTGCCGGTGATACGCAGGAGCTTGTGGTCGGGAACCTTGCCGGTCTCGGCGCTGACAGGCTCTCCAGCATCAACGTCCTGAAGTCGCTCGACGACAAGGCGCAGTCGGCCTACAACAGCCTCTTCGCGCTTCCGTCGCCTCCGCCAGCCCCTGTCGTATCGGTCGCAGCGCTGGATGGTGAGATCATCCTGAGCTGGGGCGATGCGGTGACGCTGTCGCAGACGGAAGGGTTGGTCAGCCAGGGCTTCGCCTTCGAGGGGTACAATCTCTACGAATACCCCGGTCCCGCCAACACGGGCGGCATCCTGCTGGGAACGTATGACCTGGTCGACGGCCTCACGGTTCTGACGGACACCGCATACGATGCGGCGACAGGCCTGAACCTGATCCAGATTCTGCAGCAGGGTTCGGACAACGACATCATCCACTCGATCGACCTGACATCGAGCAAGGTGACAGGCACGCGGCTGGTCGACGGCACGCCGTACTACTTTGCGGTCACCGCGTACAGCTACAACGCGAATCCGCCTGCGGCGGCCGGGACGCACAGCCTCGAGTCCTCGCCGAGCATCATGACGATTGTCCCCCACTCACCGAATCCGGGGACCCGTTACACGTCGAAACCGGGTGATTCATATCCTGTGACGCTGACGACCGCGGCGGGCAACGTTGCGAGCGACGGCTCGGTTTCCGCGACGGTTGTCGACGTGACGAAGCTGACGGGCGATAACTACAACGTCACGTTCAGCACCGACACGACGCTCGGGATGACCGTCTGGGCGGCGAAAGATCTGACGAAGAACACGACAATCATCAGCGGCCAGACAAACCAGAGCGGTGACAACCATTACCCGATCCTGGACGGCATGCTCATCAAGGTGCAGGGACCGCCCCCGGGCATGAAGGACTGGGCGATTCCGAGCGGCTCGCGCCGATTCTCTCCGGTCGGTGGCGCGCACTTCGGCCTCGAGGGGTTCAGCAATGCCGGCGATCCGGAAGCTGCGCAGGATCTGGCCAACGGGACGATAGGGATGGCGGGTAACCTCGCATTCGGCGGCATCGGGACGACGCTGACACAGCCGACGGACTACCACGATGTGCTGCTGAAGTGGGCCGCCGTCGATTCGATCAACAAGCTCTGGGATCCGAATGCTGTGCCGACGGACACGAACTACTCGCTCTCGTACCGCTATCTCCGCGCCGCGACGGCCGATCCGACGACATTTGTGCCGCCGCGCCCGGAGTTCCTCCCCTGGATCAAAGTGGCGGCAGCCGGCTATCCCTACCAGGACTACGTGTATGGTGTGCCGTTCTCGGCCTGGGACATGTCGTATAATCCCCCCCGGCGGCTCGCGGTAGGTCACTTTGAGAACAATCAGTCAGGCGGCCTCGTGGACGGGCGCTACTTCCCCGCACTCACGACCGTGGATAACAGTGCCGCTACCGGGCCGCGGGAGATGTGCTTCATCTTCTCCTCGCCGTATACGACGACACCGGTCGCGCCGATGAACACCAATATTTCCAACAACTCGTCAATGCCCCTCATGTGGGTGCTCACCTGCGCGCGGAGGAACGATCCTCCCTACAACAATGCGGCGGGCGGCGGCATCAATTCGGGGCAGGACCAGTTCCTCATCCGGTCCAACAAGGTCAACACGACGGCCCACACGTTCAGCTGGACATCCAAGAAACAGACGATCGGGGACGTGGCGGCGGCGAAGCTCGACGTGACGAAGGTCAATGTGTACCCGAACCCCTACATCGGGTTCAACCCGCTGGAGACGAACAAGTTCGCGCGGTTCGTCACGTTCACGCACCTCCCGACGGCCGCGACGATCCGTATCTTCAATCTGGCGGGCGTGCTGGTACGAACCCTCATAAAGAACGATCCGAGCCAGTTCATCAACTGGGACCTGCAGAACGAATCCGGGTTCCCGGTGGCCGCGGGCATGTATGTCGTCTACATCGATATGCGCGACCTGGGGACCAAGACGCTGAAACTCGGCGTGATCCCCGAACAGCAGTACCTGGATCGCTGGTAGATTCCGCGCCTCCCGACCGTGCGCCCGGAGCGGGCGCACGGGGCGGGGGGATGAACTGCAGGAGTATTCGGACAACGAAAGGAGAGTCTTTATGAAGAACCTAGTAACGCGGACGGCGGTCTGCCTGGTTCTGCTGGCGAGTGTCGCTCTCACGGCGAGCGCTGCCAACAAGGACCGCATCGGCACCGCCGGCGCGCAGGAGCTCCTGATCCCCGTCGGCGCGCGCACGCTCGCCATGGGGGGCTCGAGCATGGTCTTTGCCACAGGGGCTGAAGCCATCTACTGGAACCCGGCAGGCCTCGGCCGGATGACGGGCAACGTCGAAGCGATGATCTCCAGCATGAACTACATGGCGGACATCGGCGTAGTCTACGGCGCGGTGGGGATAAAGACGGGCGACTTCGGCGACTTGGGATTCGCGATCAAGTCGATCAATTTCGGGAAGATCCCTGTCACGACGTCCCTCTATCCTGACGGGACCGGGGATACCTACTCCCCGACGTTCATCACGCTGGGCGCGACGTACGCCAAGGCGCTGACGGACCGGATCTCGATCGGTGTGACGGCGAACCTGGTGACGGAGCGGATCCTGGAAATGAGTGCCAACACGATGGCAGTGAACTTCGGCATTCAGTACCAGAACCTGGCGATCCAGGGACTAAGCCTGGGCGTTGCAGTGAAGAACATCGGGCCGGGTCTCCAGTTCAACGGCTCGAATCTTCTCGTCCAGGCCGACGCGACCACGGGGCTCCGCTCGACGCAGAATTATGCCATTGTCGCGGCGACCTCGGACCTTCCGTCGCAGCTTGAGATCGGCCTCGGGTACACCAGGAAGTTCGACGAGAAGAACGCCGTGTCGATCGGTGGCATGTTCCGGAACAACAACTACCAGGATGACGAGTACACCCTGGGCGCGGAATATGCGTTCAACGATCTCGTATTTCTCCGCGGCGGCTACACCTTCGCGCCCCAGTCGGTGAAGGACATTGCCGGTGGCAACAGCTATCCGTACGATTACACAATCGGCGCCGGCCTGCACGCCCCGGTGGGAGATCTGGACCTCTCGTTTGACTACGCATATCAGCACGTGCGGTATTTCAGCGGCAACAACGTGGTCTCGCTTCGACTCGGCTTCTGAAGCGGCACCAGTTGCGATCTTCATCCGGGAAAGCCCCGCCTCGTGCGGGGCTTTCCTTTTTGTATCTCTTGTCGTATCATGGACTTACGGAGGTGCCGCTCTGCGACTGCGACGTCTTGAACACCTGGGTATGCTGGCCCTGCTGTTGACACTGATTGGCGCTGTACACCTGACGGCGGCCGGTGCGGGGTCTCCGGCACCGGCCGGGGCTGTTGCCCGCTGGCAGGCCATCCGTGACCTTGAGTCTTCTGCCGTGGTATTGGTTGTTGCAGCGGAACCAGGGGAAGAAGATCTGGCATCGATTGCCGCCCTCCGGATGGGGGAAGGTGCGCACGTGCTTGTTGCGTTCGTGACGGACGGAGGGGCGACGCCCAGCGATGCTGATGGTGATCTCCCGATGCAGCTGGCGGGGCGACGCAGACATGAAGCGGATGCCGCCCTCCGCGCGCTCGGCGGGGACGTCCACTTCATGGGATTTCCAGATTACGGTTTCGTGGCGTCCAGGGGGGGGCTTGAACGCCTTTGGAGCCGTGATTCGCTGATGAGAAGGTTTGTTACACTCATTCGCGGGGCAAGGCCCGATGTCTTACTGATCGAACACGATTTCCGCGCGGATCAGGGAGACGCGGTCCGGCAGGGGCTGATCCGAGACATGGTTCTGGCGGCTGTGACGGCCGCTGCGGACCCCGGCGCACGGGCCATGCCGGGTCCTGCATGGCCCGTCCTCCGCGTCTGGGAGGAGACCGTGGGGAGCGGGGGGAGCGTGTCCGTCCCGTCCGATCGTGTAGATCCGTTGATGAAGAAGTCGTACAGGGAAATCGCCAGGGAGGCAGCGGGGGCCTATTCTTCGCTTCGGCTGTCGACCGCCGCCCGGCTTGCGGAACGGCGGGGGGTATACCGTGCGCTGCGCGGAGGGGGAGGGGCAGGCGCGGGGATCACCGGGGGGCTCCCTGTGATCCCTGCCGGCATCCGTTCCGCGGAAACCGCCGTGCGGCAGGCGGCAAAGGCGGCTGCGGGAGGTCCGGAGGCACAGGCGCTCCGTTCGATTGAGGGGGCAATCGCGGTAGTGGAGCACGCGATTGCGGAGGGGAAGGGCCGGCTTACGAACGTCGAGAAGCGACTCCTCATCGGGTGGAAACAGGAGCTGGAGTCGCTTCGCTGCACAGTCCTCGGCGTCGACATCCGGTTCGTCCTGAGCGACACGCTCGTGGCGCAGCGGCAGCAGTTTACGATCCGGTTTCCGCGGGACAGGCGGTTCCCTGCCGGCGGCACCTCGGAGATCATTTTTCCGGCTGCGATGGACTCCACCTGGTTGATCAACGGAAGCGAGGGATTCCAGTTTTCATTCGCGCTCCCCGACACGTTCAACATCCTCACGCCGGGAGAGATGCCATGGAACCGCCCGACGTCTACCTACGGATCGCAGAGCACGACGCTGAACGCTTCATTTCCTTTTGTCATCGCGCACAAGGACGCCGATCCCCTCCGGCGGTTCGCGCTCAGGCGGGAAATCGCGCTTGGAGTATCACCGAACCAGTCGATAGAATTTCTGACGCCCTTCGTCCGTGTTACGCCGGGAGACCGGCTGGTGGTGCGGCTCCAGAACGTCTCACGGGACACCTATCGGGGGACGATGTCCGTGGGGGATTCGATCGTCAGGCCCACGGCCCTGCGGATCGCCCTCAACCGGAGCGAAGGGCCGGTTGTCGACTCGCTTGCGCTCTCGTGGCGTGACAGCGTCTCCGCCGGAGACCATGTGATCGCTCTCAGGATCGGGAAAGGGCCGCCGGTCGGCACGTTCATCGCGCGCAAGTTCGATGCGACGGCCGACACGTCCCGCCCGGTCTGCCTCATCACCGGACTGCGCCACAGCCCGATCGCCGCGGCGCTCCGGCGACTCCATGTCGCGTGTGTTTCACTGGACGAACCGCTCGGCGATTCATCCCTCGCCCCCTTCCGGACGGTTATCGTCGATCGCGACGCCATCGCGCTCAGGGAGGATGGTGCGCACGCAGCGGCGCTGATCGAAGCCTGGGTGCGCGGGGGGGGACACTGCGTGCTCCTTGCACAGCGATGGAACGCAAAAAAGGCTGGCCCGCTGGCGCAACTGGTACGCTTCGGACCCGGCCGCCTGTTTCCCCCGGAGGGGCCGGTTGACGCGGATTCGGCCGCCGGGCCCGCAGTGGCGCCCAACAGGCTCCGGGAGGGAGACTGGGAGGGCTGGATTATCAGCCGGGCGCGCGCCACGCTTAACCTCGCCGGGGAGGGGGGAGCCGTCGCGTGGTGCCGCGACAGGGCCACGGGAGCGGTTCTCGGGGCGACGATCGCCGCGGGGGGGGGGACGATAGCGGCGGTGACGCTCGACATCTCCCCGCAGCTCCAGATCGTTCATCCCGGGGCATGCCGCCTCCTCGCAAATCTGGTATCCCACTGAGTATACACACTGGGGCTGCTTCATGCGCCGTTTGCTCCTGTACCTCGCTCCCGCCGTTGTCGCCGTGGGCCTTGCTACCGTCCGTGCGCAGACGCTTCCGGTGGGCGGCACGTCGTTCGACGTCGATCTCTACGGGAACGTCTACGTCCTGGACGCCGGGAAGAACACACTCCGGCTGTACGACAGTGGAGGGACGCTGCTGAGGGAAGTGGGGGGGCCCGGGTGGGCGGACGGCCAGTTCGACCGGCCGGCCGCAGTCTGGGCACGGAACGGGATCGATGTCTATGTCGCCGATTTCGGGAATCACAGGATCGAGCGGTTTGACAGGTCGCTCAATTTCGTCTCTTCGTTTTCGACGCGCGATAACGCGAATCCCGACGAGCGGTTCGGCTATCCCTCGAGCGTCGCGCTGTCGCGGCTGGGCGAGCTCTTCATCTGCGACACGGAGAACGGGCAGATCGTGAAGGTCGACCGCTTCAGCACCGTCGAGCGGACGTTCGGCGGAATCACCGCTGGCAAAGGGCATCTTGCTGCGCCGGTTGCCGTGGCAACCGGGCCGAACGATGCCGTGTACGTGCTGGACGGGTCCCGGGTGGCCGTGTACGACGCATTCGGCAACTACCTCAGGGATCTCCTGCCGGGCGTGGTCACGCATCCGGTGGGGCTCTTCGCGGACGACGGCGCTGTGGCGGTGCTCGACAGCGCGACGATTTTCTTCTGCAACGCGGAGGAACGTCCCGCGGGAGCGTTCGAGACGCGGGGCGCTGTTCCCGCGGGAGCCGCCGTCCGGTCCTTCGTGCTTGCCCGAAATTCTCTTTACCTGCTGACGGCGGATGAGATCATCCGGGTGGCGGACCCGCGGCATGCGGACGGCCTTGAAAATCAGTCAATTTCTCACTAGCGTACAGGACACAGGCAGAGGAGCGGATGTCATGGCAAAGAGTCTGAACAAAG
>Ga0335069_10010225_pt1 | contig 13301 bp, 12 predicted proteins | sample Lox_Sample_11_FD_206714 | JGI IMG/M metagenome (GOLD analysis project Ga0335069, IMG submission 206714) | Soil microbial communities from Loxahatchee National Wildlife Refuge, Florida, United States - Lox_Sample_1.1 | ecosystem: Environmental > Terrestrial > Soil > Wetlands | place: USA... | reverse complement strand
TCGCCTTGCCGATGTGCCCGGAAACATCCGCGACAATCTCGTCGAGGTGAACCCCGAGGCCGAAGACGAGATCCAGCGCTACAACCAGTTCGCCGCCAATCACGAGCACCTGGTTGCCAAGAGCCTCTTCTGCGCCGGGATGACCTGGCCGGGCGTTTTCGTGTTTGACGACCAGCGCGCGCTTGATTACCTGGCCTCGCGTCCCGATGTCGACGCCACGCGGCTCGGCTGCGGCGGCTTATCCGGCGGCGGTCTGCGCACCGTCATGCTCACCGGCGCCGACGAGCGCATCCGCTGTTCCTGCTGCGTGGGAATGATGACGACTTGGCGCGATTATCTGTTCAACAAATGCTACACACACACCTGGATGGTTTACGTGCCCGGGCTGCCGCGCGACCTCGATTACCCCGAGATCCTCGCCTTAGGCGCGCCGCACCCGATTCTCGTGCTGAGCAACCGGCAGGATCAACTGTTCACTCTGCCCGAGATGGAGCGCGCCGATCGGATTCTCACCGAGGTCTACAAGAAAGCCGGCGCGTCGGATCGCTACCGAACCAGCTTCTACGACGGCCCGCACAAATTCGATCGTGCGATGCAGAAGGAAGCGTTCGCCTGGTTCGACAAGTGGCTGAAGAGCTGATCACTTCAGCATCGGCGAGCAGCACGGCGTCTCTACCGGCGCCGGCTCCATCAGCTCCACGCGTGTCAGGTTCGGATCGTACAAGTTGAGCTGCCACTTTCCGTCGCGGCCGATCTTGGGCCCTTGCGCCGGGTTCAGGCCGCGCTCCATTACCGTCTTGTACCCTGCCTGCACGCTCGGCACTCCGAGCGCCATATGGTTCATCACCCCCAGGGTGCGCAAGCTCGGATTCTTGACGTTCAGCATGTACTCGACCCAGTCGGCGCCGTCAGGCACGCGCATATCCACCCAGTCCGTGCGATCGTCCGTCATGCCGCCGTGCCAGAATTCGCGAAAACCGAGGATGTCACGATAAAGCGCATCAAACGCCGCGCGGTCCGATGCCGTCGTGCCCACATGAATGATCCGATCCGACACGCGCGTGGCGGGCAGCGCCTTCCCGAAATTCCGATAGTGCAGCGATCCCGGCATGTACTCCATGAATTCGATATCGTGCCCATCCGGGTCCTTGATCATGAAGGTGAAGTTGCCGTCGAGATTGCGGTGCAAAGTATCGGGAACGTGCACGCCCTTGCTCGCCAGATAATCCCGCAACTGGTGCGCGTTGTCGGTCTCGAAGGCGATGTGCGACAGCACAAGCTGCTCTTCACCCTTCCAGCCGGGGAACACCTCAATATATTGGTGGTCGTTCACCTTGAAGTAAATGAGCATGAGCCCGCCCTCGGGCTTGTCGAGGTGAAACGCCTCTTCGTAACCTAGCTGCTGGCCGTAGAATTTGCGGGCAGCGTCCAGGTCGTTCGTGCGCACGCCGATGTGCGCCACGCCCACGATCTTGGGTCGCTCGGGAGGCGCCGCCTGCGCGTGCGCGCCGATTGCCAGCGCCGCGATCGCCATCGCGCGCCGGAATGTCCGGAAGAGCATGACGCTCAGTATAGTCCCGGTCAGATCACGATGCCATCCGCGCGGAACACGCGTTTGGTGGGTGTAAATGGCGGGATCGGCTTCGCGACGACCAGCCTTGCATGGTCCCGCCAAAAGCTTGCAAACGGCTTCTTCTCTCCCGCGCGGTAGAAGTGCCGCAGATACGCCAGGTCGCACGCGCTGTAGTCCGAAAGCCACTCGTCGGCATCGTCGATTCCGGATTCGTGAAAAACGGAGAGCGAATAGCTCGCCGCCTCTTGCTCGTACGCCATGATCGTCGCCAGCAGCCCTTCTTCCACTGGCGGCTGAAACAGCTTGCCGATCTCGAAAGCGGCCTCGCTCACGTTCCACTGCACCGTGTGCCCAAACAGGTGCGCCACCAGGAACAGGCGCTGGTCCGGGGTCACCGCGGGATCGATGTGAATTTCCGCGCCGTCCAAATCGCCGAGCAGCGGCGCCGGGATGTCCCTTGTGACGACGTTCACGTGGTAAGTCTGCTCGACACGCTCCTGGATCCTGGCGCAATACTCGGCGAAAGGGATCATGCGACCACAAGACTACCACCCAGGCAGGTCGAAAAAATCCACTCCGCCATGGCAATATCCGCACCGGTTCCGCATCATCTCAACTGATGATTCAGTGTGGCATCAACCCGCCCCGGAGATGGACCCCTATGGTGCCGACCGCCAAGATCCGTGAGAATCAGTCTTCGCCGAACCCGACCGACAAGATCATCCGCAAGCTCGAAGATTTCCCGGAGCTAGTGGAAGCCTTGCGCAACGGTAACCAGGTGCGTGCTCGTTTGCTTTTCGCCCAGTTGTTCGAGAGCGACAGCGAGGAGCGCCGCCCGGCAGATCAGAATTGAGATCGCACCGGGCGCAGCGCCCAAGTCGCCGGCTTCACTTCACCACCAGCACTTTGATCGCAGACGGATTCTCGCTCGACCGGTACACGCGCTCGGTTGCCTTCTGGAAATCCGCCTCCGTCGCCCGATCGTAATCGACGAACTTCTGCGGGTTCCGCGCCACTAGCGGAAACCACGAGCTCTGTATCTGCACCAGGATGCGGTGCCCGCGCCGGAAGGTGTGATACACGTCGGGCATGGTGAAAGCGATCTTGGCCACTTGACCAGGCTCTGACGCCTCGGGCTTCTCGTAGCTGTTGCGAAAACGCGCCGGGAACGGCTCGCCGCGAACCAGTTGCTGGTAGCCGCCCATGTGCACGCCGGTAGGATTGGGGTCAGGATCGGGATACCCGCCAGGATATTCATCCACCAACTTCACCACCCAGTCGGTGTCCGTGCTGCTTGTCGATGCGCGCAGATCACACGTGATGGGGCCCGCAATAGTGAAATCCGTTTCCAGCGGCTCGGTCTCATACACCAGCACGTCGGTCCGCCGCGCGGCGAAGCGCTGGTCGGAGGTCATGTAGTTGTAAGTCATGCCGGGGCTGATCTCGTCGGTGAACGGCACCGGTTTCGCCGGGTCGCTGACGTACTCGTCGAAGCCTGGTCCGCGCGCCGGCGCTGTCTCGGAAAGCTTGCCGCCTTCGCGCAGGTATAGAGTCCGCGCCTCGGCCCCGTGCGGCGGCCAGCTGTCAAGCTGGCGCCACTGGTTGCGGCCGGTCTCGAAAACGTAGGCCTTGGGAAGTTTCACATCATCTTTGCCCGGCTTCAGGTAATGCACGAAGAACGGCAGCATGATCTTGTCCCGGAAGTACTCCGCCGTCTTCGCCGCGAATCGCACATTGCCCAATTGATCGCCGTCGCCCATCCAGCCGCCATGCGACCACGGACCCTCGACCAGCGTACTGGTAGTCTGCGGGCTCTGTGCTTCGATCGAGCGATACACACCGAGCGGCCCAAGCACGTCCTCCGCATCGAACCATCCGCCCACCGTCAGCATCGCCGGGGTGACGTTCTTCAGATAAGGACGCATATTGCGCGCTTGCCAGTAGGCATCGTAGCGGTTGTGCTGGAGCAGTTCCTTCCAGTACGCAGCCTGCGTACCGAACAGCGCCGGATCGATGTCGCGCAGCGGACCCATTTTGAGGAAGAACGCATAGCCGTCCGGCGTGCCGCGTTGAAACGTGGCCACCTGGTGTGGCCGGATGTCGCCGGGTTCGATCCACGGGTGTCCGAATCCCGAGAAGAAACCAAAGGCGTGGGCCAGAAAAAGCGCGCCGTTATGCCGCCAGTCGTCACCCATGAACCAATCGACCACTGGCGCCTGCGGTGACGCCGCCTTGAGCGCGGGATGCGCGTCGATCGCCGCCATGGCCGCATAGAAGCCGGGGTAGGAGATGCCCCAGATCCCTACGTTGCCGTTGTTATCGGGAATGTTCTTGACCATCCAGTCGACTGTGTCGTACGAATCCGTGGTCTCGTCAACATCTTTCGGGCCATGCTTCACGGGAACGTAGGGCCGCACGTTGACGTACTCGCCCTCGGATTTCGTGGTGCCGCGAACGTCTTCAAACGCGAAGATGAATCCCTCCCTGGCAAACTTCTCCATGTTCGCGGGCAAGCTCCGGTAGTTATCCTCGCCATAGGGCGCCACCGTGTAAGGCGTGCGGATGAGAAGAATCGGGTACTTTTGCGACGTATCCTTTGGAGCGTAAACCGAAAGGAAAAGCCGCACCCCGTCCCGCATGGGAATCATGTGTTCGGACTTGGTGTAGTTGGCGAGTTGGTATTCGTTGCGCTCCGCGTCGGTCGTTTTCTTAGCAGCGGGTTCCTGCGCGAAGACGAGGGGCAGTGCGAACAATAACAGCGACTTTTTCATAGAACCTCAGGTGAAGGATGAATTATATATTGGACGCGGATCGTCAGGCGAACCGGTGAATAACCCTCGCTATCGACTGGCTGGGCACATCACGAACCTCTCAAGTTTTTGATGAAGATAACCGATCGATGAGAGAGACGGCATGGAGACTTTACTATAAATCAGCCAACATTTTTGATAACGAAAACGCCTTTTGGATTATTTCTTGCGAATGTTCGAAGATAATGATATATTTTCAAAAACGTTTAGCCCACTTCGGACGCAGTCGCCCGCCACTTCCAGGAAGCTGCCCGTCGCGCACAGCTTCGAAAAAACACAGTGAATTGTTGAAGGCGCTTTTTCTGTAATCCAGAGCCGTGGACGTGTGCGCGGCCAAGCCTACTCTCTAAGGAGCCTCGTGCGGCGTAGCTATGTCTCGAACCGCGCTGCCCTCGCAGCGCTATCATTTTTGATCACCACGGGCGTTTGCCTGGGCCAGGTTACCGTCCAGGCCAGTTCCGCTTCGGTAACTGCCGGCGGAACCGGCTCGGTAAATATTTCCCTGAGCGCGGCGTCCGGAAGCGCTCCCGCCGGCGTGGAGTGGACGCTCACTTACTCTACCACTGCCATAAGCGGCATGACGTTGACGGCATCCTCGTCCGTTACTGCCGCCGGCAAGACGCTTACGTGCGCCTCCGGCACTGGCTCCGTCAAGTGCATCCTCGAAGGTTTGAATACTACGGCGATTCCTAACGGAGTAATCGCGGTAGCACAGTTCACCGTGTCCACCAGCGCGCCTTCCTCGTTATCCATCGGGATCACCGGTGTGGTTGCCGCTTCGCCGTCGGCCACGACGCTTTCGGGAACAGGCGTGGGAAGCACCCTGACGGTTGTGCAAAGCGCTCACCTCTCCACGCTGACCTGCACTCCCCAAACACTCATCACACCGGCCACCGCAAGTTGCACGATCGGGTTGACAGCGGCGGCCACCAGCACGCTCTCGGTCACTCTGGGATACACGGTGAGCCAGGCTCAAGTCACCATGCCGTCATCGGCCAGTATATCGTCTGGAGCCACCAGCACCAGCTTCAGCGTTCAGGTGGCTACGGTTACCGCGCAGACCAGCCTGGTGGTTACGGCGAGCCTGAACGGCGCTACCGCCAGCTTCACGATAACGCTTCAGCCACCGGCATCATCATCCGGCACAGCCTTCACACCGATTCGCGTGCGCTGCGGCGGAGCGGCCTATACAGACCCCTCAGGCAATGTCTGGAGCGCCGATACCGGATTCAGCGGGGGCGGCACCTATGGCACCACCCACGCGATCAGCAACACGTCTACGCAGCCGCTATATCAAAACGAGCGCCACGGGAACTTTCAATATCAATTCAATGTACCGAATGGAACCCACACAGTTACCTTGAAGTTCGCCGAGATCTATTGGGGCCGCTCCGGGGAACGGTTGTTCAATGTAGCGATCAACGGGACCACTGTGTTATCCAACTTCGATATCTTCGCGCAGGCGGGCGCAGCGTTTAAGGCTCTGGATGAATCGTTCTCTATTCCGGTAACCGCGGGAACCATTACGATCCAGTTCACCACCGTGGTCAATAACGCCAAGATCGACGCGATCCAGATTCAATAGGTCAAGAGCGGGAGGAGAGCTCATCAATTATCGTCCCTCAACACGCACGAACTTGCGGCGTGCCTGCGCAAGCGCTAAACACCGTTAACGGTAACTTCCCTCCTACCGGTTAGCGCCGTTGGTCCAACCATCGACAATCTTGCTCGACCGACATAAATCCCGTACAACTGGGACAAAACGGAACAAAGGATCGACGAAGCAACTACAGAAGGCAAATTCAATGGTGTATAGGCATTTTTGGCTCAACTTTCTTTTCTTCTTTATCGCAGCCGCTGCAAGCAGGCAGGTAAGTGCGCAGACCGGCGCGCTCGCGCTGTCTTCAGGGTCGGGCACTTCGGGTGCGAGCGTTACGCTCAATCTGACCTTTCAGTCGAACGGAACATTGCCGGCGGCAATGCAATGGGATCTCACTTATCCGAGTGCCGACCTGAGTCCCGCCGGGGCAACCTTTTACACGACGGGTAGTGCCGCCGTTGCAGCGAACAAGTCGGTGATCTGTGCATTGGCTACGCCCGGGGACATTCGCTGTATCGTATCCGGCTTAGACTCAACCGCAATCACGAGTGGCAGCATTGCGACGGTCACATTCCAGATTGCATCAACCACGGATACGTCCGCCCAAGTATCGTTGGCGAACATAGAGGCCTGTGCCGGCAACGCGAATCTCGTGCCACTAGCGGGCACGGGCGGAACGATCATCATCAGTCAGCCGGCCCCGGCTTCGGGACCAGTGCTCTCAGGCCTGGTGTGCGCCCCAGCAACCGTGTCGGCGCCAGGATCAACGTCGTGCACGGCCAGTTTATCGGGTAACGCAACCAGCAGCACCATGGTAGCGGTGGTGAGCGGCGCCCCTTCGCTAGTCACGGTGCCGTCCGCAGTTAACCTGCCGGCGGGAACGAACAGCGTCACGTTCACCGCTAACGCGATCAATACCGTGACCAAAAACACGCTGGTCATGATAAACGCCGTATTGAATGGCGTATCACAAAATTCTTCCATTACGGTCACGCCGCCAGGGGCCCCTCCAGCGCTGCAGATTGATGGCAATGCACCGGAAGTCAGTGGGGTGGCAAATGGCTCGGTTGTCACACCGGTCATGGCGCCAACCGCGTTTACCGGAACAGTGGTTACCCGCGGCTCCGGGTCGGTAAACTTCACTCCCGCGCAACAAGGCAACGGTGTTTACTTCCCGATTTGTTGCGGTGGCGGAAATGATGCCTATTACAAATTCACGGGATCAACCGTGGGAAGCATCTTCACGGTGAATCAGGGGCAGGTGTCGTTCGATCTTACTTCTCGATACACTTTTGCGCAGCGGCAGGCACACTCCGGTTCAAAGCGGTACGCCTTCGATGTGCGCGACGGCAACGGTACTCATGAGTTCTATTTTCTGACGCAGTGTTATGCCGGTTACCTCGAGGTGCTGTACATGGCCGGAGGCGTGGAGCACTCTTATTTGGTTCCAAAGGGAACCGAAGATGCACTTTTCGGAAACGGCGTGACCATGCAGGTGACGATGACATGGAACGGCGGCACGGTGAGTTTATACCTGAATAACAAGCTGGTGAAGTCCGCGCCATACTCAGCCCCCGCACCCAATTGGTCATCGTCCTCGATTTTCGATCTGGGCGCTTTTGAGTATCTGAACTTCGGCGGGTATTTCTCCTCAGACGACGTAATCAGCGGGTTCACGGTCTTCACTTCGGTTCAGCAGAACACATCGCCGATTTAGAGTGCCACGCATTTTGACGGCGGCATTTTGTCGGGCCCAATCCGACAGGAGTGCGGAGCGCGGTCCGAGCGCCCGCACCAGGGTCTTTTCCCGATGCAGTTGGCCGGCGATGAGCACCAGAGCCGAAACGCCAGGTCAAACTCCACTGCTACCGACGTATCGGCGATACCTTCGCCTCATTGTTTCGCCCGCGTTTAGTCTAATCGCTTGGTGGAGCGTTGAGGTTCGCGAACAGGCTGGCGGGCTGCGTAGTCACGTTCCTGTACGCTGTTCGACGAAGCGGATCTCAGAATGGATCTGCACAGTCTCGATGGTATTTTGCCGGGCATCCGTTCGTCTGCGATGGAGTCCATGAGCCTCGAGTGCCGTGCGCGAACGCCGGTCACGACATGCCAATCGGCCGTTCCCGCTGGTAATGGAGAGCGCTCCGCCGCGTGTGCGATGGGCTTCAGCGGCTGACTAGGCTAGTTCGGTCTTCCCTTCCGCAACCGGAGCTCGGAGCAGATAGCCTCCAGTGCTTTGGCCTTCTCTTCATACCGCTGCCGGCTCGTCTGGCAATACGCAATGGTTGCCTCGAGTGCCGCGAACTGGGTGCTGAAGTGGCTTTCGGTGTAGGCTGCCGCGGATTGATCGTTCAGTTGCTGTACAAAAGCTTTCCTAGCCAGGATCTTCTGTGCCATCCATAACCTCTCGCCGAGCAGTTTTTGGGTCTTCTCCAATCCTAAGGAAATGAGCTGCTCACTACAACGCTCCCTTCGGTTAACGCTGCGGTTTTGATCAACCCTCAACTCCGAGGCCGTACCGCGCCGTCGTTGGAAAGCTTACAACCACATGAACTTGCGGTGGAGAAACACTCCCGCGCCGAGAAGAGCGGTGCCCAAAAGGACGATACTGGCCGGATCTGGAACGGTCTGAACGTCCAATATAAACTGTTGGCCTGCGGTGACGACATCGCCGGCGCCGTTGATCAGAATGTTGTTCCCGGTGAAAGCAATTCCGGAAGTGCTGGATATATCGGGAAATGTTGAAGAAAACGGCACCAGTGAAATCGTGCTGGCGGGGTCAAGCGTCACATTGGTTATAGTTGGAGCGCCACTGAAGAATAGGTCGAGCCCGTCGAAGGCGCCGGCGCCACTTAGCGAGGTTGTTCCGAGCCCATACATCAGCGACTCCGTTGCGGTCCAGATTATCTGGGAACCTGAGATGTCGAGGGAGCCCACCGTTGACAGAGTACCCACTGGAAACTCGACTCCGGAGGTAACGGGTACGGGACCAATCGGCCCCCTATCGAAAGTCGTGATGTCAGGAAACAGCAAAACGCCGGTGACTTCAGATCCCAGCAGGTCGGCACGGGCCGGTGTTGGCGAGAGAACACCTAGCATGACCGTAACAGCAACGCTGACCACTGCCAACTTCAGACGCATCTTCCCACTCCTTGACAGACGGATTCAAATACTTTACATCACCCCAGCCCGTCTGGCCGATTTTTCTTCAACTGTCATCCCTGAATAGTACTAGCCCCGGAACGCCGGGGAGAACCCGAGGGGAACCTGAGGCAGTATCTAGAGCTCGGAGAAAAAGACGCGCCGTTGGAAAACGGGCGGTCTAATCTTAACCAAGATTTTTGAACACCGCACCCAAGCACCCTACTTGCGTTCTCGTAGCTCCAAGCGACCCTTGAAAGGCGCTCAACTAAGAACGAAAAACCGCTGGCGGGCGGCCCGTCACCAATCGCTGCTGCCTGACGGAGTCTTGGTCCTACTTCTCTTCCATAAAGCAATACGCGATCAAGTGGCATCGACCATGTGCGCGTCTTCTATGCGGCCCATGTGCGGGGCGGCCACTCCGATGCTCAGTTGGGCGAGCGGGGCGAGTTTGCCGCCGTCGCGGCCGGTGAGAGCGATGGTCCGGCAGCCAATGGAGTTGGCGTACTCGACGGCGCGGATCACGTTGGGCGAATTGCCGGAACCGCTGATCCCCATCACCAGGTCGCCCGGCTGGGCGAAGTTGCGAAGCTGCTGAGCTCCGATCCAGCATCCATTGCATTCTGCCTGATATCAGCAGCCGCCCTGAAAGGGCCGTGGAGTCTGGATTACGGGCGATCCCTCCCTTGGTGCTACGCGCCTATTTCACAAACCAGCGGACCTGACTGTCCAGAAGATCACTCGCGGTTTAACTCATTCATCAAGTGCGAACAGTAGTAGGTCCAACGTGCCCGCCGATCCGCCAAGAGACGCTCGAAAAAACTGTGGATTATATAGAGGGAGGTGCAGACCGACAACCCTAAGGCAAGCAGCGTGAGTAGTTGATCGATGGTCGCTCGCAGTGCAGTGAGAACCGAGCAATTGTAACATGCCAAGCACTCGCTATAGATTGCAGATGCGCCGCCAGCGATCATTACAAAGGTCAACAATAGGGTGACTTTACTCGCTCTCATGATTGACTCCGAGTCAGTGCAGCATTTTGTCCACACATACAAGAAATCGGCTTCTGCCATCCGTAACCCGAAAAGCACTGCTTCTTTGCTGGCGGTGGCAGCGAAGTCAGAATTCGCTCGTTTTTCCTTCGCTGGACCAATTCGTATACGATTGGCGAGTGCGGATCTCGCAATAACGTCCGGGCCGGAAACTGCGACTGCTTCCTCAAGGACAACAGGCGCGTCCCAGCGCCTATACAGACGCCATGCCAACCTCAGCGAGCGCAGGACTGCAATGACGATCAAAACAAACTGGACAAGAAGAATCAACCTAACGTTCGTTGGTTGAAGTTTCCAAAAGTACGTCAGCATACTCACTCAGTATTGTGCGGGAACGCACGCTGAAAACTTACCGGAGCAAAACCCGGTGTCAGGTCCGTTCACGCCCCGCTTGGTCCGGCGTACCCCTACTTCTCCTCCATAAAGCAGTACGCGATCATATGGCATACGACCATGTGCGCGTCTTCTATGCGACCCATGTGGTCTTCAAGGAGCTACGCTCACTAGAACGGGCGCGGAAGAATACTGCAACGACGAAAAAGGTTGAATAAGGCTGACCGGAACGGCGTTCAGAGGAGTGCCGGACGGGAGAGAGGTGGGCAGCTGTACGTTGAGCTGCGTGACCCCAGCAACCAGCCCCGGAGCAGCTCCCGCCCACACAACATTGTCCACACCATAAGGAAAAACCCCGGCAAACTCCGCCGTCACGCCCGCCCCGGGCTGGACTAGCGTGATCGGCGGTGGAGAAATAGGCGTGATCTGGCCGTCCATTTCTGGCGGCGTCAGACCGCCCAACACCCCAGTGCAGAAAAGGGAGATGATCGATCCCAGTGTGGCTGGATTTGCGGGCGAGTTGAGAGTGCCGTCCTGGTTCAAGATTAAGCCTTGGGTTCCAGGTTGCTCGGAGACAGTGAACACTCCCGGAGTTCCGTTACCTTCTGGAACGCCGAGCGCTGGAGCGCTCATGCCATTCCGCTGAATCTGAATTGTGATTGTCTGGCCATGGGCTTCGAAGGGAACTACCGTGTTGATTTGCCGGGATGCTACGTAGAGCAAAGGAGCCGGAATACCGTTAAACAAAACCTCGGTTCCGGCGAGAGATGTGCTGACTCGCCCATTGGCGTCGAGTTGCGCCGTGGCCCCTGCTTCCGGCCCGAGATTTGAGCCGAAGATACTGACGATTTCACCCGGCAGAAGACCTTCTGACACAACATAAGAGGCACTGTTGACCGGGCAACCGAAGTTCAGTTGTGGAGTCACAGTCAAGTCGATCGGAGTGGACACATCCCATCCGGAATTGAGGTCTGCATAGATCCCCTGGATTCGGCCGGAGGACAAAACGACCTGTTCATAAAAGATCTGACGAGCGAATGAAACATAGAGAGCGTTACTTCCGGAGTCGAGTTTGAGCAGCACCTGCGAGGCACCCGTGCTGACGGGAGAACATGGCTCTGCAAGCAAAGCGTTGGCCGTAGTCGAGAAACTTCCGGGGGTGCCTGTGCTGGAAACATAAGCATTTCCCTGTACGTCGAACCCCAGAATAGCGGGAGACACACTCGGTTGCATAAAAAGATAAAGCGTATAGGGATAGATTGCGGTTCCGAAAAGGTAAGAGCCACTGATACCGTTCCTGGGGGCATTGATCTTTACCACGAAGGCCCCGCCCACAGGAGACGGCGATGGAAAGTCCGTTGCCGTCGTGACTCCAGCCACCCATATGCCGCCGCTCGGATCCACCGCGATCGAAGATGCCTGGGTCACAGCGCTCCCGCCAAGGAACGAAGAGTAGATCAGCCCAGAGCCATTGGAGTTCAGGATACTCACGAAACTGCAGTCCGTACCGCACAGCTTTGATTGCATCGCGCCAGGTGTGGTGGTGAGCGGACTTTGCGTGTGGCCGGTGAGGTATATTGCACCATCCCCATCCAGAGCCATTGCGGCGGCGGCTGCGTCGAAGTAAGTCGAATACGTGAAACGGGTGCCGGTGGCATTGATCTTTGAGACGAATCCCGGACCTGGCGCCCCGCGGTAGGCGCTGTAGGTAGTGGGAAAGTCACTTGAAGAGGTTGCACCGCCGACATAGGCGTTGCCAAACCGATCGACCTGAATCCCAACAGGCGTGTCAGTACCGGATCCGCCAAGGTAAGTCGAGTAATTGATCGAGCCGTCGGGGTTCAGCTTAGTGACAAAGGCGCTCCCGACCGTGGAGGCCGCGTCGAACGTGACGGGAAAGTCGTTCGAGTTGGTGGTGCCGGTGACATATGCATTTCCGGCCGCATCGACGGCAACGCTCGTGATTACATCGTCCTCAGTGCCGCCCAGGTAGGTTGCGTAGAGCACCTTGGTTCCGGTCGAGTCTAGCTTCATGACGAAGCCGTCAAAACACAACCGGTAAGGCCCGCAGGCAAGGCTGGTTTGGAAGTTGCGCACGGTGTTTGGTATTACCCCGCTGCTATCCGTGCCGACGACGTAAATGTTGCCGCTGGAGTCGACCGCCATGGCCTCGGGAAATACGGCAGGTATCGGGGGCACGGCGGCGTTGAGGAGTTGCAAGGACAGCAGAAATGCAAGGCCGCAGAGTAGGGACTTCATGGGATTGTTAAAGCACACCTGCAATAGCCCCGGGGACAAAACCGGTGACAGACAGGCCGCTCAGTTCCCAGCAGCGACCGGCCCCCTGCCTCTACTTCTCCTCGATAAAATAGTACCCGATCATGTGGCAGACCACCATGTGTGCGTCCTCGATGCGGCCCGGGGATCACTAGGTCTTAGCTACTTCGATTTCTTCGTTTAACCAAAGAATGTCCGCCTGGTAAACATCGATGAGTATTTCGCGGTCCTCTAGATCTTTTCGCGCTGGGAAGGTCGAAATCCTTGCTACGTAGAACCGCAAATCCACATAGCCCATCATCGTCCAATCAAAGACGTCCACAAAGTGGAGGGTTGCGTCGGTCGCCCTAAGCATAGCCTCTGCCCAGGAGCGTCCACCTCCTTCCGACTTAGTCACTATGACGTGTGTCTGGACTTGTCCCGTTTTTTGAGACAAACGGTTAAGACTCAAAATCCATCGATGGAGAATTGAGTCATGGGATTGTCTCGTAGAAGTTTCACGAAGGAGTTCAAGC
>Ga0335069_10010224_pt1 | contig 13302 bp, 10 predicted proteins | sample Lox_Sample_11_FD_206714 | JGI IMG/M metagenome (GOLD analysis project Ga0335069, IMG submission 206714) | Soil microbial communities from Loxahatchee National Wildlife Refuge, Florida, United States - Lox_Sample_1.1 | ecosystem: Environmental > Terrestrial > Soil > Wetlands | place: USA... | reverse complement strand
CCGCTGTCGGCGGTTCTGTACCTGAAGCAGGTCGAAGCGCGGGCGCGGGGAGAGCGGATTTTGGTGACGCACGTGACCGCGGATGTGGGCAACGTCGCCGCCGGGCTCAAGCCCGCAGAACGGCCGTTCATCAAGGCCAATCCGGTGGATGTCGAGGACTGGGGCATGCTGACCCTGACCTTCTCCGACGGCACCAAGGCGACGGTGTTCTCCGGCGACATGATCATGGGCGGGGTGCGCAACCTGATCGAGACCTACACCAGCGGCGGTTCGCTGTTCGCCAACGTCACGCCCAACACGCACCTCATGAGCTACCTGACCGACGAGGCGAAGCTCGCCGACGTCTATATCACCGAGAAGGTTGACCGGAAGACCGGCTGGCAGTTCGTGTGCCTGGAGGAGGAGTGGACGCGCGGCTACAAGCAGGAGATCCAGGATTTCATGGAATGCGTGGCATCCGGACGGCAGCCGCTTGCCGGCCTCGATCTCGCTTATGAGACCGCGCGCCTGAACTACGCCGGCTACTGGGCCGCCGAGGAGGGCCGCCGGATCGCGTTGTAGGGCGCGCGCGGTGTGCCGCGGCTGTCGAGCGCACCGACCAGCCCGCGCGGCAGGAAGATGATGAACAGGATGAGGAGGATGCCGTAGATCGTATTGGCGGCGCCGATGAAATGCGTGCCGAAGAGGATGCGGAGGAATTCGCCGAGGCAGATGGTCAGCACCGCACCCGCGGTGGGGCCGAGCAGGCTGTACATGCCGCCGGCGATCGCCGCGAACACGATCTGCAGGCTGGGGTTGATGCCGGCCAGGCTGTCCGGATTGAGGTACATCAAGTACTGACCCAGCAGCGAGCCGCCGACCGCCGTCATCACCGCGCTCAAAAGGGTGATCGCGAGCTTGCGGCGCGCCACGTTGATGCCGATCGCGGCGGCCGCGGCTTCGTCGTCGGAGATGGCGGTCAGCGCCTTGGCGATCATGCTGCGGTCGACGCGCCACCACACGGCAAGGCCGACCAGCCACAGGCCGAGGGCGATGTAATAGAAGGTCTCCTTGCTGGCGAATTGCAGCGCCACCAGGGAAGGCGTGGGCACCGGGTTGGGCGTCATGCCGAGCGAGCCGCCGGTGACGTCGCGCGCGGCTATGATCGCAAGGCGGATCACCTCGCCGAAAGCCAGTGTGACGAGCGCGAAATAATGCCCGACCACCTTGAGGCGGAAGCACGGATAGCCGACCGCGAGAGCTCCGACCGCGGCCATGGCCGCCCCCGCCGGAATGCCGACCCATGGCGACAGATGGAGGTCGTTCCACAGCAGGCTCGACGTGTAGGCGCCGATCGCGAGGAACCCCCCATGGCCGAACGAGGTGAGCCCGAAACGTCCCATCAGCGACCACGCCGTGTAGACGAAGCTCCACAGCAGGATCTGGACCGCGATGTGCAGCATGTACGGCTCGATGCCGACCGCCGGCGCGGCCAGGAGGAGCGCCAGCGCCGCGGCGGCCAGGACGGCGCGCTGCGTCATCGGCTGGTCCCGCGGGCGAGGAGCCCGCTCGGCTTGACGAACATCAAGAGGATGAACAGCGCGAATGCGATCACGTAGGACACGTCGGTCGTGAAGTAATAGCCGCCGATGGCGATGATCTCGCTCATGACGAAGGCGGCCAGGAATCCGCCCATGAGATTGCCGAGGCCGCCCAGCACGCAGATCATGAACGTGATCGGCCCGAAGGTGAGGCCGATGAACGGGTGCACGTCATATTGCAGCACCAGGAGGCAGGCCGCGAGACCGGCCAGGCCGCCGCCGATCGCCGAGACCACGAGATAGATGGTGCGCGGGTTGACGCCCATCAGGCCCATGATCTCGCGGTCCTGCGCGATCGCGCGGATCGCCACGCCGATATAGCTGCGGGCGAGGAACAGGTAGAGCCCGACGGCACCCGCCAGCGCCACCGCACAGGCGATGATGCGCGCCCAGCCGAAATGCATGTCGCCGATCTCCACCCCCGGCAGGTGCACGCCGATGTTGCGGAAGTCGGTGCCGAACAGGAGGGTTGCCACGCTCTGCAGCAGGAACAGGAGTCCGCCGGTGGCCAGCAGCTGGTTGATCGGAGCCGAGCCCAGGATCGGCTGGATGATGAGGAGATGGACGAGCACGCCGAGCACCGCCACGCTGGCGATCGCAGCGAGGCCGGCGAGCGCCAGCGGCAGGCCATGGACGACGTGCAGCCAGTAGATGACGTACATGCCGACCATGACCAGCTCGGCATACGCGATCCACACCACGTCGATCACCCCGAAAATCAGGTTCAGGCCCAGCGACAACAGGGCCAGCACCCCGCCTAGGAGCAGTCCGTTCAGTGCCGATTCGAGCAGGAAGATGTCCATGGCGGTTATCCTGTTCCGTCATGCCCGCGGAAGCGGGCATTCAGGGGCAAGTGTCGCGCCGCTCGCCCTGGCCCCCCGCTTGCGCGGGGGTGACGATCAAAGTGTGGATCATGCATCGGCCTACAGCCCCAGATACGCCCGGCGCACGAACTCGTTGCCCTTGAGCTCGGCGGCGGTGCCGGAAATGCGGATGGCGCCCACGTCGAGGAGATAGGCGCGGTCGACGAGGTCGAGCATCTGTTTCACGTTCTGCTCGACGATCAAGACCGTAAAACCTTCGGCGCGGATGCGGCGGATGAGGGCGAAGACCTGCTGCACGACCACCGGGGCGAGGCCGGCCGAGGGCTCGTCCATCAGGAGGATCTTCGGCCACGACATCAGGGCGCGGCCGATCGCGCACATCTGCTGCTCGCCGCCGGACAGGGTGCCGGCCAGCTGGTCGCGCCGCTCGGCCAGGCGCGGGAACAGGTCGAACACCCAGCGCCGGCGCTCCTCGAAGCGCTGGCGCGCCGAGCGCAGGAAGGCGCCCATCCGCAAATTGTCGTCGACGGTCAGGCGCGGGAACAGGCGCCGGTGCTCGGGGACGTGCGCGATGCCCTCGGCCAGGATGTGGTGGGCGGGCAGGCCGGTGAGCGTGCGGCCCTCGAACGCGAGCTCGCCCGCCGACGATGGCAGCAGCCCCGAGATGACGCGCATCAAGGTCGTCTTGCCGGCGCCGTTCGGTCCGAGCACGCCCACGACCTCGCCCGGCTGCACCGCGAGGCTCACGCCGTGCAGCGCCTGGAATGTTCCGTAGCCGGCATCGATGCTGGTGAGCTCGAGCATCAGCCGGCGTGCTCCGCCGTGCCGAGATAGACCTCGATGACCCGCGCATCGCGCGCGACTTCGCCGGGCGTGCCTTCGCAGATCTTCTCGCCGTGATCGAGCACGATCACCCGGTCGACGACGCGCATGAGCACGCTCATGATGTGTTCGACCCAGATGATGGTCACCTGGGCGTCGCGGCGGATGCGGTCGAGCATCGTGGCCGCCTGCTCCATCTCCTCGTGGTCGAGCCCGCCGAGGCTTTCGTCGGCGAGGAGGAGCTTGGGCCGCGTCGCCAGCGCGCGGGCGAGCTCGAGCTTCTTGAGCCCCGCGGCACCGAGCCCGGCCAGGGTCGCCTCGCGGTCGAGCGGCAGCCCCACCAGGCGCAGGGCATGCTCGGCCGCCTCGGTGGCTTCGCCGCGCGCGAGCGGGGTCGCGCGGCCGTAATGCGCGGCGAGCATCACGTTGTCGAACAGGCCGAGCTTGTGGAACGGCCGCGGGATCTGGAACGTGCGCCCGATGCCGAGGTGACAGACCTGGTGCGCGGGCAGGCCGGCGATGTCGCGGCCCTCGAACTCGACCCGCCCGGCGGTCGGCGCCAGGGCGCCTGCGACCATGTTGAACGTGGTGCTCTTGCCCGATCCGTTCGGCCCGATCAGGCCCAGGATTTCGCCTGCCGCCACCCTGAATGAAATGCGGTCGACGGCGGTGAAGCCGCCGAAGCGCTTGGTCAGGGAGTCGACCGCCAGCATGAACGCTCGACGCCCTTCCCTCGCTTCAGACGCCGCTCAAGCCGCGAATGGATGGCTCTTGGGCAGCGGCAGAACCGGCGGTGCGGACTGGATCTCGGTCGGATACACGACCTGCGTCGTCTTGCCGACATACTGCATCACGACCGGGAAGGAGCGCACGTTCTGGCCGGCGATCGGATCGCCCGGCGGGGCGAACTTGACGCCGTAGCCCTGGATCGTGCCGCCGATCGGGATGTCGAGCTCGAGCGCGGCCTTGCGCACCGCCTCGGGATCCGTGCCGCCGTACTTCGTGATCGCCACCGGCAGCACCTTCTCGAGCAGGATCCAGGTATTGTTGAAGCCCATGCTGCAGTGGGGCGGAACCTCGTTGGCGTTGGTCTTGGCCTTGTAGCGGTCGACCATGAGCTTGATCATGTCGCCCATGCCGGGCGCCAGCTTCTTGGGATCGAGGAGCTGGCCCGCCACCGGGTCGACGTTGAGCAGGTACTCGGTCGCGTTGCCGAGCGATTCGATCAGCTTGTCGTGCTGCGAGTAGCCGGCCCCTTGGCCGACCAGCGCCTTGAACTTGAGCCCAGCCTCGCCCGCCTGGCGGAAGAACAGGGTGATGTCGGGGTTGTAGGCGACGTGGATGATGACGTCGGGGCGCGCGCGGCGCAGCTTGGTGACGAGGGCCGAGAGGTCCGGCGTCGTCGCGGAGTAGCCCTCCTTCACGACCACCTGCATGCCCTTCTGCTTCGCCAGCTCCTCGGCGCGGTTGCCGATGCCGGTCCCGTAGGGCCCGTCCTCGTGCATGATCGCGACCTTGAGATCCTTGATGTCGGCCACGCTGAACTTCTTGTACTCGCTCGCGAAGAAATTGATCGTCGTTTCCGCGTACTGGTCGGTGTTGACCTGCGGATGGAACGTGTACTGGAGGTTGCGGTCCTTGACGATGGCGATCGAGGTCGCGACCGTGATCCACAGCAGCTTCTTTTGCGCGTCCACCCGTGGAGCGATCGGCACCGCGTGCGCGCTGGAATAGATGCCGAGCAGGATGTCGCAGTTTTCCTGGCTCATCAGGCGCTCGGCCTCGTTCAGCGCCACGTCCGCCTTGCTCTGCGTGTCCGCCGGAACCGCCTCGACCTTGTACTTGCCGAGGACCCCGCCCTTCTCGTTGATCCAGTCGATCGCGATCTGCGTGCCGACCGAGGCTGCGACGGAGCCCGCGGCCGCGAACACGCCGGACAGGTCGTAGAGCACGCCGATGCGGATCGGCTTGATCGCCGGCGCCTGGGCCGCGGCCATGCGGGCGAGGGCAGGGGTTACAAGGGCGCCGGCCATTACGGTCCGGCGAGACAGGCGGCGTGTGCTGTCGCTCATAATATCCTCCCCATGGTCGGGCGCACGAAGCGTGGCGGCCCGGTGTTTGTCGTTGGGTGCTCCGGCCTCACGACCTGGGGGCACCGGACACCACTCTAGCCCCAGTCGGACCCGCTGCAAAGACGCGAAGCGGAATTTCGCCTCAGGCCGTACCGAGGATCATGTCGCTCGCCTTTTCGGCGATCATGATCACGGCGGCGTTGGTATTGCCGGACGGCACCTGCGGCATCACCGACGCATCGACGACGCGGAAGCGCTCGAGCCCGCGCACAGCGAGGCGGTGGTCGACGACCGCGAGCGGATCGTCGCCCATCTTGCAGGTGCCGCTCGGGTGATAGATGGTCGAGCCGCGCTCGCGGCAATAGGCGAGGATCTCGTCGTCCGACCGCACGTGCTCGCCCGGCTCGTGCTCCTTGGCGATGAAGCGCTGCATGGCCGGTGCGGCCAGGATGCGGCGGATCAGCTTCAGGCCCTCGACGTTCACCCGCCGGTCCTTCTCGGTGGCAAGGAAGTTGGCGCGGATCGAGGGCGGTGCCTCGGGGTCCGGGCTCGTTGCCATGACCTCGCCGCGGCTTTCGGGCCGGAGCTGACAGCTCGACGCCGTGAAGCCGGAGAACGGGTGCAGCGCCTCGCCCATCTTGTCGAGGCTGAACACCAGGAAGTGGCTCTGGATATCGGGCCGGTGGTCCTCGGCGAGCGGGGTGCGGAAGAAGCCGCCGGCATACCCGGCGCCGATGGTCAGCATGCCTTTGCGCAGCAGGGCGTAGCGCAGGCCCATCGCGACCTTGCGCCCGAGGCTGACCATGTCGTCGTTGAGCGTGATCTTCTGCGTGCAGCGCAGCGCCACGCGTACCTGCAAATGGTCGTGGTAGTTACGGCCCACGCCCTCGTGGGCCAGCACGGGCGTGATGCCGAGGCGCTTCAGCAGGTCGGCCGGGCCGACGCCCGAGCGCTGAAGAAGAGGCGGCGTCGCCAGTGCGCCCGCGGCTACGATCACCTCGCGCCGCGCCTTCGCGGTCGTGAGCGCCCCGTGCGCGCGATATTCGACGCCCGACGCCGTGCGCCCTTCGAACAGGATGCGGGAGGTCAGCGCCTCGGTGACAACGCGCAGGTTGGGCCGGCGCAGGGCCGGGCGCAGATAGGCGACGGCGGCGCTGCAGCGCCGGCCGCGCCGCGAAGTCAGCTGGTAATATCCAGCCCCTTCCTGGGTCGCCCCGTTGAAGTCCGGATTGCGCGGAAAGCCGGCCTGCTCGGCCGCGTCGATGAAGGCCTCGCACAGGGGATGCGGGTCGCAACAGTCGGAGACAGCAAGCGGCCCGCCGGTGCCGTGCCACTCGTCGGCACCGCGCGCCTGGTCCTCGGCGCGCTTGAAGTAGGGCAGGACCTCGGCCCAGCTCCAGCCGCGGTTGCCGGCGCGCCAGTCGTCGAAGTCCTCGGGCTGGCCGCGGATATAGATGAGGCCGTTGATCGAGCTCGATCCGCCCAGCACCTTGCCGCGCGGGTTGTAGATGCGCCGGCCGTTCAGGTGCGGTTCGGGCTCCGACGAATACCCCCAATTGATCTTGCTGTCGACGAACAGCCGCCCATAGCCGAGCGGGATGTGGATCCACGGGTTGGTGTCGCGCGGGCCGGCCTCGAGCAGCAGCACGGTGTTCTTTCCGTCGGCGGAGAGGCGGTTCGCCAGGACGCAGCCGGCCGAGCCTGCGCCCACGATGACGAAGTCGTACGTTTCCTCCATCCCCTTTTCGTAGCACCAGGCCGGCGTAAACGAAAAGGGCCGGCGCTGTGCGCCGGCCCTCCCGAGTGCGGTGCGATTCCCGGGCCGGTCAGAACAGCCCGACGATCTTGCCTTCTTCGTTGACCTTGATGTTGTTCGCCGACGGCACCTTGGGCAGGCCCGGCATGGTCATGATCTCGCCGCAGATGACGACCAGGAACTCCGCCCCGGCCGATGCGCGCACTTCGCGGACCGGGATCACGTGGCCCGAGGGGGCGCCTTTGAGATTCGGATCGGTCGAGAAGCTGTACTGGGTCTTGGCGATGCAGATCGGGAAATGGCCCATGCCGGCGGCCTGCAGTCCCGCAATCTGGTCGCGCACCGACTTGTCGGCGGTGATGTCGCTGGCGCCGTAGATCTGCGTGGCGATCGTCTTGATCTTGTCCCACAGCGGCATGTCGTCTGGGTAGAGGAACTTGAAGTCGGCCTTCTTCTCGTCGCAGATCTTGACCACGGCCTCGGCCACGTCCGCCGCACCGGGGCCGCCGGCCGCCCAGTGGTCGGCCATGAAGGCCTCGACGCCGAGCTCGGCGCAGGCCTTCTTCACGAGCTCGATCTCGGCCGGCGTGTCGGCGCTGAAGCGGTTGATCGACACGATTGCGGGCAGGCCGAACTTCTTCACGTTCGAGACGTGCCGCTGCAGGTTGGACAGGCCCTTCTTGAGCGCCTCCAGGTTCTCCTTCTTGAGGTCCTCTTTGGCCACGCCGCCGTGCATCTTGAGCGCGCGGATCGTCGCCACCAGGACCACGCAGTCGGGCTTCAGGCCCGCCTTGCGGCACTTGATGTCGAGGAACTTCTCGGCTCCGAGATCGGCGCCGAAGCCGGCCTCGGTCACGACGTAGTCCGCGAGCTTGAGGGCGGTCGTCGTGGCCAGCACCGAGTTGCAGCCATGCGCGATGTTGGCGAACGGCCCGCCGTGGATGAAGGCGGGGTTTCCCTCGAGGGTCTGCACGAGGTTGGGCGCCAGCGCGTCCTTGAGCAGTGCGGTCATCGCCCCCGGTGCGTGGATTTGCGCCGCGCGCACGGGCTTCCGGTCGCGCGTATAGCCGATGATGATGTTGCCGAGGCGCTTCTGGAGGTCGTCGAGGTCGGTCGCGAGGCAGAAGATCGCCATGACCTCCGAGGCCACGACGATGTCGAAGCCGTCCTCGCGCGGGAAGCCGTTGGCCACACCGCCCAGGGAATTCACGATCTGGCGCAGCGCGCGGTCGTTCATGTCGAGGGCGCGCTTCCAGGTGACGCGGCGCGGGTCCAGTCCGGCTTCGTTGCCCCAGTAGATGTGGTTGTCGATCATCGCCGCCAGCAGGTTGTTGGCGGCGCCGATCGCATGGAAGTCGCCGGTGAAGTGGAGGTTGATGTCCTCCATCGGGACGACCTGGGCGTAGCCGCCGCCGGCGGCACCGCCCTTCATGCCGAAGCACGGGCCGAGGCTCGGCTCGCGCAGGCAGATGATCGCCTTCTTGCCGATGTGGTTGAGCGCGTCGCCCAGGCCGACGGTGGTCGTCGTCTTGCCCTCGCCGGCCGGGGTCGGCGTGATGGCGCTGACCAGGATCAGCTTGCCGTTCGGCTTGCTCTTCAGCGACTTGACGTAGTTGAGCGACACCTTGGCCTTGTAATGGCCATACGGGTCGAGATTCTTGGCATCGATGCCGAGCTTCTCCTTGGCGATATCGAGGATCGGCCGCATGGTTGCGGCTTGCGAGATCTCGATGTCGGATTTGGGCTTGGCGTGCTGTTCGGCCGGGTTGCGCATGTCTCGCTCCTCGGATGTATGTGTCTGGTCGTGATCAGGTGCCGAGCTTGGTGCCCGGCTTGAGGCCTGCGGTCGCGGCGAACTCGCCGCCGCTGACCTTGGCGCCCTCGCCGCGCACCCGCAGCACGCGGATGCGGCCGTCGGCGCAGGCGACCGTGAAGCTCTCGCCGTCGACCTCCACGACCTCGCCCATGGCGCCGGCGATGCCCTTGGGATCGCGCGCCGGCAGCTTCTTGGTCTCGAAGATCTGCAGCTTCTTGCCGTTCACGGTCGTCCACGCGCCGGGTGCCGGGTTGCAGCCGCGCACGAGGTTGTGGATGTGATAGCCCTGGCGGCCCCAGTCGATGCGCGCGTTGTCGGGCGTGCACCAGCCTTCGTAGGTCGCCTTCGCTTCGTCCTGCTGGACCTTGGGCGCGCGTCCCGACTTCACCAGGTCGACGCCTTCGAGCATCGCCTCGACGCCCATCGGGAACAGCCGGTCGAAATACACCGAGCCCAGGGAGTCGTCGTCCGAGATCGGCGTCTTCTTCTGCAGGAGGATGGGGCCGGTATCGAGCCCGTCATCCGGCCAGAAGATCGACAGCCCGGTCTCGGTGCGGCCCTGGATGATCGGCCAGTTGATCGAGGAGGGACCCCGGTGCAGCGGCAAAAGCGAGGGGTGGTACTGGATCGAGCCGTGGGTCGGAATGTTGAGGAAGCCCGACGGCACGAACAACGTGACGTAGGCCATGACGCACAGATCCGGCTTCAAGGCCCGGAACTGGTCCCAGACCTCGCCCGGCTTGCGATACGATTTGGGCTGGTAGAGCGGAAGCTTTGCCGCGACCGCCGCCTCCTTGATCGGGTCCGGCTTCTGGCCCTCCTTGTCTGGGGCGGCATAGACCGCGACCACGTTGTCGCCCCGCTTCAGCAAGGCCTCGAGAACGGCTTTTCCAAAGGCCTGCTGGCCGTGAACCACGATCCGCATATGTCTCTCTGTTTCCTTCCGGTACCGGAACTTATGTCATCGCTGTCGCGTGGGACCAGGGCTTGCCGGTTGGGGCCGCGCCCATTTGCGCGGCCCTACCGGTTTCCTGTCGCTGCCGCCGTCAGGCGGCGGCCTTGGCCTCTTTGGCGGGCGGCGTGAGGGCGCCCGACGCCTTGATCTCCGCGGCCTCTTTCGCGTTGAAGCCGAGGACGTCGGTGAGGATCTCGTCGGTGTGCTCGCCGAGCAGCGGCGAGCGCTTCACCTCGGAAATCGAATCCGAAAGCTTGATCGGATTGCCGACCGTCAGGTACTTGCCGCGCGTCGGATGGTCGACCTCGACGATCGTGCCGGTCTTGCGCAGCGACTGGTCTTCGGCGAGCTCCTTCATCGACAGGATCGGCCCGCACGGGATGTCGTACTGGTTGAGGATCTCCATCGCCTCGAACTTGGTCTTGGTCATGGTCCACTGCTCGATGCGCTCGAAGATCTTCATCAGCCGCGGCAGGCGCGCCGGCGGCGTGGCGTAGTCCGGATCGGTCTTCCAGCCCGGCTCGCCGATCACATCGCAGATGGCCGCCCACACCGGCGCCTGGGTGATGAAGTAGATGTAGGCGTTGGGGTCATTCTCCCAGCCCTTGCACTTCAGGATCCAGCCCGGCTGGCCGCCGCCGGAATCGTTGCCGGCGCGCGGCGTCGCGTCGCCGAACGGGATGTTCTGGCCGAACTGGCTGTATTCCTTAAGCGGCCCGTGCTTCAGGCGCTGCTGGTCGCGCAGTTTGACTCGGCAGAGGTTGAGCACGCCGTCCTGCATCGCGCACAGGACGCGCTGGCCGCGGCCGGTGCGGGTGCGCTGGTAGAGTGCTGAGACGATGCCGAGGGCCAGGTGCAGGCCGGTGCCCGAATCGCCGATCTGGGCCCCGGTGACGAGTGGCGGGCCGTCGCGGAAGCCGGTCGTCGAGGCCGAGCCGCCGGTGCACTGCGCCACGTTCTCGTAGACCTTGCAGTCCTCGTACGGGCCGGGGCCGAAGCCCTTCACAGATGCCATGATCATGCGCGGATTGAGCTTGTGCACGTGCTCCCAGCTGAAGCCCATGCGGTCGAGGGCGCCGGGGGCGAAGTTCTCCACCAGCACGTCGCACTTCTTGATCAGCTCCTCGATCACGCGCTTGCCTTGCGGGTGCTTGGAATCGACGGTGATCGAGCGCTTGTTGTGGTTCAGCATGGTGAAATAGAGGCTGTCCGCATCCTTCACGTCGCGCAGCTGGCCGCGCGTGATGTCGCCGATTCCGGGGCGCTCGACCTTGATCACGTCCGCGCCGAACCAGGCGAGGAGCTGCGTGCAGGTCGGGCCCGACTGCACGTGGGTGAAGTCGAGGATGCGCACGCCGGTCAGCGCCTTGCCGGCCTGGCCGTAAGGCTTGGTCGAGGGCTTCGGCAGGCTGCTCCCGTTCGCTTTCGCCGCGGCCTTCGCCGGCTTGCGCGCGGTCTTGCGGGCCGCGAGCTTCACCACCCGGCGTGCGGCGGCCTTGGTCTTGCCGCGCTTCGCTGTCTTCGCTGACTTGGATTTCTTGGCCATGTCTCTCTCCTCCAAACTTCGATCGATCCGACAGGCGGACCGGATAAGGTTCACTTCTTCTTGAGCGCGCTCTGCGGATTGAGGTTGCCGATTCGGCCGCTCTCGCTGCCGGCCGCCGGGTCGATCACCGCGTTGATGAGGGTCGGCTTGCCCGAATCCATCGCCGCGTTCACCGCGCGCTTGAGCTCGTCGGGCGAGGTCGCATTGACGCCTGTTCCGCCGAACGCCTCGATCATCTTGTCGTAGCGGGCGCCCTTGACGAACACGGTGGTCGCCGGGTCGGACCCGCCGCCTTTGTTGACGTCGGTGCCGCGATAAATGCCGTCGTTGTTGAAGATGACGACGCAGACCGGCAGCTGGTAGCGGCAGATCGTCTCGATCTCCATGCCCGAGAAGCCGAAGGCGCTGTCGCCTTCGATCGCCAGCACCGGCTTGCCGGTCTCGACCGCCGCACCCACGGCATAGCCCATGCCGATGCCCATCACGCCCCAGGTGCCGACGTCGATGCGCTTGCGCGGCTTGTACATGTCGATGACGCCGCGCGTCAGGTCGAGCGCGTTGGCACCCTCGTTGACCAGGATGGCGTCCGGCCGCTCCTTCACGATCGTGCGCAGCACGCCAAGCGCGCCGTGGTAGTCCATCGGCACATTGTTGTTCATCAGGCGCGGCGCCATCTTGGTCACGTTCTCTTCGCGCTTGGTCTTGACGGCATTGACCCACTCGGCCGGAGCCGCGGGCCAGCTGGATCCCATGGCCTCCAGCAGCGCCTGGACGCACGAGCCGATGTCGCCCACGACCGGGGCTGCGATCTCGACGTTGCTGTCCATCTCGCGCGGCTCGATGTCGATCTGGATGAACTTCTTGGGCGCCTCGCCCCAGGTCTTGCCCTTGCCGTGCGAGAGCAGCCAGTTGAGGCGCGCGCCGATCATCATCACGACGTCGGAGTCCTTGAGCACGGTCGAGCGCGCCGCGCCCGCGCATTGCGGGTGCGTGTCGGGCAGGAGGCCCTTGGCCATGCTCATCGGCAGGAACGGGATGCCGGTCTTCTCGACAAAGCTGCGGATCGCCTCATCGGCCTGCGCGTACGCGGCTCCCTTGCCGAGGATGATCAAGGGGCGTTTTGCGCCCTTGAGAACTTCAAGGGCGCGTTTGACGGCGGCGGGTGCCGGGATCTGCGCCGGGGCCGCGTCGATCACCTTCACCAGCGACTTCCTGCCGGCCTCGGCGTTCATCACCTGGCCGAAGAGCTTGGCCGGCAGGTCGAGATAGACCCCGCCGGGGCGGCCCGACACGGCGGCACGGATCGCGCGCGCCAGTGCGATGCCGATGTCCTGGGCGTGCAAGACACGGAACGCGGCTTTACATAACGGCTTGGCGATCGCGAGCTGGTCCATCTCCTCGTAGTCGCCCTGTTGCAGGTCGACGATCTCGCGCTCGGACGATCCCGACATCAGGATCATCGGGAAGCAGTTGGTCGTCGCATGCGCAAGCGCCGTGAGGCCGTTGAGGAACCCGGGGGCCGAGACGGTGAGGCAGAGCCCGGGCTTTTTGGTCAGGAACCCGGCGATGGCCGCCGCATAGCCGGCGTTCTGCTCGTGGCGGAACGACAGCACGCGGATGCCCGAGGCCTGCGCCATGCGGCCGAAATCCGTGATCGGAATGCCGGGCACGCCGTAGATCGTGTTCAGGCCGTTGAGCTTGAGCGCGTCTATGAGAAGGTGAAACCCGTCGGTGAGATCCTGCGTCTCCTCCGGCTTCTTCGCTGTTCCTTCGGCCATGGCATTCCTCCTCGAGTCCTGTTTTCGCGGGCGGTTGTGATCCGCCGCGGCGGATTGTTGCTCAGTCCAGATAGTCGACGTGCTTTTCGACGTGGGTCGCAAGGTCGAGGCTGTGCTGGCGCGCGAGCTGCTCGGCGCGCTCGGTCTGGCGCT
>Ga0335069_10010223_pt1 | contig 13302 bp, 20 predicted proteins | sample Lox_Sample_11_FD_206714 | JGI IMG/M metagenome (GOLD analysis project Ga0335069, IMG submission 206714) | Soil microbial communities from Loxahatchee National Wildlife Refuge, Florida, United States - Lox_Sample_1.1 | ecosystem: Environmental > Terrestrial > Soil > Wetlands | place: USA... | reverse complement strand
GCCTCCAACCAAATTAGAAAATGCCTGAACTGTAACCCATCTTACTCCTTACACTTAAACCGGCAGGTTACGGGAGTGCCGCAATTCGACTGATCCCTTCGTTCCAGAACCGCCCAGACCGGCTAAATACGGGTAGATACTAGGCCGTTTTCAGCAGATCCTGGTACGAAATCAGTTGAACGCCCCGTTTCTCCAGAACCTCTCGGGCCTGCGGCATGGTAAGCACGCGCAGTTCAAGCTCTCGCGACTCTCGTAGGCGCGTCTTGACCGCCGACAGTTCCGCGTCGTTATACCCAGGATGGCATACGAATTCCCAAGTCCCATCGGGGATACTGGCCGCGATGGCTTCGAACAAAGTTTCATCGAGAGTTCCGGTGACCTCGATGGCAAGCGTGCCGTCAGGGGTCGCAAATCCTTCTTGAGCCGCGGTGCGACGGAAGTGTCCCGCGAAACGGTTCAACACGCGAACCTCCGCCAGGCGAGTCCACAGGTTGGGACGCCTCAGCAATTCGCTCGAACGCAGCGGAAATCTGGGTCCAAACGGATTTCGCACCGCCCGCACGCCGCATTCCCCAGCCGCTCGCAGGACGGGCCCAAGGATTTGCGGAAACATGTGCGTGTGTTTGTGTGTATCTACGTGCGACACTGCCAGGCCGGCGGCCTGAATTCTCTGAATCTGTGCTTTGGCCTCGGTTTGAATTTCAGACGCATTCATGCGCCCAGCCAGCGCGCGGGCGGCGAATGTCTTGAGTCCATCGCGGAAAACTCCTGAATCTGTAATCGTACTGATCCGGGAGCAATCAGTGACTGGCTGTCCATCGATCAGCACAACGTGGCAGCCAACACTCAACCTGCTCATTTCTTTTGCCAGCTGCACGGCCGCCGCAAATGCGCGACCGTTAGCCATCAGAGTCGTAGATGTGACGATGCCGCTCTTGTGCGCCTCGAAGATGGCGCGGTTCACGCCCGAGGTGAATCCGAAGTCGTCCGCATTGACGATGAGGCGCCGCAACGGAGTAGTCTAACAAGGTGGCACAAGCCCGCCCTAATCGAACTTAAGTCGTTGCCGGTTTTTGTGCCCTCACGTAAACTCGATAAGGAATCCTGCCAGAGGATATCCTTCGCTCCGGGCGCGCAACGGCGGCGCACGCAACGGGCGGTTAGCTCAGCTGGTTAGAGCGCCTGCCTTACAAGCAGGAGGTCGCAGGTTCGAGCCCTGCACTGCCCACCATCTTAAACAACGTCAATTCAGCAACTTAGAAGCATTCACTTCCAAGGCTTTTGCGCCATCTTTGCCGACATCCACAAGAACATCCACAAAGTTGCTCGGTTTTCGATCAAGCAGCTCAACGGCTCTGCGGGCGGCATCGTTTGAGATGTGGGTGTAGTGCCGCGTGATCCGCGGAGACATGTGGCCGACCATCGCCTGCACGACGGGGATAGGCACATTGCGTTCAGCCATCTGGCTGATGAAGGAATGGCGCATATCGTGAAATCGAAGGCCTGGAAATCCTGCGGCCTTGCAGAGGCTCCGCCATGCGGTGCGCCAGGACTCCTGGTGGTGACTGGCATCGAAACCCCGGCCGCGCATCGGATCTGTTGCGCGAGTGTGTCGGCTCTTATCGGCTGGGAGCAGGAAATCATCTGCGCTGTTTGCCCCAAGGGTCTGCGCCCGCTGATACAACTTCGAGGCGGCCAACAATGCCGCGGCATTCAGCTCCACGAGACGGGCGCCAGCATTGCTTTTGGTAGCCTTGCGGGCGACTACAATCCTGCGGGCTTCCAGATCGACCGCACCAAGGCGAAGGCGCTTAATCTCACAGCCCCGCATCCCGGTATTTGCGGCCAATGCCTCGCTGCAGTACGCGACCAGCCACTTATCCCGACTGGCTGCCACTGTCTCAAGATGAGTCAGTTGCTCCATACTCAGCGCACGCCCCAAGTCGCTCTCCGGCTCGGGGAGGCGGCGGTAGTGTAGCGACAGGGAACGGCGCCAAAGGTTCGTTTCCTTTAGGACGTTGACCATAATCCGCAGCTCCAGGTTGACCGCACGCGGGCCGACGGACTTGCTGCGCTCGCTCTGGTAACTCTTCAGATCGTCAAGGGCGACATTCTTGAGCTTCTTTCCGGCCATTGGTGATCGCAGCAGTTGACGTAGCAGGCTCCGTTCATTGGCTTTTGCCTTGGCGGACTTCAGAACATGGGTAGAAACCCATCGTGTACAGGCTTGAGAAACAGTCCACTCTGAATGATCTGTGGGCAGTTGACCGTTTCGTGCGTCCTCATCCCATTGGGCCTTGAAAGCGACTGCCGTGCTGCGATCTGTCGTGCCCGTGCTCTTTTCGCGCCAGAAGCCGTCATTGTCCTGATACCGGAAATTGAAAACGCCGTAAGCTCTGCGATACAAGCCTTGCTGTTTTCTACCCATTGCCTTACCCCCTTCAACGCTTTCGTGCGGCTGCAATCTCACGTGCTTGTCGTTTCTTCCTGGCGATGTACTGCTGGCGCTGATCCGCCAGATACGCCGCTCTTTGTTTCGGAGTCATGTTTTTGCGGTGAAATGCCTTGCGGCATCTCACACTGCACCACTTGTCTGCGTGAACGCGGTGCTTCAGGAACCATTTGCCTTTGCATTGCTCGCACAGCGCAATCGTGTTCAATTCTTTGCGCTTCGCCATTGCAATCAAGGTCATGATCGCTAAGCGCTCAGCCAAGCGGTGCTTCCTCTTCCAATCCCAATAGAAATCGTCGGTAATTGGCCCGTCTGTGAGCGGAGCAGGCCAAGCTCGATGAAAGCCCAGATGACCCCGATACGGCGCCATCGTTTTGTTGATCCTCTTCTCGGCCCGTTCCATTCGGTTGATTAGTTCCACGCGATTGGCAGGCGGAGTGTCCCGGTATCGCTCAATCAGCGTTTGCAGGCTACAGAGTTGCTGAACGAGCTGGGCAATGCGCTCTCTCTCCCCGCTGTTATCGCTAGAGTCATTGAGCAAGTTGATTAGCAGTTCAGGTGTCGTAGGTGTCAAGGTACGATTCATGCTGTAATACCGTCCCTTTAAAATCTTAAACCCCCATGCCTAAAAGTCAAGCACAATCTTCATTAGCATGAGCGCGCAACATGTGGAAGGAGGTTTCATGCAGCAGATCAACGGCAGTGAATGTAGGAAAGCTTATGGCATTGCTCAATTCGCAGACATGTTCTCTATCAGTCGAGATTCCACAAAAAGAGCGATCAAGCGCGGCGAACTCCGCACCATCACGCTGGGCGGGCGCCGATTGATTCCAGCTTCGGAAGTGGAGCGCATTGCACGCGAAGGCTTCGGCACTCCAAGGACCGTTATCGAGTGCAAAGGAGTCGAGGCGCAATGAAAGCGCGAAGGCGAGTCTGCACGGTATGCGGCAAGCCTATCCCTCGCGGCATGGGGGTATCCCGCGGCGCCAGCGTAATCCATGCGAAGTGCGCCGCCGAACTCCTGCGGGCCACCCCGGCCCCCGTGGACGATTGGAAAGCGCGGGCGTGCGGGGAACGAACGGAAGAATAGCGGAAAGGTAACTGACCAGACAGAAAGAAAATCGGCAATGAAAGAAGCAATGCAGTCCCCGAGAGTGAAAGAGGCAGTCGAGAAGATCCTCGCGCTCCGCAAACTGTCGCGTGAGAGCGGCTGCATCACGACTAGAACTCAATCGAAAATTTTACAGTTGCTCAGCGAGGACGAGCTTACTGCCGTTGCGCAATGCTTGGCTAAGCAGACGGAGGCCGACCGTGTCTGACGCGGATCGCCCTGTCCGAAAAACGCCATTGACCCGGCCCCTGCAGAAGTTCTTGGCCGGGATTCAACTACCACCGATTCCAAAGCGCTGCCGCCACAACCCGAACATGTATCGTTCGTTGCTACTAAACGCAATGGCTTGGCATGCCCCGACGATAGTAGAGAACTCCGGAAGCATAACCTGCGCCCCGTCGCTCAAGCAGTTAGCGCAACTCATGCACTGCTCCACCCGCACCGTTCAACGCATCATCGACGAAGTGCGTGCAATGGGTTTTATCAGCATCAAGCGCCGCGGCAATCACTTGGCAAATATTTTCACAATCTATCAAACACCCCATCTTTCAGACACGACAGTTAGTGTCCACTCTGAACCGAACAAAGGACGCGACACTCAGCGCAACAGACACGACACTCCCGCCGCTCAGACAGGACACTCAGCCACTCAGACACGACAGTTAGTGTCGCCTTCAGGTGTAGATCTTCAGGAATCTAAAGATTCTTCAGGGGAAGATCTTCAGGGGCGAAGCGCAGAAGCAACCTCAAAAGCAAAGGCCCCCTTTTTGAAGGATAGTCAAAGTCAAAATCAAAGGCCGCAACACAGGGTCCGAAACGATGCCGAACTTTTGATTTTCGCCCTGCGACTAAGGAAATCATTCGACGGCACGGGACTCGATTATCTCTATTCGACCTACGACGCTATCGGGGACAAATCGAAGGCGGCGGGACTCTCGTATGAGCAGGCATGCGAGGAACTCCGAGAGGAAGCATTGAGGGATCAAGGCAAGGGAGTGGTCATCGACGGGCAGTACTTCGCAAGCATCAGCGCGAGATCGGAGGTGCAGCCATGAGTAATTGGAATCGTGATGCGAATGTCGGCGCCGGTAAGACACTGACGCAAACTCAAGCGGGTATCTGCACGCTAGAACAGGGGTGGCTTCACTACTTACCTGATTACGACCCCCCTAGCTTGCCGCGAGTGTGCGCCTGGTTGCGAGCCGCCAGCGTGAGTCGATTGTTGGGCCTGATCGAACAGGCAAGCATTCGGCGTGACCAAAAGGAACCGAAAAACTGGATTAGCCGAATTATCAAGCTCGAAGGTAGTGCACCCGCTCGCGGCGCTGTGGAGGGAATTTGACCGAACAGCAAGCAGTCATAGATATGCGCCTCGCGTTCGTGCGCGGGGTGATCTTGAAAATAACTCGCGCGCGGTACGGACTCGCGGACTGGGACAAGGAATACCGCGGAGTGAAGAAGCTCATCCGTGCGCAGTTCGGAGAAAAGCCAGCCATGCAGCTACGGGCTTGCAGATGGAGTGTACCGATTCGCCGTCAGTTGGATTTTTCCATTCAAAAAAGCAGCCTCAGCGAAGGATGGCTGCGTTCGGCAGAGGATTATTTCGCAGAAACAGATGAGGTGGCGCGATGAGTTTTATGCGGGGTTTTAAGTGCGGCGGCAATGACCGTACAAAGGTCAAAGTCGCTATTTGCGTGCTCGCGGGCTTGGAGCGCAGTGGCTGGGTCTGTCCACAGCTTGTGAACAATCTGCTCACGTTGGTTAAAGATGACCGATTCGATGTGCACGTCCACGTCATGCTAGCGCATTCGCCCGTGTCCTACGCCCGGAACCTCAGCATCGTGCAGGCGCGGGAACAAAAGGCCGAGTGGCTGTTGATGATTGACAACGATCAACATTTTTGGACGCACACGCAGCCGCTCGACGTGCTTAGCGCCGCCGGTCTCGGGAAAGAGATCATCGGGTTTATCTCGATGCAAGGGCAGAAGTTTGGCGGTTATGAGAACGGGGACATGTTCATTCCCAACATACGCACGTTGGAACCCCACGACGTTGACGGGGATTTTTTCACAGTCGCGAGAGTGGGCACGGGCGCCATGTTCATACATCACAGCGTGTGGGAATCAATTGCGGGTCCTTGGTTTAAAGAGCAAATAGATCCGAAGTCGGAGCTTGGCGCGGTGGACGAAGAAACCCCAGGCGAGGATTTCTACTTCTGTGATCTGGTGCGGCAACACGGCTTCAAGGTCTGGGCGCACGCGGCGATTATCCCGCACCTGAAGACGACCGAGATTGCCACGGTTGGCGCACAACTGAAAACGCTTAAACAGATGGCCGGACAAACCAATGCGCGGCCGCCAGCGAAATTGGAATGGAAATGAGCGCAACTGAGAGGGATTAAGAAAGGAATCAACGTGCCACTAGAAAAAGATATTTTTTGGGATTGGACCTTGGCATTAGACATGGCGGCCGCTGCGAACAAGACTTACACCTGGGGCAGTTTCGATTGCATCGTTTGGGCACTCGACGTTACGCACGATTGCACATACACGGACATTCCGCAGGGTGACGGCAAGGTGGATCTGGCAGCCAACATTCGGGGCACGTATGCGGACGCCGCGGGCGCTGCGGCGAGAGTTGCGGCGCTCACCGGCGGAGGCGGCCTGATAGAGTTCCTGCACTCGCTCTGGAGTACCTACACGATGAAGCGCGTGCCGTTAACGTGGACCCAGCGCGCAAATCTAGTTGTCGTGAACGCACCTGATCCGCAGTTCTCAATTGGCGGTAAGGCGCTTGGGGTCGTCGAGGTTCGTGGCGAGCAGGTAGTGATTCCGGGCGCAGTCGGCTTGGTGCGAGTTCCAATACAAAATTGGATTGTGGCCTTGGATACTCATCACCCCACAGTCGATCATACAAAGTGCATCTTCGCTCCCGCACCAAAAAATGAGGGAGACCCACCATATGGCTCAATCACAGCGGCCGATGTCTTTCCTGGACTGGCGTTCAATTTGCCATTCACCGGCTGAGCAAGCGAAGGATGGGATGTGGGGGATCACTTGCAGCACCGAAGCCTCGACCGACCAGTCCGTACTGAGGCGCACACGGTGCCAGAAAAAGAGTTTTGGAAGGTTTTTTATGGAAGGGAAAAAACAATGCCACCATTGAAAAATCCGGCTTTGGAATTAACCGCGCAAATCACGGCGTTTTGCGAGTTACTCAAGGAGCAGCTAGACCCGTCGGTCCTTCCTATCACCACGGCGGTTCATGATCGCCTGCAGGAAGTGGCGGGGGAGTTTGCGGGCAAGAACCTATGTGCCGTCTGGATTGGACTGGCGGCACTGACGGGCGAGATGCTCCTGCATCTTAACGCGGAACTGCGCCGTCCAGATGTCCCGCCGGGAGCGCAAGCATGAGCGACCCAGAAAACAATTTCACGTTCCCTGCCGGTTGGATGTGCGGGAAGGATGCGGCAAAGTTCCTAGGCGTGTCCCGCGAGCTTTTCGCGGAATGGGTCGCATGCGGATTAATCGATCGGTACGAGGTGCCGCGGGGCGGCCATTTGAAGTGGTACTACAAGCGCTCCCAATTAATGCGAGCGGTTAAGACTGGGCGAATCGTTGTCCCGCCACCTCAGCCAAAAGTGCCGGAACCGCCAGAATACCCCTGGCTCACGCGGGCAGAGGCGGCCCGATTTCTGGGGGCTGGGCGAGACAAGTTTGACACCTGGACGCGCGAGCGGAGACTGCCTAGTTGCCTGGTCCCGGTCCAGGAGGATGGTGCAATTGTGCGCAAAGTTCGATTCCTCAAGGCCGATCTTTTAGACGCGGTGCGAACGAACCGCATACCCTTAGATCCCGCGCGCAAGTCAGCCTTATTGCGGAGAGAAAAGCGCCAGTTACATTGCAGTACAAAGTAGTTTGTGATATAATATCTGTGTAACAAAGTCACCCCGCCCGGTCGCAATGGCGACAAGGCCCGGAGCCTAAACGATTGCAGGGGTGAGAGAACCGAGCAGACCTTCCGGTAAGGCCGCTGCGATTCGCAAATATCAAATTTGCGCGCAGCGGTTTTCTTTTTGGCCGCATGACGCGCTGAAAAGGAAATCTTTTTATGACTACCGCAGAAGTTAGAAGCCTGCGCCAACAGCGCGCAAGACTTGTGGGCGAAATGCACGATCTAACCACCGATTCCGGGCGCTGGAATGCTAAGTCGAGCAACGGAAGGTTCGAGGCCCAGGAACGCTGGAAAGAGGTAAACCGCCAACAGGAAGAACTGAAGGAGCGCATTGCTCGCGCCGAATCGGATCTTGCCTACGAAGAAATGCAGCGAGTGGCCGCACCGCCGGCGGGACAGATAACTGGATTCCCCCACGGCATGCCGGGAGCACCGCGGGATTTTCGCGAAGCAGAAGTTGAACTGCCCGCCGAACTGAAACCCCTTGAGCGTGATCTTGCGAGCCCGAGTTATCGCAAGGCATGGGCTGCATGGGCTATTCGGGGAATGGATGGCATCAGTTCGAGTGAACGAAACCTGCTGACCGATCTGGCCGCCGAGGCCCGAACTTATTCCGGACTCAGCACTGGCGCCGCGGCTGGTGGCCAGACGCTGGTTCCAATCGGATTTCAGCGCGAAATCGAACAGGTGATGAAAGCAACTGGCGGAATGCGCCGGAATGCTCGCATCGTGCCGACCGCGACCGGAAATCCGTTGCATTGGCCGACCGTTGACGACACCGCGAACAACGGCCGATGGATCGCTGAGAACGGCCCTGTTTCGCAGACGAATCCGACCTTCGCGGACCTGACTCTGTACGCCTACTTGAGTTCTAGCGATCAGGTGTTGGTCAGTGTTCAGTTGATGCAGGACTCGGCAATCGGCGTTGAGTCTTTGCTGGCTGAACTGCTCGGAAAGCGCATGGGCAGATTAACTGAAGCCGCTTACACCGTCGGCACTGGCACGACCCAGCCAACCGGAATCGTCACTTCGATTCTGGCCGACACTAGCCCCAACACCATCACAGCCACAGGTTCGAACCTGAATGATGGGGTCAGCACCAATAACGGCACGAATTCGATTGGTACGGACGACCTAGCAGCGCTTGTTGCTGCCGTCGATCCGTCCTATCGTCCCAATGCCATCATCATGGCGCACTACAGCACGCTTGATTACTTGAAAAAAGTCAAGGACAAGTACGGGCGTCCGCTGTTTGTTCCTGGCTTGGATGCCGCGCAGCAAGACACCATTTTCGGCTATCGGTACGACTGGAACGCCGCGATGGATGCCACCGTCGGCGGAGTGCCAGCAGCGGGAAAGAACTCGGTGCTGTTCGGGGACTTCTCGAAGTACGTCGTTCGCGATGTGCTTGGAATGACCCTAGTCCGGTTCAATGAACTATTCATGAGCAATCACCAAGTCGGCTTTCAGGCCTTTATGCGGACGGACGGACTCCGCATTCAGTCGAAAGCCTTCAGCATGCTGATTCAGCACACCTAAACCCAACCGGGGCGAGTCTCACGGCTCGCCCCACTTTCTTGAGGTGAATCAATGGATGCAATCGAGGCAGCTGTAGACGTAAGTCCCGCGCCGGATAAAGTTTTTCGGCACTTAGGGCCTTGCTCAATACATCCCGATGGCGATCCCGCCCGCCTAGATTTCAGGGCGAGAGGATTCTCAGGGCGCTGCGATGCGCGCGGATGCAAGTCCAAACCAGTTTGGCGGCACGCATTTTTGTGCTCAATGCCGCGGCCAGTTGTCGAAAACTTTTGTGATGCTCATCTCCCCGTGAACCTGCGGCCTGTTGAGCAAGCCTAAAAGATTCCCGAGCCCGCGAAGGCGGAAATTAAACTCGGGGATGCTGAACGCGCGACCAGCGGGGGGTCAAACCAGGCCCCCCGCGCCCCCCTTGCTCTCTTAGTGGCGTGTTTCGGACTTTCGCCTAGTCAAGTGGCAGATTGCCCCCAGCCCAGGGTTCGGGCTTAGTCCTTCACACCGAGGATTTCTTTTAAGGACGCGACGTCCATCGGTAATCCGAAGTGGAAAACCACACTCCGTCCTGCTGTGGATGCGGCTTCATCCAGAAACTTAGCTATCGATTCGCTTTTACTAATCGGAATTATAGGCAAGTTACCGCCATGCACGATTGCATGTCGAAGGTCATCCGCCTCTTTAAGTTTCTCACGTTTGTAGTATGCATCTTCGTCCGGCAGGATGTGATTGTGTAGTCGGATCGGAACATGTTTGAAAAGAAGATCACTCCTTGAGACGATCGATTTACTGCCTATGCGGTCGCTGAAATGCTTCAATGCGTCAACATAGATCTCCCGCACTGTCTTTGTTCGGAGTTCTCCGATGGTGACTTTTACATCCTTGTTCACCTCGGAAATCCAGCCTTCGGGGTCGAGATCGATTGCGATCTGGCAGACACTTGTAAATACGTCATCAGCATTTGAATGAGCCAGAACGACTACCGCCGCCGCTAGAACCGTCTCAGCATTCAAAGTCGCTTGATTGGCTAATTGCACCGCAAGTTTTTCAAAGTCCTGTTCGCTTGGTGCTGGAGTGAGAAACTTTCCTACGAGTTCCTTCGCTACAGTGCTGCCATCCATGTGGCCCCTGAGGATCTTCTTTTTGAACTCAGGAAACGCCACAGGGAGTTGCAATGCTGAAGTGATTGTCGCATTGCTAATCATTATTTGACGAAACACTCTCGTTATTGCACGAATTGCTTCCTCTCGCGCCACGATACCTTCCTTTTACATCTTTCTCCCGAAACTTGTTATATAGGCTGCACCGGGGAATAGCCCATCGACCTGATATCGGGCGATATGACCCCAGTAACCTCCAGAACGAGAGGGCTAGTTAGGGTACTCCATTAACGTGTCTTTGCGCCTAGCGCAAATGCGCGGGAGCGCGAATTGGGGGAAGGCTGGTGGTTTGGGCCTAGGTTTCGCTGAACGGGGCTCTAGTGGCTCCCTGCATGTAGTCCAGCGACGAATACCCGCGCGGCAAAAGTCGCTAACGGGTACAAGGCTTTCACCGTGCCGTCATCGTAAGTTTTGCGGATGTCCGGAGCTATTTCGGATAACTCCGAAAGCACGCTGTGGAGCGCCTCTGAATCAGAAAAGGCGTCGATGTATTCATCGCTCTTATCGTCGGCATCGTCCTCAGCGTCTATCCAGGATTCCCACTGGCGTTCCATGCCACGAATCCCACGGGCAAGTTGCTTAGTCGCTGGCTCACTTAAGAATGCGCTCGTTTCCATAAAACCTCCCACGCTTTGGATGGTAAGCCTTATGCCCATTGGCCGCAGTACGTCCGGTCACCGTTCGTCGTGACGACAGTCACGCTATCTTATTGATTCTCTTAGCTTTACTTGACATTTGTCGGCAGTAGTCAAGCATAACAGCCCCTAAAAACTCTTTTGCTGCGGTTGTATACATCTCAGTATCGACTGGTCTGTAGAGGCGTCGGCGCTTGGTGCAAGACCCCGTATGCCCCATCCTATTGCAAACAATGGATGGGTAACGGGGGTACGTGCTGAAAACGAGGATTCTTCAAGACCAGCCGATTCCGACTCGCACAAAGCCGCGAAATAAGGCTTTCTGAAGGATTTTATTTTTTGCGGCGGGCGGCTAAAGATACATCCACAAAAACATCCACAAAGTAGCGAGATTTTCGGCCGATTGCTGCAAGTTGCAGGGAAGTGCAGGAAAAGCGTCAGCAGTGTTTTCGCCTGTATCCATGCGGGTTTTCGCGCTTCCTGCACCTTCCTTTACCCGATGTTGTGTTGCCTTACAAGCAGGAGGTCGCAGGTTCGAGCCCTGCACTGCCCACCAAACACCCCCGGTTTCATTGCAAACGCGGTTCTTGCCAAGGCTTGGGGGAGCGGAACGGTTCTTGCCTTCGGAAAGACCCGGCTTCAGCCTGTTTGCAGTCACCACGGGAGCCGACGCTGACGTACAAGAATTAAAAACCTCCGGTCCGCAAAACCGGAGGTTGTCTATTAAGGCAGTCAATCACAAGGAACTCGCGCCGCTATTGCGTACGTTGAAGTCGTAATAGCTTGTCGCGTCCGCCGCTCTCGCTCGGCACTACGCTGCGGTTCGATGCACCCGCTCGAGTTGAGCCCTCAGTACGACCGCTCTTTCTTCCAAAAGCTCATTCAGTTCGCGGGAACGTTCCTCCAGTTGATACACGTCATTCTTGGCCTGGATGAGTTCGCGGCAAAGGTTGCTGACTTGCCATTCAAAACTTGCGTGCCACATTCGTTCACCTCCGGAAAGATTTGGCTCATCTTTTGCTTCATACTCCGTCCGGGAACACTCACTTCCTATCAGGAGAATGGGGTAAATGCGTCTCCGGCGATGGCGTTCTTTGGCGCACGTCTGCAGTACTTTGAGCATGTCTGCGACATCGTCCGGGGGGCAGGCGAATGCCAGAATGCATGCACTCTGGCCAACACGTACGGTGGATAGGGGGATTCCCTGACGTCGTCCTCATTTTCCCTAATTGCACTGGCTCACCGCATTTGGCATTCTGCTACGTCGATAGCGCTTGTAAGAGCGAAACTTCAAAGCCACTCGCGTTTTCCGGAGTTGAACGATGACAACCTAAGAACGCGCACGGATGAACGAGCTCTGACGTCGAATTCAGGTCGAAGAAAACCCCCACGCATTTCTGGAACTGATTGAGGAGTTGGACACACTGCTGAACAACAAGGCAGCAGCTCCGAATTCAGAGAGATAGAGCCTTTCCGCTTGGCTTGCTAAGTCCAGTATTTGAATGTGCTTCAGTGTTAACCTTAAGGTTTTTGTTGAGTTTGCGCTCTCTTTATTGCATGCTACTTCGGACATGCAGTGATTCCTCTACCTGGAAAGTCGCAGAATGTAGAAGCGAATCAGGGACCTTTGTTCACGACTGTCAAAAGCTAAAGAACGAATCGAGGTAGAGGCAATTGGCGAACAGCTCCGCTCTGCCGTCAATGAGTACATCGAAAATAAGCGGGGAAAGGGTGGAAAGATAGCTGCAGGATGGTCACTCCCCCTAAGCCCCGCTGAGTGTACGCCGGCGCCTCGGCCGATCACGAGTCCCGAGGCTTTTTCAATCAGTTGCAATAGTCTGGGCGCTGGACGACCCGCGAAAACATCAGGTTACGATATTGGTTAGCAGCGCGCGCCTTTAGCGCGGACTCGGTTTTCGCAGCCCATAATCCGAGTTCGTCCTGGTACGCCCTTCAGGTCCATGTTCAAAGAGACCCCGAATTTTTTAACACCTTTGTAACAAGCGTCTGCTACGGTTGATGGATGGCCAATCATGCATTTCCACGGCCTGATATGTCTGGTCCCCAACCCGTTGCAGCCACGAAAGTTACAGCCGACGCGGCAGAATCCAAACCGCTGCTCAAGGCTTCGGGCGGGGAAACCGGCGACCGCGTGTTTCGGTCCGCGATCACAGCCTGCGGACTGGCGGTTTTGGGGGTACTCGGCCTCATCGTGTACGAACTCGTAGTGCGCTCAAGCCTGTCGTGGCACGCCTTCGGGTTCAAGTTCTTCTCCTCCAGCGAATGGGATCCTGTCAACGAGCACTTCGGCGCTCTGCCGTTTATTTATGGCACGCTCGTATCATCCCTTGTAGCTCTTGTCATTGCGGTTCCGCTTTCGCTCGGGGTAGCGGTCTTCACCACGGAGATGTGTCCTAAGAAATTGCGCGGCCCGCTTTCGTTTTTCGTCGAACTTCTGGC
>Ga0335069_10010222_pt1 | contig 13303 bp, 15 predicted proteins | sample Lox_Sample_11_FD_206714 | JGI IMG/M metagenome (GOLD analysis project Ga0335069, IMG submission 206714) | Soil microbial communities from Loxahatchee National Wildlife Refuge, Florida, United States - Lox_Sample_1.1 | ecosystem: Environmental > Terrestrial > Soil > Wetlands | place: USA... | reverse complement strand
ATTCTCGGCGAATACCAGCAGCGGAATCGCAAGCAGAAAGCGCGAATACGCGCTGAAATCGTGCAGAAAAGTCACAGGCACAGACTTTCCAAAGGCTCTCCCTCCGATCGCAGACAGGATCAGAAGCGGCAGCCATGTGAGCACTGCGGCTCCGGCAGCTCTGCGCGCGATAAGCGGCGCATGCTGTTTGATGAGGCCCACGCGCTTTTGAATGTTGAAGAGCGGCCCCCCTTCCATCAGAAGAAACGGGCGAATGGGAATCCTGCTGTCTTTTTGTTCCACAATCCCTCCGTCACAGCGGGCTCGACCCTGTGTTTGCGGCTTCCCTTTGCCGGCCTCGCGCCAGCACCTGGCTTTCCCGCCTGTAATTCTTTAATTCTGCGGGAACTGGGCGCGCGTGTGTACTGTCAGAACAGGAAACCGCGTCAGGAGTCCCGGCAGCCCATCTTTCCCTGAAACCGAATGATTCTATGTGGAGGCTGTCGGTAACGCAAAACAATGGAGCATTCGCCCGCCTGACTCTACAATCCTCTCCATGGGTTCGGAACTTCTCAACTATGAACAGGCTGCGGCAAAAGTCTCGGCCTATGCGCGCAAGCTGCGTCACCAGGTTGAGCCCGCATCCGAGATTGTTGAATTGAGTCGTGCCCAAGGTCGCGTGTTATCAAGCCCGCTTGTCGCTGACCAGGATCAGCCATCCTTCTCCCGCTCCACACGCGACGGGTACGCCTGCCGCGCGGCTGAGATTTCGCAGCACAAGCCACTCCCTCTCGTCGGCTCGACTCACGCAGGTCAAAGTCCCTCCCGGCCCTTGCCCCAAGCTGCCGTCTGGGAGATTATGACCGGCGCACCCGTCCCTGCTGGCGCCGACGCTGTCGTCATGCTCGAACATGTCGAGAAGTCCGGGAAGACAGTTCGTCTGCTCCCTCCACGCACCATGGATGTCGGCGACAACATCGTTGCCCAGGGCGCGCAGGCGCGTCGTGGCGAGGAGCTTCTTCCTTCCGGCACAACGCTCGGATTCGCGCAAGTTGCACTTGCCGCCTCGTGTGGAAGTGCGAGCCTCTCGGTCTATGCTCGGCCCCGCGTCACCATCCTCACAACGGGCGACGAACTGGTTCCCATCGAAGCAGCGCCCGGTCCCGGCCAGATTCGAAACTCCAATGCATCCATGCTGGCTGAACTCGTCGCAAACGCTGGCGGAGAACCAACGGTGCTGCCTGCTGCCGCCGATACGAATCAAGCTCTCGATAAAGCTCTCGCCAAAGCCCTCAAGGCTGACATGCTGCTCATCTCCGGAGGCGTCTCTGCTGGCAAGTTTGACTTGGTCGAGCCCGCATTGGCCCGTCTGCGTGCACGCTTCCTTTTCACGGGCGTCCGCATTCAGCCCGGCAAGCCGCTTGTCTTCGGTGATCTTCCATGGAGCACCGGCGCCGAATCAGACGACGGGGTAAAGCGGCTGCCGTTCTTCGGACTGCCCGGAAACCCCATCTCCTCGGCGGTCACATTTCTGCTCTTCGGCGCTCCGGTCATGACGGCTTTGGCAGGCAGCCATGAGCCTCGTCCACGATTCATGCTTGCGCAGCTAGCCCGTGACACCGATCGGCGCGGCAAGCCGGGACTCACGCGCTTCCTTCCGGCGCTCTGCGATTTCAACGCTTCGGGCGGACGGGTCCCGCTTGTCGAAACCGTTCAGTGGCACGGATCAGGTGATCTCTCAGCCTTTGCTCGCTCCAATTGCTTCCTTGTGGTACCCGAAGACGCTGGCTTTCTCGCCGCCGGTTCCACCGTCCGGGTCTTGCTATTCTGGTAAGCCTATGCCCAAAGAAGCGCAGAAGAAGCTCTCGCACTTCGATTCATCCGGACAAGCTCGCATGGTAGACGTAAGCGGTAAGTCTTCCACGCGCCGCACTGCGACCGCCTCCGCCTTCGTCGAGCTTTCTGCCACTGTTCTTGCGGCTCTTCCCTCCAACCCCAAGGGCAATCCCTTGGAGGTGGCACGCCTCGCCGGCATCCAGGCAGCCAAGCGCACGTCCGACCTTATTCCGATGTGTCATCCGCTTCCGCTGTCTCACATCGACGTGCAGGTCGAGGTTGCCGAACGAGGCGTGCGCATCACTGCGTCCGCCGCGACAACAGGTCCAACGGGAGTCGAGATGGAAGCGCTGACCGCCGCATCAGTCGCAGCCCTAACGGTCTACGACATGACCAAGGCGCTCGACAAAGCCATCGTCATTCGCAACGTGCAGCTTGAGTCGAAGAACGGCGGAAAGAGCGGGGGATTTGTTCGGGAACAGTCCCGCTCGTAGGGATGCCAGCCCCGCATTGCAATTGCCACACCGCGGGCGCATCATATTCGCGAGGTGATTTCCCGATGGCAGTCTGGGTGTCCGTAGGCAACAGAATTGCTTGTCGCTGGATGGAAGTTGGACGGCCTGCGCCCTCTGCGTCGCAATGGACAGAAGAAGAGATGCACGGGAGCTACCTGCCTCCTCCACCAGATTTTGCCAGCCATTCTCCATTCGGCGGCGCAACCTGGTTCACGCCTCATTTGAACGTCACGTCAGATTCGGAATGATCCACTACTGTGCCGGGGGTTTCCCGCCGCCTTCGGGCGTAGCGCCGTGCCCATGCTCATGATCCGGCGGCGGGACAAACACCTCCGGCGTCAGATGGCCTCGGTGGCACGTTCCGCAGGTTACGGGTGCTCCCGAGTTCTCGATCATGCTGACGTAGTTGCCGTTAATGTCCTCTGTCATCTTGTACATTAACCGTGCGGCCTGCTTTTCCTTCTTCGAATCATCGGCGAAGTTCAAGCGCGGCTTGCCATTGGGTCCGATTTTGGTTGGGTCAGCGGCGTGGCACGTGCTGCACTCGGTGCCGAGCTGCGCCTCCCACTTGTGCATCAGATCGTGAACCTGTTCGCCGGTCATAGTCTTCGGCAGCACTTTGAGATTGGTTGGTGCAGGCTCTTCATGACGATGGGGAGGCGGTGCACCCCCATTGGGCTGTTGCGGAGGCGCCGCCGGAGCTTGGGCGTGCATTGTGATGGCAAAGGCGGACGTCAGAAATGCAGCCGCCATGGCAGGCAGGAAAGGGAAGAGACGCTTCAAACGGAGAATTCCTCGCTGTTGGGATGACCTCTCTTCTAAAGACGATGACCTATGGGCACAGGTTGCGCAAGGTGATGATTCTTTTGGGCCCGGAGACACACCGGTGCTCTTTGAAAGCGAAACGCAGCGGCCAGTCAGCCGCGTGCTTTATACCGATCCGCGCCGTAACCACAATCGCTTGCGCTGCAAATCCATCGTCTCGCACCTGCAACGGTGAGCCCGCGCTCGTCACATCGAGCCCGTTGTGATCGGGCCGGGTGAGTCTCATCGCCTGGCACAGACGGCTCGGCCCCGAGGCAATCATGCGCACCGGCGCGCCGGACTTGAGCCCGCGATTTGCCGCCATTTTCTCTGTTCCGGCCACCGGCTCCAGCGCACGCAACAACACCGATCCAGCCAACCCCTCGACTTCGCAACTGATGTTCATGCAGTAGTAGCGCCCGTAGATTGCGTACACATACGCATGCCCTGCAGGTCCAAACAGAACGGAAATTCGCGGCGTTGGACCCCGGTGCGCATGGGCTGCATGATCAAGGGGGTCATTGTGCGGACCGAGATAGGCCTCGACTTCCACAATGCGTCCTGCCAGCACGTCCCGCCCGATTCTGTGCACAAGCAGTTTGCCCAGAAGACAGGGAGCCACGGTCTCAGGCGCTCTCTCAAAGAACGCGCGAGGCAGCAATCGGCCCGGCATTCTCGCCCCAGCGTTCTTGAGCCGTCTCATGCGTGCGATTTCTTCCATTCCTTCAGCAGGGCAAGAACTTCTTCCGCATGACCCTCTGGCGTGACTTTCGGAAAGATATGAATCAGCTTCCGATCCGGTCCGATCAGGAACGTGGTTCGCTCGATGCCCCACACCTTCTTGCCGTACATGTTCTTTTCCTTCAACACGCCAAACTGATTGCAGACTTTCTCGTCTACATCAGCAAGGAGCGTATACGGCAGCTTGTACTTCTCGCGAAACTTGGCTTGTGCCTTTGGTGTATCGCGTGAGATGCCCAGGACTACTGCACCAGCCGCCTGCAGCTTCTTGAAGGTGTCTCGAAAGCCGCAGGCTTCGATCGTGCAGCCCGGAGTATCGGCCCTTGGATAAAAGAAAAGCACGACCGGTTTGCCCGTGTAGTCCGAAAGGCTTACTGTTTTATCTTCATCGGTCTGCAGCGTAAAGTCGGCGACCTCTTGACCAGTTTCCATGGTGTTTCCTCGCAAGGTGGACAGAGAATTGTTATCCCCGTCAGTTTCGCATGATTCCCGAGGCAGGCATCCAGAGTTGCCGCTTCCCATTCAAAAGCACGGCAGGAGGATGGCTTTCTGTGCGACTGCCCTCGGGGCAATTGCGTTGGCATCCTTTGGGCAATATCCGGGAACAGTCACGAAAAAAGCAAAGGACACGCCCGTTCTGCGTGCGATCGGTGTGCTCGAGTGGACCGGTGAGGCAGGAAAGCCCAAGTCGAGCCGCTTAGTTCCGGTCTCCGTGTTTGACGGCCAGGCGCTTCAGGACGGCGGCCTCTACCTCGCTCGTCCGCAGCCTTTGGCCGTGACCAGCGAAGTGGAATACCAGCTTGAGAAGAACGGCAAGCCCGTTGGCCTCTTCGACATCAAGAATGCGGGGCAGGAGCAGGGTTCCTGGGTTGGATACGGCACATGGAAGCCGCTGCCGTCTGCTGTGCCCAAGGCGTCCAGGCCGGTGGCCGATGAGGAGGCCGACGACACTAGCGACCGCCCGACGCTTCATCGCAAGAAGTCGAGTTCATCCGGGAGCGGAGGAGGCGGGACCGACTCGGGATCGCCTTCAGCGCCTTCTGATCCCGATCGACCCACCTTGCACAAGAAGCCGTCCACCACCGATTCCGGATCCGCGGGTTCGGGTTCCGGCCCCGAGCCTGATCCCGACAGGCCGACCCTGCACAACAAGGCGGCTGCTCCCGCTCCCCCTCACAATGAGCCATCGGGCGGGTACGCCGATCCAGACCGCCCGGTTCTCAAACGCGGAAAATCCAGCGGCAACGGCCCCGAGGTACTTCCGAGTCTGATGGGCCTTCCCCCGGAGATGCAGCAGGCCGTGGCCGTGTCCGATGCCAGAACCCGGCCTGAGCACCCCTGGACCTATGTCTGGGCGAATCCTGACGATGAAATCAAGATGAAGCTGGCCATGGAGGCCAGCGCCCGCGAAGCACTCGGCCTCAAATCGCCCGCTCCTCCACCGGCAGCTAAACGCGCCACGGCCAAAACCCGTACGAAACCTGCGGCGCCTCAACCTCCCGAAGAATTGCCGCCGCTCATCGATGAACACTTCAGGGTCTTTGAGCTTGCCTATGGATCAGGCGCAACGATGGTGCTATCCGCTCGCACCGATGGCGCGCTCACGGATCAGAAGTTTGTGACCCTCATTGCACAACCCGATCTCTACGGAAATGTGGCCGTCCTGTTCAAGCACGTCACCAGCGGAGCACACCTCGACGAATCGCCTCGCATGCGCCTCGTCGACGCCGTGGACGCACTCGCCGACAACCGGGGCGAGTTGCTCTTTGAGCTGCGCGGTGCTTCACAGCGCCAGTTTGCGCTCTATCGCGTCCTCAGAGGGAGTGTCGGCAAACTCTTCGAGACCGGCGGCGGTCAGTATGGTGTCTCCCCGGAATAGGCGCACGCCTATGCTTGAACACATCGTCTGCTTTGAAAGGGAATTTAGAGACGCGATCGATCCCTGGCCGGTGCGCTCCGGTAGTCGTCGCGGAGATCGCACCGGCCAAGGAGTCTTGCGCTCGACGAACTGGCGCAGACGGCTTTGGGCAACTTGCCCGCCCTGGACCGAAGGGAGATTGCTCGTGCTTTGTGTACGAATGTAGGCAATGCGGCGATTGCGCGCAATGGCGCAAAAGACGTAGACCGAAGCCGCCAGTTTGGAAAGCCACCGAGTTATCCACATCCCTCGTCCAGGCATTTCATGAGATCGCAGTTCCGCGCCATTTCAGACAGTTAAGTTACCTCATGGACAACAATTTAAATTCCGTGAAAAGAAAAGACTTGTCTCTTATACAATTCTCGTAGAAGGTGGGCCTCGAGCCCAGTTCTAAAGGATTTATCCACGAATGGCGTCAGTCTTAACCGCACCCTCTCCTGAAACCACAGAAGTCTTAACCGAAACAGAACCCCAAAAGCACGCGACACAGGCACACACTGTGCCGGCGCGGGACCTCGTCCGCATGGGACGTGCCGCTACCGTCAGTGAGGGACTCAACTGGCTTACGGTTGTGACGATCGCCATCTTCCACGTCGGAGCGCTCGCTGCCTTCTTCTTCTTCACCTGGCAGCGTCTCGCCGTGATGGCCGTGCTTCACGTGCTGGCCATCAACGTCGGCATTGGCATGTGCTATCACCGGCTCCTGACCCATCGCGGCTATCAAACCCCGAAGTGGATTGAATACGTGATGAGCGTCTTCGCGACCATGTCGCTCGAAGGTGGACCGATCTTCTGGGTTTCAACGCACAGGGTGCACCACCAGCTCAGCGATCAGGAAGGCGATCCTCACACCCCGCGCGAAGGCGGGTGGTGGGCACATACGGGCTGGATCTTCTTTGGCGAGGCGCTCCACGCCCAGACAGATCTGCTAGCAAGCCGTTACTCACCCGACTTGGGGCGCGACAGGTTCCACGTCTGGCTGAGCAGGTACCACTGGCTCCCCATCACCATCAGCGGAATCCTGCTGTTCGCTGGCGGCTGGTACTGGGGTGGATGGGTCAACGGAGTCGGCATGGTGCTTTGGGGCGTTCTGCTTCGGGTCACGCTTGGCCTCCACGCCACCTGGCTCGTCAATTCCGCAACGCACCTCTGGGGCAGCCGACGCTTTGAAACTCGCGACGACTCGCGCAACAGCTGGTGGGTGGCGCTTTTGACCGGCGGCGAGGGCTGGCACAACAACCACCATGCGCACCCGGTCTCCGCGCGCCACGGGCTCAAGTGGTACGAGCTCGATCCTAATTTCTGGGGAATCTGGCTGCTTTCGAAGATTGGCTTGGCCAAAAAGATTCGCGTTGCCAAGTACGATCCAGCTGATCCAAAGCCTGCCGGGATCTAATCTCCGGCAGCGTTATGTGAGCTGCGTCCCAGTCAGGCTCTCCAGAATGGCGATGGGCGCAGACTCTCGAGTCACCATCACCCGCGGATCGACCAGAAACGTCTGCTCCAGCGCGAACTGGCCCGCAAGGACCGCGTGTGGCACCGTCTCCGTGTAGACCATCCAGCTCGAGCCAGGCGCAAACTCGATAACCTCCCGGTCACACGTGCGCTGGAACTCGGCATCTTCCTTCATCGCGTTGTGCAGCCGCATCATGAACTCGTCATACGGCGTGCGCTTCCACTGTGGAACCAGCTTGGCCAGCCCTGTCGCCCTTGCGGCCTGCTTCGCAGCATGCGTCACGGCGCCCTCAGAGCGCGGCAGCGCAAGCTTGCCAGGCGCGAAAGTATGCACCACATCCCCAAAGGGCTTGCCCACCACCCATTCACGCGTGCGGCTCGGGTGAATGTTGTTGAAGAATCGCAGAATCCGCCATCCGCGCGTCGGCCGCGTTGGAAATGAATCCGTGTGCAGCAGGTCATTGCGCTGCCGTACCGGCAGGTCCCGGCCCTGCTCTTCGATGGGCCTGAAACTTGCATAGTCAAGCCGCCAACCACCCACATAGGGCGCAAGAAAGCCCTTGAGAAACTCCTGCACGGCTTCCGAATACCGGTGCATCACGCCACGCATCCGTTCGAGCGCTTCACTGGGGGTTGACTCGCGATCGACGCCGCTTAGCATATCCCGGTCCGGCTTGTACGCGATGTTTTTGTGGAGTTGGCTGTTCGATTGATGCTGTTCCAGCAGGAAAGCGAGGTCTGCAGGCGGGACCGCGATCGGAGTCTGGGGGAAGTAGAGAATCTCTCCTGCTTCAAGATGCGCGCACCAGTCGCGGATCTGCCCGATGGGAATGACCGTCCCAGCACTCGCTGTCCCCGGCGGGATTACATGTAGGGGCATCGACAGGACCTCACTTCTTCAACTTGGCCCGGAACCACAACGTGCCAAAGACCGGAAGAGCCACGAGCAACACCAGCACTCCCGCGGGAAATCCGACATAACGGTAGGTGTACGCGTAATTGACCGTGTGATGGCCGGCAATGTTCCATGCAAGCAGTGCAAAAATCGCCAGCGTGGTTGTTGCAAAAAATGTGAAGAAGGCAGACGCGAATGCGAGCAGCAAGCTCGTCAGCAGCCCGAATCCCTCCAGCGGGAATCCCAGAAAGCTTCCGCCGCTCCGGGGATGACTTTGCACCGATTGCATCTGAAATGCCGCCTCCGTCATCTAGAATAACTTTTTATGGCGAGCAGCGCACAGATCGAGCTCTGGCATGCGGAAAAAGTTGCCACGCAGGTGTCCCTCACATTCGCGTCCAACGGGATTCGCTATGCCATGTGGGGCGAAACGCGCGTCTCCGATGACGACCTTGAGCGTCTCATCTGTGCTGTCCCGGCTTCGCTTGCTCCCGCGCTGAGCGCACGCGCATATTATTTTGTCCCCCTTGCCATCGCCGACACTGGCGAAACCATGATCGCGCCTGCTTATTCTGTCGATCTGGGAGATCGTGCGGTCTGTCATCGCAACGCGGCCTTCGGCGTTACCGACGCGGTATTTCTGTCCACGCGGCTCGTGGAAGACCGCTTCGGTCTCGCCTTTGAACTCTTCATTAACGTCTCCCATAACTTCGTCGAGGTCGCCGGGGTGCCCGAAAGCTTCTCCCGGCTCGTCTGGTCGCAAGCTGAAGCGCAGGTCCGCGGCGAAACAAGCCAGGATGCCTGGGAGTCCCGCCGCCGCGCACAGGAATCTCACGCCGGTCAGAAGGGGATCGACGAGCGCGCGCGCACTACATTCTTTGAGGCAGCGTTCTCCGATGCGCTGGCAATCTACATGCTCTCGCTTGCCGTCGACTTCGATTACCACGACCTCCGCGAGCGTGAATACCCGCTCCTCGCCGCACCTGCCCTCGCCGAACGCCTGCGCCACGTCGCAAGCATCTTCCCAGCGAACCCTGGCTACGAGTTCCAGGTGTTCTACCGCCGCAAGGGCTGAAGAACCGGGCTCTATTGGCCCACGCTCTCGTTAGCTAACCATGCCGGTGTGAACCCCTTTGGCTCCAGCGACGAGGGAAGGGCACCTAGGATGCTCACACTCGATCCACGGACGTTACCGCCCCTTAGCTCGCGTACAGATTCGTGTCCAGAAACTCGTTCCGGAACTTGCCGTTGGGATCGTGTCGCTCGAGCAGCGCCTTGAAGTCGCCCAGCCGGGCGTACTGCGCCTGCAACCGCGCCGGCGAAACTGTGAACAGCTTGCCCCAATGCGGCCGCGGACCGAATGGCTCCAGTTGCGCCTCGATCAGTGGGAGGATTTTGCTCACCTCGGGCCACTCCGGTTTCCAGGTGAAGTGCAGCGCCAGCGAGGGCCGCTGATATGCCATGCTCATCCACAGCTCATCGGCTGCAATGGTCCGCAGCTCGGTCACAAACAGGTGTGGCGTAATGCGGTCGCGCAGCTTCTCCACCGCGAGAATCGCTTCGTAGCCCCGCTCGCGCGGAACAAAATACTCCGTCTGCAGCTCCCGCCCGCTCGATGGCGTGAAATTCATCTTGAAGTGCGGGAGGCGCTCAAACCATGGACCCGGAATTCCCAGTTGTTCGGTGCAGCTCTCCGCTGAATGGCCGTCGATCGGATGCAGCTTTTCGGTTGCACGTTGTGCTCCGAAGAATTCTGCGGGCCACTCGTTCTTGTCGCCTGCCGCAAGCCGCCGCTTGATCCAGACCTGTGTGGCGCGATGGCTCTGCCATTCAGTGAACAGGCTCACGCTGTACCCGGCGGCGAAGATGTCGTCAAAATGGTGCTCAAGCTGATTGAATGAAAGATTGCGATAGACTGTCTGCGCTACCTGGTATGTGGGCTGCAGGTTGAGCGTGACGCGCGTGACAACGCCCAGCGCGCCCAGGCCAACCACCACACCGTTGAACCGGTCGTCGTTCTTCTTGCGCGAGAGTTCCATCGCCGCGCCATCAGCCGTCACAACTTCGAGTCCCGAAACCGCCGTTGCCAGATTGCCGTTGTGAACTCCAGATCCGTGTGTTGCCGTCGCAACCGCGCCCGCAACAGAAATGTGCGGTAGCGAAGCAAGGTTATGCAGCGCGAATCCGCGCGCCTCGATCAGCGGCGCCAGTTGCCCATATTTCACGCCGCCACCGACCGTCACCGTCTTCGCCTTGTCATCAACGGTGATTTCGTCGAGGCGCAACAGCGAGATCTGGTTTTGCGTGCTGTCGGCAATTGTGTTAAACGAGTGGCGCGTGCCGAGCGGACGCAGCTTCGAGCAACCCTTCACAACCGCGCGAACCTCGTCCTGCGACGCCGGCATGTGGACGCGGTCCGTGCTGTAGGTGATGTTTCCAGCCCAATTCTCCCGCGGTGCCGGCTGCTGCTGGCTAGAGGAGAATCTGGACAACATGCTTCCCGCCACAACCGCTCCTGAAGTCTTGAGAAACTCCCGCTTGTTCATCGTGCCTGGCCGACCTCCAGACTCAGATTGGCATCAGCGCATAGCGGCCTCCGCCGGTCGCAAGAATTGTCAGGTTCATCACTACGAAAAGCAAGTCGTAGTGCCACCCATAGGTCTTCTCTCCCCAGAATCCGGTCCTCCACTTGAATACCTTCATCGAGATTGATCCCGCCATGATGAGAATCAACCCCAGTGCAGCCCACTGCGTCAGCACGCCGAATGTCAGGCCCAGCGCGGCAGCCACTTCCGCTGCGCCTAGAAACACCGTGAACGGTACGCTGAGTCCGAGGCTTTCTGCGCGCTCGTGCGGTGACTTCAGGTGGTTGAATCCGCTCGTCCCAAATACGAGTGCCACCATCAAGCGAAGCAGAAGGAGACTGCTGTCCGCGTAGTGAAGCGCTCCCGGTATCGACGTCACGCGATAACCTCCATGGCCCTAACTGCATTGGATGCAACCGTGCGCCAGGTCGGAAAATGGTGCGCAGTGTCGCGAAGAGCCGCAGTAACGAGCCAGGATCATCTAGGGCTTTTGCGCTTCAACGGGGATTGACAGTTAGGTAACCTATAGATGATGGCCTGATCGTTGGCCCTGGCTAGGAGGAAAAGCCCGATGACAGAGACGGCGAAGAAAGCGACGACCCCGAAGAAAACACGTGCGACTGCGGCCAAATCAACTGCGCCGAAGGCAGCGGCGACGAAGATAAAGACTGCCAAATCGAAGATTGCAATGATGCCGTCTCACGATCAGATCGCTGCGCTGGCTCATCAGTTCTGGACAGAGCGCGGCCAGGATCACGGGCATCACGAAGAAGACTGGCTCCGGGCCGAACAGCAGCTTTTCGGAAAAGCTTCCTAGGCCTTGGCTTTTGAGTCGAACGCCACTCGTCCCTCGCTGATGGTCCAGCGCACTTTGCCCTGCATGGCCCAGCCGTCGAACGGAGTGTTGCGCGATTTCGACCGCGTCTCTGCAACGCGGTAGGTCCATTCAGTTTTCGGATCGAACACCACGACGTCACCGAAGCTGCCAACTGCAAGCGTGCCGCGGCCTTTCAATCCAAGGAGCGCGGCAGGCTGGGCACTCAGCAGGCTCAGCACGCGACCCAGGGGCAGTTTCCACTCGCGGTGTAGCCAGCGCAGGCAGAGGCCAAAGGCTGTCTCGAGGCCCGTAATGCCGTTGGGCGCGTTTTCAAATTCCACTTCCTTCTCATGCGTGGCGTGGGGAGCGTGGTCGGTTGCAATCGCGTCCACAACGCCATCGAGGATAGCCTCGATCATCGCGTCGCGGTCCTTTTCAGAGCGTAGCGGCGGATTCATCTTGGCATTGGTGTTGTATTGCCCCACGTGCTCGTCTGTGAGCAGAAAGTGATGCGGTGCCACTTCGCAGGTCACGCGCAACCCGTTGCGTCGCGCCTGCCGCACCGCGGCGATTGCAGACGCCGTCGAGGTATGCGCGACATGCAGGTGAACACGCGCATCACGGAGTTCGGTAACCAGCCGGATATCGCGCTCCACGAGGCTGCTCTCTGCCTCTGCTGGCATTCCGCGCAAACCAAGCCGAAATGCCGCGGGCCCCGCATTCATGCTCGCGCCCTGCGTCATGCGTGTGTCTTCGGCGTGCTGGATAACGCTGAGTCCTACCCGTGCGGCGGCGGCAAGGGTCTCTCGCATGACGCTGTCTTTCAGTATTGGATGCCCGTCGTCCGTTACCGCCACAGCGCCCGCGGCCTTCAGGGCAGCAAAGTCGTTCAGCGCCTCGCCCTTTGAGCCTCGCGTTGCCGCCCCGATCGGATACACACGGATGGCCGCTCCGCGCTCCGGAGCGAGCATCCAGCGGGTGATCTCCGGCGAGTCGTTCACAGGACTTGTGTTGGGCATCGCAGCCACCGCTGTGAAACCGCCTGCCGCTGCCGCTGCCGTGCCCGTTGCAATCGTCTCCTTATAACCCTGTCCCGGCTCGCGCAGGTGCACGTGGATATCAACCAGGCCGGGGGCAACGGTCATTCCCGCCGCATCCAGCACCTCCGCGCCGTTGGCCGACTTCAGTTTTCCCGGACTCGCAATCTCTGCGACGCGGCCGTCCTTGATCAGAATGTCCTTGGCCGCATCTATACCCGCGCCCGGGTCAACGACGTGTCCTCCGCGAATTGCCAGTGCCGTCATGCGCAGCCTTCCTTCCTGCGCGCCTTCAATGCGCGTTCCACCACGGCCATCCGGATCGCGACCCCATGCCGTACCTGTTCAAGAATCACCGACTGCGGCCCATCCGCAACGCCCGCCGTCAGCTCCAGGCCGCGAATGATGGGACCCGGGTGCATGACGAAGGCAGACGGTGCGAATGTCGCTAGCCGCTGGCCGGTGAGTTGATAACCCGCCTTGTATTGCTCCAGATCGATCTGCATGCCCGCCAGTCGCTCCGCCTGAATCCGCAGCATCATGACGACCGTGGATCGGCGAAGAGCCGCATCGAAATCCCGCTCAATGCTGATTCCGGGTCCGTTGAGGGCGGCGAGATCCGGCAGCAGTTCTTTGGGTCCGCACAAGACGATCTCTGCGCCGAGCCGTGGCAGCAGGAGCATATTGGATCGGGCGACACGGCTATGAAGAATATCGCCAA
>Ga0335069_10010221_pt1 | contig 13303 bp, 8 predicted proteins | sample Lox_Sample_11_FD_206714 | JGI IMG/M metagenome (GOLD analysis project Ga0335069, IMG submission 206714) | Soil microbial communities from Loxahatchee National Wildlife Refuge, Florida, United States - Lox_Sample_1.1 | ecosystem: Environmental > Terrestrial > Soil > Wetlands | place: USA: Florida... | reverse complement strand
CAGACAACCCTTGAAAAGGCCTGCTCTATTCCCTAGCTCTAGGATCACTTCCGGTTTGCCCGTCATCCGGAGTGTTGACTGTTGACCTTGTCCGATTTCGCCACGGTAGCCGAGTTCGCGAAACGCGTTCAATGCCAGCCGTGGTGAGGTTACCCTCGCCAGCGGCGCAGAATGAAATAGCATCCTCGGACGAGCACGACGGCCCAACCTACCATCACTTCATCCAGCAACGCCACGCCCCGCACAATCTCACCCTTGCGGATGAGTGCACGGCCTTGCCCTCGCCGTGCAAGCGCGATCAGGTCCTTGTCACCAAAACGTTCTCCGATATCGGCCGCCTCGAAAAACGCCGCGTGCGCCTTCTCTGCCTCTCCCGCATGGCCGGAACAGTAGCCCACCGGAACCGGGAGGTAGCCTTCTTCAACGCAACCTCCCGGCATTTGCTTGGCACAGTCCGCGAGTTTCTGAGCGATTCGGATCGCAGAAATGACATAGAACGCGAAGGCCCCGGAGTTGAGGATCTGTCGGGCAAGCCAGCCGAGGCCCGACGCGGGATTTGGTGCCCTCAGGTGGCAAAGTTCCAACCGGCACTGGTGGTTTTGCAGAAAGCGGACTGCACTGTCGCATCAACGTAGAATGGGTTTGCACTGCCTAAATCGGAGGAGTGCGTTGGATACGCGATCCCAATCTGATCTGAGCCTACGCAGCGATTGATCTACCATCCATCGTCAAAGCACTTCCCAGGCGTTTCAGTGATGAGAGAAACGCCTCCACTTGCGGAGCATTCCGCCTTCTCAAGTACGCAACCCCACGCGATTGTACGACCGCGAAGCAGTAGGTGCCCTTCTCGCAAAGCAATGTACAGTGATTCCGAAATGAGCGGTTCGAGGCGGACGGTGTGGCTCTGCCTCTTCATCGTCGTCGGCCTCCCCTGCAATATAGTCAGGTCGGCTCCTGCAAGTCCCTTTTCGAGGCCTGCTCAGCGTTCACTCACGTTACGGCCTGCACGCTCGCCAAGTCGCCATAGCGACCCTCTACACCGGAGGCTCCGGCGGCATTGTTACTTCCACCGCCCCTCCGATTGCTCCCGGGTGGAGCGAACCAGTTCCCGCGGGCGGGACTCAACTCCCGCTGAACACCAGCGCCTTTGCACGGCGCACTAAATGCGCAATTAACGCTAGAACGGCATCGGGTCAGCCGAGTTCCCCACAATCGTAAGTCGTACCCTGATGTGCAATGAACGCCAACTCCGAGTGTCTGGCTCGCGCGACTATTTCCAAACTGCTATTACCTTAATTGCAGAACCACCCCGGTGCCGATTCGATAGCTATTCTGATAATTGTCGAATAGATTGGGCAAGTGGGTATACAGATATTCTGCCTGGACCACGCGTAAGGAGATGCGTCGACACACGCCAACTTGCAACCCGCCGCCCGCCGTCATAGCAAAAGAGTTTCCTGAGTTGTGCATCACCGAACCACTAGGGAAAAGTCCTTCACTGCCATGAGCACCGCCGAACAGCACTTGCGTGAACGGTGCGATTCGGGCTGTTTCGCGCCCCCGATGCATCGGCATCGTCATTCGTGGTCCGGCCATGTAGGTTAATAGTGTTAAGCCAGTGCCCGTTCCGGGAACGCTACCTGTGTGTACGCCGCTGAATTCAGCAACAAGCCCGAGGTGTTGACTTAAGGGCACCAGCATGTCGGCACGCCCGCCGTTCAATCCGAAACGGCTGCTGTCGAAAGTAGTCTTGGATCCCTGGTACATGTATCCGGCGGAGAACTGTAGTTGGTCCTTCACACCAGGTGCGGTGGGCGCTTGCTGCCCCTGCGCCAGGACGCCGCAGAGGCAGACAAGCAATGCGCTAATGATCGTCTTCTTCACCGTAAAGTTCTCCTGTTACTGAATGTTCAGGTTGAGCGTCGCAGAATGCTGCAAGGCGCCGCTCGTTGCGCTCAATTGCAGGTTGTATGCTTGCGATCCGTGATTGAAAAAACCGGAACCTCCACCGCAAGCGGACATACCCAAGGTGGCAATAGCAAGCAGCAGGCAAACCAAAGCAACACGCTTCATAGTCACCGCCCCTGACTTGCGGAGGTGCACCATGCCAAAGAGCGGCAAGAGCAGCCCCAGTGCTATCAACGGCATTTCTCTGCCGCGGGTGCGTAGGCCAGCTACAGCTTTCGGAGTCTGCACCTGAATCGTGAGTGTCTGCAAAGCACTGCCGACCGAGATAGTGGAAGGCGTAATCGTGTAGGTGGCACCCGCTGGCGCGCCGCTCAGTCTAAGATCAATTGCGCCAACGAAGGTCGCTCCATTGGTCGGAATCACCTGCAGTTGGAAAGTCGCAACGCCGCCCGGCAGCACGGTTGCCTGCGGGATCGTTCCTACTCCCCCGGCGGCCACCAGTTTGAAGTCCTGCACGGTCTCATCGACTGCCGCGGATGTGAAGCCGCTGAAATTGGAGTCCCCGTTGTAGATCGCCGTAATACTGTGGCTGCCTGCGGAGAGCGTGCTGACATTCAACGTGGCTGTTCCTGTTGGATCCAACACGCCGTTGCCTAGCGATGTAGAGCCATCCATGAAATTCACAGTTCCGGTCGGAGCTCCGGCTGCGGAAGTTACTTTTGCAGTAAGAACAAGATTGCTTAACAGCATCACTGCAGGCGCGCTGGTCTGCAGCGTGGCTGAGGTCGTCGCCTTCGTGATGGTGAACTGTGCTGTGTTGTAGGTGATGTTGTAGTTGCCCAGCACCCCTGAAGGACTCAGGGTCGCGCTGATTGTGTACGGACCGCCCGCTACCGTTTCTCCCGCCGTGCGGTTATAGCGGGCCGTCACGTTGTCGGACGCCAGGAAGCCGGAGAGCGTGCCGCTTAATGCCGGGTCAGCAGTGCCATACATCTTGCTGACGTTTGTCGGCGTCACCGAAGCGCTGGCTGGATTCACCCCCAGGTTTACAGAAGCTGTAGACGTCGTGTGATTACTGTTGTCGTTGGGAGTGAATGTCACGTTCAGTGTATGGATTCCTGCGCTCAGCAGTGTCCCTGAGGCCGGGCTGTACGACCACGTGCCATCGACCGCAGTGCTGGCGTTGAGTTGAGTTCCGCTCAAGACCGTTCCGTAGATGATGTCAGCTGGTGTCGTCCACGTGATAACCGGTGTCGCCTTCGTGATCGTTTCAGTCGTGGTCGAGTTGCTGCCGTTGTAGTTGACATCTCCCGAATACACAGCGCTGATCGTATGGCTTCCGGCTGTAAGCGAGGAGATTGTTAACGTCGCCTGGCCGCCGTTCACCGTTTGTGGTTGGCCAAGCTGAGTGCCGCCGTCGTAGAAGGTTACGGTGCCGGTTGCTGCGCTCGGCGTGATCGCGGCTGTGAACGTCACCTCTCCGCCGAAGGTCTGTGGACTGACGCTACTGTTGACCTCGATGGATGTGTCCGCCGGTATTGCTTCGCCACTCAGGGATATGGTTTGCACAGCGCTAGCTTGATTGAGCGAGTCGTCGGTGAGTACCACGCTGCCGGTGATGTTTCCTGACAGCGTCGGTGCAAACTCGATGCCAAGGATGCAATTCGATGCCGGGTCAAGCGATTGATCGCTGCTGGCGCAGGTTGTGTCTGTCCCTTGAGAAGTGAAGTTTGCTGCCGTCGAGATCTGGCTGATATGCAGTGGCGTGTTGCCGATGTTTTCCACCACTACGTCCTGCGCCGGGCTGACCGCTCCCACGCTGGTTTTGGGAAAGTTCAGAGAAGGCGCGTCGGCCACGTCCACCTTCACCATACGGTCTCCATCAGGAAAGTAGAGGTTGCCGCTCCCATCCACTGCTACGCCATAGGCTTGCGTGCCGCCTGCGATCATTCTCTGGGTACCGTAGCTGCTACCAGTCCACGGCACCTTCACCACTTCCCCACCGTTATCAAAGTAAACGTTGCCAGTCCCGTCCACCGCCACGCCAATGGGGTACAAGGTGTTGATGATCGTGCTCTGGGTGCCGTAGTCACTGCCTGTCCACGGCACCTTCACCACACGATTATTGTCCTCGTCGGCGACATATACGTTGCCGCTTCCGTCTACTGCCACGCCAAAAGGGGAGGACACATCGGTGGTCACCGTGCTCTGGGTACCGTAGCCGCTTCCGGTCCACGGTACCTTCACCACGCGATTGTCAGAATCGGCGACATATAGGTTGCCGCTCGCGTCTACCACCACGCTGGTTGGTTGATTCAAGTTGGTGGCGACCGTGCTCTGGGTGCCGTAGTCGCTGCCCGTCCACGGCACCTTCACCACACGATTATTGCCCCGGTCGGCGACATATACGTTGCCGCTTCCGTCTACCGCCACGCCAAAGGGGTAGGACACGTCGGTGGTCACTGTGCTCTGGGTACCGTAGCCGCTTCCCGTCCACGGTACCTTCACCACACGGTTATTGTTGTTATCGGCGATGTAGACGTTGCCGTTCCCGTCCACCGCCGCGCCATAGGGATAGGACAAACCGCTATTCACAATTGTGCTCTGGGTACCCGGATAAAACGCTACCTGCGGACCCGAGCCGTTCCCAACCAGATAAGCAGTGGCAATCACGTTCCCGTTGGCGTCGAGCAGCACCGCCCCGCCCATGCGCTGGCCGGGATATTTCGGGGTGAACGTTACGTCAACGGTGCATTGATCTCCTGCATTGTAGGTGTACGACGTGCCATTGGTGGTGCAGGTTCCCGTGCCCGCATCGGCAAAGTCGAGATTGGTTGCGCCCTGGGTCAGCACCATAGGCGCTCCAATCTGTCCACCTGTATCGAAGGTGAAAGCGATCGTCACTGCGGAACTCGTGCTGCCAACGGCGGTTGTAGGAGCCTTCACGGCTCCGCTTGTCGAGATCTCCGTCACTACGCTGTTCCAGGGGTCGGCGACGTAGACATTGCCGCCGCTGTCCACTGCCACGGCATGGGGATTCATAGAACTGCTATGTAGCAGGGTGGTGACCGTGGCGTAGCCACTTGCCGCTACAATCTCCTTCACCGCGTTATTCCCATCGTCGGCGACATAGACGTTTCCGGCGCCATCCACCGCGACCCCAGCGGGGTAACTGAAACCGCTGCCCAGTGTATTCATCGTGGTGTAGCCGTCCACGGCCACGAACTCCTTCACCGTCTGCCAGTCCGCTACGTAGACATTGCCGACGCGGTCCACCGCCACGCCGCACGGCAAACTGAGACCACTCAACAGCGTCTTCACCGTCTGGTAGCCGCCTGCGGCCACAATTTCTTTCACTACATAATTCCCGGTGTCCGCGACGTAGACGTTGCCGATGCTGTCCACCGCCACAGACCAGGGCATGTTGAAGCCGCTGGCCAGTGTATTCACGGTCTGGTAGCCACCAGCGGCCACAATTTCTTTCACCGAGTTGCTCCCAAAATCGGCGACGAAGACATTGCCGGCACTATCCACCGCCACACCATCGGGAGAGCTGAAGCCGCTGCCAAGCGTCTTCACACAGCTTGGGTCAGCACAACCGGGAGGGATCTGTTTCACAGCATTGTTCCAGGTGTCTGCGACGTAGACGTTGCCGATGCTATCTACCGCCACACCCCAGGCACCGTTAAAACCGCCGCCTGCATTGCTGATTCCTACGGCGTGCGCCGTCTGCGCATTCGCCGATAGGTTGAGCAATGAAATCATGATCAAACTGAAGATGATGAAATTGATCGAGATCCGCTGAGCGCGGCGAAGTAGGAAAGAAAACGGTGTGAGCATATGCCTCCGGTGCAACAAGGCCCGGGACACACACTCCCCTGAAAACCATCGATTCCCGGGTCACTTCAAAGTCAACAACGAACATCGGCAATGAACAGACCCGGACAAGACCCAAGCCCAAGGGATGGGTTTACGACAGATAAAGATCTCAATCCAGGAACAAACGGATTTTAAATAGCAGAAAATATCAACGACAAGTAACACAGGTAACCAGTGAGCGACACTGGCGGCTCGAGTTATGGCGACTGCGAGCCAGACGTTTCGGATCGCTTGGGCGAACTTCTCATGCGCATCTACCTGCCTGATTCTGTCGCTATCTCTCGCTCACTTCGGGCATTTATTTATGTCCGAAGTGCGGGCTCGAGGGTCCGCTTAACGTTGTAACGACCGTGGCGATGTTCAATAAGCTCTGAGACACGCCATCACAGTTCTTGCACGCTATCAAAGCGAATGTGATCGTGCATCGCGAAGTTTCTTATCAAACAATTGCCGATCACGAAAGCAATGAGAAATCGAAGCGAGTGGACGAGTAAAGGTTGGCGGCAACAGGTGGGGCAACTGTCAGAGCAGGCACTCAGGATTTCCTTTTATAAGCAATCCGTTACACCACCTTCGGTGTAGCGGTAGCGCTACCAGACAATCTGCTTGTTGGTTCGCGCCTGTGCTTGTCCAACATTCACTTCGGCCTTAAAGGAACTGGGGCCGATTCCGCAGTTCAAGGCGACAGCAAAGCTCGGTGCCCTCACCATTTTACGGCGGCGCGTCTGCCGGAAACCGCTTTTAACCGAGGCGCGTTCGTGTACTCCCTCACGATTACTTTGGCGCGGACGAAATCAGGGGTATCCAGATCTTCGCTGAACTCTTGAAGGGTGCCCCGGAGCATTCTGCAGACCTGTCGACATTGCCTTTCGTTCGTAGCGGTGTCATACATGGAAAGCAGGGCGCGAAGCTGCAGCGTTTTTGCTTGCTGGCCGTGTGCGGCATCCAACGCGTGCTGAAACGATTGCTCCACCGTTTCAGGTGGTGCGTCAGTGTTTGCTAACGCCAGTCCTTGGAGCCGCCACAGTTCTGCTTCATAGAAAAACGACCGCGTTTGCGCGACTTGGGTCAGTGCCGCAGCCAGATGCGTCAGTGCCTCGTGGGCGCGCCCCATCAGGATCAGCGACTCAGCAAGCAGCGCCAATAGATATGGCCGATCCAGCGTTGCCCCGATCCCCTCCGCCATCTCGATGCCTTTGCGAATGTCGTCTAGCGCACCTTCGTCCTGTGTCACCCTTGCGCGAGCCCATCCCCGTAACGCATACCCAAGAGCGACGCGGTAGACGATTCCTTGCTGTTGTCCGATTTCAATAGCCTGCTCCGCGTATTTCAGTACGAGGTCCGGCTCGCCCCGGAATTGATACAGCACTGTCACTTGCGCCAGTGCATTCGCTACAGCATAGGAATGCGCTGGGGTCTGAGCGATCTCCAGAGCGTGCATTGCGGACATTACCGCTTGAGTGCATTTCCCGAGAAACCACTGGGACAGCGCCGCCCATGCGTGGCACTCCACACGTCCGTTTTCTCCAAAACCTAGCAGCAATTCGGAGTGCAGGTTTTCGGAGAAGTGGTCCAAGCCTCGCAACGCATGCTCGAGTGCCGAGGCAAAGTGCCCTTGGTGAAATTTGGAGCACGCCAGCAACTGGCGGCACTCCCCGATGTGTCGGTAATTGCGCTGGTTCTCGGGAAGGTAAGCTTGCACCAGCCTCTGGCACCCCGCAAAATCGCCGCGGAACTCCAGCATGGCGGCGAGGCCAAAGACCGCTGGGAAAACTGCCTGTTCGTCTGTAGTGGGTGCCAGTTCAATGGTTCTCCGAAAGGCGAACTCAGCGTCTTTGTCCGCAAATCCCCGAGTAGCCATGAGTGCGGGGCCGCGCATACTCTGGATCGTGACCTCGCGCTGATCGCGTTGTAGGCCGGCGGGAACGCTACGGAGCAAATCCAGTGAGTGATCCAGATAACTGATTACGTCCCGATGAGCGCAACGTAGCCCCGCTTGCTTAGCAGCGCTCTGCAGATAGTTGAGAGCCTGCTCTGTATTCTTGGCTTCCGCATGATGTCGGGCTAGTTCGCCTGCAATATCGCTGGTGTGACTTCCCTGGAGCCTCTCGAGCAGTTCAGCTGCTCTTGCGTGCATGCGCACGCGTTGAGCCGCGGTCAGTTGGCTGTATATGGTGTCGGCAAAAAGGGAGTGCTTGAACTTGTACGCGTCGCACACCGACCCGTCGGGATACTCCCGCGTTCCGTCAGCATGAAAAAAGGTGTTGGCGTGACTCATGGCCGCGCAAGTTGCCTCGACCTGCTCGGAGTGCTCCTGCAGCATACCCGCGATCATCAAGGTGCAGAAATGCGTACCGGCCACCGATGCCGCTTCGAGAATCGATCGCTCCAGTGGAGCAAGCGTTCGCAGTTGCTGCTCCAGGAAATCGCGCAAAGAGGCGGGCGGATCCAGCGCGAGATCGGGCGCGTTCACCTGCCAACTTCCCTCATGTTCACGAATCTGTCCTTGCTCCAGCCAGTTTTGAACCGTGGCTTCAATAAACAACGGATTGCCGTCAGTTTGGGTATGCAGAATGGGCGCAAGGAGATCACCGATGTTGCGATCAAAGCGCGTCGACATCCACGCGTGAACATCGCAGGGCTTCATCAGAGGCAAGGGAATTTCCGTTGCGCAGTTGCGCATTTTCAGTTCGCGCACCTCGAGATGCAGCGGGTGGAAGCTAGCTTTCGCATCAGAGGCCCGGTAGGTCGCGATGAGCAGCAGTCGCGCTGGCGTGCTCTGGCGACAGAACATCGACACGAAATCCAGAGTGGAATAATCGCACCAGTGCAGGTCTTCCAAGATCACAACCAGTGGTCGCGCAACGGCCAGCATAGAGAAGGCCTGCATGATTTCGCGTAACATTCGCTCCCGAGTCTTGCCGAGTTGCGCACGCTGCAGTGTGGTGTCATCTCCGTCGCGGAGGAGTGAGGGGAGTTGCGCCAGCCAGGTCGGCGCATGGGCGGCTAGAACATCGTGCAAATCGTCGTGCGCGATGGAGGTAACGCGGGTGATCGCGTTGAGAAGTGGCATATAGGGTTCGGCTTGTCCTCGTTGCTGGAGGCACTCTCCTCGTGCAACAGCCACCTCCGTTGTTCGAGTAACTTCCGCAACGAAGGCGTCTACGAGCGAGGTTTTTCCCATCCCTGCATCGCCAGTCACGAACACGGCTTGGCGCGTACCTGCGCACGACCGCGCAAATACATCCTTAAGAACCATCATTTCTGCCTCGCGTCCGAATAGCGTCGGCATCGCATCCGTATGCGCGTCACCGGACAAAAGTGAATGCTCTCCCTTGACTGGCATCACGAACCGATACCCTTGTCGAGGCACGGTCTCAATGTAGGTCGGTTCCGACCGGTGCTGCTGAAGCGCCTTACGCAACACAGAAATGGTGTAACTGAGGTTCTCTTCCTCAACGATGGTATTAGGCCAGACGGCGGCAAGAAGCTGATTCTTCGTGACGAGATGCCCGCTGTTCTCCACCAGCACGCAAAGAGTGTCAAACACCTTACCTGTTAAGGGCACGGGCTTGCCGTCGCGGAGCAATCGACGTTCTCTGCGGTCCAAACGGAACGGTCCAAACTCAACGACGGTACGAGAGTTCGTCATCCAGAAACTCAGAAAAAACTAACAAAAATCCAAAGATGATCTAAAGACCTGCTGGGATGTTCCGTTGCCTAATGAGCCGTCTAATGACGCTGTCCTCCCGAGAATTTGCCGGACAGTGGAAAGAGAATCGAGCAGCGGCTCTCAAGTGAGGCACGATATGACTCAATGGCGACCTGATCAAAGCTTCTATCCCTCACCTCGGATGGCGATGGAAGCGAAACCGGAAAAATTCGCCTACTTGGCGATGATGAATCCAGACCAGCACAAGAACGACGCTCTTGCGGTGGTCGATCTTGATTCGAGTTCCAAAAGCTACGGACAACTCATTCACCAAATCGATATGCCCCGGCCTGGCGACGAACTGCACCACTTTGGATGGAATGCCTGCAGTTCATGCCTGTGTCCGCACTCGCCGCACCCGCACATGGAACGGCGCTATCTGATCGTTCCCGGCTTGCGATCCTCACGGATCCACGTGCTCGACACCAGACCGAACCCAAAGGCCCCACGACTGGTGAAAGTGATCGAGAGCGAGGAGGTCATCAAGCGGAGCGGCTACAGCCGTCCTCATACCTCTCACTGCGGCCCGGACGGAGTGTACATGAATGCTCTGGGCTCCGGCGATGGCACCGGACCAGGGGGGATCTTCGTTATGGATCCGGAGACGTTCGAAATCAAAGGCCGATGGGAGGCCGAACGCGGCCCACAGTATCTCGCCTACGACTTCTGGTGGCATCTGGGGCACGACACCATGATTACCAGCGAATGGGGTACTCCACAAATGGTGGAAGATGGAGTCAATCCTGAGCTCCTGCTCGCTGGCAAGTACGGCAATGCCATGCATGTCTGGGATCTCAATAAGCGAACACATTTGCAGAAGCTCGAACTTGGCCCCGAACAACAAATGGTGCTCGAACTCCGCCCGGCTCACGACCCTGCCAAGAGCTACGGGTTCGTGGGTGTTGTGACTTCACTCAAGGATCTCTCAGCCTCTGTATGGCTGTGGTACCGCGAGGGCAACAATGGCAGGGGACAATGGAAGATCAAGAAGGTGATCGAAATCCCTGCCGAGCCTGCAAGCGCTGAGGACCTTCCTCCTCTGTTGAAAGGCTTCGGCGCCGTTCCGCCCCTGGTCACGGACATCAGTCTGTCGCTGGATGACCGTTACTTGTATGTCTCCTGCTGGGGCACGGGCGACTTTCGTCAGTACGATGTAAGCGATCCCTTCGCCCCCAAACTGACCGGCTGCGTGCGTCTGGGTGGAATGGTCAGTCGTTCCAAGCACCCCAAGTCAAACGCTCCTCTGAGTGGCGGCCCGCAGATGGTCGAGGTGAGCCGCGACGGTAAGCGCGTCTATGTCACCAACTCGCTTTATCGCACGTGGGACAACCAGTTCTATCCCGACGGCATTCGTGGATGGATGGCCAAGTTCGACGTCCCCAACGGCAGCATGCATCTGGACGAAAAATTCCTGATGCAATTCGATGAGTTAAGACCTCACCAGGTTCGGCTGGATGGCGGTGACGCTTCTTCCGACTCCTACTGCTTCTCATAGAGGAGGCGAATTATGACTCACATGAGCACACAATCTTCGTTGATCGCCCTGCTCGCTTTGGGCGCTTTCCACGGTATCAATCCGGGCATGGGTTGGTTATTTGCGGTGGCGCTCGGCATGCAAGAAGGGCGGCAGCACGCGGTGTGGAGAGCGCTGTTGCCGCTCGGCATCGGGCACGCATTGGCAGTTGCAGCAGCTGTTGCCATCGCAGCGGTGGCCGGCTTCGCTATCCCTCTACATTACCTGCAGTGGCCAGTCGCAGCATTGCTGGTCTGTCTCGGTATTGCACGTCTCATTCGCCACCGCCATCCTCGCTGGGCGCAGATGCGCGTCACGCTCCCGGGACTAACGCTCTGGTCCTTCCTTATGGCGAGCGCGCACGGTGCCGGCATCATGGTCGTGCCGTTGTTCCTTGGCATGGCAGTACACGCACAGGCCTCCTGTCATGCCATGGGGACGGCTCCCAATACGCCGGCGCTCGCACTGACCGCCACCGGTATTCATGCGCTTGGATACTTAGCAATCACCGCCGTCATGGCGGTCATTGTTTACCAAAAAGTCGGGTTGGGCTTGTTGCGCAAGGCCTGGATCAACCTCGACATGATCTGGGCCGGTGCACTCGTTGCAACGGGCATGCTCACGTTGCTCGTATAGCTGCCAATCTCTGAACCTGACGCAAGTCTTTGCGTCCTCACAAAAATCCGAAGACACGCAGAACGGAGGATCCTGCAATGGCAACTCAACCCAAAGTGAACGTCGACAATCTGCAGAGCAAAGTGAAAGGCACGGTTCTGGTTCCTGGCGATCCGCATTATGAAGACGCTCGCAGGATTTGGAATGCTATGGTCGACCGACGGCCAGCGGTTATCGTCCGCTGCACCGAAGCCGGTGACGTACCCCGGGCGATAGAGTTCGCGCGGAAGAACAACCTCGAGATTTCCATCCGCGGCGGAGGACACAACATAGGCGGATACGCGGTTTGCGACGGCGGGCTCATGATCGACTTCTCTGGCATGAAGAATGTCAGGGTCGACGCTGGCGCCCGGCGCGCTTATGTCCAACCTGGGGCCACGCTCGCCGATTTCGACGCCGCCGTGCAGGCGCACGGACTGGCCACGCCGGTGGGGATCAACTCCACAACCGGGATCGCCGGCCTTACGCTGGGCGGAGGTTTCGGTTGGCTGACACGCAAGTACGGATTGACCATCGACAATCTCATCTCAGCCGACATAGTTACGGCCGACGGGAGAATGCTGCGTGCCAGCGACAACGAGAACCCTGACCTCTTCTGGGCCATTCGAGGTGGCGGCGGCAACTTCGGCGTGGTCACCCAATTCGAATTCAAACTGCATCAAGTCGGCCCCAATGTATTCGCAGGACTCATGGTGTTTCCTTTCAGACAGGCGAAGCAAGTTCTGTCCCACCACGGTGAATTCGCGAAGTCAGCGCCGCCGGAGTTGAACGTCTGGGCCTTACTGCGCAAAGCGCCACCGCTGCCATTTCTTCCTGCAGACGTGCACGGGAAGGAAGTGGCGGTGCTTGCGTTTTTCTACGCGGGTGATCCGGCACACGGTGAAAAGCTCGCGCAGCCAATGCGCAAGTTTGGGGATCTCATCGGAGAGCATGTCGGGCCTGTGCCGTACATCCAGTGGCAGCAGGCATTTGACGCGCTGCTCACACCCGGTGCCAGGAACTACTGGAAATCGCACAACTTCTCGCGAGTGAGCGATGACGCATTCGACACGATGATCGAATATGCTGGGCATTTGCCATCGCCTCATTGCGAGATCTTCCTGGGTCATCTCGCTGGCATGGCCAATGAAATTCCCACCAGTGCCACCGCTTACAGTGCTCGCGACGCCAACTTCGTTGTGAACGTGCATGGTCGTTGGGAAAACCCTGAGGAAGATCAGGCGTGCGTCCGGTGGGCTCGCGACTTCTTCCAGGCTGCGGCCCCATTCGCTTCTTCGAGCGCGTACGTGAATTTCATGACCGCAGACGAGGGCGAGCGCGTGAAGACGGCCTATGGACCGAATTACGCCCGGCTGCTGCAAATCAAACAACGCTTCGATCCGGAGAACATCTTCCATCTGAACCAGAACATTCGCGCCACCGAACAGGCCGGAGGAGGGAGGCGTCAGGAACAAGTCGCTTAAGACATCGAATCCGATCATGGTCGCAGCTCGGACGAGAAACTCGAAAACCACGTTTCAGATCGCAGATTGCTGGTGCTGTCGGCGCTTGCCGCCCAGTATCAGCAAAGGCGCTGAACGTGAGGGAGTTTAGTGGGGGTAACACGTGGGGCAACT
>Ga0335069_10010220_pt1 | contig 13303 bp, 10 predicted proteins | sample Lox_Sample_11_FD_206714 | JGI IMG/M metagenome (GOLD analysis project Ga0335069, IMG submission 206714) | Soil microbial communities from Loxahatchee National Wildlife Refuge, Florida, United States - Lox_Sample_1.1 | ecosystem: Environmental > Terrestrial > Soil > Wetlands | place: USA... | reverse complement strand
ACAGGTGGACGTTGACGAGCGCGGTCGTCCCGGCGGCGAACGCGCGCTCGAGCGCGGGCGCGAATTCGGCGGGGCCGCGGACGTTCTCCGCATGGAAGCCGAACGGCGCGGCGAACTCGGACAGCTCCGGCTGCGTGTTCAGATCGACGCCTCGAAAATCGCCGGTCGCGACCGCCGCGCCCTCCGGGTAGAAGCGCAGGTGGTTCATCTTCATCGAGAGGTACTGCAGGTTGTTGAAGATCACGATGACGAGCGGCAGGTCGAGGTCGCGCGCCGCGCAGAGCGACGGCAGCACCGGGTTGTAGAGGAATGCGCCGTCACCGATCGCGAGCACGACCGGCCGCCCGCGCGCTGCGTACTTGGCGCCGAGCGCGACCGGCAGCCCCTGGCCGAGGCCGCCCTGCACATAGAGATAGGAGTCCTTCGCACCGCTCAGGTAGGTGCGCAGCAGACGGCTGTGCGTGATGGTCTCGTCGACGAACAGTGTGTCTGCCGGTGCGGCCTCGCCGAGCGCGCGCACGAGTTGCGCGGCATCGGAGTCGTTCGCTGCGATGCTCGGCTCGGTGAACCGCCGAGGGCGATCCTGGCCGCGAACGGCGGACGCCAGCGCCTCGAGCGTCCCGCCGACGTCGCCCTCGAGGTAGCGGTCGGCGCCGAGCACCTGGTAGACGACGTGCGGCCGCTGCGGGACGTCGTCGATCACGACGATCGTCGCGCCATCCGGACGGTTGCTCGGCGGGTAGAACGGCGCGCGGCAGTTGACGAGCAGGATCAGATCGGCGTCGGGAAGCTCCGAGCCACGGTGCAGCCGGTGATCGCGCGGGAAGTTCGCGCAGACCGCCGAATGCGGCTCGACGACCGGCAGCTCGAGGGTCTCGCACAGCTCGAGCAGCGCGTCGTAGGCGCCGGGCGAGCGGCCCGCGCTCTCGGTCACGACGACGGGGTTGTCCGCGTGCAGCAGCAGGTCGACGACGGCGGCGATCTCGTCCGACGGCGAGACGCGCCGCCCCGCGGGCGCGACCGGCGGGAGCTCACGCTGTTCGGCGGGCTCGAGCAGCACCTCGAGCGGGATGTTCAGATACACCGGGCCCTCGGGCGCGCGCCGTGCGAGCTCGATGCCGCGCGTCACCATTCCGGCGAGCGTCGACACGCTGCCGACCATGTTCGCCCACTTCGTGTAGCCGGAGACGAGGGTGTGCGGGCCGCCGACGATCGAGAGGTTGCGGTACCACTGTCCGCCGGGGTCCGGGCCGTCGCCCTCGCCGTAGGTCGTCGACTCGGACGACGCAACGAGCATCGGCACCCCCGCAAGCTGCGCCCCGTGGATCGCCGACGCCCCCTGCAGCAATCCCGCGCCTGCGTGCAGCAGCACGCCCGCCGCCTTACCGGAGACGAGGCCGTAGCCGGTCGCCATCCCGACGGCCGTCGTCTCGTGCCAGAGGTCGTGGTACGCGGGCGCTACAGCGCCGTCGCGCTGCCGACGCGCGAAGGCCTCCCACACGGGCGCCCATTCGGACCCCGGCGAGGAGAAGACGACGTCGACGCCGGCCGCGAGCAGCGCGTCGAGCAGCAACTCGCCGCCGTCGTAGCCCACTACGCGGTTGCGGCGACCGGAATCGGCCAGTCGAGGCACTGGCAGAGGCCGCGTCCCATGACCCACTCGAGCTGGTCGTCGCTCAGCCCCATGTGCTTCGTGAACTGCTCGATGAGCATCGAGTACGTCAGCCCGTGGCCCATCAGCCGTGTGAGGTCGGTGCCCCAGAAGCAGCGCTCCGGCCCCATCTTCTCGATCAGCGCGCGCACGAACTTGTTGATGTTGTCGTACGGATACGAATGTGTCGAGTACCCAGGCACCGCCGAGACCTTGACGAAGACATTCGGGTGGACGCAGAGGTCGGCGGTCTCCTGCACCCAGTAGTCGATCGCGTCGTCGACGGAGCGAGCCAGGATCCCCATATGGTCGATGATGAGCTTCAGGCCGGGGTGGCGCTCGGCGATCTGGCCGAGCTCGGCCTTCCAGATCGGCGCATGCACCATCGCCTTGACGCCGAGCTCTTCGGCAAACGGCCAGAACCAGTCGGCCGTGCCGTCGATCATCCAGTTGCGGTCGATCGGCCGATGGAACGTCAGCCGGACGCCCTTGACGTGCGAGATCGTCGCGTACTCGCGCAGCTGCGCCTTCCCCTCCTCCGGCTTGTTGAGGGTGACGCGCGCCATGATCCCGAGTCGTTCCGGGTAGTTCTCGCAGGCCTCGAGCGAGTAGTCGAGTCGGTCGCCTTCCCACGACGGCGGCACGAGGATCGCGCGGTCGACGCCGCCCTCGTCCATCAATTGGACGAGCTCCTCGTAGCTGAAGGCCTCCTCACGGTGGCCGTTCAGCCGAATTCGCTCGCGGGCACCGGGGATCCACGGGCGATCCGGGGTCTCCTCTGTCCAAACGTGGACCTGTGAGTCGGCGATGAACACTGCAGCTCCTATTTCAGTCGTCGATGGGCGGTAGCGATAGCAACTTTTGCGTGCAGGCGGCTCAATCGCGATCCGCTACGGCCAGGGCGTATTTCCCCTGCACATGGGCGTCACGGTGGGTAAAGAGCGCGGCAGGCGCCTCCTCGAGCAGGAACTCGCGCTGCACGGGGACGCGCAGCCGGCCGGCCGCGGCGTCGTCGCCGATCCGCGCGAGCAGCTCACGGTCTGGCTGGCTGCCGATGCTCGTGCCGGTGACGCCGAGCGGCTCGAGCAGCTCTGGATCGGCCGAGCGGTGGAGCGAGGCGGCGCGGCTGCCGGGCGCAAGCAGGCGCTGGACGAGCGTCATGAAGGCGTCCTGGTAGTTGATCGTGTCGACCAGGCCGTCGAGGGGCCCCGCAACGTCGATGTCGTAGCCGACGATCTCGTCGGCCCCGAGCCCGCGCAGGTAGTCCTGGTCCCCGGGCTTGCCGGTCGCGAGCACGAAGGCGCCACGCGCGTGGAGCAACTGGATCGCGAAGCTGCCAACGCCACCGGTCGCGCCGACGACGAGATGCCGCTCGCCCGGCTCCGGGTTGACGGCGGCGACGCAGCGGTACGCGACAACTCCGCACAGAGGAAGGCACGCCGCGTCGCGGAAGGAGAGCCCGCCCGGCAGCGGGACAAAGCAGTCGTCCTGGCCGACGACGATCTGCTCCGCGAACGCGCCCTGGCCGAGCGTCATGCCGGTGAAGTACCCGAAGACCTCGTCGCCGGGCGCGACGCGTGTCACATCGGCGCCGATCTGCTCGACAACGCCTGCGTAGTCGCGCCCGATCGTCACCGGGAACTCGTGGCGAAACATCTCCTTGAAACGGCCCTCGGCGACCTTCCAGTCGAAAGCGTTGATCGACGACGCGAGCACGCGAATGCGCACGCCGTCGCCGTCGACCTCGGGGAGGGCGCGGTCTGCCAGGTGGGGCGCGTCGTCGAAGCTCTCGATCAGCACGGCGCGGGTCGTCATCACCCTCCCTTCTAGATGGGCCGGCGTCACGTGTGGTGCAGTCATACGTTGACTCCTGCGTCACGCCCGAGGAAGACCTCGCCGATGTCTTCTCGCGCGAGGAGGCGGAGGACGTTCGGTGACCGCATTCGTTGCACGCGCGACGACGCCGGCTCACCGCGGTTCATCTCTAGGGGCGGGCTCCCGGCGCCTCCGGTACGAACGAAGTGGAGAAGTTCCAGTGCAGGTTGTGGGTGAACGGCGAGAGGAACTCGTCGTACAGGTACTCGCGTGAGACGTCGCGGGGGATCGGCTGGAGCGGCTGCCCGTGCGCCAGCGCCGTGAGCCACTGCTGAGCGTGTGTCTCGGCGAGCAGCGTGCGGAACAGCGTCTCTTTCAGCGTCGATCCGACGATGACGGCACCATGCCAGCGCAGGAGCAGCATCGACTCGTCGCCGATGATGTCCATCATCTTGTTGGCGAGCTCGTGGCTACGGACGAGATCGGGGTCGTCCCAGAGCGGCATCTGCTCGGGCCAGAAGCCCGCGTGGATCATCAGCAGGTCGGTCGGGACGTCCGCGAGCACGCTCAGCGCCGTCAGTGCCCGCGAGTGGACGTGGACGAGCGATCGGATCCGCTCCGGCTGCTGCCGGTGCGCGGCGGCGTGCATGTAGAGCTCGAGCGGCAGTCCTGGCTTGAACTCCGCGTCCAGGTCGAGCTCGATGATGTCGCTCGCGCGGCAGCGGTCCTTCCGCATTCCGGCGCCGGGACAGATCAGGTAGCGCTGTGGGTCATCGGTCATGACGCTGATGTGGCCGAACATCCCGATCATCTCGTGCCGCCCGAGTACTCGCGTCGCAGCAGCGAGCTCCTCGCGCAGCGTGGCATCGCCTTGCTGCATCTGTCGAGACCTCCGTGTCGGCGTTTGCCCGAGCCTCACAGCAAGCCGGAGAGCCGTCAACGCAACCTAAGGATGCGTCGCCCGCGACAAGCCGAACGGGACGATCCTGGTGTGGCGTCGTGGCACGTCCTCCGTCAGCGCAACTTCGCGCCGTACTGGGTCGGGAATGCGACGTCGGCGAGCGGGACGTGGTTCCAGAACCTCGCCGCGGGCGTCCTCGTCTTCCGGCTCACCCACTCGGCGCTGATGCTCGGCATCCTCACCGCCTTCCAGTACGGGCCTGTATTGCTGCTCTCGCCGTGGACGGGCCGGGTTGCGGACGCGGTCGACCGGCGCAAGCTCCTGCTCTGCACCCAGACGCTCGCCGCGTGCAGCAGCGCGATCCTGGCCGTGCTGGTCTGGACGGGCAGCGTGAACGCCTGGGTCGTGATCGCGTTCGCCGGAAGTCTCGGCGTCGTCACCGCGTTCTCGAATCCGGCGCAGATGGCGATGGTCGGGATGCTCGTGCCGTCGGCGCTGCTGTCCGAAGCGGTTGCGCTCAACTCGATGACGTTCAACATCGCGCGCGCCGTCGGACCGGCTACGGCGGCCGCCGTGATCGCTGCCTTCGGGATCGCCCCCGCCTTCGCGATCAACTCGTTCTCGTATCTCCTGCTCGTCGCCGGTCTCTTTCTGGTCAGGCCGCGGCGCGTCGCTCCGACCGGCGGTCGGACGACGCTCCGCGCCAGCTTTGGGATCCTGCGCGAGAAACCGCGGCTCGCGGGTTATCTCCTCATCGTGATGGCGGTCGGCATGGCGTCCGACCCCGTGAACACGGAAGGACCGGCGATCGTCCATTCGTTCGGCTACCCGCCGGTATGGGCCGGCTCTGTCGTCGGCTGCTTCGGCGTCGGCGCTGTGCTGGCCGCTCTCTTCTACCGGCATCGGAGCCAGCGGCATACGGCGGCGAGCATGCTCCTCTTCGGCGGCGGCGTCGCGTTCCTCGCCGCAAGCCCGTGGCTGCCGCTCGGGCTCGTCTTCGTCCTGCTCGCCGGCGTCGGCTACCTCTCGGCGAACGCGTCCGCGACAACGATGCTTCAGCTCGGCGTCGAGGAGGCCCACCGCGGCCGGATCATGGCGCTCTGGTCGATCGCCTTTCTCGGTACGCGCCCGCTGGCCAGCCTCGTCGACGGAACGATTGCCAGCTGGGCCGGAGTGCGCGTCGCAGCGCCGGTACTCGCCATCCCGGTCCTCGTGGCGGCCGTCTTCCTCCTTCGCGCGCAGAGGGTGCAACGTAAGCCTTCCGAAGTTGGTCTGACCAACGCGTAGGCTGCTGACCATGAACATGCCGCCGAGCCTGCAGCAGGGAATCGACCAGGCCGGATCGCCCATCAAGCTGCTCTGGAAGCCCGCCTTCCCCGCATGGAAACCGCCGGTCATACCGGACGAGTTCGTCGGGTGGCGCGAGGAGCAAGCCGCGTCGTACGACGGCGTCGGCTTTTCCGACCTCTCGCACCACATGCGCGACCTGTTCATCGAGGGTCCTGACGCGACGCGCCTACTCTCGGAGGTCAGCGCGAACAACTACGAGAGCTTCGCGATCGACCAGGCGAAGCAGTTCGTGCCGGTGACCGAGGACGGGCTGATCGTCCAGGACGGGATCCTGCTGCGCGAGTCGGAGAACCGCTACGTCCTGAGTGGGCCGCCGGCTTCGCAGAACTGGGTGCTCTGGAATGCAGAACAGGGCGGCTACGACGTCGAGTTTGTCGACGACGTCGACTCGCAGTTCCGGCCTGGCGGCGGGCCGCCCGTGCTCTTCCGCTACCAGGTGCAAGGCCCGCAAGCGTTGGCGCTCGTCGAGCAGGTGTTCGGCGGCCCTCTCCCCGAGACGAAGTTCTTCCATTCGACGCTGGTGACACTTGACGGCCGCGAGTTCCGTGCGTTACGGCACGGCATGGCGGGGCAGCCTGGCTACGAGTTCATAGGCGACTGGAAGCACGCCGAGTACGTGAAGGATGCGCTGCTCCGCGCTGGCGAGGATCACGGCCTGATCCAGATCGGCGCCCTCGCGTACTCGACGAACGGGATCGAGAGCGGCTGGATCCCGACGCCGACGCCCGCGATCTATACCGACCCGAAGCTCCAGGCCTACCGCGAGTGGCTCCCGATCTTCAGCTTCGAAGGTCAGCGCGGCATCCACGGCACGGATTACTCGGAAAACATCGAGGACTTCTACGTCTCGCCATACGAGCTCGGCTACGGCCGCTCGATTTCGTTCGACCACGACTTCATCGGCCGCGACGCGCTGCAGCAGCGCAAGGACGATGTCCGTCGGACGAAGGCGACGCTCGAGCTCGACGCGGACGACGCACGCGCGACCGTCGGCGACGACTTCTGGAACAGCTACGCGCGCTACCGGATCGAAGTCGACGGCGAGCCGACTGGCATGACGTTCTACACGGCGCGTATCGCGCGCCACGGGACGGTGCTCGCCCTCTCGCTCGTCGACACGGCGCACGCCGAGCCGGGCACCGCGGTGACGCTCGTCTTTGGCGAGCATCCCGGTCCCGCGGCGAACGGGGACGCGGAGGCCGGCTTCACCCGGCTGCGCGCGACGGTGCAGCCGTCGCCGTACGACGCGTTCGCCCGCACCGAGTACCGCAAGGACTGAGTTCGAAGTCGAACGACGATAGCCCGCTGCGCACATCGCTGGAGCCGAACGCGTGATCGTGGCGCATTCATGCGCAGAGCGTTCGCAATCGGCGGCAACTGGTCGCAAACTGACCCGCCCCTGTAGCTCGCCAGACAAGCCATAAGCAACCGCCTACAGCCCCGGGGCGACGGTCCGCGACCTGATGGCGAGGAGGGGTCGATGGGCGCCGAAGTGAGTGCTCTGCGGGCAGCAATCGGGCAGCAAACGCCCCGAACGGCGCCGCTCAACCGTGCGAGTCGATCCCACGCACCCTCGAAACGCCCGGTGAACAGTGCGCTCGCGTGTGCATCGTTGTGCACGCTGCGACCGCTGAAGTGGTCTGTCACGCCGGAGGTCGCGGGTTCGAGTCCCGTCGCTCCCGCTCACAAACTCGCTGGAAAACTCGGAACTCGGGACTTGGGTGAAGCGACCGTCCACGGATCACGCCGGCGGTCGTTGCACGAGCTGCCCGTTCTCACAACGCCGAATCGAGTTCCGGGCAGCAGAAGGGCAGCTCGACCCAATCTGCCGAAACCGGCTCTGCGAGGTCCCGCGGTGGGCGGCTTTCGTCCGACCGCCCACCGCGCCCGATCTTCCCTCAGTGCCCAGGCGGGTCGAAGCTGTAAGGCCCGTCCCAGGAACAGCTCGGAAAGGCCGGGCAGGCGACCGCGAGCGGACCCGCCGAGAAGTGCCTGAACTCACCGGTTCCCCCGGAGAACGTGACCACACCGGACAGCGTCGCGAGGTTGAGCACGACATGGCCGAACGCATTGTTGTTCCCAGGCCCGTCGATGACGAGGTCGCTGTCCAGCACGCCCGCGCCGAAGTTCGGCGCCGAGGCGTAGACGACCCTCGACCCGACCTTGATCTGCGGGATGCTCGAGGACGTGATCGTGCAGAACGACCCGGCCTCGAAGGTGTACTGCGAGCACTCCTTCGTCGCGTGCAGGACTCCGCTGCGCGGGCTCGTACACGCCAAGCCGACGCCCGCGGCAACTCCGCAAGCCGCGGCCGCGGCAGCAATCGTGAAGAGCACCTTCTCAAGTCTCACTGGAGACCTCCCTGCTCGGGGCGGCTGAGACCGCCATCTGTGCGAGCGGCACAAGCGTCTGTACGTCTTCGCGTGGACCCGCGACGGCAGATACCGCCTGGGGTGCATCGCGTGGATCGAACGCCCAGCCCTCGAGGACGAGACCCGCCAGCGAGGTGTCGCGCAGGAGCGCGACGCTCGTGATGCCGAGCCGGGCGAGCTTCTCGAGCGCAGCCCGTTGCAGCCTCGGCTCCTCGTCCGAGACGGGATAGAGGATCACGACCATCGCCACCTTCCGCTCCTTTCGTGTGCGGGTCAGTGGCTGACGCTAGTGTCGGCCGCACCCTCCGATCATCGGGGAGCTCCCTCGACTCCATGATCCGCCACCTTCGTGGCGAGCTCGGCGCGGTTCCGCGCGCCGACCTTCCTGAGCGCATTCGAGACGTGGCGCTCAACCGTCTTGCGCGACAGGAAGAGGCGCTGTGCGATCTCCGGGTTGCTGGCGCCGGCGCCGATCAGGTGAACGATCTCACGCTCGCGATCCGTTAGCCCGGCGCTGACGGCGCCGCGCCGCCAGGTCCGGACGCCAAGGCCACGCAACCGCTTCTCCGCGAGCTCGACGATGGTGCTCCCGCCGCGGAGGGCAGCGGTGTCCGCCACTTCGATCAGGACCTCTTTCGCACGGGCGCGGTCGGTGGAGGTCAGGGCGGTGCCGAGCTCGAGCTTGGTTATGAGCGCGTCGAGGCCGAAGCCGAGAGTCTCGGCATCGCGTGCGGCCGCCTCGAGCTGCTCCGCCGACGGTTGCTCGTGCAGGAGCGCCTCGACGCGGCGCTGCACGTACTCGTCGGGGGGCTGCGTCGGCGGCCGAATCTCCTTCCAAACCGCGAGCCACTGGGCGCCTTCGACCGGTCGTCCCACTCGGGCGAGGGCGTCAGCGGCGGCCAGGGCAAGCTCCGCGGCGCACCTGGGACATTGGACGGTCTCCTCACATCGGCGCGCCGCCTCGATCTGCGCGAGCACCTCGGCTGCAACCTCCTCCCCACCCGCAAGCGCAAGCCAGAGCGCAGCCAACTGGTGGAGCTCGATCCTTCGGTGCTCACCCGCGCCGCCGGCGTATGCGAGCAAGCGCTGAACCCCGTCGCGCCAGTCGCGTGCGTAGAAGTCGACTTCGCACGCCAGCCGCTCGACGGCGTGCCGCGCGCGCGCTTCGTCTCCCACCCGTGACGCAAGCTCCACCGTCTCGGCCGCGACGTCCTCCGCGTCGTTGATGCGGCCGCTCCGGAGCAGGAACATTCCAACCCAGTAGCCGCCGTCGAGCTCGAGCCGCGGCAAGACGCGGCGCTTGGCCTCGTCACGAACTCGTCTCGCATCCTCAAGCGCCTCCTCGAGGCGGCCGCTTCCCCGCAGCGCCCTTGCATTTCCGAGAACCGCCGTGAAATACGCATCCTCGTCGAAGCCGCGGGCGGCAGCCGCGCGCTCCTCTCCGATCCTCAGCATCGCCTCGGGGTCGTCCTCCTGGAGGCTCGCCTCGTGCTCGACACGGAGCGCTTCCAGGTACGCGACACGGACCTCTTCGTCCTCGCCGAGGAGGTCACGCGCACGCGCGGCCGCTTCGTGCGCACGCGCACGCGCCCGGCCTCCCTTCGGATTCCTCCAGAGATCGAGGGTTGCCTCCTGAACCTCGAGCTCCAGCTCGAGCCGACCGTCCACGGCACCGGTGGCGCGAGCGCGCTCGAGGTACGCGTGCGCGGCGTCTCCGTCGTCGAGCGCGTGGGCCGATCTCGAGGCTTCGATGAGCGCACGCGCTCGCCCGAGTGGGTCGCGACGACGATCCACGAGCAGGAGTCGGCGGTCAAGCGCGACGTCGTGACGCGCGAGCGCCGACGCGAGGGATGCAATGTCCTCATTCAGCTCTAGAGCTTCTTCGTCGAACGGATCTGCGGCATCCGCGACTGCGACGAGCAGCGCCAGCCCTTCCTCCCCGATCAGCGTCCGTTGCGGCGACCGCGCGAGCCCCAACGCGAGGTCGAGCCGCAAACTCCCGACGGCATGGGTATGACGAAGCGCCTCCGCGAGCGTGCGGACGTCGTCGCCGGCGACCTCGGCAAGCCATTCGCCGACGCGCCGCTGGACGTCGCGCCATTGCTCGTCAGGTACGTCACGCGCGGCGGCGGCGCGGATGAGGTCGTGTGCCAACCGCACGACACCGCCGGACTCGACGGCGATTCCGCGTCGGACGAGATCGCGCGCGGAGCGCTCGGCCCGTCCCTGGTCCCACTGGCTCAGGCGCGCCACGTCGCCGAGTGCGAGCGGCCGCGCGGCGACGGCAAGCAGCGCAACGAGTTCGCCGGCGTCGGCATCACAGCCGCGGAGACGAGCGGTTACGAGGCGCGTCGCCGTCGCCTCGGCGCCCTGCGTCTGCGTGACTGCCTCGAGCCAGAACGGCGACCCAGCAGCCTTCTTGGCAATCGCCCGCGCCTCGTCGTCTCCAAGGGCCGGGGCGAGCGCTTTGATCAGCTCGACCCCCTCAGCCGCAGAAAGCGGTTCAAGCTCGAACCGCAGCACGTGATCCGGTTGGAGGACGCTTTCGACCGACGTCGAGAACGTGGCTTCCTTCGGAGATGGACGCGACGCGGCGATCACTGCGAGTGACTGCCCGTCGGTTGCAGCGGCGCGAAGCAGGAAGTGGACAAGTGCAAGCGACAGATCGTCGACCCATTGCAAGTCGTCGACGACAACGAGCGCCGGCCCAGCCGTCCGCAGCGCACGGTGCGTGGCTTCGAAGATCCGCACCCGCTCGAGCGCCGACCGCTCGGTGGGCGTCTCGTACAGAAGCTGCTCGAGGCGGCGCCCGGCAGCACTCACAGCGGCGAGCGGCCGCACGAGCTGGGATGCTGCGGAGAACGGCACAAGCGTCTCGGGTTCATAGCCGATGAGCTCGAATCGCCTTGCGAAGCTCACGGCGCGAGCTGCCTCCGCGACGAGGCGGCTCTTGCCGATCCCCGGGTCACCGACGACGAGCGCAAGGGTCGGAACTCCCGCCCCACTGCGGCGCGCGACTCGGTCGATCGCTTCGAGCTCCTCTGTACGCCCCACGAACGGGCTCATCACCGCCAAGCGTATGACCGCATTTCCGAAATGAGAAGGCCGCAGGGTCGCTCCACAATCGTGCCCGTATCCGACGTCCCCGACATGGCTGCCGAGGTCGGCATGGATCCGGACCACTTCGAGATCCGCTTCATGCGCGCGCCCCTCGGGCTGAAGAATTTCGCCGTCAGCTACGAACGCTTCGGCGGCGGCTGGCGCGCCCCGAAAGGGCACGCGCATCGCAGAGGACACCGGCACACGACCCAGGAAGAGGTCTACGTCCTCATCTCCGGCCGGGCGCAGGCGAAGTTCGACGACGAGGTAGTCGACATCGAGCCGTGGACGGCGGTTCGCGTTTCCCCGGAGACGGCGCGCTCGTTCCGCGCCGCGGGCGAGGAGGACGCCGTCTTCGTCTCGATCGCGGCTCCCCTGGCGGGTTCCGACGACGTCGAACTCCTCCCGGACTACTGGGAAGACTGAAGCGCGCGCGATGCGCCCATCCTGAAGCAGCCGTCGTCGGCGCGGTTACACGGCTCCGCGGGCAGCACTCGGGCAGCAAATGCTCTCGGCGGCTCCGCTCAAGCATTCGAGTCGCCCGGGAAGAGCCCGACACGGCCGCACGAACAGAGTGATGCAACGCCCTCCATTGTCCACCTGGCGACCCTCGAAGTGGTCTGTCACGCCGGAGGTCGCGGGTTCGAGTCCCGTCGCTCCCGTATCACGAAGCACGCTCAGGGAGGCTTCTTCGCGTTCTCGACAACGTCTCCCGCGCGGACGGGAACCGGTGCGTGCGTACACGAACGCCGGCTCCGGTAGGTTTGCCGCTCGTGCGCTTCGGCCTCCGGATACCGCCCTGCGCGAATGCGCGCGAGGTCGCGCGCTGCGTCGCCGACGCTGAGCGAGCCGGCTTCGACATCGCGTGGCTGCCCGACTCGCAGTTCCTCTGGCGCGACGTCTGGGCGAGCCTCGCCCTTGCGGCGGAGATGACGGATCGGATCACGCTCGGAACCTGCGTCACGAACCTCGAGACGCGACATCCGTCGGTCACCGCTGCGGCGGCTGTCACGCTCGAGGAGCTCGCGCCCGGGCGCACGATCCTCGGTGTTGGCAGCGGCGACAGCTCGATCAAGACGCTCGGCTTGAAGCCGACGCGCCTCGCAGAGATGCGGGACGGGATCGGACTGATCCGTCGGCTCACGGCGGGTGAGACGATCGACTTCGACGGACGGCAGATGCACCTTCACGCGTCGCTCGACCGACCGGTGCCCGTGTACATGGCCGCGAACGGCCCGAAGGCGCTCGAGCTCGCAGGAGAGATCGCCGACGGCGTGATCACGGTGGCGGGCATCGCGCCGGACCTTGTCGAGCGGATGCGCGCGCGCGTCGCCGTGGGCGCTGCGCGCGCCGACCGCACGCTCGACGAGATCGAGCTCTGCTTCGGCACCTTCTGTCACGTCACGGACGACGAGCGCGAGGCCGCGCGGATCGTGAAACCGTACGTCGTCGCGATGGCGCAGGTGGGCGGGATGGAGACGCTCCGCTCGATCGGGATCGAGATCGACCCGCCCGCGGTCGTCGGGGGGATCTACCCCGACATGTCGCACGCGGAGGACTGGGAGCAGGCGGCCGACGCCGCCGAGGAGTGGGTGACCGACGAGATGGCGCTCCGGTACGCCGACGCCTTCTGCCTCGTGGGCAGCGCTGAGCACTGCCGCGAGCGGATCGCACGCGCGGCCGAAGCCGGCGCAACGAACTTCTACGTCCGCCACTTCTCCTCGTACACGCTCCCGGACCAGGTGCTCGCGGCCTACGGCGAGCTGATCATCCCGTCGTTCGCCGCGTGAGCGTCGACATCGACGTCGACCGGCTCTGGCGCTGGTTCGAAGCGTTCGTCGCCGCCGACACGCTCGTGCCGGACGGCGAGAACCGCGTCGACCCGCTCGACCCGCGGCTCACGTTCTTCGCGCACGAGGTTGCCGTTCCCGCGTTCGAGGAGCTCGGCGCGACCGTCGAGGTCGACCGCCTGAACAACGTCGTCGCACGCTTCGGCGAGCGCACAGGCGAGGAGCTGCTGCTCCTCGGCTACCCGGCGCTCCACCACGGCAACGAGATGCGCGACCCGCTGCAGGCGCGGCGCGTGCAAGGCCCGGACGGGCGCGAGCTCTGGGT
>Ga0335069_10010219_pt1 | contig 13304 bp, 1 predicted proteins | sample Lox_Sample_11_FD_206714 | JGI IMG/M metagenome (GOLD analysis project Ga0335069, IMG submission 206714) | Soil microbial communities from Loxahatchee National Wildlife Refuge, Florida, United States - Lox_Sample_1.1 | ecosystem: Environmental > Terrestrial > Soil > Wetlands | place: USA: Florida... | reverse complement strand
TGAGTACCGGTTCCGTTACACGGTTATCCAGTGCGAATCGGGCAGAGACTTCGGTCGAGGTAAACGGGCCGTGGGTGCGGGAATAGCGGCGAATGAGTTCGAGCAGCGGCTCGGCGGTGGGGCGCAACCAGATTTCGGCTAGTCCCGGCGGTAACGGAACGCCGAGAGCGTCGCGGTAGCGGGCCGCATCTTCGACCGCTATGAAGCGGCGCTCGCCGGCGATTTGGACCTGCACGACGCGGCGGGTATCAATGAGTTTTTGAATGAGCGCTGCCACCTCGGGCGATTCACAGCGCGCTTGCAACTCGGGTTCAGTGAGATCGCCGATGCGGAGCAGAAGGTCATGGATGGCGTCGGCGTGGCGGGCTTGATATTCCGGATCGCGCGCCTGGAGTTGGGCTTCGACTTCTTCTATGGCAGAGGCGTCAAGCAACTCGCGGAGATCAGTGTCGCCGAGAATCTCCTGGAGCTGCGACTGGTCTATGCTGAGGGCCTGGGCCCGACGTTCGGCGAGTGGGGCGTCCCCGTCGTAGATGTAGTTGGCGATGTAGGAGAAGAGCAAGGCCGAGGCGAAGGGCGAGGGCTTCTGCGAGTCAACGGTGGTGACACGAATCTGGCCGGAATGAATCTTCCGCAGGATAGAGGTGGCGGCGGGCAGGTCAAAGGTCTCGCGGACGCACTCACGGTAGGCCTCGAGGAGAATGGGAAAAGTCGAGAAACGCGAGGCGACGGCGAGCAGGTCGGAGGCGCGCTTGCGCTGTTGCCAGAGCGGAGCACGGGAGCCGGGGCGGCGCTTCGGTAGCAACAAGGCGCGTCCGGCGGCTTCGCGAAAGCGAGCAGCAAACAGTGATGTGGAGCCGAGCTGGCGGAGAACGAGATCGCGAAATTCCGCGACAGGCGGTAGAAGCCAGTCGGAGTCGAGGGGGTCGTCTGTCTCCGGGAGGCGGATGACGAAGCCGTCGTCGGACCACATCGATTCCGGCTGCAGTCCCAACTCTGACGTTAGGCGGGCCATGGCGGCCATGCACCAGGGGGCGTGGACACGGCTGCCGAACGGCGTGAGGACGCAGATGCGCCAGTCGCCGAGTTCGTCGCGCACGCGCTCGACGAGGATGTCCTGGTCGCTGGGCACACGCTCGGTGGCGAGCTTCTGTTCTTCGAGATAGCGAAGCAGGTTTTCGGCGGCGTTCTCGTTGAGCGAATGATCTTCGGTCAACTTCGTGTAGGCGGTCGGCCGAGGCAAAGCGAGAAGCTCGCGGGTCATGCGGCCGATCTGCTCGCCGAACTCGGCGGGGCGTCCGGTGGTATCGCCATGCCAGAAGGGCATTTTGCCGGGTTCGCCCGGAGCGGGCGAGACGACGACGCGGTCGTGCGAGATCTCTTCGATCCGCCAGGTGGTGGCGCCGAGGATGATGGTGTCGCCGGCGCGGCTCTCGAAAACCATCTCTTCGTCGAGTTCGCCGACGCGGGCGCCCTTGGCTTGTCCGGCGAGAAAGACGCCGAAGAGGCCGCGGTCGGGGATGGTGCCTCCATTAACGACAGCGATACGGCGGGCGGCTTCGCGCGGGGTCAGTTTGTTGGAGACGCGATCCCAGGTGATGCGCGGGCGGAGTTCGGCGAACTCGTCGGAGGGATAGCGTCCCGCGAGCATGTCGAGAACGTTTTCAAATACCGCTCGCGTCAAGGCGGCGTAGGGTGCAGCGCGGCGGATAGAGACGAAGAGGTCGTCTACGTCCCACTCATCCATGGCGACCATGGCCACGATCTGCTGGGCGAGAACGTCGAGCGGATTGCGCGGGTAGTGCGTCGATTCGACCTTTCCCTCATACATGGCCTGGGTAACAGCGGCGCAGGCGACGAGGTCGGCGCGGAACTTGGGCACGATGATGCCGTTGGAGACGGCTCCGACGTTGTGGCTGGCGCGCCCGATGCGCTGCATGCCGCTGGCGACCGAGGGTGGAGCTTCGATCTGCACAACAAGATCGATCGCGCCCATATCAATGCCGAGTTCGAGCGACGACGTAGCGACGAGGCCGCGCAGAGTGCCGAGTTTCAGGCGATCTTCGATTTCCCTGCGCTGGGCAACCGCGACGCTGCCGTGATGAGCGCGCACGAGGACTTCGCCGGCGAGTTCATTGATGGCTCCGGAGATGCGCTCAGCTAGGCGGCGGTTGTTGACGAAGATGAGCGTGGAGGTGTGTTCGCGAACGAGTTGGAGAAGCTGCGGATGGATGGCGCTCCAGATAGAGGGTCGGACGGGGCCCTGCGACGCTGGACCGGAGGGGATGGGCTCGATCTCGTCGACCCGTGACATGTCCTCGAGGGGAACTTCGATGCGGAGGTCGAGACGTTTCTTTTCGCCGGCGTCAACGATGGTGACGGGGCGGAAGGTGACGGTGGAGGAAGATTCGAATTCGGCGAGGGCGTCGGGGGTGGCGGAAGCATTGCGGAGCTTTACCCCACCTGAACGGGCGAAGGCGTCCGATCCCATTTCAGCCGTTTCTGCTCCGCCAAGGAAATGCGCCACTTCTTCCAGCGGCCGCTGGGTGGCTGATAACCCTATCCGCTGCAACGGGCGATCAACCAACCGCTCGAGGCGTTCGAGCGAAAGCGCTAAATGCGAGCCGCGTTTGGTGGGAACGAGGGCGTGGATTTCGTCGAGGATGACGGTTTCGATGGACGTGAGCGCTGTCCGCGCGTTTGAGGTCAGCAGCAGGTATAGCGACTCGGGGGTGGTGATGAGGATGTCGGCGGGGTGTCGGGCGAAGCGGGTCCGCTCGGCGGATGGCGTGTCGCCGGTGCGAATAGCGATCGCGGGTTCGTGAAAGTCGACTCCGAGCTTGCGGGCTTCATTGGCGATCCCGACCAGGGGCGACCGGAGGTTGCGCTCAACGTCAACGGCAAGGGCTTTGATCGGCGACAAGTACAAAATCCGGCAGCGCTTTTCGGGCGGCGGCAAGGGGGCGAACATCAGGCGATCGATGGCCCACAGGAACGCCGTCAGGGTTTTGCCGGTGCCGGTGGGCGCCAAAATCAGGGTAGATTCGCCGCGCGCGATGGCGGGCCAACCAAGGGTTTGCGGGCGAGTTGGGGCGGTGAACACCGCCTCGAACCACTGGCGGACGGCGGGATGAAACTGAGACAGCGGCGGAGGTTGGGGTTCGCGCTTCGCCATGCGAGTCAGATGACGGCAACTTCAGTTTAACCCCGCCGAGCGGGTTGTTGGGAGCGGCTGAGACACCGCGATCCCAGGCGGAATCACGAAGAAACAGCCGAGAAGGGCGCTGAAGAACCACCTACACGAAAGTGTCCTGTACTTCCCGTAAGTAACACAAATAACTATGATTTGGCCTTGAATCCACCTGCACTTGCGGCTACTCTGTGCAGAGTAGATTCTCTCCTCCCCAAGAAACTATCGGATTCGCTGAGATGTGGGCCCGGGCCAAGTGTGGGTATCCCCGGGAAACTTCTGTTTGGACACGGATACGATGAAAAGGTTCGCTGTACTCTGTCTCGCCGTAATTCCCCTGGTTCTAGCTGTTTGGGCACTTGAAAACCGGCATCGAACGGCATCTAAGGGCGTGGTGCTCGCGCCGGCAACCCCGTTTGCCGCAGCAGATTCAGCCCCTAAAGTGACACCGAGCACGCTGGTTCGGCCTGTCGGGCCGCCGAGTGCGTTTCCGATGCGGATCACTTTGGGTGCGCCGCCGGCGCAGGTCTCCACCCAGGGACCTGCGAGGGCCGCCGAAGCCCCGGCCGCGAAACCGCAGGTGCAGGCCTTGTCGTTGCCGCTCCGCTTCGAACCCAATCGCGGACAGGCTGCGGACGGCAGCCAATTCATCGCGCGCACCGGCGAGCACGAATTCCACTTCTCGCCCACCGGTGCGGTCGTGGAGGCGCAGCGGACGCGCGATTCCGCGTCCACGGGACAAAATCAGCCCTTCGCTCTCACGCTGGAGGGAGCGAATCGTGGCGTCGCTATTACTCCGAGTCATCAACTGGTCGCGCGATCGAACTACTACCTCAGCAACGATCACGCCACCTGGCTGACGGATCTTCCCAACTACGGACAGTTGCACTATTCGCAGCTTTATCCCGGAATCGACCTGGTTTTCTACGGCAACCAGGGGCGGCTGGAATATGACTTCGTCGTTAATCCTCAAGCCGATCCGGAGCAGATCGCTTTGCGATTGCCGGCAGGGGCTGAAGCTCAGATCGCCGAGACTGGCGAGCTCCAACTGCAGTACGGCGGCACTAAGCTGGAACTACTGAAGCCAGTGGTCTATCAGTCAGATGAAAAGAACGGAACACGACAAAATGTGGCTGGTCGTTATCGCCTGACTGCTGACGGCGATGCGAAGCTCATTAAATTTGAAATCGGCGAATACGACCACACGCGAACGCTGACTATCGATCCGGTGCTGGCGTTCGCGGAACCGGCTCCTGGCTTGTCGGATGTGAGAGGTATCCAGGTTGACGCGGCAGGGAACATCTACATTGCTGGGCAAAGCTCCACAACCTACGCGCTGCAGGTCACAAAGCTGGCGCCGGACGGGGCGACCGTCCTCTACACGACGACGATAACGAGCGCTTTCCCCCAAGTGGACGGATTCGCAGTTGACAGCAGCGGACGGGCATTCGTCGCGGTCTATGCAAGCACGGGCTTACCGACTACGGCCTCTGCATATCAGGCGAGCACCGGAGCTGGCGGGCATGTTTATCTTGCGGCGTTGGATACGTCCGGCAGCCTGTCGTACGCTTCCTATTTTGCGGGCACTAACACAGATTACACCGAAGGGCTGACTACGGATGGAACGGGGAAAGCGTACGTCTTCGGGGAAACCTGTTCCGTAGATTTTCCGGCTACCATGGGCACGACGATAAGCAGCAGCTCGTGCTATTGGCCATTTGTCGTGAAGGTTGATCCTTCGCAGTCCGGCAGTGCTTCGCTGGTGTATTCCAATATCCTGGCCACGAACAGCGTTCTTGCGCTTGAAGGGGCTGTCGATGCGTCAGCCAACGTATATGTCGCTCTGCAGAACTACAACGGCTCTTCGAGCCTCACTGCTACCCCGGGAGCTCGGAACTACGTTGGGCAGGGCGCGCCTTATGGCGTGTATGTCGAAAAATTGGATAGTAGCGGAAAACCGGGATATACCGCATACGTTGGGCCGGGGACGCCGCTGGCAATTGCCGTGGAAGGAACGGGGGCCGCTTACGTAGCGGGCAGGGCCAGCACCTACAACATGCCAACCACCCCCAACGCGTTCAGCCCGAACTATGCGGGAGGCTTTCTCAGCAAGCTCAGCGCTGATGGAAGCAAGTTCCTGTATTCGACGTCGGTGAGCGGTCCGAGTGCGAACACCTCAAACGTCAGCGTTACTTCGTTGTCGGTTCTTCCTGGTTGTGCCTCAAATTGCAGCGTTTTCTTTGGGGGCACCACCTCTACCAGCGACATGCCGGTGGTGAACGCGATCCAGAGCAGCAATCTGACGAGCAATAACAACACCACCGCGTTTTTCGGCGAACTGAACGGCACAGGTTCGCAAGCTTTGTTCCTGACTTATTTCGGTGGAGCGCAAAACATCGCTTTATCGTATTGCGGAGATGATTCTACCTGTAGCCCGTTTATCGCAACCGATTCAACCGGGAACCTGTTTGTGGCAGGGTGGGATTACTCAGCCGATCTGCCTTTAACGTCGGGAAAGAACACCACGTACAACTACATCGCAAAGATCAGCCCGGCGAATGCCTCCCTGGCGCTGGCTGTTCCTTCGTCAGTGTCATTCCCGTACTCGCAGCCGGTTGGCATTGGTACAACGGCGCCGCCGGCGCCAAACGGTTATCTCAATCTCGATCAGGTGATGGAGTTTCGGAACCTTGGTTCCGCGCCCATCAACGTGAGCACCATCACCATTACGGGAGCCGATTTCTCCGAAAGCGATAACTGCGTGGGTGCGGTTCCCGCCGGCGGAATCTGCCAGGTCCAGGTGCGGTTCACGCCGGTACAGAGCGGCACACGCACCGGCACCATGACCATCAACTCCGATGCACCGAATGGTCCAACGACGGTTCCCTTGAGCGGCAACGGTATTGATACCGCCGTCCAGCAACTGAATGCCAACGAGCTTGATTTCGGCAGCTTGGACGTGGGAACCATCAGCGCGGGACAGACCCTGACCATCACGAATGCCGGCAACCAGACGATGACCTTTTACGAGTTCAGTATCTCGGGGCCTTTTAACGAGACCGATAATTGCCCGAGCCTGATCCTGGTGGGCTCGAGTTGTACCGCCACCATTACCTTCCAGCCAATCACCGCCGGTTTCGTTTCGGGTTACATCACTGTTTCCACTTCCGGGTCTTACTACCTGCAGTACCCTTCAATCACCCTGACTGGCACCGGGACGGGTGTCGGAACGACCTCTTTGCTGGTGAGTCCTAGCGGCTTGACCTTCCCGCCGACCCAGGTCGGAACAGTCTCCCCGAGCAACAACGACTACAACATCACGTTGCAAAACAACGGAACGGCACCGATCGGGATCAACAGCTTCAGCGTCACGGGTGACTTTACGCTGTCCTATAACGGTTGCGGTACACCGCGGAGTCTCGATCCCCAACAGAGCTGTTATGTGCGCGTTCAGTTCGTTCCGACAACGACTGGCACCGCCAACGGAACGCTCTCCGTTGACAGCAGCGTCAGTACAACGCCGCAGACGATCAGCCTCACCGGTACCGGCATCAGCGGCGCTGGTGCGTTGATTCTGAACACCACGAGCATCACCTGGCCCGATCAACCGGTGGGCACTGTCAGCTCTACTTTTGGCCAGAACCAAAACGTCCAGGTGCGCAACGTCGGAACTCAACCCGTGACGATTTACCGAGCGTACGACGACGGTGGTGATTTCCACATCGTGTCGGAAGGGTGTAGTACCGCGAATATCACGACGGGTAATTACTGCAACATCAACCTGGAATTCGTGCCTACGCAGCTGGGAGTCCGAACCGGTTTGCTGACCGTCGTAGCTGCCACCGGCACGCAGACAGTCTCATTGAGCGGCAACGCATTGACTCCTACGCAGGTGGCAGTGCTGAATCCCACGACTTTTGTGTTCCCGACGCAGGTTACTGGTACCAGCAGCAGCAACAACTACATCAGCTTGTACAACTCGGGCAATGTGCCGCTGACGGTCAGCAACGTTTCGAGCGACAACCCAACAGAATTCCCCATCGTCAGCAACGGCTGCACGTCGTCGGTGAATCCAGGCAGTTACTGTTATGTCTATGTGAAGTTCTCACCAACCGCGGCTGGCGCGCGCAGCGCCCATCTCTCTTATACCGACACGGCGCCAGGATCGCCACACGTGGCGCTGATTACGGGCTTGGGGGTGGATCCGACCGGATCGCTGGAAATCAATCCAACCTCGATCCCGTTCGGCGATCAACCGATGACGGTTGCTACCAGCACTGTGCAGGTTCAGGTACACAATCCCGGCAATGCCAATGTGATTCTCACGCCGACGAGCGTTTCCTCGCCTCTGACGGATTACGTCATCAGCAGCAACAGTTGCACGGGTACCTTGACGGCGAACGCATCGTGCTATTTCTATGTCGCCTTCAACCCCACCACTACCGGTGCGCGCAATGGCACCATCACCGTGACGAGCACGAACGCCGGCAGCCAGGGACTCTCCGTGACCGGCAACGGGCTGGCGGCAAGTAAGGCCATCATGGTGATCTCCCCGACAACTCTGGACTGGGGAACGGTGGCGATCAACACCGGCCACCAGCGGCATCTCTTTATCCGCAACATCGGGACGGAAACGGTCACGTTTGGCACGTTCACCGGCCTTTCCGCGCCATTCACGACATCGAATAACTGCTCGACTCTGTCGATCAACACGTACTGCGACCTCTACATTTCGTACTCGCCGACCACAACCGGCACGACCACGCAGACGCTGACGATTCCGAGCGATGCGCAGGGGAACCCGCAAACGTTGATGGTTACGGGGATCGCCGCCGCGACGAACAGCGGGATCGTGTTCGACCAGAATGGTTTGCAGTTCGACCAGGTAACAATTGGCTCCAGCAGCCCGACGAACCAGCAGTATATGTATCTGTACAACTACACCGGCGCTACGGTGAACTACGGCACGCCCACCGTCAGCGCAGGGTTCACGCTCGGCAGCTCAAATTGCCCGACCGGAGGCGCGGTCGGCAATGGCGGGAGTTGCTATTACTACGTGCAATCGGCTCCGGGGTCGACTAACACCGGCCTCTACACCGGTGCGCTGACCGTCAACATACAGGGAGCAAACTTTAGTGCCAATCTCACCGGGTATGGTGTGCAACCGCAGGCAAAGGTGCGTCTCAGCACGGATGGCTTGCTCTTCCAGGATTACGTGATCGGTGGTCCGGCCGGGGCTCAGACTCAATATGTGTATGTCTACAACGTCGGCAACTCGCCGGTGTCGTTTGGCGCGTCAGCTTTCCAGAGTGGAACGGATTATGTGATCAATGGCGACCAGTGCCACACTTCTTACCCGAGCACGAATCCGCTGGCGCCGAACTCCTATTGCTACGTTGGCCTGCAGTTCAATCCCCAGAGCGCCGGCGACAAGCTCGATACGTTAACCATCAACGACAGCGCTGGCGGCCATACCGTGATGCTGGAAGCGCTCGGCGTTGCCGGTTTCAGCACGGCCATCGTGCAGCCGTCAGGAATTGGGTTTGTCGACACAACGGTGGGGCAGAGCGCCGGGCAAACCTATGCGTCCCTGGTAAATACCGGCAACGTCAATATGACGTTTAGCGCCAATCCGCAGGTGTGCACGGATACCAGCAGCACCTGCACAGCAGCAGCAGACTTCGTTCTCGGTGTCAGTAGCGGGACGTGCAACACAACGACCACGGTTAGCCCGGGTTATTCGTGCTACCAGTTCGTCAACTTTTCCCCACAGTCGGCGGGCGCCAAGACCGCGGTGCTGCGGTACAACGACAGCGCATCGGGCGCACCGCATTACGTACAGCTTTCAGGTAATGGGGTAACGCCATTTTCCTCGGTTGTGCCGTCGCGAGATAACTGGACTTTCCCGGATACGGCAATCGGCGCCAGTTCTCCCTCCGATTACATCTACATCAACAACAACGGAAATACTCCGGTCACGTTGGGGACAATCACGTCGTCGTCACCTGAGTTCGCACTGTCGAGTAATAGCTGTGCGAATTACATCAATTCGCCGATGCTTCCGAACGGGCAGTGTTACGTGTATGTCACGTTTACCCCCAGTGTGCAAAGCTCTTCGGGCGCTCGCAGCGCGACGCTGTCGGTGCCCACCAGCGCCGGGAATCTCTCCATTGCTTTGACTTCCAACGCGATTGTGGGAACCGCGAACCTGGTAGTTGAAAGCACGGAAGTGGACTTCGGGCAGATCCCGGTAGGCTTCCAGGCGTCGAACCAGTACATTTACCTGACGAACACGGGGAACCTTCCCATCAACCTGGGAACGCCTACCGTCGCACCCACCGGGGAGGTAACCACCAGCGGCTGCACGGGGAATCTATTGCCGGGTTCCAGCTGTTACATCTACATCTACATGAAGCCGACAGCGGCGGGCCCGCGCTCGGCCACCGTAACTTTTAACGACGACGCCTCCGGTAGTCCCCACGTCATTACGGTCAACGCCACCGCCATTTCCGACACCGTCTCGATGTCGCAGACGAATTTGGACTTCGGCAGCTTCCCCATCGCCAGCCAGACGCCGAATGTATACGTGTACTACGTCAATCAAGGCAGCGCGGCGACCACGATCTCGAGCACAACATTGGGGGGCACGAATCCAGGGGACTTTGTGCTCAATGCTTACTCCTGCGGGGCCAACAGCACGGTTGGTGCATCGTCTTACTGCTACCTGTACCTAGCGTTTAAACCGACGGCGGCAGGAACACGAAGCGCAACCATCACCATCGCCGATTCGACCGGAACCGATCAGGTGGTCAACCTGACGGGAACCGGAATCAATCCGTTCCCGGTGGTTACCTTCCTCCCGAGCACGCTGGTATTCCCGGCGCAGAGTTTCGGCACCACCAGCTCAGCGCAGATCGTCTCCGTTAAGAACACGGGAACGGCAAACCTCAACGTAACGTCGGCGACGCTGCAACAGTCTTCGACCGATTTCGCCTTCTACGCTAACGGCTGCAATGCGGCCGTGGTTGCTCCAAATGGGTCCTGCAACCTGTATGTCACCTTCTCGCCGACGGCGGGCGGAGCGCGTACGGCGTCAATCAGCGTTGCCGACGACGCCTCGAACTCGCCGCAAACATTCAGCCTAACCGGCTACGGACAGTCGGTGGCGGATATGGCCGTCACCGGCAGCGTGTCCCCGCAGTCCCTGGCGCCGGGAGGCACTGCTACCTACAGCATCGTGGTCACCGATCTCGGTTCATCCGCTGCGACCGGCGTCAACCTGACGTTGACTGCTCCCGCGAATGGCACCGTGCAAAGTGTGACCTCGACTCAGAGTACGTGTTCCGGCACCAGCACGTTCACCTGCGCCATCGGGAATATGGCAGTGAACACCCCGGTCACGGTGACCATGGTGGTACTGAACACCAGCAACGGTGCGATGACAACCAACGTGTCGGTGAGTGCGAACGAGGCCGACAGCAACCCGGGCAACAATTCGATCAGCCTGACCGCCGATACCTCGATCGCCGATCTGCAATTGAGCGCCGGCAGCACCATGACCCTGTTGAACGGGCAACCCGCCGTGGTGATGACACTGATCAACAACGGTCCGGGGAACGCAACCGGTGTTATGGCGACGTTCGACCTGGACAACTTCGGATATGCGAACTCGGCGGCCAGTCAGGGTTCCTGCGCCTGGAATGGAGTGCAGGTGGTGTGCGCGATCGGTTCGCTGGCCAACGGCGCCAGCGCCACGGTGACGATTGCGGTGGCTCCGCCCAATGTGAACTGGAGCAGCATCCAGGGACATTTGAGCGGCAACCAGTACGATCCCAATCCGATCAACAACCTGGCGCAGGTCACGCCGACGCCGGAAGGATACAACACGAAGCTGGGATCGAATGTGTCGGTGAATACCACCGATCCAACTACGGGAGCGACGGCGAACCTGGTGTTCGCGACGGTATCGCGTCCAGGGATCACCGCCATGGCGTTGGTGAACGGCGCTGCGCAACCGCCAGCCGGATACCGCGTTGCGAAAAGCAACGAGAGTTTCGACTTCAGCACCAGCGCGCAGTTCTCGGGCGGGATTACGACCACTGTCAATTTCGCGCCGAGCGCATTCTGGCATCCGGCAAAGGCGCGACTCTTCCACCAGGAGAACGGCGCGTGGGTGGACCGCACTACCACGCTGAACCAGGCGGGATCGATCGCGGGCGTGACCTCCGGGCTATCACAATTCGCCATCTTCGAACCGCTGAACCAGGCGCCAGTGGCTAATGCGGGTGGAGCTAAAGTCGTTAGCGGCACCGCGGCTTCTGCGAACCAGGTGCAACTCGATGGATCGCAGTCGAGCGATGGAGACAACGATGCACTGACCTACAAGTGGACTGGGCCGTTCCCCGAAGGCAATGGAACGGTGACCGGTCTGAACCCGAGGGTGACTCTGCCGTTGGGCGCGTCAACAGTGACGCTGGTGGTGAACGACGGAGAGGTGGATTCGGCGGCGGTGACGCAATCGGTCACTGTGTCGGACTTCACGGTTGCGGTGAACAACGCGAGCGTCAGCATGGCGCATGGATCTTCTTCCGTGGTCACGGTTGCGCTGTCGCCGAAATTCGCCGCGTACAACAGCGCCGTCAGCTTGGATTGCGCCAATCTTCCGGCGGACCTGAGCTGCCAGTTTGGGCAAGCGTCGGTGACACCTGGGGCGAATGGATCGTCGGTGGCGCTGACGATCACAGCGGCGAAGACGGCGGCCATGAAGCACAATTCGCAGCGGATGCTCGCGACGTGGCTGCTGGGATTGGGCTTGCCGTTCGGGATCGTGATCGTGGGCGGAAGCCGCAAACAGCGTGTCGCTAAGTTGATGCTGCTGGCGATGCTGCTCTTGGTGCTCTACATGTCCGGCTGCGGCGGTGGAGGGGGTGGAAATTCATTCCACGCTCCGCCACCATCGAGCGGTACGACGTCGACCATCAACGTGACCGCGACCTCGGGTGGGCTGCAGCACACGGTCGCCGTGACGGTGACCCGGAATTAGAAACACTCGGCGACGTAGCGCCGGCGTCTCGCCGGCTGTAGCGTGGGCGTCCTCGCCCACGCTCTTCCTTTGTCATGTCGAGCGCAGCGAGATATTTGTACGCGTGCATGGCGGCCGCCGCCCTCAGATAACCAGATAGCCAGATATCCAGCTGATCGGATCCCGGCTCCCGCCTTGGTTTTCTGGACACAATTCAATGTTCATACGTCACAGCCTGTTTGTGAGCACCAGCGAATAATTAATAGGAAACCGCCTTCATAAAAAGAGGACAGCTTATGAGCAGGTTGAAAGTTACGATCGACGGCAATGAAGCCGCCGCGTATGTGGCACACAAGACAAACGAGGTGATTGCGATTTATCCGATCACGCCCTCGTCCCCCATGGGCGAGTGGTCGGATCAGTGGTCTTCCGAAGGGAAGCCGAATATCTGGGGGACGATCCCGCTGGTGATCGAGATGCAAAGCGAGGCCGGAGCCGCCGGTTCGCTGCACGGCGCGCTGCAGGGTGGGTCGCTGGGAACGACGTTCACGTCGGCGCAGGGCCTGCTGCTGATGATCCCCAACATGTACAAGATCGCCGGCGAACTGACGCCGTGCGTCATGCACGTTGCCGCCCGCTCCATCGCGGCGCAGGCGTTGTCGATTTTCGGCGATCACCAGGATGTAATGGCCGTCCGCCAGACCGGCTGGGCGATGCTCTCGTCGAACTCGGTGCAGGAAGTCATGGACCTGGCGCTGATAGCGCAGGCGGCGTCGCTGGAATCTCGCATCCCGTTCGTGCACTTCTTCGACGGATTCCGCACCTCGCACGAAGTGGCGAAGGTCGAGCAACTGGACGTCGAAGACCTGAAGGCCATGATTGACGACGAGCTGGTTCGCAAGCATCGCGAGCGCTCGTTGTCGCCGGATCGTCCGGTGCTGCGCGGAACCGCGCAGAACCCTGACGTCTACTTCCAGGCGCGCGAGACGGTCAATCCTTTCTATCTTGCCGTGCCCACGATCGTGCAGAACGCGATGGACAAGTTCGCCAAGCTGGTCGGCCGCCAGTACAAGTTGTATGAGTACGTGGGCG
>Ga0335069_10010218_pt1 | contig 13304 bp, 10 predicted proteins | sample Lox_Sample_11_FD_206714 | JGI IMG/M metagenome (GOLD analysis project Ga0335069, IMG submission 206714) | Soil microbial communities from Loxahatchee National Wildlife Refuge, Florida, United States - Lox_Sample_1.1 | ecosystem: Environmental > Terrestrial > Soil > Wetlands | place: USA... | reverse complement strand
CCGGGCACATCGCGCACGTTCACGCGCAGGCGCGCGAGGCGCCCGGACTTCACCATCCCGCGCTCGATGATCTCCGCGAGCACCAGCGGCTCGATGTTGCCGCCGCACAGCACGAGCCCGACGTGGCGGCCGGCGAAGCGGGCCTTGTCCTTCATGACGGCCGCGAGGCCGACCGCGCCCGCGCCCTCGACCACCGTCTTCTCGATCTCGAGCAGCAGCAGGATCGCCTGCTCGATGTCGTCCTCGTCGACAAGCACCACGTCGTCCACCAGCGAGTGGATCATCGGCAGCGTGAGCGCCCCGGGCGACTTCACGCCGATGCCGTCGGCGATCGTCGCCTGCGCGCAGGCGCGGTCGCCGCCGTGCTTCGCGTTCCATGCGGCTGGAAAGCGCTCGGTCTGCACGCCGATGATGCGCATACCGGGCTTCAGCGCGCGCGCCGCGGTCGCGATGCCCGCGATGAGCCCGCCGCCGCCGATCGCGATGACCAGGGTGTCGATCGACGGCTGCTGCTCCAGCATCTCGAGCCCGATCGTGCCCTGGCCTGCGACGACGGCAAGGTCGTCGAACGGGTGCACGAGCGTGAGCCCCCTCTGCGCCGCGAGGGCGAGGCCGGCGGCACGCGCGTCCTCGAACGTATCGCCCTCCAGCACGACTTCGGCGCCGAAGTTGCGCGTGTTCTCGACCTTCACCGGCGGGGCAAAGCGCGGCATCACGATCGTCGAGGCGATGCCCATGCACTGGGCGCGGTAGGCGACCGCCTGCGCGTGATTGCCGGCCGATACGGCGAGCACGCCGCGCGCGCGCTCATCGGCGGTGAGCTGCGCCATCTTGTTCAGCGCACCGCGCTCCTTGAACGACGCCGTGAACTGCAGGTTCTCGAACTTGAGGTAGACCGGGCAGCCCGCGATCTCCGCCAGCGTCCGCGACGGGAGGCACGGCGTGCGAACGACCCCTCCCTCGATGCGCGCCGCCGCCGCGCGGATATCGGCCAGCGTCAAGCCCGTGGCGTAGTCCATGCCGGCATTCTCGCGCGGCGGTGGCCTTGGCACAGCGCGTGCGCGGCGCGCACCGCGGCAGGTTGGGGCGACAATCGCATCGTTTCGCGGACACGGGAGACGGCATGGCCACCATCGGCTTCATCGGCGCATCGGGCCTCATGGGCCACGGCATGGCCAAGAACCTGCTCGCCAAGGGTCACGCGCTCGGCGTCACCGTCCACAAGAACCGCGAGCGCCTCGCCGACCTCCTCGCCGCCGGCGCCACCGAATACCCGAACGGGACCGCGCTTGGCGCGGGCTGCGAGATCGTCTTCATCTGCGTCACGGGCTCGCCACAGGTGAACGCCGCGGTTGCCGGGCCGAACGGGCTCCTCGCGTCGAAGCGCGAAGGGCTCGTGATCGTCGACTGCTCCACGAGCGAACCCGACGCGACGCACAAGCTGCGCGCGAAGGCCGAAGCCGCGGGCATGACCTTCGTCGATGCGCCCCTCGCTCGCACGCCGGTCGAGGCCGAAGCCGGCAAGTTGAACGTCATGGTGGGCGCGACGGACCCGATCTTCGCGCGCCTCGAGCCGGTCCTGCGCTGCTTCGCCGAGAACGTCTTCCACGTCGGTGGCCCCGGTGCCGGGCACACGATCAAGTTGCTCAACAACTTCATCGCCCAGGCCATCTGCACCGCGACGGCGGAGGCGTTCGCGGTCGGCGTGCGCGCCGGTGTCGACCCCAACAAGCTCGTGGAGCTGGTGTCGGCCGGCGCCGTCAACTCCGGCCTCTTCCAGGCGATGGCCAAGACCCTCCACGGCGACATGACGGGCCTGAAGTTCGAGCTCGACAACGCGCGCAAGGACATCCGCTACTACACGCATCTCGCCGAGACGCTCGCCGTGCCGAGCGTGGTGGGCGAAGCCGTTCACCAGTCGCTCGTGATCGCGAGCGCGCTCGGGCACGGCAAGAAGTTCGTGCCCGCGCTGGTCGAGGCGCAGGAGCAGTTGACGGGCGCCAGGATCGTCGGCCGCTAGCCGACCCGCCCGACCTTCAGCATGTTGGTGCCGCCGGGATAGCCCATCGGCTCGCCGCAGGTGATCGCGTAGGTGTCGCCCGGCTTCAGGACGCCCGCGTGCACGAGCAGCAGCTCGGACTGCTTCAGCGCCTCGTCGCGATCGCTGAAGTTGGGCATCAGCAGCGGATGCACGTTGCGGTAGATGGCCATGCGCCGCTGCGTGCGCACCTGCGACGTCAGCCCGAAGATCGGCACGTGGATCTTCTGGCGGCTCATCCAGAGCGCGGTCGAACCCGACTCGGTGAGCGCGAGGATCGCCTTGCAGCCGAGGTGATAGGCCGTGAAGAGCGCGGCCATGGCGATCGACTGGTCGATCCGCCCGAACGTCTTGTTCGAGAACCCGGCGTCAAGCGAGATCTCTTCCGCGCGCTCCGCCTCGACGCAGATCGCGGCCATGTTCTCGATCGTTTCCACCGGGTAGCGGCCCGCGGCGGTCTCGGCCGACAGCATCACGGCGTCGGTACCGTCGAGCACCGCGTTCGCGACGTCGCTCACCTCGGCGCGCGTGGGCACCGGGTTGACGATCATCGACTCCATCATCTGCGTCGCGGTGATGACGAAGCGGTCCATCTCGCGAGCGAGCTTGATCATGCGCTTCTGCAGCGCCGGCACCGCGGCGTTGCCGACCTCGACCGCGAGATCGCCGCGCGCGACCATGATGCCGTCGGAGGCCTTCAGGATCGCCTCGAGCGCCGGGATCGCCTCGGTGCGTTCGATCTTCGCGATGAGCTGGGGCTTGTGGCGCCAGGGCTCGCCCGCGACGTTGGCGAGCTGGCGCGCCATCTCCATGTCGGTCGCGCTCTTCGGAAAGCTGACGGCGAGGTACTCGCACTGGAAGGACATCGCCGTCTTGATGTCCTCCATGTCCTTCGCCGTGAGAGCGGGCGCCGTGAGGCCGCCGCCCGCCTTGTTGATGCCCTTGTTGTTCGAGAGGTCGCCGCCGAGCACCACGGTCGTGTGCACCTCGTCGCCAAGCACCGCGTCGACCTTGAGCTTGATGAGCCCGTCGTTCAGGAGCAGCACGTCGCCCGGTCGCACGTCGCGCGGCAGCTCCTTGTAGTCGAGGCCGACGCGGTCGGCGCTGCCAGGCTCGGTCTGCGCCGCATCGAGCACGAACTTCCGACCCGCCTCGAGCACCACGCGATCGTTCTCGAATCGGCCGACGCGGATCTTGGGCCCCTGCAGGTCGGCCATGATCGCCACTTCCTTGCCCACCTTCTGCGCCGCATCGCGGACGGCGCGCGCTCGATCGATGTGGTCCTGCGCCTTGCCGTGCGAGAAGTTGAGCCGCACGACATCGACGCCCGCGGCGATCATGCGCTCCAGAACGGCCGGGGAGCTCGAGGCGGGCCCGAGCGTGGCGACGATCTTGGTGGCGCGATGCGGAGGAGCGTCCATGCGAGTGGATTATCGAAGCGCACCGCATGGAAGCCACGCGGCGATGCGCGCATGACTCTTATGCCGTGGCGCTTTCCGCACGCTTCGCGAGGATCTCGAGCGCGGGCAGCGTCTTGCCCTCGAGCACCTCCAGGAAGGCACCGCCCCCGGTCGAGATGTAGCCGATGTCCTTCTCGAGCCCGTACTTCGCGATGGCCGCGAGCGTGTCGCCGCCTCCCGCGATGCTGAACGCCGGGGAGTTGGCGATGGCGCGCGCGACGGTTTCGGTGCCGTGCGCGTATGCGTCAAACTCGAAGACGCCGACGGGCCCGTTCCACACGATGGTGCCCGCTTCCGCCAGCCGGTCGGCCAGTGCGGCGGCGGTCTGAGGGCCGATGTCGAGGATCAGGTCATCGGCGGCGACGGCCGTCGCCGCCTTCACCGTCGCGGGCGCCTGCGCATCGAATCGCGTGGCCGTCACGACGTCGGTGGGCACCGGCACCTCGGCGCCCCGCGCCTTCATCGACGCGATGACCGCCTTCGCCTCGTCGACGAGAGCCGGCTCCGAGAGGCTGCGTCCGATGGGCAAGCCTGCCGCCAGCATGAACGTGTTGGCGATGCCGCCGCCCACGATCAGGCCATCGACCTGGCTCGACAGGCTTTGCAGGATCGACAGCTTGGTCGAGACCTTGCTGCCGCCGACGATCGCGAGCAGCGGCCGCTTGGGGTTCGCGAGCGCACGCGTGATCGCGTCGACCTCCGCCGCGAGCAGCGGCCCGGCGCAGGCGATCGGGGCATATTCCGCGATGCCGTAGGTCGATGCCTCGGCGCGATGCGCCGTGCCGAACGCATCGTGCACGAAGACGTCGCAGAGAGCGGCGAGCCTGCGGGCGAGCGCCGGATCGTTCTTCTTCTCGCCCTTGTTGAGGCGGCAGTTCTCGAGCAGCACGACGTCGCCGGGCGACACGGCGACGCCCTCGACCCAGTCCTTCACCAAGGGCACGGCCCGGCCCAGCAGCGCGCCGAGGCGCTCCGCGACCGGCGCGAGCGTGTCCTGCGGCTTCGGCTGCCCCTCGATCGGGCGGCCGAGGTGCGACGTGACCATCACCGCGGCCCCGGCGTCGAGCGCGAGGCGGATGCAGGGCAGCGACGCGCGGATGCGCGTGTCTTCCGTGATGCGCCCGTGCCCGTCGAACGGCACGTTCAGATCGGCGCGGATGAACACGCGGCGGCCGGCGACGCGCCCCGCAGCGACGAGATCGGTAAAGCGCAGCACGTTCATGTCGTTTCGCGGCAAAGCGGCGATGGTACGGGAGCGGACTCCCGCCGGGCGCTGTCGGTTCACCCCGAACCCGCACGCAGGCCGTTCCAGACGTCACCGCGTTCGCGCCTTCGGAGCCCGTCATGCCGGATCGTCGTCGTTTCGTCACCTCCCTCGCCGCGACCTGTGCCGCGCCCGCGCTCGCACAGCTCGCGCCGAACCGCCTGCCCGCGCCGGCCGTCGCACGGGCACCGCTGCTCGCGGTGGCAGGGGCGGAGCAGCCCGTTCGCCTCGAAGCGCTCGATGTCGACGTCGAAGCGGGGGGCAGCCTCGCCCGCACCCGCGTGCGCATGACGTTCTTCAACCCGAACGCGCGCGTGCTCGAAGGTCGCCTCTCGTTTCCCCTCGGCGACCACGAACTGGTCACCGGCTTCGCCCTCGACGTGGGCGGCACGCTGCGCGACGCGGTGCCGGTCGAGAAGGGCCGCGCGGAGCAGGTGTTCGAGGCGATCGCCCGGCGCGGCGTCGATCCCGGGCTGCTGCAGCGCACAGCCGGCAACGCGCACGAGCTGCGGCTCTATCCCTTGCCGCCGCGCGGCCGTCGCATCGTCGAGCTCACCATCGACGCGCCGCTGGAGCGCGGACGCCTGCCCGTCGCGCTGGGGTATGCCGAGCGCGTGGAGCGACTGTCGATGCGGGTGCGCATCGCGCACGCGGATGCGAGGCCGGCGCTCGCGGGTCGCACCGAGATCGCCCTGCCGTTCGAGGCGCGCGACGGCGGCTGGGAGGCGCAGGCCAATGCGACGTGGACACGCCTGCCGTCGGATGCGCTGATCGTGCGCTGGTCGGAGCCGCGCGCGCCCGTCGTCGTGGCCACCGAGCGTCGCCACGACCGCACCTACGTCGCGCTCGACGTCCGCCTTCCGGCCGCACGAGTGCCGCGCCCGCTCGCCGAACGCCTCCAGATCGTCTGGGACGCCTCGGGCTCGGCCGGCGAGCGCCGCGTCGAGCGGGAGCTCGATCTGCTCGACGACTACTTCCATGCGGCGCGTGACGTCGACGTGAACCTCGTGCGCATCGCCGATGCCGCCCAGGCACCCGAGCAACACCGCGTCCGGCACGGCGACTGGCGCACCCTGCGTCGCGCGCTCGAAGCGACCGCATGCGACGGGGCCAGCAACCTCGCCGACGTGCGCTGGGACGGGGCGTCGACCGAGGCGCTGTGGTTCACCGACGGGCTCGCGAATTACGGGAAGCGCCCCTGGTCGATGACGTTCCCGGTGCCCGTGTACGCCGTCCGCAGCGCATCGACCGCGAATGTCCCCGCGCTGCACCGACTCGCCGAGGACAGCGGCGGACGCAGCATCGATCTCACGACGTCCGACCGACGCCACGCCGCACGCGCGCTGCTCGAGCGCGGCTGGCAGCTCGTCGATGCGGGCGGCGACGGCATCGAGGACGTCGTCGTGTCGTCGCGCCATCCCGAGGCCGGCATCGTGCGCCTTGCGGCGATGCTGACCGCGAAGGACGCGACGCTGGGCATCCGACTGCGTTCGCCCGCCGGCCAGACGGTGCGGCGAACGGTCGCGGTCGGCAACGGCGCCACCGTCTCGCGGCTCGCATCGGTGCAGTGGGCGCGCCTCCGGCTCGATCGACTCGAAGCAGACCCGCGCGCACACGACAGCGAGATCCGCGCGATCGGCCGGCGCTTCGGCCTCGCGACGAGCGCGACCTCGCTGATCGTGCTGGAACGCGTCGAGGACTACATGCAGCACCGCATCGAACCGCCGGCGGAGCTGCGCGACGCCTGGTCGCGGCTCGTGGCGCAGGCGACGCGCGCGCGCGAGCAGCGCGATGCCGAACGCCTCGCGCTGCTCGTGCGGCGCTTCGAGGCGCGCGCGGCGTGGTGGAGCACCGACTTCCCGAAGGACGATCCGCCGGACGCGCGCCCGCCGCTGCAGGTCTCGGGCGCGCTCGCGCCGCGCGCACCGGGCGCATCGCACGCGGATCGGCTGCAGGAAGCGACGGGCGCGACGTCCTCACGCGTCCGCGACGAGCGGGCACGCGATGCCATTGCGCCCTCGCCGGCCGCATCGCCGCCGCCGCTCGCCAAGGCGGCGAACATCGCGATGCCGATGGCGCGCACCCTGGTCGCGCCGTCGGCCCCGGCCGACGGCGATCCGGGCCGCGAGGGCCGCATCGGGATCTCGCTGGAACCCGCGGACCCGCAGGCAACGTCCGCGCGGCGCATCGCAGCGGCGCCCGCCGGACAGATGTGGGCCGTGTACCTCGAGGAGCGTCGCCTGCACGCGCGCAGCGTGGCGTTCTTCCTCGACGCGGCCGAGGCCTTCCTCGAGCGCGGCCGTCGCACGGAGGGCTTGCGCGTGCTCTCGAACTTGGCCGAGATGGACTTGCAGAACCGGCAGGTCCTGCGTCTCCTGGGCTATCGCCTGCAGCAGGCCGACGAGAGCGCCTTGGCCGTGACCGTCTTCGAGCGCGTCCGCGCGATCGCGCCGCACGAGCCGCAGTCGTCGCGCGACCTCGGGCTCGCCCTCGCGGCGAACGGCCGAGCCCAGGCGGCGATCGAAGCGCTGCACGAGGTCGCCATCGGCTCGTGGGACCCGCGCTTTGCGGACATCGACCTGATCGCGCTCGTGGAGCTGAACGCCATCGTCGATGCGGCACGTCGCGAAGGCCGCACGCTCGACACCGGATTCATCGATCCTCGGTTGCTGCGCGCCATGCCGCTCGACCTGCGCGTGGTGCTCGCATGGGACGCCGACAACACCGACGTCGACCTGCACGTCGTCGATCCGAACGGCGAGGAGGTGTACTACGGCCACCCGCGCTCGCGACAGGGCGGTGCCATCACGCGCGATGCGACGGGCGGCTACGGTCCCGAGGAGTTCGCGCTGCGCGTGGCCAAACCGGGCCGCTACCGCATCGAGGCGCAGTTCTTCGGGCACCGCCAGCAGGTGCTGCTGTCGAGCACCGGGCTGATGCTGTGGCTGTCGAGCGGATGGGGCACGCCCCGCCAGGAGGACCGGCGCACGACGCTGCGCCTGCAGAGCACGAGCGGAGCCCGCGTCGTCGTCGGCACGTTCGACGTGCCGGCCTGAGCCGCGCGCCGCGCCCGGCGCGCGGGGATCAGCGCGTCGCGGTCTCGGGCGGGTCGCCCGCGTCGCCCGACCTCGCACGGCCGCGTGGCACCGCGGCGGTGAGTTGGGGAGGCACCGGCTCGATCTTGTTCTCGCGCATGTAGTCGTTCATGTCGCGCCAGCCGGCGTAGATCGCGGCGCGGTCGGCCTTCTTGTAGATGGCGAAGCAGTCCTCGATCGCGCGGCCGGCGTGGCGGCAGGCCGCGCCGATGGCCTTGCCGTCGGCCTCGCGGGCGGCTGCGGCCTTCTCGGGCGTTTCGACGCCGAGCGCATCGCAACCGCTCGCGACGACGGCGGCGAGCGCGAGGGCGATGACGGCGGCGGAACGATGCATGGCGGACGAGGGGTGGCCTGCGTCGATATCGGCGCGCCGGCGCCGGACTTGAGCGCCGACGCCGAGCTGCGTCGTCCCCTCGTCAGCGCCCGGCCGCGGCGGCCATCTGCAGCAGGCGGTCGACGCGTTCCTCGGTCGACGGATGCGTCGAGAACAGCCCGCGCAGCCCACCGCCCGAGAGCGGGTTGACGATCATCATCTGCGCCGTGGCAGGGTTGCGTTCGGCCGCTTCGAGCGGAATGCCTTGCGCATAGCGCTGGATCTTCTCGAGCGCGGACGCCAGCGCGCGCGGGTCGCCCGAGATCTCCGCGCCCCCGCGGTCGGCCTCGAACTCCCGTGCGCGGCTGATCGCCATCTGGATCAGGCCCGCTGCGAGCGGTGCGAGCAACGCGACCACGAGACCCGCGATCGGATTCGCCGGTCGACCCTCGCTGTCGCGGCCGCCGAAGAACATCGCGAAGTTCGCGAGCATCGAGATGGCGCCGGCCATCGTCGCGGTGATCGTGCTGATCAGGATGTCGCGGTGCAGGACGTGAGCCAGCTCGTGCGCCATCACGCCGCGCAGCTCTCGGTCGTTGAGCACGCGCAGAATGCCGGTCGTGGCGGCCACCGCCGCGTGCTGCGGATCGCGCCCGGTCGCGAACGCGTTCGGCGCGTCTTCCTCGATGAGGTAGACGCGCGGCATCGGCAGGCCGGCCTGCGCCGCGAGCTCGCGGATCGTGCGATGGAACTGCGGCGCCGTGGTCTCGTCGACCTCGCGGGCGTCGTACATGCGCAGCACGAGCTTGTCGGAGAACCAGTAGCTGAAGAAGTTCATGCCAACCGCCACGAGCAACGCGACCGTCATGCCCTGGCGGCCGCCGATGTACGCGCCGATCAGCATGAACAGCGCCGTGATGGCGGCCATCAGGATGGCGGTCTTCAACAGGTTGAACATGGGAAGTTCCCTTTTCGGGCACAGGCCCGCTGGCGCAAGATGAGGTCGCGGGTACGCGCTTTCAAATGCCCAGCCGCTGGCGCGGCACGACTGGCGTGCGTTGCAGGAATTCGGCGGCCGTGATGCGCCGGCCGCCCGGGCGCTGCAATTCCAGCAGATCGAGGGCGCCGCTGCCACATGCCACGCGGATCGCATCGCGTTCGAGCGAGACGACCTCGCCGGGCCCAGCGCCGCCCGTGACGCCGGTGGCGACGACGACGCGGGCACGCCAGCATTTCACCGTCTCTCGGCCGATCGTCGTCGACGCGCCCGGGAACGGATCGAAGGCGCGCAGCCGCCGTTCGATCGTCGCCGCGGGAGCCGACCAGTCGATCGCCGCCTCGCGCTTCTCGATCTTCGCCGCGTAGGTGACGCCCGCCGTGGGCTGGGGCTGCGGCACGAGGCTTGCGCGACGCTCGAGCGCGATCACGATCAAGCGCGCGCCGAGGATCGCGAGGCGGTCCTGCAAAGAACCGGTCGTGTCATCCGCGCGGATCGGCATCGGTTCGGAGAGCACCATCGGACCGGTGTCGAGGCCCGCATCCATCTGCATGATCGTGATGCCGGTCTGCGCATCGCCCGCCTCGATCGCGCGATGGATCGGCGCCGCGCCGCGCCAGCGCGGTAGCAGGGACGCGTGGATGTTCAGGCAGCCGCGAGGCGGCAACTCGAGCACCCACTCGGGCAGGATCAGCCCGTAAGCCGCGACGACCAGGACCTCGGGAGCCGCGTCGACCAGCGCCTCGCGTGCGGCCTCGGCGTCGCTCGCGTGGCGGCCGTCGCGGCGCAGGCTCCGCGGCTGCACGACCCGGATGCCGTGCGACTGCGCGAGCGCCTTGACGGGCGAGGCCTGCATCTTGAGCCCGCGGCCTGCCGGACGATCCGGCTGCGTCATGACGAGGGCCACCTCGTGGCCGACCTCGAGGAGCGCTTGCAGCGCCGCGCGCGCGAACGCCGGCGTGCCCGCGAAGGCGATGCGCAAGCGTTGCGCCATCGCCGCCCTCGCGTCGCTCAGACGCGTGCCTCGTCGCGGCTGCGCGCCTCGTCGCGCGTCTTCTTCAGCATCTTGCTGCGGATGCGGCTGCGCTTGAGCGCGCTCAGGTACTCGACGAACACCTTGCCGAGCAGGTGGTCCATCTCGTGCTGGATGCAGACCGCGAGCAGCCCATCGGCCGCGATGTCGCGCGACATGCCGTCGCGGTCGAGCGCCCGCACCGTGACCCGTGCGTGACGCGGCACCTTGTCGTAGACCTCGGGCACCGACAGGCAGCCCTCGTCACCCAGCACCATCTCGTCACTCTGTTCCACGAGCTCGGGGTTGATGAGCACGATGGGCTCGTCGTGCGTATCCGACACGTCGATGACGATGACCCGCTCGTGCACGTCGACCTGCGTGGCGGCCAGGCCCACGCCTTCGGCCGCGTACATGCTCTCGAGCATGTCGTCGACGAGGCGGCGGATGCGCGCATCGACCTCGCCCACGGGCTTCGCCACGGTGTGCAGGCGCGGGTCGGGATAACGAAGGATCTTCAGCGTGGCCATGAGACGGAACGTGGCATCGGGGCCGCTTCGTGACAAGAGCCACGCAAGGGGCTGTGACAGGGGTCACGACGCGTGACGTGAGCGGTCCGGTTTCGTTGCGGCATCAATGCGTTATGGGCAGAATCTGCCGAACAGTCTGAGGATTTTCGCCGAATCCCAGCAAGGGGGCGCTGGCGGCGAACGTTAGCCCTGCGGCCCGCGGCCGGCGTTCAGCGAGATATTCCCACATGATCCGACGCAACCGCATCGCCTTCTCTCGCTTCGCCGTCACGACCGCGATCGCCGCCATCGGCGCCGCGGCGGCGGTGCACGCGGCCACGTGGCCCATCACGGCCGAGCAGCGCAGCACCGCCGAACGCGTCGCCGAAGCGGGGGTGCCACTCTCCGAGATCCTGCCGGACGCGCCCGATTCGTACACGGTCAAGCCACGCGACACCCTGTGGGCCATATCGGGGCTGTACCTCAAAACTCCATGGCGCTGGCCGGAGCTCTGGGGGATGAACCTCGACGAAATCCGCAACCCGCACCTCATCTATCCCGGGCAGATCCTGTTCCTCGACAAGTCGAACGGCCGTGCGCGCCTGCGGCTCGCGCAGCCGGTGGGCCTCACCGAGGACACCCCGGGGCGCCTCTCGCCGCGCGTGCGAGCGGCCGCGCCGAACCAGGACGGCATCGCGTCGATTCCGTTCAACCTGATCGAGCCGTTCCTGAACGAGGCGGTGATCCTCGACACCAACGAGCTTGCCGCCGCGCCGCGGATCGTCGCAGCCCAGGAAGGGAGCGTGCTGCTCTCGCGCGGCGAGCTCGCCTACGTGCGCGGCAACCTCACCAACCAGCGCGAGTACCGCGTGTTCCGCGAGCCGAAGCCGCTGCGCGATCCCTCCACGAACGAGCTGCTCGGCTGGGAGGCGCGCTACGTGGGCACCGCCGACTACGTCCGCCAGGGCGAGACGCGCACCGGCGCCAACGGCAGGACCGAGATCGTGCCGGCGACGTTCATGCTGACGAGCATCCGACTCGAGGCGGGCGTCGGCGATCGGCTCGATCCGGTACCCGCGCGCGAGTACACCAACTACGCACCGCACGCGCCGCAGTCGCCGATCTCGGGCCAGATCGTATCGCTGTACGGCGATGCCCTCACGGCCGGCCAGAACCAGATCGTGTCGCTGAACAGGGGCGCGCGCGACGGTATCGAGCGCGGACACGTGCTCGCGCTATGGCGCGCCGGCGCGGTCGGCATCGACCGCACCGATCCCGCGCGGCCGCGCATGAGGCTGCCCGATGAGCGCCACGGCGTGCTGTTCGTGTTCCGAGTGTTCGACCGGATGTCGTACGCGCTGATCATGTCGGTCAAGGAACCGGTCAGCCCCGGCGACCGCTTCACCCAGCCCTGAGCGCGACGGCACGCCACGGCGGGTCGCACGCGTGATCGATCGGGCCGAGCTCGCCGCCTGGATCCGGCTGCTCGAGACCCCGGGCGCGGGCCGCGAGTCGGCGCGCAAGCTGCTCGCCGCATTCGGTTCGCCGCAGGGCGTCTTCGACACCTCGACCGGTCAGCGCACCCCGGTGGTGGGGGCGAGCGCAGCCCAGGCGCTGGCCACGGCGCCCCCGACGGTCGACACGCTCGTGGCTCAGACCATCGCATGGCTCGATGACGACCCTGCGCACCGCGACGTCGTGACGCTCGGCGACGAGCGCTATCCGTCGCTGCTCCTTGAAACGGCGGATCCGCCGCTCGTCCTCTACACGCAAGGCCGCGCCGAGCTGCTGGCCGCGCCGTCGATCGCCGTCGTGGGCAGCCGCAACCCGACCCCGCAGGGGCGCGAGAACGCGCGCGCCTTCGCGACGCATCTCGGCCACGCCGGCTGGACCGTGGTGTCGGGTCTCGCACTGGGCGTGGACGGCGAGGCGCACGAAGGAGCGCTCGAGACGGCCGCCAGCACCATCGCCGTCGTGGCGACCGGGCTCGATCGCGTCTATCCGCGACGGCATCGCGACCTCGCCCATCGGATCGCAGCGCATGGGCTCGTGGTGAGCGAATTCGCCATCGGCACGCCACCCCTCGCAGAGAACTTCCCGATCCGCAACCGGATCATCGCGGGACTCGCGCGCGGCACGCTCGTGGTCGAGGCCGCGCTCCAGTCGGGCTCGCTCATCACCGCGCGACTCGCGCTCGAGGCCGGCCGCGACGTGTTCGCGATTCCCGGCTCCATCCACTCGCCGCAATCGCGCGGCGTGCACGCGCTCATCAAGCAGGGTGCGAAGCTCGTCGACCGCGCCGAGGACATTCTCGAAGAGCTGCGCGCGCCCGGTCGGACGCCCCCGACCGCGCAGAGCACGTCGGCGCCAGCGGGGCTCGTGGTGCCCGAGGACCCGCTGCTCGAGGCGATCGGCTACGAGCCGGTGACGCTCGATGCGCTCGTGGACCGCACGGGCTGGCCGGCGGCCGAGCTCAACAGCCGGCTGCTCGATCTCGAGCTCGAAGGCCGCGTCGCGCGCCTTCCCGGCCAGCGCTTCCAACGCCTCGCCCGCGGCTGATCAGCCGCAGAGTGAGTGCGTGCACGTGACAAGTTCGCGTGCCCCAGGGCTTCCCGC
>Ga0335069_10010217_pt1 | contig 13306 bp, 14 predicted proteins | sample Lox_Sample_11_FD_206714 | JGI IMG/M metagenome (GOLD analysis project Ga0335069, IMG submission 206714) | Soil microbial communities from Loxahatchee National Wildlife Refuge, Florida, United States - Lox_Sample_1.1 | ecosystem: Environmental > Terrestrial > Soil > Wetlands | place: USA... | reverse complement strand
CGCGGCGCCCACTTCGCCTGCCCAGGCGCGGCGACCCAGCTCGGTTTCGACCACGGTGGGGGAGATGGAGGCGACGGTAATGCCGTACTGCGCCCATTCCGCCGCCAGCACGCGGGTCAGCCCGAGCACGCCGGCCTTGCTGGTGCAATACGCCACATGCTTGTCGAGCGCGATGCTGGCGGCCTGCGACGCGATGTTGACGATGCGTCCCGAGCCGCTCTTCTTCAGCGCCTGGAACGCCGCCCGTGCCATGCGGAACGGCGCCGACAGGTTCACCGCGATGGTGCGGTCCCACATCTCGTCGGTCAGCTTCTCGGCGCTGTCGAGCATGGCGACGCCGGCGTTGTTCACCAGCACGTCGATGCCGCCGAGTTCCTCGACCACCGCCGCGACGACGCGATCGGCCTCGCCGGGCACGCTGATGTCCGCGACGATGGAGAAATGGCCCTTGCCGGGCAGGCGGGCGGCAGCCTCGCTGACGGTCGGGCTCAGGTCGGCCAGCGCCAGGCGCGCCCCGCGCTGGGCGAAGGCGTTGGCGATCGCGTTGCCGATGCCCATGGCGCCGCCGGTCACCAGCACGACCTTCCCGGTCATGTCGAAGACTTTCTCAAAGCTGTAGTTGTCCATCATCGTCTCTCCGTCGCCGGACAGAAACAGGAGGGAGCCGGCCGGCTCCCTCCCCTTGCAGAAACAGACGTGGTCCAGCCGTCAGCTCTGCTGGCGCGTGGCCAGGAGCTTATCGACGTTCTGCGACGTCACCGGGGTCCACGGCACGTTGTAGACCTTCTCCATGCCGTCGGCCCACGGCATGTCGGCGCCGTACTGCGCCCAGATCGCCGACTGCGGCTTGTAGGAGGCGCCGATCAGGTGACGCAGCGCGATGTCCAGAGCGCCCTGCGACTGGCCGGTCGAATCCTGCAGAATGCTCACCATTTCGCCGCGCTTCACCGCCAGCAACGCATCGGTCACGCCGTCGATGCCGGCGGTCGGCATGGTCTTGGGGTCGATGCCCGCCGCCTTCATCGCCTCGATCGCGCCGAGCGCCATCTCGTCGTTCTGGCCGATGACGCCGTTGATCTGGCCGGGATGCGCAGTGAGCCAGTTCTCCATCAGGCTCAGCGCCTCGGCGCGCGACCAGTTGGCGGTCTTCATCTCGAGCACCTTCACGTCCGGCGCCTCCTTCAGTGCCAGCAGGTTGCCCTTGCGGCGCTCGATCTGTGCGCTCTGGCCGATCGGCCCCTCGATGATGACGACGTTGCCCTTGCCGCCGATGCCCTTGATCACCGCCTCGGCTTCCATCGCCCCGGACTTCACATCGTCCGAGCCGATGTAGGAAGTGAGCTCGTCACCGACGACCCGGGTATTGGAGCCGATCACCGGGATGCCGGCCACCTTGGCCTTGTGCACCGCCTCGGCACCCGCCTGGGCGTCGATCGGCACGAAGATGATCGCGTCGTACTTCTCCGTGACCATCGTTTCGAACTGGTTGTTCTGGGTCAATGCGTCGTAGTTGCCGTCGAACACGGTGATGTTCGCCAACCCGCTCTTCACCGCGGGATGCTGCTTCAGCGCCTTGGTCCAGAGCTGCATGTACTCGGCCTTCAGGCCGTACACGGCGGCACCGATGTGGTAGCTCTTGTCGGCCGCGCGCCCCGTGCGGACGGCCAGCCCGCTCGCCAGCAGGGCGGTGCCTGCCAGGAAGGTCCGTCTGGACGTCATGGTTTCTCTCCTTCACTCCCGTTGTTGTATCGCCCGCGCCCGGCTCAGTCATTGCGCTGGCGCGAGTAGTCCAGCAGCACCGCCAGCACGATGATCGTGCCCTTGATGACCTGCTGGTAGTACGAGGAGACGCCCATCAGATCGAGGCCGTTGTTGATCACCCCGATGATGAGGGCGCCGAATATCGTGCCGGTCAGCCCGCCGATGCCGCCCGAGAGGCTGGTGCCGCCGATCACCACCGCGGCGATCGCGTCCAGCTCGTAGGCCTGGCCCGCCTGCACCAGGGCGGAGGAGGTGCGCGCCGTCAGCACCTGTGCCGACAACCCCGCGAGTGCACCGGCGATGGCATACACCGAGAAGATGATGCGTCGCGTGTTGATGCCGCTGGTCTTGGCGCTGCGTTCGTTGCCGCCCACGGCATACACGTAACGGCCATAGGTGGTGTAACGCAGCACGAACCATGAGCCGGCGGCAACCAGCGCGAACACCAGGACCGGCACGGGAATGTCGGCCAGCATCCCCATTCCGATGAAGCGGTACTGCGGACTGAGGTTCGGCACCGGCATGCCGTTGTTGTAGATGAGGGTGAGGCCGCGGGCGACGCTGAGCATGCCGAGCGTGGCGACGAAGGGCGGCACGCGCAGCTTGGCGACCAGCAGCCCGTTGACGCTGCCCAACAGCAGCCCGCAGAGGAGGCCGAGCCCGATGGCGAAGACCGGGTTCCACGGCGCCGTTCCGGTGACGAAGCTTGCCGACACCATGCCGCAGAAGGCCAGCACCGAGCCGACCGACAGGTCGATGCCGCCGGTCAGGATAACGAACGTCATGCCCACGGCAAGGATGCCGTTGATCGAGGTCTGGCGCAGCACGTTCAGTATGTTGCCGGGCGTCAGGAAGTACTGATTGGCGAACGAGAGGATGACGCAGAGCGCGATGAAGGCCAGCACGATGCCATAGCGCGAGAGGATCTCGGCGGCCGTCCGGCTGGTGGCCCAGCGCGAGGCAGCGGCGCTGCTCTGGGTTGTCGATTGCATGGCGATTCGTCCGCGTCAGGAAGCCAGGTGAAGCAGCGTGCTTTGGGTGGCCTCGTGGCCCTCCAGCACGCCGGCGATGCGGCCCCGCCGGAAGACCACGATGCGGTCGCTCATGCCGACCACTTCCGGCACCTCCGAGGAAACCATGATGGCGGCGGCGCCGCCTGCCACGAAGCGGGACAGGAAGGCGTAGATCTCGCCCTTGGCGCCGACATCGATGCCGCGCGTCGGTTCGTCGCAGAGCAGGATGCGCGGCTGGGTGGACAGGCAGCGGCCCAGTACCACCTTCTGCTGGTTGCCGCCGCTCATGCTGCGCACCAGGGCCTCCGGCGAGCTGGCCTTGATGCGGAACAGGTCGATCATGCGTGTCACCGCGCTGCGCTCCTCGGCTTGGCGGATCAGGCCGGCGGTGGCCATGCGGGCGATCGAGGAGAGCGAAATGTTCTCGCGCACCGACGAGGTGAGCACGAGGCCGGTGCGCTTGCGGTCCTCGGTGATCAGCGCGAAGCCATGCGCGAGCGCATCGGCCGGGCGGCGGATGGCGACCGGGGCGCCGTTCAGTTCCACCGTGCCGGAATCCGGCGGATCGATGCCGTACAGGGCGTTGAGGAACTCGCTGCGGCCCGAACCCATCAGTCCGTAGATGCCGAGCACCTCGCCCGGCCGCAGGTCGAGGCTGATGTCCTCGAACTGGCCATGCTTGGTAAGGCCGCTGATGCGCAGAACCGGCGCACCCTGCGGCGGCGGGTGCGTCTTGTACTGCTGCTCGCTCTTCATCTCCGAGCCGAGGATCAGGGAGACCAGCGCGGCGAGGTCGATGTCGGCGACCCGGCCGGTGCCGACGAAGTTGCCGTCGCGCAGCACGGTGTATTCGTCGGCGATCTGGAACACCTCGGAGAGGCGGTGGGTGACGTAGATGATGCCGGTGCCGTACGCGGTCAGCGTGCGGATCGCCTCGAACAGCAGCTCCGTCTCGGCGCCGCCGATCGCCGAGGTCGGCTCGTCCATGATGAGAATGTCGCTGCGATAGCTGATCGCCTTGGCGATTTCCACGAGCTGTGTCTGCGCGAGGCTCAGCGAGCGCATGGTGGCGGTCGGGTCGATGTGGAAGCGCAACCGTTCCAGCAATTCGGTCGCCATCGCGTTCAGCCGGCGGTAGTCCACGATGCAGCCGGCGCGGCGGGGCTCGCGGCCGAGGAACAGGTTTTCCGCCACCGTCATGCCGGGAACCGGCGAAAGCTCCTGGGTGATCATGGCGATGCCGGCGGCCAGCGCGTCGGCCGGTCCTTCGAACGACACTTCACGGCCCTTGCAGACGATGCGTCCGGAATCGCGTTCCAGCAGGCCCATCAGGATGTTGAGCAGGGTGGACTTGCCGGCGCCGTTGCCGCCGCACAACGCGTGCACGCTGCCGCGGCGCAGCGTCAGGCGGCCGTCGCGCAGCGCGAGGACGCCGGCAAAACTCTTGGCGATGCCTTCGGCTTGCAGGAGTACGTCCGGCAGGGTCGCCTGTTTCGTTCCGGCCTGTCCTGTTCCGGCTTCGACCTGCACCTGTGCTTCTCCCCCATGATGTCCGCAGCTCCGCTCGTCGTGTCCTCCCGCCGCGGCGGCGGGAGCGACCCCGCTCACCGGGCGACCCGGGCGAGGCCGAGGGAGCGAGCGGGGGCGCCGATCAGGCGGTGGCGGATGACGGGCGGGGCGTCGGTGGGCGCGACCGGCTCCTTGTCCACCTTCGGATAGCCGCGTACCGCATCTTCCACCACGAGATCGGGGTTGTTGATGATCCGGTCCATTGTTCGCTTGCCGTGCCGGTTTGCCTGCGATCTGCCGGCGCTGCGCGGCGCCAGCCTGGAATATCGTTGTGAGTGAAGTGACAGCTTGCGGGGCAAAATCACTCACTATTTCGGCAGGTATCGTAGCACGCTCTGCCGCAGGGTCAACGCGCCGTGATCCGTACGGCTGTCACGGAAGCGGCCGGGCAGGCGGAGTCCCCACCGGCGCGCACGTTCCGCCGTCGGCAATGACGCCGCCAGTTCGCCGGCACCAGGCGTGCATTCCTGTGACAACGCGATCAGCCGCCGTGTGCAGCAACCGGCGCCAATGCGACGATGCACGCAGGGCGCCCGGCGCCGGCCCGGCCCGCTCGCCCCCCTCGGCCGGCAGCGACAAAGCGGCGGCAGAAGTGAACTGCGTCACATCCGCAGCGCCGGCCCTGCCCTAAGAAAGGAGCCGCGTTCCTCCCTTCTCTCCGCAACTCGCCCCGGTCCGTCGCGGACCGGGGCGCTTCTTTCCGGCCCGCGGCGGCCATTTGTGATGCGGCATAACGATCCTCTGAAGGCGGCGAAGCCCCCCTTGCCCTGCCCGTTCGTTCCGCGCTACCAACCGCGCGGGCCACGCCCCCCCACCGGGGCGCTTCTCTTCTGCAAGGGAGAGCCATCATGGCACTCGCCGCCGCCAGGCCGGAGATCCGTCCGGCCAACCCCGATTTCTCCTCCGGTCCCTGCGCCAAGCGCCCCGGCTTCCGCCTGGAGGCCCTGTCCGGCGCCATGCTCGGCCGCAGCCATCGCGCCAAGGCGCCGAAGGCGCGCATCGCCGAGGTGATCGACCGCTCCCGTGCGGTGCTCGGCATGCCGGCCGACTGGCGCCTGGGCGTGGTGCCCGCCTCCGACACCGGCGCGGTGGAGATGGCGCTGTGGTCGCTGCTCGGCGCGCGGCCGGTGGACGTGCTGGCCTTCGAGAGCTTCTCGCAGGGCTGGGCCACCGACGTGGTGAAGCAGCTCCGCCTCCCCGGGGCGCGGGTGCTGAGCGCCCCCTATGGCCGCCTGCCCGACCTCGGACAGGTGGATTTCGCCCACGACGTCGTGCTGGCCTGGAACGGCACCACCTCCGGCGTGCGCATTCCCGATGGCGCGTGGATTCCCGCCGACCGGCAGGGGCTGGTGATCTGCGACGCCACCTCCGCCGCCTTCGCCATGGCCCTGCCCTGGGACAAGCTGGATGTGGTGACCTGGTCCTGGCAGAAGGTGCTGGGCGGCGAGGCGGCGCACGGCATGCTGGCGCTGTCGCCGCGCGCGGTGGAACGGCTGCTGACCTACAAGCCCGCCTGGCCGCTGCCGAAAATCTTCCGCCTCACCGGCGGCGGCAAGCTGATCGAGGGCATCTTCAAGGGCGACACCATCAACACGCCGTCCATGCTCTGCGTGGAGGATGCGCTGGACGGGCTGCGCTGGGCCGAGAGCGTCGGCGGCCTGCCGGCGCTGATCGCGCGCAGCGAGGCGAACCTCGCCGCCATCGCCGGGTGGGTCGCGCAGCGCGACTGGGCCGCATTCCTCGCCGAGGAGCCGGCGACGCGCTCCTGCACGTCCATCTGCCTGAAGATCGTGGCGCCGTGGTTCCTGGCGCTGGATGCCGACGCGCAGGCGGTCACGGCGAAGGGGATCGCCGCGCTGCTCGACAAGGAAGGCGTGGCCTACGACATCGCCGCCTACCGCGACGCGCCGCCGGGCTTGCGCATCTGGGGCGGCGCCACGGTGGAGACCGCCGACATCCGCGCCCTGCTGCCCTGGCTTGACTGGGCGGTGACGCAAGTCGCCGCCGCGCGGGAGGCGGCGTGACATGGCGAAGGTCCTCATCAGCGACAAGCTTTCGCCCGAGGCGGTGAAGATCTTTCGCGCCCGCGGCATCGAGCTGGACGTCAAGACCGGGCTTCCCCCCGCCGAGCTGCGCGCCATCATCGACAACTACGACGGGCTGGCGGTCCGTTCCGCCACCAAGGTGACGAAGGAGCTGCTGGAGGCGGCGACGCGGCTGAAGGTGGTGGGCCGCGCCGGCATCGGCGTGGACAACGTTGACGTGAAGTCCGCCACCGCGCGCGGCGTGGTGGTGATGAACACGCCGTACGGCAACGCCATCACCACGGCCGAGCACGCCATCGCCATGATGTTCGCGCTGGCGCGGCAGATTCCCGAAGCCTCTGCCTCCACGCGTTCCGGCAAGTGGGAGAAGAACCGCTTCATGGGCGTCGAGCTGTTCGGCAAGACGCTCGGCCTGATCGGCTGCGGCAACATCGGCTCGATCGTCGCCGACCGTGCGCAGGCGCTGAAGATGCACGTCATCGCCTACGACCCCTACCTGACCGAGCAGCGCGCGCTCGATCTCGGCGTGGAGAAGGTGGAGCTGGACGACCTGTTCGCCCGCGCCGACTTCATCACGCTGCACACGCCGCTGACCGAATCCACGCGCAACATCCTCTCGCGCGAGGCGATCGGCAAGCTCAAGCACGGCGTGCGCATCATCAACTGTGCCCGCGGCGGGCTGATCGACGAGGCGGCGCTGGCGGATGCGCTGCGCTCGGGCCATCTCGGTGGCGCGGCGCTCGACGTGTTCGAGACGGAGCCGGCGAAGGAAAGCCCGCTGTTCGCGCTGGACAACGTCGTTTGCACACCGCATCTCGGCGCCGCCACCACGGAGGCCCAGGAGAACGTGGCGCTGCAGGTGGCTGAGCAGATGAGCGATTTCCTGCTCACCGGCGCGGTGACCAACGCTATCAACATGCCTTCGGTGACGGCCGAGGAGGCGCCGCGGCTGAAGCCGTACATGGAGCTGTGCCGCCTGCTCGGCGCCTTCGCCGGCCAGCTAACGCATGCGCGCGAGGGCGTGCTGCACAGCATCGCCATCGAGTACGAGGGTGCGGTGGCAAAGCTGAACCACCGCCCGCTGACGGCGGCGGCGATTGCCGGCGTGCTCGGTCCGATGATGGCGGGCGTCAACATGGTGAACGCGCCGCTGCTGGCGCGCGAACGCGGTATCGACGTGTCCGAGACGGTGCACGACCGTCCGAGCGAATATCAGACGCTGGTGCGCATCACGCTGGGCACCGGCCAGCATACGCGCGGCGTCGCCGGCACGCTGTTCGCCGGCTCGCGGCCGCGCCTGGTGGAGATCAAGGGCATCCACGTGGAAGCCGACTTCACCCGCCACATGTTGTACGTCACCAACCACGACAAGCCCGGCTTCATCGGCCGCTTCGGCGCCACGCTGGCAGATGCGAACATCAACATCGCCACCTTCCATCTCGGCCGCGCCGAGCGGGGCGGCGACGCGATCTGCCTGGTGTCGGTGGACGAGCCGGTGCCGGAGCCGGTGCTCGCCGCCGTGCGCGGCCTGCCGCTGGTGGTGCAGGCGGTGGCACTGAGTTTCTGAGACCGGCGCTGCCGCCGGGCCAGGCGGGCGTACCCGCCGCGCGGTTACGGGTGGCTGTACCGCCTCGATGGACGCAGTCGACCGGCCGCCCGATCTTGCGTCGAGCGGCCCGTCGGCAACCGCGTCAGCGACGGTCCCCACCGTGGCTGTGCTCGCCGCCCTTGCGGCCGGCTTCTGCGGCGCGTTCGGGATCGTTGGCGAAGTTGCCACTGCTATGCTGGCCGCCGACGTGGCCCGCCTTTGCCGCTTTCTCGCGATCCTGGGCGAAATTGCCGGGATTGTCCGCCGCACCGCTGTGGCTGTGCTCGCCGCCCTTGCGGCCGGCTTCTGCGGCGCGCTCGGGATCGTTGGCGAAATTGCCACTGCTATGCTGGCCGCCGACGTGGCCCGCCTTTGCAGCCTTTTCCCGGTCTTCAGCAAAGTTTCCTGGATTGCCGGTATGACGTTCTGCCATTGAGCTTCCCTCCGAGCATAATTGAAGGAGTCGACCGCGCAGTCTCTCCATCAACGGCCGGCGTCGCATAAGGTTGCCCGGGTTCGGTGTATGCACCGCAACAGGCGTTGGGCGGACGCAGTCCGTCTCTTTCGTTACTTGCCGATGCGGTTGGCGCGATGGCGGAACTGCGTCCGCCCTACGATCCCGGCCTTGCCATGTTCCGCAGCAACCCGAGGAGATCGACCGGCAGCGGGAAGACGATGGTGGAGCTGCGGTCGCCGACAATCTCGCCCAACGCGCCGAAGTAGCGCAACTGCATGGCGCCGGGACTCGCCGCCAGAATCTCGGCCGCCTCCACCAGCTTCTGCGCCGCCTGCTGCTCGCCTTCCGCGGTGATGATCTTCGCCCGCCGCACGCGCTCGGCCTCGGCCTGGCGTGCGATCGCCCGTACCATGCTCTCGGAGATGTCCACCTGCTTGATCTCGACGTTGGCCACCTTCACGCCCCATGCCTCGGTCTGCACGTCGAGGATCTCCTGCAGGTCGGCGTTCAGCCGGTCGCGCTCGGCCAGCATCTCGTCGAGCGTGTGCTTGCCCAGCACCGAACGCAGCGTGGTCTGCGCCAACTGGCTCGTCGCCTGCAGGAAGTTCTCCACCTGGATCACCGCCTTGTCGGGATCGACGACGCGGAAATACAGCACCGCGTTGACTTTCACCGAGACGTTGTCGCGCGAGATCACGTCCTGGCTCGGCACGTCGAGCACCACGGTGCGCAGGTCGATGCGCACCATCTGCTGCAAATAGGGCACCAGCAGGATCAGCCCCGGCCCGCGCACGCCGGTGAAGCGGCCGAGCGTGAACACCACGGCGCGCTGGTACTCGCGCATCACCCGCACCGCCGAACCGACGGTGAAGATCACCAGCAGCAGGATCAGCAGATAGAGGATGCCGTAAGCGCCCATCGTTCCTCCGTTCCGGCTCAGTGCCGTTCCACCACCAAGGTCAGCCCGGTGCGGCCGGTCACCCGCACGCCCTGGCCCGGCACGAGCGGACGGGCCGCACGCGCGCGCCAGCGCTCGCCCTGGACCAGCACCTCGCCTTCCAGGCCGTCCCAGCGGATGGCTTGTCCGGTTGCGCCGATCAGCGTCGCCTCGCCGCTCACCACCGGCCGGCGGCGCGCCCGCACCAGCAGTCCCAGCACCACGCCGAGCACGAACATGCTGCCCAGCGTGGCGCCGCCGATCACCGCGAGCGGCGGTCGCAGGCCGGGCATGTCGAACATCATCAGCGAGCCGATGGCGAACGCCGCGGCGCCCCCCAGCACCAGCGAGCCGAACGCCGGCACGAAGGCTTCCGTCACCATCAGCCCCAGCCCGAGCAAGGCCAGCGCCAGCCCGGCATAGTCGATCGGCAGCAGGTTCAGCCCGTAGCCGCCGACCAGCAGGCAGATCGCGCCGATTACGCCGGGCGCCAGCACGCCGGGATGCGACGCCTCGAAGGCCAGACCGAACACGCCGGCGAGCAGCAGCAGATAGACGATGTTCGGATCGGTGAGGATCGCCAGCAGCCGCTCGCGCCAGCCCGGCGCGACGGTGACGACGGGCAGGCCCTTGCTCGCCAGCGTCATCGTGCGGCCGGCTACCAGCACGCTGCGCCCGTCGGCCTGCGCCAGCAGGTCCGGCACGCTGGCGGCCACGATGTCGATGACGTGCTGTGCCAGCGCGGCGTCCCAGGGCAGGCTGACCGCCTCGCGCACCGCGCGCTCGGCCCATTCGGCGTTGCGGTCGTGCATCGTCGCCAGGCCGCGGATATAGGCGGCAGCGTCGTTGGTCACCTTGGCCAACTCGGCATCGCCGCCGGCGGCCGGCGCGGGCTTGCCGGTGTCGGGCTTGGGCAGCGGTGTTTCGCCGAACAGCGAAACCGGCGTGGCGGCGCCGAGATTGGTGCCGGGCGCCATGGCGGCGAGCGCGCTCGCATACAGGATGTAGGTGCCGGCGGACGCCGCGCGCGCGCCGCTCGGGGCCACGTAAGCGAGCACCGGCAGCGGCGAGGCCAGCATGGCGCGGATGATGTCGCGCATGGCGCCGTCCAGCCCGCCCGGCGTGTCGAGGCGCAGCACCACCAGCGCGTCGCCGCGCTCCGCCGCCAGCCGCAGGTTGCGCACGACATAGCCGGCGGTTGCCGGGCCGATGGCGCCGTCGAGCGCGATCACCATCGCCGCCGGCGCTTCCGCCCGCGCCGGCCCGCCGGAGCAGACCGCGAGGAACGACGCTGCCACGGCCAGCAGCAATCCCAGCGCACGCCTCGCGAACCGGTCCCGCACCGTTGCGTGTCCCATCCGGGGATGCGCGCAGTATAGGCCGGTTTGTCGCCGCGCGCACGGCAGCACGTCGTTTCAGAAGCCGGTCAGCAGGATGTCGAGCGCGCGGGTGAAGGCATCGTGGTGTTGCGCGAGGGAACCGACGAGCGTGCCGAGTTCCGCCCTGGTCAGCGTCGCCAGCGCCTGCGCGACGAAAACGTGGTCGCGCTCGCCCAGGCGGACCACCGGGTTGAGTTCGGAAATGGTGCTGCCGAGCGCATCGAGCGGCAGCAGCGGCACGACGATGCGGGTGCGCAGGCGATCGGAGGCGTGGTCCGATTGCACATCGACCACGTAGCCCTCGCCGCCGCGCAGTTCGTAGAGATCGAAGCGCGCCACGGCGCTCAGAACTTCCGGTACTTCGCCAGCGGCACGCCCTGGCGCTCGACATAGGCGTTCCAGGCGTCGAAGCCGGCGCCGTTCCGCGCCTGCCATTGCCGGGCCTTCTCCTGGCGCACCGCCTCGGCCAGCCCGCGCTCGCAGGCGCGCGAAACGTTCACGTCCAGGCTCCGGGCCTCGGCCAGCAGCGCCTCGCTGAGCGAGACGTTGGTTGCCTTCTTGGTGCCGTCATCCCGGCTGCGGGGCACCTGGTTCACGTCCGCCTCCATCCTCGATGTGCATGGACTATGCGCATTTCGCCTCCCGTGCAAGCCGGTCCTACGGGCTGATCCCCCTGGACCGCAGGTCGCGGACGATGTGATCGACGAAGGTGCGGACGGCCGGCGTGATCAGGCGGTTGGTCGGATACACCGCATAGATGCCGGCCGCGGGTGTGGAAAACTGTTCCAGCACGCGCACGAGTTGTCCGGCTGCCAGCGCATCGGCCACCATCCAGTCCGGGATCACCACCAGCCCGAGCCCAGCCAGCGCCGCGGCGCGCAGCGATTCCGTGCTGTGGCTCAACAGCCGTGGCTGTACCGGCACGCGCGCCTCGCCGAGATACCAGGTGTCTCGCCAGTGCATTGGCGCGAAGGCGATGCAGCGGTGCCGCGCCACGTCCTCCGGCACGCTGGGCGTGCCGAACGCGGCGAGATAGCCTGGCGACGCTACCACGCTGGTCTGCGAGCGGGCGATGCGGCGCACCACCAGCCCCGGCTCCGGCTGGCGGGTGACACGGATTGCCAGATCCAGCCCCTCATCGACCAACCGTGCCAGCGCCATCGATTCCACCAACTCCACCTCGATCGCCGGATGCGCGGCGAGGAAGCTGACCAGACTCGGGACCAGATAGCGCGGGGCGAAGCCGTCGGGCGCGGCGACGCGCAGCCGCCCGGCCGGCACCGCGTGCAGCGCCTGTGCCTCGGCGCGCGCATTGTCCGCCTCCTCCAGCAGGCGGCGGCAGCGCGCGTAGAAGGCGTTGCCTGCCTCGGTCGGCCGGACGCTCCGGGTGGTCCGCTGCAGCAGCCGCACGCCGAGACGCTCCTCCAGCGCGCGCACCGTCTCGCTCACCGAGGACTTGGCGGTCTGCAACTGGCGCGCCGCGGCGGTGAAGCTGCCCGTCTCCACCACGCGCGCGAACGCCTCGATGCCGGCGAAGCTGTCCATGCGGCATTGTTCGCGGTGGCGAACAGCGTGTCCAGAAACATCGTCTCGTCGTGGCATCGGTGCGGCGGCAACTTGCGGTCGGCGCAAGAGGCGCAGGCAACAGGAGGAAACAGATGCTGGACACACGCGACGAAGTGACCGTGCTGGGACCGGAGGCCGGTGAGCGGCTGGACGTCTTCGGCGCGACGATGGTGGTGAAGTCGGACGGCAGCCGCAACGGGCTCTATGTGGCAGAGAATCCCATTCCCCCCGGTTACCTCGTACCGCCGCACATCCACGACGAGGCCGACGAGGCGTTCTACATCCTGCAAGGCGAGCTGACGCTGATCAGCGCCGCGGGCGAGAGCAAGGCGGGCCCCGGAAGCTGCGTGCTGCTGCCGCGTGGCGAGATGCACGGCTTCCGCAACGACACCGCCGGCATGGTGCGGTTCCTGGTCATCAGCCTGCCCGGCCCGCAGGCCGCGGAGATGTTCCGCCATCTCGACCGCGCCACGCGCGCCGCGGCGGGCGCCCTGCCCCCGCCTGAGATCGGCGCGATCACCGCGCAGTACGGCGTGCGCCTGCTCTGAGCGGCAGGCGGTATGCACGCCCGTCCTGGCTGATATACGATACGAGACGTAGCGTATTCTAAGAGGAGCCCCTACTTGGGGGACACCGCAGCGGACGGTCGCTGCACAGATGATGATAGAGGAACTCCAATGCGCACGCTCGCTATCGCCGCTTTCGCCGCCTCGCTGGCAATCAGTGGCTCGGCTTTCGCGGATGCCATCACAACAGGCAACGCTCACCAGGCCCCCGTGTTTGTGATAACCGCGGGTACTACATCGCAAGTTGCCGATATCGGCAACGCCAGCCGCGCTCCTGTCTACGCTGTGACTTCCAGCGTCGGTCAAGTGGCTGTCCAGACTGGCAGCGCCCACCAGGCCCCGCTCTTCGCGCTCGTCGCCGGGTCGGACGTGCATCTGGCGCAGCGCTAAGTCCGTAGTGGGGACAAGCCGGCTGAGACGACCCC
>Ga0335069_10010215_pt1 | contig 13309 bp, 11 predicted proteins | sample Lox_Sample_11_FD_206714 | JGI IMG/M metagenome (GOLD analysis project Ga0335069, IMG submission 206714) | Soil microbial communities from Loxahatchee National Wildlife Refuge, Florida, United States - Lox_Sample_1.1 | ecosystem: Environmental > Terrestrial > Soil > Wetlands | place: USA... | reverse complement strand
GATCGTGTGCACGATCTGCTGCCCCGGGCGCCGATATTTCTCCACGATCTCGAGCGAGCGGCGGAAGAAGTCGAGCCCCATGAGCGTCGGCTCGCCGCCCTGCCAGGCGACGGTGACCTCGGGGCCCTGCTGTGACTCCAGGAGCTGCCGGATGTACGACTCCAGCGTCTCGGTGGACATCCGGAAGCCGTCGCCTGGGTAGAGTCTCTCCTTGGAGAGGAAGAAGCAGTAGGTGCAGTTCAGGTTGCACACCGCCCCGGTGGGTTTGGCGAGGACGTGCAGGGGGCTCGGGATCTGACTCACGGCCCATCTCCTCTCAGTGCGGCCATGGCGGACGCGAGCGTCGGGGCCGGCGACACGGAAGCGACCGTCGGGGCCGGTGCCGGGCGGACGACGGAGGAGCCCCGTCGCCCGCCCGCCCCGGGGCAGCCAGGTCAATCGCGCGCGAACGCGCCCGCGGCCTCGCGCTCCAGGTCGAGGTAGACCTCCTTGCTCACGTCGATGGCGACGCCCAGGATCGTGCCGCCTGTGAACCGGGCCGGCGTCTTGTACTCCTGGCTCACGTTGTCGCCGCTGTCGAACCCGATGCAGAGGCCGTCGCCGGAGAGCGTGAACTTGCCGACCTGGGCGCGCATCGGCCCCTGGGCGACGACCTTCTCGTCCACGTACAGCTTGGCGGTGCCCAGCGACTCTTTGTATGCCCCGGCCTTCTCCCGGATGAACTCCACGCCGAGTACGTGCTTGCCGGGCGCGAGCACGCCCGACACGAACTTCTGCTCGGGCTTGATGCCGAGGAAGTTGTTGACGTAGCAGAGCTTGCGGTCCTTGATGAAGAGGCTGTGCCCGCCGAACCGTGAGCCGTGGGCGAAGATGATGCCCGAGGCGTTCGCCGTGATGTCCACGTCAGCGACGATCTTGTAGGACCGGCCGCGGACGTTGACGGCGACGCCTTCCGGAACCGGGGAGGTTCCGGGGTAGTAGACGTAGCGGGTGCGCGTCGCTTCCTCGGAGGGACGCTCCGTAGTGATCACCTCCAGGGCGGTGCGGTCGTCGAGCGGCAGGACGAGATTCTTCTCCGCCTCCTCGAACCAGGCCTTCACCAGCGCCTCGAGCTTCTCGGGGTGCTTCTTGGCCAGGTCCGTCGACTCGGAGCGGTCCACGTCCACGTGGTATAGCTCCCACTGATCCTTGTCGAAGTGACCCCTGCCGGACAGCGGAGCGTGGACGGACGAGGCTCTCCAGCCGTTCTCCCATATCCCGCGCGTGCCGAGCATGGCGTAATACTGGCGCTTCTTCTGCGTCGGAGCTTCCTTCGCGTCGAAGCTGTACTTCATCGAGACGCCGGCCAGCGGGTACTGCTCCACCCCGTTGTAGACCTTGGGCATCTCCAACCCGCAGGCCTCCAGGATGGTCGGCACGATGTCGGTGGAGTGATGGTACTGGCTGCGGACCTCGCCGCGCGACTTGATGCCCTTGGGCCAGGAGACGACCAGGGGGTCGCAGGTGCCGCCCGAGTACTCCGAGTACCGCTTGAACATCTTGAACGGCGTCGAGAACGCGACCGCCCAGCCGGTGGGGAAGTGCTCGTAGGTGTCGGGGCCGCCCAGGACGTCCAGGAGCTTCAGGTTCTCCGACAGCTCGTCCGGATAGCCGTTCAGGAACTTGTTCTCGTTCACCGAGCCGTTGGGGCTGCCCTCGCCGGAGGCGCCGTTGTCCGCCGCGTAGAAGACGAGGGTGTTGTCGAGCTGCCCGCTCTGCTCCAGGTAGTCGATGATCCTGCCTACCTGAGCGTCGGTGTACTCGGAGAACCCGGCGTACACCTCGGCCAGCCGCGAGAACAGCTTCTTCTCCTCGGGCTTGAGCGTCTCCCAAGGGCGGACCGCGTCGGCCGGGTTCGCCATGTCTTCAGGCATCGGATTGATGGGGGTGAGCTGGGTGCCCTTCGGCAGGATGCCCTTCTCGATCATGCGCGGCAGGACCCACTCTCGGTACGCCTCGTAGCCGTCGTCGAACTTGCCCCGGTACTTCTCGATGTAGTCCTTGGGGGCGTGGTGCGGAGCATGGTTCGCGCCGGGGCAGAACCACATGTACCAGGGCTTAGAGGGGTTGCTGGCCTTCTGGTCGCGGATCATCTGCAACGCCTGATCGGCGAGATCCTTGGAGAGGTGGTAGCCCTCCTCCGGCGGGTACGGCTGCTCGATGAAGCGGTTGTCCTCGACCAGGTCCGGATACCACTGGTTCGTCTCACCGCCCAGGAACCCGTAGAAGCGGTCGAAGCCCTGCGCCAGCGGCCACTGCTTGCGGCTCGCGCCCGAGGCGACGTCCTGCTCGGCGACGTTGTGGTTCTTGCCCACCCAGAAGGTGCTCCAGCCGCCATCCTGCAGGATCTGGCCGATGGTGGCGCACTGCTGCGGAAGCCGGCCGTGCTGGCCTGGGAAGCCGCTGGTGGCCTCGCTGATGGCTGCGAAGCCGTTCACGTGGTGGTTGCGCCCGGTGAGGATGGTCGACCGGGTCGGCGAGCAGAGCGCGGTGGTGTGCCACTGCGAGTACATGAGCCCCTGATCCGCGAGCTTCTGCAGGGTGGGCATGTTGATTCGGCCGCCGAACGGTGACCACGCAGCCAGGCCGGTGTCGTCGTACAGCACGACCAAGATGTTCGGCGCTCCCTCGGGGGCACGCGTGGCAGTGTACGGGCCCCAGTCCGCCTTCGAGTCGCGAATGTCGAGCTTGACGACTCCCTGGAACTTCTTGTCGCTCATAGCTTGCCCCTGAAAATGAGAGAACAGCAGCTAGTCACCCCCGTCGGACCGCTCCGCCGGTTACTAGGAACCCTCACCAGCAAGAAGCCTGCAGAATCGGTGTTCGGGCAATGGGACCTTCGCCCTATGCGGAACGAGAAATTCGGCGGGACTGCAGGGGGAAGAGGGCCGATCCCCGCTCGGGGAGGGGCTTCGCAATGGTCCGAGAGCGCGCCCGCCCGCGGCAGCGGAAGGAGCGTTGCCATCTGTGGGTTCCGGAAATTCTGGCCGGTTGAGGTGATGGCTCTGCGGCGGTCGGGTCGTCAAGGCCGAGGTGTCGCGTGTGCATCGATGGCCCGTCGAGCTTGAGGTGGCGGCCGCGTTCAAGTACGCGGTCGACGATGGCCGCTGCCAGGTCGTCGTCGTGGAGGACGCGTCCCCAGGCATCGAGCGACCTATTTGGTGGTGAAGGTCATCGACCGGCGCTTGAGGTCGCGCTCGTTCACGACGTGGAAGAGCAGGGTGGCGGCGTCGTCGCCGCAGGTCAGGTAGCCGAACTCGTCGACCAGCAGGACGTGGGGCTGGACGTACTCGGCCAGGGCCTGGCGGAGGAGGCCGCCTCGGCTTGCGACCGATAGGTCTTCGATGAGCGCGGCCGCCGTCGCGCAGTGCGCGTCGAAGCGTTCTGGATGGAGCGGTAGCCGATGGCGACCGCGAGGTGGGTCTTCCTGCGGCCGGACCTTCCGGAGAGGATGAGGCAGCGGCCCTCGGTAACGAAGTCCGGAGAGAGGCAAGAGCCGATGACGGGGAGGCGCACCGTCGACTGGCAGGTGAAGTCGAAAGTCGTCGATGGTCTTGAGGAAGGGGAAGCCGGCGCGCCGGCCGGCGCGAGGCCGTGCGGGCATTCTCCTGCACGGATGGCCCTACGACATTCACAGCTAAGCCGAGTCGCGCCGTTGCTCGCCGGGGAGGGCTACCGCGTGATCGTGCCGTACCTGCGTGGCTACGGGACGACGCGATTCCTCTCCGGGGAGACGCTCCGAAACGGGCAACCGTCCGCGCCCGCGGTCGATCTGACCGCGCTTCATGGACGCGCTCGAGATCGACAGGGCGACCCTCGCCGGCTTCGACTGGGGAGCTCGGGCCGCCGCCATCGTTGCCGCGCTGTGGCCCGACCGCTGCACCGCGCTGGTCGTCGTCAGCGGATACCTGGTCGGGAGCCAGGCGGCCGGATAGCTCCCGCTGCCGCCCCCGGCCGAGCTCCAGTGGTGGTACCAGTTCTACTTCGCGACGGAGCGCGGGACAGGAACCGGCGCGACTTCGCGAAGCTGATCTGGCGCCAGGCTTCGCCGCAGAGGTCCTTCGACGACGCGACCCTCGAGCGCAGCGCAGCATCGTTCGAGAACCCCGATCACGTCGACATCGTGGTCCACAACTACCGCTGGCGCCTCGGGCTGGCCGACGGCGAGTCGAGGTATCAGAGTCTGGAGACCCGGCTGGCCCCGGCTCCGACGATCGGAGTTCCCAGCATCACGCTCGAGGGCGACGCCAACGGCGCGCCGCACCAGGACCCGAGCGCCTATCGCAGCAAGTTCGTGGGCCTGTATGAGCATCGGCTGGTCGGAGGAGGCGTGGGGCACAATCAGCCGCAGGAGGCGGCGAAGGACTTCGCCCAAGCCGTCCTCGACGCCGCCAGCGTGTGATCGGGCGGGTGGAGCGTGCCGGACGTCCGGATCGTCCACGCCACGGGCTGCGCACGCACTCGCGCGGTTCAGGCATGGGACCTTTGTCTGATGGTCATGCCCGCGTTCCTGCTGGAAGATCCCAGGCCACGATGGCGATCCTTCCCTGTGGACTCCAAGGAACGAGCAATGGCCACGACTTCGGACCATACCGGACGATTTGAGGTCCAGACCAGTGCGGAGAGCCACTTCTCCTGGATACGCACGCGATTGAGCACGGAACGCACGCTCATGTCGTGGGTACGGACCGCGACCGCGCTGATCGGATTCGGGTTCACGATCGTGCAGTTCTTCGCACACCTCAATGACATCACCGGGGTCAAGCAAGCCTGGAAGCCCGAAATGCCCCGTTACCTGGGGCTAGCACTCATCGCTTCCGGCATCGGGGCGCTCGCCATCTCCGTCTGGCAGTACCGCTCGCTCCTGCGCTACCTGCGCAGCAAGGACTTCGCGCCGATCGCCGGTATCGATGAGGTTGCGTGGCGCACGCCGCTCCTCGCGGTGACGATCGCGCTGATCGTGATCGGCCTGGTTGCGTTCGGGTCAGTGCTCCTGCGACTCGTCTAGGGTCCCAGCGGCATCCGTACCGAACCAACGCTAGGGTTACCCGACAGGGTACGTGGTCGCTGTGAGTTCAAGGGGTTGTGCTGGAATTCTTGCAGGCCTGCGACGCTTGGTTTGGCAGGGTTGCTTAGCACGCGTGCTCGGATGGCGAAACCTCGCTCAGTCCCGACTACTTCAAAGGGGAGGAGCGCCTCAAGACGGGTGCGCACGCGTTCAGCGTCGCTGCCGGCCCTCCCTGCAACGGACTCGGGCCTCCTTGCCAGAGTCGCCAGTCCGGCCGGGCCACCCGTCTTGTGGCTGATCGGAATCCTTACGACCTCCGTCCCGTACGGGGCCTCTTCGGCCGCGCTGAAGAGGTCGCCGGTGTCGACTCCTTGGAGCGCGACCACAAGTGGGAACGGGTACTTCTTCAGCTTCTCGTCCAGAGCTGCACGGACGGCAGGGCCGTCATCGAACCACGTGGCATCCGGGACGTAGCTGAAGAAGGCACCGACCTCGTTCGGAAGCTCGGGTAGTAGCTGGTATGCGATCCGCACTCCTGTCTCCTCGTAGACCTGAGGCCCGGGACGGTTCTCGCGGAGCGCCTTTCGCAGGAACGCCCTGAATCCGCGGAGCGGAGCTCGTGCGTCCACCTCGATGCACGTGAACTCTGCAGGAGTCCGGGTCCTGATTGGACGGATTGCGGCCTTGAGTCGTTGGAAGCCCACCGGCAAGCCGAGCTCGCCGACTACATGCCGCGCCTCGACAAGGAAATCGGCTTGACCCTTTCGAATCCGGAGGTCCGGCGTGACGCCGGAGACGGTCGGCTCGTGCTCGACGGCCCACCCGTAGTTCATCAGCACCTTGGCGAGAAAGATGACGCCAGCGGCGACCGTCACCTGCTTGTCGTCGTCAGACCAAAGCGGCCCGAGTACACGACGGCGCTTGTCCGCTGGCACAGCCTGCGTTGCGGACTCCAGTTGCTGCCGAACGGTTTCCCAGGGACGCCCTGAGTACATCGCCCAGCGGAAGAGGAGTCGGCGTCGGTCCTCGGGCTCGGCTGCCGCATCGGCCAGCAGTTTGTTAGAGAAGATGATCCGGTCGGCGATCATGCGGGAGTCAGGGCGGGGCCGTAGTTGGTCGGCAGTTCACTCCTCACGCTCGTAGTACGATCGCCCCGAGCGCCACATCACCCCGAGAGGCTCGTCCGCGGCGGGCCCAGGTCCTTCACGTCGTCGATCGCGAGGTTTGCAGGGGCTTCCGGTTCCACGACTCCCTCGACATCGCGGATGAGCTGGAGGCCCTGGTCAGTGCTCTCCGCCGCGACGGTGTACGTGCTGTAGAAGCCAGCCACCTCCTGCCGCTTCGGGCTCCTGAGCGGGATGGCGCCGTGCACCATGATCTCGAAGCGCCGTGTTGCAAGAGACCGGCGGGAGTCGAACTCGCGCATGACCCTGAAGGCGCGGCGCTCGTTGGGTCGCGTCGGAAGCTGCTGATGCGCGCCTCGCGGGCGCGCGCGACGACCTTCGGATCGTGGAGCTCGTCGAGGAACTCGAGCGCGACAGCGGGGCGATCGCGCCGGTTCGCGAGAATGGCCAGGTTCAGCCGGACGGAATCGGTGGAACTCCCCGGGCACGCGAGTGCACGGTTGTAGGCTCCCTCCGCGTCCTCGTAGCGCCCGAGGTCGGAGAGATAGTTGCCGAGCAGCTGCCAGTTGAGCCAGACGTCGGGTGCCACTTCCACGCCGCGCTGGAGAGCTGCGACTGCGGCATCGAGGTCGCCTTTTCCGGCTTGTGCCAGGGCGGCGATCTCGAACGCTCTGCTGAAGCGCTGCGACTCGAGCTGGGCCGCGATCTCGAGTGCCGAATCGAACTCGCGTTCCCGAACGCGAGCGTAGCCCTTGCGGAGCAGGGCCTCACAGCGCTTCCGGCGAAGTGACTCGACGAGCACGCAGCGAGAATACCACCTGCTTCACTTCGGGCAGGGCGGCCGACTGCTGCCCGCAGGCGCACTCCCATCTGGGCTTGACCCGGTCATACCCAGATGGTTATATGGGCCGTGTTCGAGGTTCGCCTCTACGCGAGCGCCGCCGGTCGGAGTTAGGCTACCGAGTTCCTCGGCTCGCTGCCCGCCCGGGACCATGCTCAGATCGCTGCGGACATCGCGGCGCTGCGCGACCACGGCCTGCAAGCGCCGATCTCGATGAAGGCGATCAGGGGACGGCCGAATCGAGGAATGTTCGAGATCCGGACGGGTGGCTCCCGGACGCTATTCTGCCAGAGGGCAGGGGTGATCTGGATCCTCCACGTCTGCAAGCAGCAGGACCAGGTCGCCGGCATCAAGGCGGCCCGGGCACGCATGGAGAGGCTGTGAGGTGAAGACCATGGCGCGGCGGACGAAGAAGACCAAGGGGCCTGCCGGGGTGGGGCTCGACGCCTACCTGGGCAAGCAGCTCGAGAACGCCGAGTTTCGGCACCACTTCGAGCAGCGCCGCCTGGTCCACGAGGTCGCGATCGTGGTCAAGAGCATGCGTGAGCAGGCGGGGCTCACCCAGGCCAAGCTCGCGAAGATGGTCGGCGTGAGCCAGCCGATGATCGCGCGGATGGAGCGAGGCCTGGACCAGCGGACTCCCCGGTGGGAGACGCTGCGGAAGGTCGGGCTCGCGCTGGGGAAGCAGCTCAAGCTCTCGTTCGTGGAAGCCGATGGCGATGAGCCGCTCGTCGAGGTGGACGGGATGCCGCCGAGGGGAGCGAGCGCGAGCGGGCGCGTCTAGCAGCCGTGGCGAATGGGCTGACGCCCATTCGGAGGTTGAGACGCCCGAGGAACCGGTGCCGACAGGCGTGGGGTTAGTGCTTCGATGTGAGCCCTGCTGGTCCTCAACCGGCCACAGACCACACGCACTTCCCGTGCGCGCGTAATCGACCGTGAAGGCCGCGGTTTGCGGTCGCACGGTTCCGGACGATGAGCACGAAGCGACAACGGACGAGACGCGACCTCGATGCTTCGCTCGCATCACCTGTGATCACCACGTGCACGGCTCACGATGACCGCTTGGCGAACAAGAACCTGCAGACGTAGCTCGAGCCAGTCGAGGAACTCGACTCACTCGAAGTGTCGGACCGAAGCCGGCAAGGTGCGGAGCGGTGCAGAGAAGCCCCGGCAAATCCAAATGGTATGAGCGTTCTCGTACGGCATCACGTAGGGGATCTTCGGGAGCTGCTCGCCAAGCACCTGCTCCCGGTAAAGACCCCCGCCGCAGTTCTCGCCAGGGTCGGAGACGATGATGAGCGGGTCGCCCCGGCCCTCGGGGATCCCCCAGAACCAGAACTGGTTGTGGCCCGAGACTGCGAGGCCGCGGGGCAATCCGAACTCCGGACCCAGGATCTCGAGGGAGGACGCCACGCCGTAGTTCTGGGTGAACACGGCCGCGTGAGCCTGCTCCTCGGGCGGCAGCGAGCCGTAGACGCGGGCCACTCCGGCGGTGAGCTCGCGCCAGCCGAACTCGTCGGCGAAGTCCTGGGGCAGCACGCTCTGCTCCAGCCGCTCGTTCACCGGCGGCCGGACCCTGACCGCGCCCAGGTAGCGAAGGTAGGTATCGAAGGGCAGGAGAGGGATGCTCGCCGGGGCGAACGCGACCGCATTCACGACGACCAGGGCACCGTAGGTCCACCGAACGGTCGCGGACCGGACCAGTGCCGCGACGGCGACACCGCCACCGGCGACGAGAACGGGGACGAGGGCCGCGGCGTAGTAGGGCTTGGCGTGACCGAACGCGAGGGCGAGGAGCTGGATGAGCCCGCCCACGCCCATGAAGCGGGCCGCCCGAGCCGGCGGCGCGAAGAGGAGCCAGGCGAGGCCTCCTGCCCAGAGCGGCGTGTTGAGGTTCGCCTCACGGAGCATGCCGAGGAGGAACCCGAGCGGGGTGATGGGCGTGTTCTTCCAGGCCACGGCGGCGCGGACCATCTCCAGGAACGGGAACCCGTGCGTCGCCTGCCAGAGGAAGTTGGGCAGGACGACGAGCACGCCGACGGTCGCGCCGGCGAGCGCCCACCAGGTGCGGAGCGCGCGCCGAGCGGGCGTGACGGCGACGCCGGCGAGCAAGGCCAGGCAGAGCGGCGCGGCGGTGTACTTCATGAGCACCGCCAACCCGGCCAGGCCTCCGGCGGCCACCCACAGCCTGGGATCACCGCCCTGGGTCAGGCGCAGGAGAACGTGGACCATCGCCAGCACCAGCAGCACCTCGAAGGCGCCCATGGACAGATTGTGGGACGTACCCACGAGCAGCAGGCAGGAGGAGGCGGCGACCGCAGCCACGGTGGCCGCCACCCCGCTCCCGGAGATGCGGGCCGCCAACCTGCCGGTCAGGTAGACGGTGGCGGCAGCCGCGACCCAGGAGAAGACGCGCAGGCCGGGGACCCAGGTTCCGAAGAGGGAGTAGGCGAGCCGGGCCACGAGCGCGACACCGGGCGGCTGGTCGACGTAGCCGGCAGAGAGCCGCTGTCCACAGACGAGGAAGTACAACTCGTCGCGGAAGATGCCGTACCGTCCCCAGCATGCGGCGTGGAGCGCGAAGGTGGCCAGCGCGGCCAGCGCAGGCCCGAGCCGGGCGCTGCGCGGCTCCCGGGTGGGGTCGGGCTCTGCGGCTGCTGTTCCGGCGTCGGCGGGCGGTTCCAACGTTGCATCCCTGTACATCACGGTCGACCTCCGAGTCTGGCAGTGCCAGCAATCGCGAACCCTACCTTGCGGTAGGGGCGAGCAGTGCGCGCAGCTTGTCGTGGCGGCGCCGGCTCACCCGCACCTCCGCGCCGGTGGCGAGCACGGCGACGGCGTCGCCGTGCGAGGCGGAGCGGAGCGCCCGCACGGCGGCGACGGCCACCACTTCCGACCGGTGGACCCGGACGAAGCGAGTGGGGTCGAGCCGGGCCTCGAGGCGCGAGAGCGTCTCGCGCGCCAGGTGAACCCCGCCACCCGCGGCGTGGATCTCGACGTAGTTTTCGGCCGCCGAGAGGCGGACCACGTCGGCGACGGCGATAAGCACGACCTCGCCGCCATCCCGGACGACGAGCCGTTCCAGGTACGGCGGGGGTCCGACCCGTGCCATGAGCGCGGCGAGCGCGGTCCGGTCCGGCACCCGATCATCCAGCGCCCGGACCGCGCGCGCGAAGGCGTGCCGGAAGCGGAGGCCGTCGTATGGCTTCAAGAGGTAGTCGATGGCCTCCACCTCGAACGCCTGAACTGCGAACTCGTCGTACGCAGTCACGAACACGGTGGGGGGCATGCGGTCCGCACCCACCGCGTCGATGACCTCGAAACCGGTGAGCCCGGGCATCTGCACGTCCAGGAACACGACGTCCACCCGTTCCTGGCGCAGCACGTCCACCGCCACGAGGCCGTCGGGGGCCTCCGCGATCACCTCCGCAGCGGGCTCCTCCGCCAGGTGGGCGCGAAGCTTGTCCCGGGCCGGCGCCTCGTCGTCGGCGATGAGCACGCGAACGGGGTTCACGCCGCCGCCTCCGCCACACGCCACGGCACCCACACCACCACCTGCAGCCCGCCGCCCGGCGCCTCACCGGCCGCGATGCGGGCCGCAGCGCCGTACAGGTGCGCAAGCCGCTCGGCGGTGTTCGTCAGCCCCACGCCGCGCCCTGCCGAAAGGCCGTCCGCCGGCGCTCCCGGGCCGTCGTCCGCGACCGTGAGCCGGAGTGCGTCGCCGTCCCGCGCTGCCGTGATGCGCACCGTGCCGACTCGGGCATGTCGAGCGATGCCGTGCTTCACCGCATTCTCGACCAGCGGCTGCAAGATCAGGTTGGGGACGAGCGCCCTCCGGCTCTCCGCGGAGGTGTCGAGCTCGACCCGGAGCCGGTCTGGGAAGCGTGCCTTCATGATCTCCAGGTACGCGGACACCATGGCGAGCTCGTGGTCCAGCCGGACCTCCTGGGCGCCCCCGGCGCGCAGGGTCGCCCGAAGGAAGTCGGAGAGCTGCGCGAGCATGGTCTCCGCGCGGAGAGCGTCGACCCGGATGCACGACGACACGAGGTTCAGGGCGTTGAACAGGAAGTGGGGCTCGATTTGCATCTGGAGGGCGCGCAGCTTCGCTTCGACGAGCTCCCGCTCCAGCTCGGCGGCGCGCACCTCGCGGGTCCGAGTGCGCTGGGCCAGCGTGTAGTACATGGTGACGGCGAAGATCCCCACGTGCCCGATGGCCTGCTTCAGGTACTCCATCGCCACGCGGTAGCGCAGGTCACCGAGGAAGTACTCGCCCCAGCCCAGAGCCGGCCAGACCATCCTCCGGAACGTCAGGAAGAGGAAGATGGCCCCCGCGGCGCACGCCAGGGACGCCGCGGCGTAGAACGCGACGTGGCGAGGCCAGCGGCGCGACGGGAGTGGGAACCGGACCGCCACCAGGATCATCACCGGGATGAACGGCGTCGACAACCAGGAGCCGGACAGCTCCTCGAGCAAGGCACGTTCGAATCCACCCTCGCCCGATGCACCGAGCGTGGTGGCCCTGACCGCGAAGTTGAAGAGGCCCAGACCCGTCGTGATCACGAAGAGCCAGCACCACACCCGAAAGCTCCGGAAGCTCGGGTCGGACGGGTCGCGGACGCCGGGGTGGGGGCCGGTCACCATGCCAGTTCCACGGCCGGCGGCGGACGACCCTGCGGCACGGGCTTCAGGCCGAACAGAAGCCGCGTCGGTGCAAAGGGCCGCACGATCAGATGATAGACCGCCATGATCAGGACGAACGAGCCCCCACAGATGAGGAAGTATCTTCCCCAGAGACCGTTCCGCCAGCGGACGACATGATAGCCCAGCACCACGATGACGGTCTGGTGGAGGATGCAGAAGGGGTGGACCGCCTCGGTGGCGTAGCGGAGGAGCGGGCCGCTGCTGGTCAGGTGCACCTGTGCCCATCCGGCGATGGCGAGGAGGGTCGCCCACCCCACGACCAGGGCCGGGATGCCGTAGAGGGCGTCCCACCCAAACCAGGTCGGACGCGCCGGGATCGCGGCGCTCGCGTAGAACACCGGGAGGGTCAGCGCCGCGATGGCGAAGTTCCGGTGACCCTGGCGTCGCACGGCCTCCCAGAGCCTCGGGTCGCGGGCGAAGAGATACCCGGCCAGGAAGAAGAGCCCGTACCGTGGCACGATCACGAAGCAGCCGAAGACGAGCGGGACGAGCAGCCTGCGGTTCCGCTCAGCAAGGAAGGCCAGCGCGCTGCGGTGGCGCAGCGCCAGGTAGGTACCCGCCCCCGAAACGAACAGGAGCAGCGGCATCCGCCATGTGCGGCGTTCGGGGTGCGGGGGCATCGCACGCATCGGCGCATCCTGCAATCGACTCGAAGGCCCGGGGGACGACATGTGACCACCGGGACGGCAGCGGTGACGAACGGGACGCCGAACCGGACAGGCCGGAACCTGGGGTCAATTCACGCGTCGTTGGGGCAGCCTCAGCGGATGTTGCGTATCGTCCTCTTGTCCGCGGAGGCGCTCGGACGGCCCTCGACCAGCCGCAGGGCGATCGGCCAGGGCGATCCGAGGTCTTCGAGCGGGCGCTCTCGTTCGGCGCCCCGCGGGTTAATGCACCCGTAATGCAAGGCGCGAAAAACCCGAAAGGGAAGGCCCCGGAGCTTCGGAAGAACCGAGCAACTCCGGGGCCTTCAGATGGTCGGGGCGACTGGATTTGAACCAGCGACCACTTGCACCCCAACCGGCGCCGGGACCCTCGCACCGGGGCTCACGGCGGCGGATGGCCTGGTACCCCGCGGATTTGCTGGAGTCGCCCCTCGCTACCCGGCGCACGTGGGCGCACCGGACAGCACGCCTCGCATGGCGTGCACTGCGCCAGCACTGCGGAATTCAGGGCTCCCGGCGCTGGAGCCCGCCCTGTTCCTGACGGCTGGGGGACCGTGGCAAGGCTCTGGCCCACCCAGGGGGCCGTTATCCTGGCCCGCGCAGCCTTCCAGGCGGCGCTCGCGGATGCTGCGTTGCTGGCTTGAGCAGAGTCAGCTGGCATTACGAGCGCGATGAATCCCAAGCAGGGAGCGCGACCGCGCCCGACCCCGGCAAGACGAGCACCAGGTACTTCACGACGTCGACGATCGCCAGGTCGCGGAACAGCGCCATCCCGAGAACCAGCCAGACGACCTGCTCCGCCGAGAAGCGCCGACGCCTCAGTGTCGCCGTGCCAGTCGCCGCCAGGGCCTGCAGAACCCACTTCGGGTCGATCGACGCCTGGAAACGAGCGAATGTGCCGCGGTCGACCTGCCCAGCCGGTAGCCCCAGA
>Ga0335069_10010214_pt1 | contig 13310 bp, 14 predicted proteins | sample Lox_Sample_11_FD_206714 | JGI IMG/M metagenome (GOLD analysis project Ga0335069, IMG submission 206714) | Soil microbial communities from Loxahatchee National Wildlife Refuge, Florida, United States - Lox_Sample_1.1 | ecosystem: Environmental > Terrestrial > Soil > Wetlands | place: USA... | reverse complement strand
TCGGCGTAGCGTGGCAACGGTGATCGCCAGTGCCGCGTGGAATCGCGCCAACAGAATTGTCGGGCTGTTCTCTCGTTCGGTCTGACCTCGTCTTAACTATCGCGTGGAGCAGCCCTGCAAAGGTAGTTGATCGGGTTCAAGCGTTGCCGGCGGCCGGCGGTCGGTTCATGGGATGGTGCTGCCAAGCCGACGCATCGTAGTGCTCGTCCTTGGCGAGCATTGCCCAGAGGATGCAGGCATGCTTGTTGGCGATGGCGATCAACGTCTTGTAGTAGCCCTTGCGCCCGTAGAGCTCGATGATCCAGCGCTGTAATCGACTGGCACGCGCGGGCTCCGCGTTGATCGCGGCCTGCAGCGGCCCAGCGTCGTTACTCAATTCAGTGAGCGTGCCCAGGCTTTACCGCTCGAACGATAGAAGTCCTTAGTTCGGGCATGCGCCGTTCGCGGATGAACAGCGCTCGCGATTCTTGCGAAGGCGGCGGCGATGCGCGCGCGGAGCGTGAGTCGCGTCTGTTTGCGCGCCCTGTTGGCGATCTTCATTCTGCATCTCCTTTTGATGGGGTCCGAGCCACGAGTGCCAATGTACTCGCCGACCGTAGTCGAATAATTTCATAGTGCCGCTGAAACTGTTTCGATTGTTTCGGAACCTCGCGGACCGACAAGGCGGTGGCCATCTTGCGAACAGCGCGCGAAAAAAAGGAAACAAGTCTCCCCGCTCGGCGAAGTTCTTCTGCTGCGACGGTTCGATACGCTCTCCTTACGGTTGCAGCGCGGCTGCACTGCATAGCTCGAGCGGGGGTCGATCATGGGTGCCGGCGAAGGACGAGTATCGCAGCTTACTGACGCCGAGCTACACGAGATCAAGGCGCGGTATGCCCATTGGGAGATCATCGGCCCCGCGGAGATCCGCGACGTGAATCCTTGCGAGCGTTACTTCACCACGCACCAGCGCGAGGCGCCGTCGGGCATCGGCAACTTGGGCGTCCTGCTCAAGATCGGGGGAGGGAGAGCAGCGCGGCGCGTGACCGTCGCGGGTGTGGCCACGTAGACCAGGGCGCCGATTGGCCCGCTTTTTGCGGCGGGCGACGAGGTCTCTACTCACTGTGGGCGTCGCGACACGCCGCGCCCCTCCGATCGCAGATGTCGATCTACAAACCGGCAATCGAGCGCGCCGTTAGCGATAACGATGTGACGCACACCGTCAGATCGAGTACGGCGCCGAAGCCGCCGTCCCCGGCAAAGAACCCTGACACGGCTGACCCGGACTTCGTTCGCCTGCGCAAGGCGAAGCCTATAGATCACCTGCTGCCGATGTCCATGAAGTGGCTCAGAAGTCTCCCCGAGGAAGTACGGCCCATCGCCCTGGCGAACCACTACCCTCGAATCGCCAACGTCCTGGCGCTGGACTGGAACAAACCGCTCGTTTGCCGGCGGTATTTCGATGAGCTCCTCATCGATCATCGCCGCGGCGACAGGCGAGGATTCCCGCTCGATGTGCATCGGGAGCTCGAAATGCTGCGGGACTACTACTACCAAAGCCTGCATTCGAGCGCCGCCAAGTAGTAACCGGCTAGGAGTAAGGGGTGCCCATTAGGGCGATGCCACCCGCGGAGCTCCAGCAGACCATTCAGCGATCAACCCCTCTGCGCGCTCGCGCGGCACCGGATTGATGCCGAGGCGCCGGCATGTTTCGAGATAGTTGCGGTACACGCGCGACCCAAGGTCGGGTGTATCAAACTCACGTGCATCGCTATCGCAGTCGTCGAGCATGGCTAAACCTCCCAAGGCGACGGATATCGCTACACGGTGGCAACACCGAGATTGAGTCCTGCTATCCCAAGATCTAACCTATAGATAAGTTCAGTAGCGTCCGACAGAATTTAGAACAGATTCAGTTGGTTGTCGTCGGGGCCGGTTTCGGCGATTGGAATGCTGTCGGTAAGTAGTTGAAGCAAAGGGATTGTCTCGAATGGCGTCACGCTCAGAATCTGTAGGATCGAATGCAGCGAGAGGTCCACTTTCAGACGCTTGCGCACAATGGCGATCAATACGTAGGTGGCCACGGCGATCCAGACTTGCGTCTTGACCGCGTTCTCGGACGTGCCCATGAAATGCTTGATGCGTAGGTGCTGCTTTACCCAGCGAAAAAAGAGTTCCACGGACCAGCGACTCTTGTAAAGCGCGCAAATAGTCAGGGCCGACAGACTCGTATGGTTGGTCAGAAATACCAGCGTCTTGTCCGACTCCGGGTCTCGGAAGCGCACCCGACGCAGATGTTCTGGGTAATGTTGCCGACTGTAGAAACCATTCAGGGCGATGGTCTGGTCGCAGATGACGCCCTTGGATCGATCCGTCGGGGCGGAGTAGACGCGCCGGGCGTCCAGGTTCCACTTGGCGCGGGTGACAAAGTAGCTCTTGGCCTGATGCAGCCGAAACAGTCGCTCGAAATCGAGGTAGCCGCGGTCCATGACGTAGAAGGCGCCCGCTTCCGGAACGAGGATATCGAGCACGTTGACATCGTGGAGCTTCCCGTCGCTGATGTGGATGAAGGTGGGGATTGCTCCGCGCAGGTCGAGCAAAGTATGCAGCTTGATCGCCGCCTTGGTCCGGCGAAACGGGGCCCATGGAAACAGCGACAAGCAAAGGTCTATGGTGGTCGCATCCAACGCATAGACGGTGTTGGCGAGATCCACGGCCAGCGGTTCGTCGGCATAAAGGCGACGAGCAATGACAATGAGGGCCTGAGCGAATTCGTAGTAGATGCGCCAGTCGCGCGTCTCGTTGGCATCGGCCAAGGCGCTGCGGCTGATGTTGCCTCGGATGCCGAGGTGGTAGAGCTTGGAGGCTTGGGCTCGCAAACAAGCTTCGATGTCGCGCAGGCTCTCGCGATAGGTGAGCTGCGCAAAGGCCATGCATAGGAACTGGTCCAAACAACTGAAGCTGCGAACGTTGAAGTCGCCACGATGCTTCTTGATCAGTCGCCGGAAGGTGTGCCACGGCGCGAATTCCATCACTTGGGCGAAGACCAGTTTGCCGGCGTACATCCAAGGCCTCCGCGCAAATCTCGGAAGCCTGCCCCAGATGGCGTTCGCGGTTCAAGTCGTTAACACCTTGACAACCCCTGAATGCCGCGCCAGTCCTAGCTTCTAGGCAGATCACCATGAATCCTGTCGGACACTACTGATTCTCGGTAATATTTTTCCCCGCGTCCTCCACTAATTCAGCATCATTCAAGAACAGAGAATGCAGAGAGCGGCGGACTCTTGATCCGCAGGTGGTGCGCACGTTACCGAGCCGGAGCGCAGGGGCCCGGGAACATCAGCAGCGCAATCGGCATTCTCGAAGCAGCGCCGTTCAGCGGACGACGAGTAACGCTCGCCTTCGCGAGCTCGTTATCTTGTCGAACCGGACAGCTCGCGCTCTATCGTTCGATCTCCCGTTTCGATTTTGCGTAAATCCTGCGAAAACGGGGTCGGCGTTAGCGGGGTCACCGATTGATAGCGGGACGTGAAGCGCCTTCGGCTAGAAGTCCAACGACTTGGAGGCGCAGCCCGGCGCTTACAAGGGCGTGAACGACTGGCTCAGCGCGGTGCCGCTGGCGAATCGAGCACGAGCGTGACATGCAGCACACCTTCGGCGTACCGAGTCGTCATTGGAAGCCCGCTGCGACGGAATACCGCGAGCATCGGTGCGTTTTCTTGGAGCACGTATGCCTCGAACTCGCCTACTCCCTGGTCTCGCGCAATGCCGGCGAGATGCTGCAGCAGCAGGCTTGCGATGCCCGCTCCCTGCCAGGCGTCTGCGACAGTGAAGCCTATCTCTGCCGTGTGGCCAACCGCCGCATAGCTGCCTTCGCCGATGATGAGTTCGTCGCGCCCGCTTGGCACGGTGGCGACCAGTCCCACGTGGTTCCCGTGGCCGATTTCGTCGAGCCGACCCAGCTCGTCTTCGCCAAGGGTCTTTTTCGGGTAGAAGAAGCGTGTGCGAATCGTCTGAGCCTCGAGATGAAGAAAGGCTTTGACAAGACGCTCCTTGTCATCCGGGCGCATGGCCCGGATGGTCACCTCGTCGCCGTCCTCCAGCGCCTCCTTAATGCAATAGGCCGCTACGTTCGGCATGTGAAGCCCTGAGCGACGTCGTCGCCGTGCTCGACGACACCGATTACGAGTGCGAGCGGCTTTCCGAGTTCGCGGACGACGGCTGCTTTCATCGTGTTGCCCATCGATTCTCTCCTCTTGTATGGAGCGCGTATCACAGCGCGTTGATCTACAGGCACATGGGTCGTGCCAATTGACCGTTGGCCTCGTTCATCGGTACTTCGTGCCGGGGCGGCGGCGGCCGACGGCATCGGAGGGTTCGGAGCAGAAGCCCGCTCGACCCTGAACCACGCGGCATAGAGCGCGGGCACGAAGAAGGCGGTGAGGGGCGCGATTAAGGCGGCGGGTGAGGTCGGCACCGACACCGCCCAAGCCGTAGCGGACGTTCTGGCCGGTGCCGTGCGGGGTATCAGGGGAGTGCGCGGCGCGACGGTGGGCCACGCGGCCAAGTCACCGCGGAAGAAGCCGGCGAAGAAGCCGGCAAGGAAATCGGAAAAGGAAGCTACGAGAAGGGCGTTGAAGAAATAGATCGCTCCGCTGGGCTTTCTCGGCAAGATCCAGAAGACTCTGCAGTAGATGAGCTGAAAGAACTGCGCTTGGAATGCTGGAATATGGAGAGTTCAATGAAAGCCCTCATCGCGCTGCTGCTGTTGTCCGTCGTGGCCGGTTGCCAAAAGAGTCCTGATCAAGCTTCCTCGCCAGTAGCGGCGCCTGCCGTTACAAAGGTCACCGAACAAATCGGGCGCGTTGTCATCAATCCGCAGTTTGACACTGCACTTCGTTTTGCCGATGGACTAGCGGCAGTGCGGAATGGCGACAAGTGGGGCTATATCGCTCTCTGAGACGTTGGCCGCATCCTCATTGAGCATTCATGCGTCCGCGTGCGTCGGAAAAGCAGCCCTGCGTTGAACCACGGAAACCGAAGACTGCCGGCCAGCAATGCATTGCATATCATGGATCGAGGCCGAAAAAATTGTGGCCGATCGCACGCGCGTGAGTCCAGAATGGTACAAAGTCGACCGGTCAAATCTCCCCGGACGACAGGGCACGCGCACTCATGGGCGAACATAAGTATTCCCCTTCACGCATCGGCGCGGTCGATGCTAAGGCTGTTCAACGCAGCGCGCTCGCGCGCAAGCTCGCCGCGGTCGCTGTAGGCACCGAGGTTCCTTTCCGTGTGGTGCTCTCGAACGGCACTGTTATTGAGAAGGGTGGTGCGAGTCCCGCCTTTATCATGACATTCAGGACTCGGGGCGCAGAGCTTCGCACCATTGCATTCGGCTATGTCGGCTTGCTCGAGTCGTACCTCGCTGGCGGCATCGACATCGATGGCGAGATCGCGCTTGCCTTTCGCGCCGGATTTGACAGTGGGTACGACCGGGCGCCGAACGCGCTGGTGCGGTTCCGCAACCGCTGGCAGGAGTGGCGCTTCTCCAACCGTTCGACCAAGCAAGCGAAGGCGAACGCGCGTTATCACTACGGTTTGGGCGAGGCGTTCTACCGCTACTGGCTCGATACGGTTGGCATGATGTACACCTGCGCCTATTGGCCAGAAGGGACGGCCACACTCGAGCACGCGCAGAAGAACAAGATGGATCACGTCTGCCGCAAAGTGCAGCTCAAGGCGGGCGAGACCTTCCTCGACGTCGGCTGTGGTTGGGGCGGGCTGCTGTTTCACGCCTGGGAGAACTACCGGGCGCTCGGTACCGGCATCAACACGACGACCGAGCAGGTCACGGAGCTGCGCGCCGAGCTTGCGCGGCGAGGACTTGCGGACAAGATCCGGCTGATCGAATGCGACTTCCGGGAGATGCCGGGGCAGTACGACAAGCTGCTGTCGATCGGTACGCTGGAGCACGCCGGCCGCGATCAATTGCCCGAGGTGATCCGGGCGCACGCCGACGCGCTGAAGCCCGGGGGACTCGGCGTGATCCATTTCATTGGCCATGTCGACACTCGCGACACCGAGTTATTCATCCGCAAGTACATCTTTCCCGGCGGGTGGATCCCGAGCCTGGCGCAGGCGGTTGAGTGGATGGGGCGCTGCGGTCTCGAGGTGCTCGATGTCGAGAACCTGCGCCGACATTACGCGTTGACGCTCGACTGCTGGGGAGAACGATTCGACCGGAACTGGGATGCGATTCACGCCCTCGACCCGGACCGCTTCGACGAGGCCTTCCGTCGCAAGTGGCGTACGTACTTGTGGTCTTGTGCGGAGGTATTCAGGGCGAAGGGTTTGGGGCTCCACCTGTTTCAGGTGACCGTCAGCAAGGGTAGTGGCGGGGCCGGCTATCCGATGAGCAGGGAGTTCCTCTATCGCTCACCAGTCCAATGGGCAATATGACTGAACCTCCGTCGGCCTTTTGGAGCATCTCTGCAGCGGAGATGCTCCAACACCTGGGAGCGACCGGGGAAGGGCTGCCCGGCGAGGAAGCAAGGCAGCGGCTCGCCCGCTACGGCTCGAACGTCCTCAAGCCGCAAGCTCGGTCGAGTGCGCTCACGCTGTTGCTCGGCCAATTCAAGAGTCCGATCGTCCTCCTGCTCCTGTTTGCCACGGCGTTGTCGTTCTACCTGCACGATCCGGTCAACGCGTTCATCATTCTCGCCATCGTCCTCGCGAGCGGCCTTCTCGGCTTCTCGCAGGAGCACAGCGCAACCCGCGCAGTGGAGAAGTTGCTGGCCATGGTGCAGGTCAAGGCTACTGCGCTTCGCGACGGGAAGCCCCGGGACATCGCCATCGAAGAGATCGTGCCTGGCGATATCGTCATCCTGAACGCGGGGGATCTCGTCCCCGGGGACTGCCTGGTCGACGAATCCAAGGATCTCTTTGTCGATGAAGCGACCTTGACGGGTGAAACCTACCCCGCGGAGAAATCGGTCGGCGTGCTGGCATCGGAAACGCCGCTCTCAAAGCGGACCAACGCGCTGTGGATGGGAACCCACGTAGTCAGCGGCAGCGCCAAAGCGCTGGTCGTCGTCACCGGCAAGCAGACCGAATTCGGCAAGGTGTCGGAACGGCTGAAACTGCGGCCGGAGGAAACGGAATTCGAACGTGGCATTCGCCGATTCGGGTACTTCCTGATGGAGGTGACGCTGGTGCTCGTGATGGTCATCTTCGCCATCAACCTGTACCTCCACCGTCCGGTCCTGGAATCCGTGCTCTTTTCACTGGCGCTCGCGGTCGGGCTCACGCCGCAATTGCTGCCGGCGATCATCAGCATCAACCTGGCCCAGGGCGCCAAGCGGATGGCGCAGGTCAAGGTGATCGTCAAGCGGCTCGCTTCCATCGAGAACTTCGGCAGCATGAACGTGATCTGCTCCGACAAGACCGGCACCCTGACCGAAGGCATCGTCCGCTTGCAATCCGCGTTGGATGTGGAAGGCAACCCCAGCGAGAAAGTGCTTCTGCAAGCGTATCTCAACGCCTTCTACGAGACCGGCTATACCAACCCGATCGACGAAGCCATTCGTAAGCATCGCAAGTTCGATCTGGCCGGCTACAGCAAGGTCGCCGAGATTCCCTATGATTTCCTGCGCAAGCGTTTGAGCATCCTCGTTGCCCATGACAATACGCATCTATTAGTGACCAAGGGCGCGCTGCGGAACGTGCTCGACGCCTGCTCGAAGGCGGAAACCGCGGCGGGAGCTGTCATCGATATCGTCGCAGTGCGCGACCAGATCCAGCAGCACCTCGAGGAGTTCAGCAAGAAGGGTTTGCGCACGCTGGGCATCGCGTGCAAGAACATGGGTTCCGCAGCAGTGGCGGGTAAAGCCGACGAAGTCGGCATGACGTTCTTGGGATTCCTCGTCCTGTTCGATCCCCCGAAGCCCAATATCGTCGAGACCATCGCCAGCCTCAAAGGCCTCGGCGTCTCGTTGAAGATCGTCACCGGAGACAATCGCCTGGTCGCAGCCAGCGTTAGCCAGCAGATGGGCTCGTCGAATACGAAAATTCTTGCCGGGCCGGATCTCCACCAGTTGAGCGATGGCGCGCTACTCAACCAGGTGGCCGGCGTGGACGTCTTCGCCGAAATCGAACCCAACCAGAAGGAGCGCATCATCCTTGCGCTCAAGAAGGCGGGCAACGTCGTAGGCTATATGGGGGACGGGATCAACGATGCCTCCGCGCTCCATGCCGCCGATGTCGGCATTTCCGTCGAAAGTGCCGTCGATGTCGCAAAGGAAGCGGCCGACATCGTTCTGCTCGAGAAGGACCTGGGAGTACTCGTTCAGGGGGTGCGCGAGGGTCGGACTACGTTCGCGAATACGCTGAAGTATGTCTTCATGGCCACCAGCGCGAATTTCGGCAACATGTTCAGCATGGCCGGCGCATCGCTCTTCCTGCCGTATCTCCCATTGTTGCCGGCGCAGATCCTCCTCACCAACCTGATGACGGATTTCCCGGAGATGACCATCGCCACCGACAGCGTGGATAGCGGAATGGTCGATCATCCGCGGCGCTGGAACATCGTGGCCATTCGCAAGTTCATGATTACCTTCGGCCTGGTGAGCTCGGTGTTCGACTTTCTTACGTTCGGTGCACTTCTACTCATCTTGCATGCGACCCAAGACCAATTCCGAACCGGCTGGTTTCTGGAGTCCGTCATCTCGGCATCGCTGATCGTGTTGGTCATTCGAAGCCGGAAGCCTTTCTTCAAGAGCAGGCCGGCAAAGTCTCTATCGATCGCTACGTTGGCGACCGTTGCCGTCGCGGCGGCTCTGCCCTACACGCCGCTTGGTCCGCTCTTCGGATTCAGCCGGGTGCCCCATTCGTTCCTTCTGCTCGTAGCGGTGATTGTCATCCTTTACATCATCTCGGCAGAAATCGTGAAGAAAGCCTTTTACAAGAAGGTCAAGTTGTGACGACACCGAATGATGGCGCACCCGCTGCCACTAATCTTCTACGAGGAGATAGTCGCCGCAGGTTGCGGCCGAATGCCCGGGAAGTGCATGCTCGCGGGATGGAAGAACATGCACCCGGCCGAGCAATACCTCAAGATCGCCGCGCAAGCTGTAAATCGCCCGATCGCGTGGCCGGTTACCGTTCGCGAGCTCTCACTCCACGATCTTGCGGCGGCCTGCCTTGATTTGTCCGCGTTTGACCTTGGAGTCGACACGGCGGAGCTGCGAGCCTCGCGTCGGTCTTGTCTCGCGGCGCAAGCGAGGAACCGATGCGGCGCTATCCACGAGCGCCTGCAGGCGTGCCAGCGCGTCATTGCGATTCCTGTCCTGGCTCCGGTAACGCTGGGCCTTGATGATTACGATGCCGTCGCGGGTGATCCGCTGATCGCTTAGTGTAAGCAGCCGCTCCTTGACCGCGCACGGCAAGGACGAGGTGCGAATGTCGAACCTAAGCTGCAGCGCGTTGGATACCTTGTTGACGTTCTGCCCGCCGGGGCCCTGCGCGCGTATCGCGGACCACTCGATTTCGGTGGGATCTACCTCGATGGTCACGCGTCCTCCGAAGTCAAAATAGGCATGACCCCCTGCGCTCCGACGCGCTCATGTGTCGCCCGAGCACCGACGCCGGACGTTTGGCCGTATAGTGAGCGGGCGCCATGGTCTTGGCGAGTCACAGGAGCAAACCATGTCACATCAGCCACCGAAAGAAAACAGGAAGAAGGCGCAACACACTGCCAAGGAAAAGCGAGCGATCAAGCAGCAGAAGAAACGCGCAGGCGACGCGGTGCCTCTTATCAAGCACTGATGCGAAGCGGCGGCCATCCGCCGCGGCTTCTCTTTGCGCGAGGGAGCGTGAGGTGAACGACGAGAAGATCGTGGTACGTCTCACCAGCACCGGGCAGACGCTCGAGGTCGTCGTACTCAACAAGCGTCTGGACCTCATCCAGATCGTGCTCGGCGAGGGCGTCCACAACGTGCGTTGCGACTTGACGCCCACACGCAACGGCCTGGCCTACGTCGGCAACGCCATGGGACGCGAGATCGTCTACGAGCGTAGCCGCGAAGCTGTGAAGGCCGACCTGGCGCGCGCCGCGGGGTTTCGCGACTTCAAGCGCTGACAGCTTGCGGCCCGGCCGATGGACGTGCAGTCAACGCGTGTTGGGCCGAGGCTTCGAGCTTCGGAGCTTTGCCGGAAGCCTCGGCCGGTATCTCAGTGCTTGGTCCGGGAACCTGAGTGCGACGAGGCGGGCTTGCCGACGGGGCGGACTGTCCTGCGCCGCGCCGCCGCCGCTCCCTGCGGGGAGACCGCGAACCGCGACTGGCTGGGGGCACGCCGTGCGGCACCACCGTCAGCATGTGAGTAACCGGATCCGTGGCTGTTGCCACGCTCTTCCCGAGTAACCGGCCGCTCACCCTGCCTCTGCGTGCGTCCCCGCTGCGTGAATACGCTTTGCGCAACCGCATTCGGATCGGGCTCGAAACCGGCGATCACCTCGCGCGGGATCGAGCGCTTGATCAGTCGCTCGATATCGCGTAGGAACACGTGCTCGTCGATGCATACCAACGAGATCGCTTCACCGCCTGCGCCTGCGCGTCCCGTTCGACCGATCCGATGGATGTAGTCCTGCGGGACGTTAGGAAGATCGTAGTTGACTACATGCGGCAGCTGGTCGATGTCGATACCGCGCGCCGCAATGTCCGTGGCTACCATGACTTCGACCGCGCCGGCCTTGAAGTCGGCCAATGCCCGGGTCCGCGCGCCTTGACTCTTGTTACCGTGCAGTGCCACGGCGCGAATGCCGTCGCGGTGAAGCGAGCTGACCACCTTGTCGGCGCCATGCTTGGTCCGGGTGAAAACCAGCACCTGGTGCCAACAATGGCGACGCACGAGCCACGCCAGCACCTTGCTCTTGTCGTCGCGATTGACCGGATGCACGCGTTGCGCAATCGCATCGACCGTGGAGTTGGGAGGTGTCACCTGGATCGTGCGCGGCCGGTCCAGCAGCTTTTCGGCAAGCGCCTTGATCTCGGCGGAAAACGTCGCCGAGAAGAGCAGGTTCTGCCGTGGTTTGGGCAGCAGCGCGAGCACGCGCTTGACGTCGGGAATGAAGCCCATGTCGAGCATGCGGTCCGCCTCGTCGAGAACGAAGATCTCGACGCGGGAGAGGTCGACGTTTCCCTGTCCGTGGTGGTCGAGCAGCCGTCCGGGCGTGGCGACCACAATGTCGACGCCGCGCTTGAGGCGCGCGGTTTGCGGCCCCAGCCCGACACCACCGAGCAGCACCATCGACGTGAGATGGAGATGCTTGCCGTAAGTCTTGACGGACGCTTCGACCTGCGCCGCTAGCTCGCGCGTCGGTGTGAGAATCAGCGCGCGCACCGGCCTGCGCGAACGCGCCGCATGAGGCGAAGGATGGGTGGAGAGGCGCTGCAGCATGGGGAGCACGAACCCGGCCGTTTTGCCGGTTCCGGTTTGCGCACCAGCTAACAGATCGCCCCCCGCGAGAACGGCAGGAATCGCCTGGAGCTGGATGGGCGTGGGAACGGTGTAACCCTGATCGGCGACCGCGCGCAGCAGCGGTTCAGACAGTCCGAGTGTAGAAAAGGCCATGACAATACTCGAAGGGGCGCTCAGCTATTCGCCCTAGGGACGGCCAGTCACAGCCAAACAGGAGAGACTACGGGAGTTCAGGATCGACTGCGGCAACGGGACTGGAACAATGGCCGCGATGCCATTATACATTGAAACGCAGAGTCCGGCTGTCCTCCGCAAATATTCGCGCTGCGTTGGTTTCTGCCCCTATCGGGCAATACTCACGACGGCCTCGGTATGCTTAGCACGGAGAGGGGCGTTCTTCTGCGGGCGCTCAGCTCTTCATCCTCCTCATCGCAGAGCACGACAACGCATCGCTCAAGTCGGCGAGGGCCCACGCTGTTGGCGCCGCCGCCAGTCTTGGCGGCGACTTGTACGTCCTCGTGGCAGGTCATAACGCGCAGGGTGCTGCGCAGTCCGCGGCACAGCTTGCCGGCGTCACCAAGGTCCTGCTTGCCGATGCCCCGCATCTCGCGTCGCCAACCGCGGAGAACCTCGCTGCCACCGCATTGACCTTGTTGCCGGGAAGCTACTCGCACGTCGTCTTGGCCGCGACGAGCTTCGGGAAGAACGTTTCGCCGCGCCTGAGCTGATTGCGGAGCTGGGCTGATCTCCACGCGGGTTGAACTCAGGCGTCCGCCATTCATACAGATCACTTGACGACGAGAAGGAACATGAATAGAATGGAACAATATTATATATATGATTTATCTAAATTGTTTCAAACGCGATTCCGGGCAAAAAGCTAGACAAGGAAGACATACGTGATCACACCGGCGACTACTGTCTCACCCACGACCATCCGTGATGAGGGTGGCGCCCACCGATCCGCATCCGGTGGCGACGACGATTTTGCCTTGGTTCTGGCGCGTTTCGCGCGTGAGACCTCGCTTGCTGACCTCACGGCGCCCGTGATCGCTGCCGCCAAGGCCAACATCTTCGATACGCTGGCGTGCGCTGCCGCGGGCTCGAGCGCGCCTGCGGTCGACGTCATGCGTGAACTTGCGCTGGAGTGGGGCGGCGCATCGCAGGCGACGATCCTCGCGTTTGGCGACAAGGTGCCGGCGCATCACGCGGCGTGGGTCAACGGCACGATGTCGCACGCACGCGACTACGACGACACGCACGACGCGGCGGTTCTGCATGCGGGCGTCTCTGTCGTGCCCGCAGCACTTGCAGCCGCTGAACTGCGAGGTGGTGTGCGGGGCGCGGAATTCATCGTTGCAGTCGCGGCGGGCCTGGAGACAATCTGCCGGCTGGGAGTCGCAACGCGTATCGGCATCGTCGAAAGCGGCTACATGTACACACCACTGTTCGGGCACTTCGCCGCAACCGTCGCCGCGGGGCGTGTGCTCGGGCTCGATGTCACGCAGATGGTCAACGCGATCGGGATCGCGTATTCCCAGGTTGCCGGCAACCACCAGGTGACGCGCGATGGCGCGCTGACCAAGCGCATGCAGCCGGGATTTGCCGCGCAGTCGGCGCTCGTTTCGGTGCAGCTCGCGCGACGCGGCGTGCGTGGCGCGCAGGCAACGTTCGAAGGCGTCGACGGATTCCTGCGCGTGTATCTGCGAGACCGCTGCGACCGTGACGTGTTGCGCGAGGGGCTGGGCGAGCGCTACGAATTTGTCGAGCTCAGCTATAAGCCTTATCCCTGCTGTCGTTTCAATCATACGGCAATCGATGCGGCGCTCGCATTACGCAGCGCTGGCATTCGT
>Ga0335069_10010213_pt1 | contig 13310 bp, 11 predicted proteins | sample Lox_Sample_11_FD_206714 | JGI IMG/M metagenome (GOLD analysis project Ga0335069, IMG submission 206714) | Soil microbial communities from Loxahatchee National Wildlife Refuge, Florida, United States - Lox_Sample_1.1 | ecosystem: Environmental > Terrestrial > Soil > Wetlands | place: USA... | reverse complement strand
CTTCGCGGCGGCCTCGTTCTCCCAGACCACCGAACCGGCTCTGTCCTGAACGGTGATGCCGTCCTCGATGGCGTTCAGGATCCCCTCGAGGCGCGTGGTGAGCCACCGCTCGGCCAGATCGCGCACGACCGTGCCGAAGCCGCGGAGCTCTCCCTCGGGCGTGCGCAGGGCGACGATGACGACGCTCGCCCAGAAGCGCGAGCCGTCCTTGCGGATGCGCCACCCTTCGTCCTCGAAGCGGCCGATCCGTGCGGCCATCTCGAGCTCCCGCTCGGGCTTGCGGGCCGCGACGTCTTCCGGAGGGTAGAACTCGGACATGTGGTGGCCGAGGATCTCGTCGGAGCGGTAGCCCTTGATTCGCTGGGCGCCCTTGTTCCAGGCGATGACGCGCCCGGTCGTGTCGAGCACCGAGATCGCGTAGTCCGTGATGCCGTTGACCACCTGCAGCAGATCGCCGCTGGTGCTGTCGATCTCCGGCATCTCCAAACGTGCGCTCATTGATGGTACTCGAAATAGCGCGCGCTTCCGAACCTCGGTACGTGGCAAATTGCCTCGTATTTCAGGGCATGTGCATGCTCATGGGCATTGGTGCCAAGTCGCCTCCGAGCATCCACATTCCGAAGAGGTGCACGCCGACGTTGACCGTGAACGCAGCTTCGGTGCCGTAGAACGACTGCATCACGGGCGGCAGGTAAATGAAGGTCGCTTCGCCGAAGAGGCCGAAGCTCATCCCGCTCGCGGCGCTCTGCGCGACGACGCGCTCGAGGCCGAAGCTCTGGAATATCCATGGCGACGAAACGATGCCGCCGAGGGCGGGCGACTCCTCGCGCTGATTGAACTCGGTGCGGGTCCACACGGTGGCCACGCGCGTCGGCGTGCGGGCGGCGAACTCGCTCAGGAGAGCCTGCGTCGTCGGGCGATTGCCGTTCGCGTCGGCGTCCGGGAGATCGAGGGCCCAGTCGAGCAGTCCGTCGAGGCGCCAGCCGCTCACGTTCCACCAGCCGTAGGCGCTCGCACTCGCCTGGTAGGCGTCCGGCTCGCCGTTGCCCTGGTTGCGCAGGCGCTCGCCCGAGACCTGCATCTCGAGCCAGCTGCCCACCTCTTGCCGCACGCGCGCCGCGTACGACTCGGGGGCGGCCACGTGAGGATAGAGACGGCTGTCCTGCGGCGTGAGCTCGAGGGCGCTGAAGGCGGACGCCTCGAGCCACGTGCCGTGGATGCGCAGCGACGCGCCGAGCACGGGAAACGTCTCGTGCGGGTTCTCTCCCTTGTGGTGCTTGCGCGGCACTGTGGGGCCCGGGTTGCTCGCGCGGTGCATGAAGATGGGGGGGCCGATGGTGGCGCTGCCTTGCCCGCCGAAGAGCGAGAGGTCGAAGGGGCCCTCGTGCATCACGTCCGTCGGGTGCCAGCCGTCGATGCCCGCGAGGGGGTGAACGGCGACCATCGCCTGATGCAGGAGCTGGTGCGCGTGCTGCGCATCCCAGAGTCCCTCGCCCGACTGTCCGATTTCGGGGTAACCGGCGGCGCCGATGGTGAGCGGCTCGAAGTCGAGCATGAGGAGGCCCTCCACCCACCCGTGCGAGTCGCGCGCGTAGGCCATGGCCCAGTCGTCGACCAGCAGCGGGTACGTGTTGCCCGCGTTGAAGGTGCGCCCGGCCCCCGGGTTGTCGATGATGTGTCCAGGAATGCCCGTGTTCTGGGCCTCGGCGAAGCCGTTGATCATGAGGTGGATGCCGCCGGGCATCCCCGGCCGACCCGGGATGAGCGACCCACGCGGGGTCGCGAAGGGCACCTCGGGAGCATCCGCCTCCTGTGCGTGTCCCATTTGTGGGACGAGAAGGATGATCGCGGCGGCGGCGAGGCTGACCGCGAATCGTCTCCTCATGCAGCCACGGAGCATAACGGACGTGCTAGCGTCTCGCTTCGCCATGAGTGCGCGCCTCGTCGCATCGGTGGTCGCTTCCACGTTGTTCCTCGGTACCGTCGCGCCGGCATTTGCGGACGACACTGCGCAGTCCGGCGGCCAGAGCCAGAAAAGCGAGACGCCCGACGAGCGTGAGGCTCGCCAGGAGCGGCGCATGGCCGGCTGGATCTCGATCGGCATAGGCGGGAGCGCCGCTCTCATCGCGCTCGGTACGTCGATCGTGATGCTGAACGACAAGAGCGCGCGCGACAGCAACTGCAACGACAAGCAGGTGTGCACGCCCTCCGGATTCGCCGCGAACAACGAGCTCGGGCAGATGTCGGGGTGGAACATCGGCGCCTTCGCCGTGGCCGCCGTCGGGCTCGGAGTCGGCGCGTTCCTCATCTTGACGAACCCGAGCGACCGCGAGATGGGCACCCAGGTGGGCATCGCGCCTACGGGGTCAGGCACGGGCTTCGTCTTGAGGAGCACCTTCTGATGCGCTCCGCCTTCGCCGCACTCGTTGCAGGCGTGACCGTCGCGGCGGGCACCGTCGGCGCCGGCTGCGTCATCGTCACGGGCAGCACGGACGGCTATAGCGTCCAGGGCACAGGCGGCGACGGGGGCAGGGACACTGGGGCGGTCTCGCTCGAATGCGTCTCGGCCGCCGATTGCGGCGATGGGGGCAATGTCTGCTGTCTCGTCATCAACTCGTCGTTCACGTCGGCGACCACGGCGTGTCAGGCGTCTTGCAGCGGCGACACCTATCCCGTGCAGATGTGCAAGTCGACCACCGAGTGCGGCAAGACCGGCATATGCATCACGCAATCGTGCAGCTTTGGCTCGCTCACGGTGTCGATCCCGGCGTGCGGCATGATCAAGGGCTGCACGACTCCGTGAGCTGAGAGAGCTCTCAGCCCTTCACGCGTGACGTGATCGGCAGGGATGCGTGCATCGAAGATCGATGACGGCGCTTGGTGCATGGGGGGCAGCCAACATGGTGGCCCAGAGGCTAGAGATCGATCTGCATCCCCAGCTCGACCACCTGATCGGGTGGGATGCCGAACCAGCTCGTGGCACTGCGCGCATTGCGCGCGAGGAAGGCGAAGAGGCTCTCCGAGAAGACGCCCATCTTGCCGCCCTTGCCGCCGATGAACGTCTCGCGGCCGAGGTAGTAGGTGGCATCCGTCAGATCCACCGGCAGTCCCGCCTCGGCGAGGAGCTTGGGGATGTTCGGGTGCTCCATGAAGCCGGAACGGATCCAGATGCGCCAGACGCCTTTGCCCAGGTCCTCGGTGCGCACGCGCTCGTCGTGTTTGACGTGCGGAACGTGCTCGGTCATGACGGTGACGACGAGGAGCTTCTCGTGCAAGGCGCGGATGCGGCGCGCTTGCGTCATCAGCACCGGCGGCGTCCCCTCGGCGTTCGACGAGAGGATCACCGCGGTCCCCGGTACTCGCATGGGACACAGCTGCTCGAGATCGGCGACGAAGCGCGTCAGAGGCGGCGAGTTGGCCGCTAGCCTCTCTCCTAGGATGGTGCGCCCGACCTTCCAGTCGATCATGACGACGAACATGACGGCGCCCACCAGGATGGGGATCCACCCGCCGTCGAAGAACTTGGTCGCGTTCGCCGCGAAGAACGGCACGTCGAACGACAGGAAGAGTCCGAGCGGGAGCACGGCCTTCCACAGGGGCCACTTCCACGTGCGCCGCGTCACCGTGAAGTAGGTGACGCTCGTGATGGCCATCGTGCCGCTGACGGCGATTCCGTAGGCCGCGGCAAGCTTCGACGATTCGCGGAAGGTGAGCACCAGGCCGATGCACAGCACGCAGAGGGCCCAGTTGATCTCGGGCACGTAGATCTGTCCCTCGGCGTGGCGCGACGTGTGCGTCACCGTGACGCGCGGGAAGTAGCCGAGCTGCACAGCCTGGTGCGTGAGGGAGAAGACGCCGGTGATGAGCGATTGCGACGCGATGATCGTGGCGGCCGTCGAGATCGCGACGAGCGCGTACGTGGAGGCGCCCGGCGGCACCATCGCGAAGAACGGGTTCTCGACCGCGCTCGCGTCGCGCATCACGAGCGCGCCCTGGCCGAGGTAGCAGAGCACCAGCGTCGGGAAGACGAGCGCGAGCCACGCCAGGCGGATGGGACGCCTGCCGAAGTGGCCCATGTCGGCGTAGAGCGCCTCGCCGCCGGTGACCGCGAGCACCACGATGCCCAGTATCGGCATGCCTCGAAGACCGTGGCGCATGAAGTAGTTGGCGCCCCACTGCGGCGAGAGCGCGACGAGGACCGACGGGTTCCGGTACACGTGCCACGCGCCGAGGCCGCCGATGCAGAGGAACCAGACGATCATGACAGGCCCGAAGATCGCGCCGATGCCGCCCGTGCCGCGCCGCTGGATCGCGAAGAGCCCCAGGAGCACGAGACACGTGAGCGGGACGACGGCTTGCTTGAACCCGGGGGCCGTCAGCTCCACGCCCTCGAGGGCGCTGAGCACACTGATCGCGGGCGTGATGATCCCGTCTCCGTAGAGGAGCGCGGCGCCGGCGACGACGAGGATCGCGACCAGGCCGATTCGCGCGTGCTTGTTGCGCGGAACGAGCGCGAGAAGCGCGAGGATCCCGCCCTCGCCCTGGTTGTCGGCGCGCATGATGAACGCGAGGTACTTCACCGTCACGACCATCGTGAGCGCCCACACGATGAGCGAGCAGACGCCCAGCACGTCCGCCACGGCGGGCATCTCGCCGGGCTTCGGCGCGATACCCACCTGCAGCGTGTAGAGGGGGCTCGTCCCGATGTCGCCGAAGACGACTCCGAGCGCCGCCACCGCGAGCGCTCCCAGGCTGGCCCCGTGCGCATGCGTGCTGCGCTCGTCCACGGTCGCGGCGGTCGCCATGGCTACGTGAGAGAGAACGTGTAGCAGCCGGCGCCCTCGCGGGTCGAGAGTCGTGGTCGTGCGGCGTGCTACCGTCGCGCGCGATGACGCGCTACGCGCTCTCGCCGGACACGCGGGTGCTCGTCGAGCTTCGGGCCACGGGCCTGCTGCGGGCGCTCGGGCACAACCCGACGCTCGTGGCCCATCCGGAGCCCACCACGCTCGAGGCGGCGGAGGGAGACGCGGGTACGACGGCGACGATAGCGCTGCGGTTCCCCGTCTCGCGCATCGACCCGCCCGAGGACATCAGCCGCGACGATCGCGACAAGATGCGAACGAACATGGCAGGCGAGGAGGTGCTCGACGCGGCGCGCTTCCCGGCTGTGGAGGTGACCGCATGGTGGCAGGGTACCATGGAGTCCGGACGGCTCGACGTGGAAGTGACCGTACGCGGACGCACGCACGCTCTCGCGATGGACGTGACGTTGCTGCGCGCGGGCGATGACGTGGTGGCGCGAGGCACCTGGGAGGGACGCCTGACGGACCTCGGCATCAAGCCGTTCCGCGCGCTCATGGGCGCGCTCAAGCTCGAGGACTGGGTGCGCCTGCGTCTCGAAGCGAGGCTGTCTCCGTCAGCGAGCTAGCGCCGTCTCGATCCGCACCGTGCCGGTGAGCGTCTTGTGCACCGGGCATTTCTCGGCAATCTCCTTCAGGCGTGCACGCTTCTCGTCGTCGAGGTCGTCCCCCTCGAGCGCGAGCTCGCGGTGCATGACGAACGCGCCCTCGACGTGCTCGGCCGTCACGGTGACCTCGATCTTCGACAGCTTCCAGCCTTTGCGCTCGGCGTACATCTGCAGCGTCATCGCCGTGCACGTGCCGAGGCCCGCGAGGAGCCACTCGTGCGGCTCGGGGCCAGCGTCCGCGCCCCCGTGCGCCGTCGTCTCGTCCGCCGTCAGCGTGTGAGGGCCGATGGTGACCGTCTGCCTGTACTTGCCTTCGGGGGACGGCGTGACCCGTGCCGCTCGGTATTCCATGCGGCCGAGTGTACTCTCGCGGTCCCGACGCCATGCAATTCCCCCCGCGACTCTCGGGCCGTGCTCTTCAGGGCATCGTGCGTCTCTCTCGCACGACCGCCGGCAAGCGCCTCCTTTACCAGGTGTTCCGCTCCGACCTGCGCATCGGGCAGCTCGAGCAGCTCCCCGACGGGCTCTTCGGCGGGATGCCCATCGACAACCGACCCGTCGCGGGTCGCCCGCCGCGACAGGGCGCGGACGCGGGGCTTCCTCTGCCGGCGCCTCCGTGGAGCGGCAGCTCCGAGACGCTGTCGCAGGCCTTCCGTGAGGGCAAGACGACGCCGCGCGAGGTGGCCGACCGGGCGCTCGAGGCGGCTCGTGCCCTCGCGTCGCGCAGACCGAGCGTCGGACCGCTCATGGCGACCTGCGAGGAGCGCACGCGCCGCGACGCCGACGCGTCCACCGCGCGATGGCGCAGCGGAAAGCCTCTGGGTCCGCTCGACGGCGTGCCCATCGTCGTGAAAGAGGAGATGGCGATCGCGGGCCTTCCCACGCGTGGCGGCAGCGATCTCTCCGACGCGACGCCCGCGAGCGCCGACTGCACATTCGTCGCGCGACTGAGCGCGCAGGGCGCCATCGTGCTCGGGCAGACGCCGATGACCGAGTACGGGATGACGCCCCTCGGCTTCAACCCGAAGCGCACGATGCCGCGCAACCCGCACGGGACCGATCGGGTCGCCGGCGGATCCTCGACGGGATCGGCCGTCGCTGTCGCCACGGGCCTCGTGCCGCTCGCCCTCGGGGGCGACGGCGGCGGGTCCATCCGCATCCCCTCGTCGCTCTGCGGCGTCTTCGGCATCAAGCCGACCTGGGGGCGCGTCTCTCGCGCGGGCGACATCTTCGGCGGCACCGTCGCTCACATCGGGCCCATCGCGTCGAGCGTGGTGGACCTCGCACGCTGCCTCGAGATCGCCAGCGGATCCGATCCCGCGGACCTGCAGACGAAGCTCGCGCCGCACCGCGAGGCAGGGACGTTCGAGCGCGCGCTCTCGCGCGGCGTTCGCGGGATGCGCATCGGCGTCGTCGACGGAGAGTGGGCAGAGGCCACGCCGGCCGTGGCTCACGCCGGCCGCGAAGCCCTGCGGGCGCTCGAGAAGGACGGGGCGGTTCTCGTCGACCTGCGACTGCAGCTCGCGAAGTGGGCGGCGCCCATCGGCTACCTCGTCATCGGCGTCGAGAGCCGTGCCGAGCAGCGCGAGAACATCGAGCGTGGTGCGACATTCACGCGAGATCTGGCGATCAGCTGGTCGGTGCTGGGTCAGATGAGCGCGACCGACTACGCGAGCGCCCAGCGCCTGCGGGCCGGTCTGCGCGAAGAGGTCGCGCGCGCCTTCGGTGACGTCGATCTGCTCGCGCTCCCCTCGGCGGCCGCGCCGGCCACCCGCGTGACCGACGCCGAGTTCGACGGCGGCTTTCTCGACGCGCGTGCCCTCGATGGCTGCTGCCGCTTCATGTTTCTCGGCAATCTCACTGGATGTCCCGCGCTCAGCGCGCCGGTGGGGCTCGACGAAGCGCGCCTGCCTCTGGGGCTCCAGCTCGTGGGCGATGCGTGGGACGAGGCGACGATCCTGGCAGCCGCCGCGCACCTCGAACGCACCGGCGCTGCACGCGTGGAGAAGCCGCTGGCCAGCGTGTAGCGCTCACTGCCGAGCAGCGACTTCTCGAAGCGCCATGAGCTGCGGATGCGGCGCGTACCCGCGAGGGAGCGCCGCGATCGCCGCGTCTGCGTCGGCCACGCGACCCTCGAGCAGGAAGCCGAACGCGACGAGGTGCAAGGCCTCCGCCTTGACCTGCGCGGTGCGCGCGGCGAGTGCCACCGGCCGCGCGAACTCCAGCACGCGCGCCGCGTCCTTCGCGTCGAGCGCGGCCTGCGCCTTCTCGAGCGATGCGCGCATCGGCGCGTCGTGCTCCCGCGCCGTGAGCTCCTGCAGGCCGCGCCAGTTGGAGGCGAGGAACGAGAAGATGAGGAGCATGCCCCACAAGCCCCAGCTGAGCCGGATCGCCAGGGGGATCAGGAGCACGGCGATGCCGATGGAGACGATTCGCGCCGGTCGCTCGCCGCGGCCGCCCGTCATGATGTGGAGCACCTGGGTCATGACGTTGCCGCCGTCGAGGGGCAGCATCGGCAGCAGGTTCACGGCGCCCCAGCCGATGTTCACGTAGAGCAGCTGCGCGTGCACCAGGTTCCCCATCTCGGTGTGGGGGAACGCGCCGAGCATCGCGAGCGTGAAGGCGAACGCTCCGAAGGCGAACCCGGCGAACGGGCCGGCGAGGCTGACCGCGATGCGCTTGCCGTGGGAAAGGGGAACGTGGTTGGCCCACGAGGTCGTCCCGCCCATGGCATGCAGATCGATGCGTGGCTCGAGGCCGAAGAGCATGCCCACCCCAGCGTGCCCCAGCTCGTGGATGAGGACCGAGACGAGGACGACGACGATCCACGATGCGTCGGCGATCAAGTTGGTCCCGTTCAGGCCGAGGACCGCCGCCATGACGAAGAACGTCGCGTGGATCCGCACCGGGACCTTGCCGAGGTGGAACTGCAGCGCGCCCATCGCCTGGCGCTCAGGTTGTCACGATCGCGCGATTCGCGCGACCACGGCGCCGGCGGCGGCTCCCAGCACGGCCGAGGCGGCGAACCACCCGGGGTCACCCCACACGACGAGCTTGCACCAGGCGACGACGAGGAGCGCCGGCGCGGCCAGCGCCACCAGGACGTGCGCGTCCCGGTCGGCGGGCGCGGTGATGGCGTAGGCGAGCACCCCGAAGACCAGCAGGCCGTGGCCGCTCAGCGGCAGAGCTCCGGCGACGCGTGCCGCGGCGAGGGCACACAGCGTCCCCACCAGCACGACTCGAGGCAGCCACGTGCGCCGGGCCTCTGCGCGCGCGACGTCCAGCGCGAGCGCGCCCACGAAGGCACCGAACACGGGGAACACGGACACCTGGTAACCGAGCGGCACCGCCGCATCGACCGCCGACATGCCTACGCGTACCGGCATCGCCGGGAGACGCGCGAAGACCGCCCAGGCCGCAGCCGTCACGACCGCCGAGAACGCGAGAAGGACCGCGGTGCGCGGAAGCGGCAGGGCGGGGGATGGTGCCATGCTGCTCATCTGCGCCTGTAACGCGCGCGCGCATCGGGGCGCTTCCCGCATGTTGCGGACTCGACCTCAGGCGATCTCGGGCGGGGCGGCTCGTGATACAAGGACGGTTCCCCGCGTGCCCACGGACATCGACCGGTTTCTGGCCTTGGTCCGCCGCGAGCTCGGCGCGGAGGATGCGCACGTGCTGGAGCCGGAGGCGCCGTTTCCCAGCGAGGACCCGCGCCAGGTCGCATGCCGGCTGCCGGACGGCCGCGGCGTCGTCGCTCTCTTCGCCGAGGTCCCGCCCGATCGCGAAGCCAAGCAGCGCCGGCTCGAGATGCTGGCGAGCACGTTCGACGCCGTGGTGGAGGAATCGCCCGGGGGAACGCGGCGCTCTCGCCCGCCCGTGGCGACCTCGCTGCACGACGAGCTGCTCGCCCTGTGCACCCGGGCCGCCGCGGTCAACGCCATCATCATCGACGCGAACTCCCCCGTCGTCTGGGGCGCCGCCGATCCGCAGGGCGTCGTGGCGCAGCCGCCTCTCGCGTCGAGCCCCCGCATGGCGGAGGACCCCGCGAACGCCGCACAAGGGGAGGGGGCGCCCGCCGCGCTGTCGCGCAAGGCCGTGCACAACGTGCGTGGCTGGCCGGAGCTCGCGGCGCTGCGCAAGGGCAAGCACGTTCGCAAGGTGGACCGCGACGAGGCCGCGCCGCTCGTGGCGCACTCCTTCGCGAGCATCTACCTGCTCGTGCTCGTGTTCTCCGGTGCGTTCGACGAGCTGCGCGCCGAGCGCGCGATCCTCGAGGCGATGCCGCGCATCGAACGCCTCGTGCTCGCGCTCCCACCGCTCGATCCCCAGCCCTTCGAAGGGGGCGGCGCCATGCGGATGCGCAAGCCGCGTCGCCGCTGAGGGTCAGGCCTGCGGGATGAACGCGCTCTCGACCGCGGCGTAGTCGCATTCGACGTCCAGCCGGGCGAGCACCGAGTAGAAGCCGAACTGCAGCCGGTTCACGAAGAGCATCTCCGGCGGCATCGTGAAGAACTGGTCCATCGGCAGCTTGCGCCCGAGCACCGCCATCTCGCGCATCCCGTCGACCATCGAGGCGGCGTAGCCCTTGGTGATACGGTACGGCGATCCGAAGAGCGGCTCGAAGCACCGCCGCGTGTAGGCGATGGCAAGGTCCTCGAGCGGACCCGGCTTCGACGCGACCATCACGGCGACCCCGCGCGCGAACTCGGCCTCGTCGCGGGCGAGCGCCGCGCGGTGGATGCGCAGGGCGAACGGCCGGCGCTCGGCGAACGACTGGATGCAACCGAAGTCGAGGAAGGTGACGCGGCCGCCCTCCTGGAACACGTAGTTGCCCGGGTGAGGGTCCGCGTTGAGAAGGCCGCCGACGAGCGTGCCCTTGAAGACGAAGCGCCACATGGTCTGCGCCCAGGCGCGCCGCTCGTCCTCGGGCGCCCCGCACGCTTGCTCGAAGGAGGCCCCTCGCGCCAGCTCGGTCGTCAGGACGCGTGCGCCGCAGCAATCGTCCACGAGCGCCGGGACGCGCACCGTGGGATCGCCCGCGTGCAGCCGGCCGAATGCGCGCAGGCTCTCGGCCTCGTGCGCGTAGTCGAGCTCCTCGCGGAAGCGCGCCCGCATGACCTCGAGCATGGCTCGCGTGTCGAACCGCTTGCCTCCGAGGGCGCCGACGAACGACTCGAGCAGCGAGGCGTTCGCGAGATCGCTCTCGACGGCGCGTGCGATCCCGGGGTGCTGCACCTTCACGGCGACCTCGCGGCCGTCGTGCAGGCGCGCGCGATGCACCTGGCCGATGGAGGCGCTCGCGATGGGCGCGTCGTCCCACTCGGCGAAGCGCGTGTCGATGGGGGCGCCGAGGTCTTCCTCGACGGCGGTGCGGATGGCCTCGGGCGACGACCGCGGCGCCTGCGCGCGCAGCGATTCGAGCGCCCGTTCGAAAGCGGGGGCCTGCTGCTCGGGCACGAGGCCGTCCACGTAGCTCGCCATCTGCCCGACCTTGGCCGCGAGGCCCCTCAGGTGCCCCAGCACCTCGGCGGCATGCTCGGCGGCGGAGCCACCGCCGCGCTCGACCAGCATGCTGGCCCCGGTGCGCACCCCCATGGCCGCCAGACGGGCGAAGCGACCCAGGCGCGACTCGGGAACGCGTCGCTGTCCGTCCTGGTCATTCGCCATGTTGCCGCACGCACTGATAGGTGCGGGGGGCGGACGAATCAAGGCTTGAGAACGCCTCCGTTGCCGGCCGCGTCGCGGACTTCGACCGAGACGACGTGCGCAGCGCCTGCCCCCGACACGGGGATCGACGCGGTGCCCGTCGCGTCGGGGCTCGCTGTCTGGTTCTGCACCGAACTGTCGTCCAGGGTCAGCTTCACGGTCCAGGGGCCCGGCAGAGCGATGGTGCCGTCGCTCGTACCGTCGAGCAGGGCGCGCATCCCCGGCGCGGGCCCGATGGACGCGGTGACGGTGACCGACGACGCGCCGACGACCAACTTGGAAGCTTGGGCGAGAGGCGCCGCCACCACCTGGAAGACGGGCGACACGTAGTCGTATGGGGCGACTCCCGACGCGGTCTGCGCCGTCCCGTGTGCATGCAGGCGGTAGATCCCGGCGGGCAGCGACAACGGCTGCGTCGGTGCTGCCAGCGTGAAGGGATCCGGCGGCACCGCCTGCCACGTCACCGTGTAGATGTGGTGGTCGGGCGTCGCGGCCGTGAGCGGGTCGGGGATGTACGTCAGGACAGCGGCCCCCTCGTAGGAGCTGGCGGGCCGCCCGCGAGCATCCAGCAGCGGAGCGAACGACCCATTCTGCTGCTGCACCTCGACGTTCACCTCGGGGAAGTCGACCGCGGGGTCGCCGCCGTACCAGGCGAAGCGCGCGACGCCGACCGCTCTCGGTACGGTGCCGAGCGGCTGGGTGAGCGCGGGACCTGCCGGGTCGGCGGTGTCGAGCCAGAAGGTGCCCGCCGGAGGCACCGCCGCGCTGCCTTGGTCCGTCGTCGTCGCGACGGTCACCGGTGAGTCCCCCGGCCAGGCCCAACCCGTGTATCGCGTCGCTCCGACCTGGGGATCTTCGATGGCGGGCGTCCACGCGATCTTGGCCGCGGCGAGTACTCCGTCGACCACCGTCTCGCCCTGGAGCGGACCCCAGAGGGTCACCGAGGGCTCGTAGCCGCCGGCGAGCCAGTCCTCTGCCGACAGGAGGTAGCCCGTGTGGTCCGAGTACCCGAGGAGCAGCGTGTGCTGGCGCCCCGCAGGCGAGCGGCCGCGCAGGTACGACACGAGCGGCGCCGTCGGCTCCCCCGGTAGCCCGAGCAGGAGCCAGTCCCCGGAGGCGAGCCCGGAGAAGCGCACGGCGGTCGTCGTCGCGCGCACCGTGTCACAGAGCGGCAGCTTGATGTCGGGCATGTCGTAGATGCCGAAGACGATCGGCCCGCCGCGCGATACCGATAGGCAGGAGGAGTAGACCCCCAGGTCGCGGTCCCCCGGAATGGGGGTGATGTTTCCCTTGGTCGGATCGCCGCAGAGGCCGGCGCCCGCGGGCGCGTCGAACTCGTCGATGGGCGAGATGGCCCAGCCCCCGGGACCGAGGATGCGGCCGTCGGGGATGTAGTCCTCGGTGGCCGGCGAGTACCCCAGCGTCTGCCCCTTGGGCGCCTGCGGGAAGGGCGGGCGCTGCACGACGTGCGAGAGGCCGACGTACGACGGGCGGCTCACGACCTCCATGACGGCCGAGGCGCTCGTCTGGATCCCCTGTACGAGCGGCGCGACGATCTGTGCGGCGTGCGCGCCGATCGCCTCGAGTCTCGGGATGTCCAGACAGCGCGAGGGATCTGGGCAGCTCGCGCGCCCGGTGGGACCGCTCGGTGAGATGTCTCCGGCGGCGCCCTGCAGGTGCAGCACCGGGTAACCGAGCTCCGCAGAGAGAGCGCGGGCCACGGCGCCCGGGGCGTCGGTCGTCGCGATGGGATTCGGGTCGTCCGCGACCGTGCCGTGGATCGGGAGGTCGACGAGCGCCGCGATCGGTGTGCCGTCGGCCTTGTCGACGCGCATCGCCCAGACGACGGGATCCTTGCCCTTGCCGGCGGTGTTGCCGTCGGGTCCGAGGATCGCGTTGTTCTCCTGCCGGCGATCATGGGTCACCACGTCGGTGGGGTCGAACGCTTCGTTCACGGCGAAGCCGATGCGTGCAGGCTGCAGAGCCGCGAGGGCCTGCTGCGCGGCCGCGGTGATCGCGGCGACGACGCGGTCGAAGAGATCCTTGCGCGGCCGGTCGATGCCCGGGAGCAGCCAGTACGTCGGCTGCCACGCGGCCCACGCGGAGTGCGAGTGCGACGCCGTGAGCGTGACGCGTC
>Ga0335069_10010212_pt1 | contig 13311 bp, 16 predicted proteins | sample Lox_Sample_11_FD_206714 | JGI IMG/M metagenome (GOLD analysis project Ga0335069, IMG submission 206714) | Soil microbial communities from Loxahatchee National Wildlife Refuge, Florida, United States - Lox_Sample_1.1 | ecosystem: Environmental > Terrestrial > Soil > Wetlands | place: USA... | reverse complement strand
CGGGACGCTCTTCGAATCGAATGTCTCGTGGGCCGTATAGAACTGTTCCTTTCATTCTTGCTCCTTTGTTTCGGCGATAGCCGCCATTGTTGTCTGCCATCGCTGCAACTGGCTCGTCATTGTTCACGCCTCTTGCCATGGCGCGAAGGCTTTCGCAGTAATGGGCTGAGTTGCCGGAGCCTTGGCCTGCTGCTTGGCTGGAGTTGGGTCCTGTGCGCGAATTGAAAGCTGGGCCGACAGAATGATCAACAGGACTGCAACTGGAAAAGGAGTTTTGCGGATGTTCGTGATTCGCGACCCTCGTGGATTATGTCGTTGATCGAGTTGCGGCATGGCTCAGTAATGCTCCCAGGTCACGGACCAGTGCTCCGCTGGATTGGCGGAGCGAATAATCAGGCTCCCTTCCTTGGTGAACTCAAAGACGCGCGGCAGATCTCGTCCGACCAGCGACTTACCCGTGTTCGAGCCCAGGATGTGATGAGTGACTGTATGCCGGGCCTCATCCACCGTGAAGCTGCCGAAACTGGCCTCGTAGCCGTTGAGCACATATTGATTGGAGAGGCCAGCAGCTGATTGCGGGTACATCAGCTGCACGGACATGTGGCCGTCCGCGGTGTAGATCAGCATCCCGACCGGTTGCGCTGTGTCGGTGGACTTGCCGTCGGGGCCCGGCGAATCAATCTTTGCCAGGTGCCACGCTCCGATGAGCCGCTCTCGATCGGCATGGTGCTCCGCAGCCGTGGAGGATTGAGCCTGAGCAATGTTTGCAAGCACGACCCCGACTACCAACGATACGTAGAGCAAGCGTTTCATTTTCGTCATCTCTTATCGAATTGCGCTTACCGGCCCACGAGGTTCAGATGGAAAGCGGGATATCGCTCGCCTTCAAGCTTGATTTTTGCCGAGGCGTCGTTCAGCGCGATCACATCGCTGGCACTCAGATCAGTGTCTGCAGCGCCGATATTCTCTTCCAGGCGCGCAAGCTTCGTGGTGCCCGGGATGGGAACGATCCACGACTTGCGAGCCAACAGCCAGGTCAGCGCGATGCGGGCTGGACTCGTCTGCTTCTGTTGAGCAAAGTCGCGCACCAGGTCAACCAGGGCTTGATTCGCCTTGCGATTTTCTGCGGTGAAGCGCGGGACCGTCGAGCGGAAGTCCGTGCTGTCGAACCTAGTCTCGGCAGTGATCGCGCCCGTCAAGAAGCCTTTGCCCAAAGGGCTGAACGGCACAAAGCCAATTCCGAGCGCTTCGAGCGTCGGCATCACCGTCTCCTCCGGTTCGCGCCAAAAGAGTGAATACTCGCTTTGCAGAGCGGTCACAGGCTGAACTGCATGTGCGCGGCGAATGGTCTGCGCACCGGCCTCCGAGAGGCCGAAGTGTTTCACCGTGCCGGCTGCTATCAGGTCTTTCACGGCTCCAGCCACATCCTCAATGGGCACATTAGGGTCAACGCGATGCTGATAATAGAGGTCGATTGCCTCCACTCTCAGCCGCTTGAGAGAGCCCTCCACGACCTGCTTGATGTGTTCCGGGCGGCTGTTGAGCGCGCTCCATCGGTCGCTGTCTCCGGGGTTCGGTGCCCAGCCGAATTTGGTTGCGATCACCACCTGTCCGCGGAAGGGCGCAAGAGCCTCGCCGACAAGCTCCTCATTCGTCAGCGGTCCGTAGACTTCTGCGGTGTCGAAAAAGGTGACACCACGCTCTACGGCCGCACGGATGAGCGAAATCATCTCCGCTTTGTCTTTCGGCGGACCGTATGACCAGCTCATTCCCATGCAGCCGAGGCCCAGCGCGGAAACTTCAAGATTGCTTTTTCCAAGCTTGCGTTTCTTCATTGCGTTCATCTCAGCTCTCATAAATCGGGTTCTCAACCAACAGCAGCCGCGATTTGAGTGTGCTCTTTCGCACCTAACGATTAGAGAATGGAAGGACAGAAACCGGATATCACAATCCTGTCTATTCATTGCCCAATCCTGCCGCCAGAAGGGATTTTTCGCAGCAGACAGGTCGTTGCGGAGCTAAGATTCTTTCATGAGGCAATCAGTGGTCAGACGGCCAAAGCCGGGATCCAAGGGAATTATTGATCAAGCTAGCGTAACTGAGCTGCGCGCTGTGCTCGCGAGGAAGATTGCTGCGCACGCTCAAATGGTAGGAGAAAATGCAACCCCGATACCTGGGCTGACGCTATATCGGCGGACCAACGCCACTGCTTGTTATCCCGCTACATATGAACCTAGTCTGAACGTGTTCGTTCAAGGCAAGAAGAGGGTGACGCTCGGTGGGACCCCGTACCTGTGCGATGAATCTACCTTTCTCTTGAGCTCCCTCGATCTTCCCGTTGTCAGCCAGATCGTGGAGGCCAGCGAGCAGGTACCACTGCTGTCATTCCTCCTGAAGCTGGATATGGTCGCGGTTAGAGAAATTCTGACGGGTGCGGAGTTTCATGTGCCGAATGGCTCGGTCCAAGACTCGGGACTCGCAATCGGTAAAACCACAGTCGAGTTACTGAAGCCATGTTCGCGGCTTCTCGATCTGCTAGATACACCGGAGGACGTACCGTTCCTCAGTGGTCTGATTCAACGCGAGATCATCTATCGTTTGTTGAGAGGCCCGCAGGGAGCGCGCCTCCGCTCGATTGTAACTCTAGGTGATCAGAGCCACAGAACGGCTAAAGCAATTGCCTGGCTGAGGGCGAACTACACGAAGCCCTTGCGGTTGGAGGAACTCGCGGACGTTGCGAGAATGGGCATGTCGACCCTGCATCATCATTTCCGTGCGCTAACGGCCATGAGTCCACTTCAGTACCAGAAGCAGCTTCGATTGGTTGCAGCCCGCGAGCGGATGCTCATCGAGGGGCTTGATGCGGCGAGTGCGGCATTTGAAGTTGGATACGAAAGCCCCAGTCAGTTCAACCGCGAGTACAAACGATTCTTCGGTCAACCGCCCATGCGCGACATCAAAGCGCGGCGGTTCTCAGAATCGACAACGCTTCACCAGTGACGGTCTCCTTCGTGTCGTTTTCTGGATGACGGGTTATCCGGAAGTTGGCTGTTCCACGTCAATTTGCCGTACAACGGCCAAACCACAGACTGGCTTTCCCGTCGCAACTCTTGCCCGTCGATCCGTCCATCCACGTCGTGCTGTCACCGGCGATCAAGATGAATAGCCAGCGCGAGAGCCATATCCTACCGCTCTAAAATCGGCCACCCAACCGCCGAATCGCATTCCTCAAATCACAACCTAGTTCCACAAATCCCCAAGCACCTGAAGGAGGGCGCTTCGCCATGCCTACTGAAAATACAACGACAACTCCCTCGGGACTGGATGTGAACAAGCTCATTCCGGAGCTCGAAGTCCCGTTTTCACCCGACCAGGTCCAGTGGCGCGTTACCAACACCACCAACGATAAGAAACGCGGCCAGGTCGTACCCTATGCTGATCCGCGCGCATATACCGATCGGCTGAACGCCCTCTTCACTCCCCAGGGCTGGACGCGCGAGTACAAGGTAGAGACGATGAGCAATATCACCCGAGTGAAAAAGGGCGAAGCCATCGTCTCGGGCAAGGTACTGGTGACCTGCACGGTCACCATCATCGGGCTGGGGTCGCACTCCGGAACTGGGGAAGAGTGGGCCGATGACGACAACGGCATGACGTCAGCCGACGCGCAAGCCTTCAAGCGGGCGTGCTCGTGTTTTGGACTGGGGCGCTATTTCTACGACATCCCTGCAATCTGGGTCGATCTGGACCAGCACCGACAGCCGGCGAGAACACCCGCGTTATCCGGTTGGGCGCTTCCCGAGAGCTGGCGCAAAGGGATGCGGCCTCAGGGCAAGAACGGCAATGGACAAGCCAACGCAGGGTCCCAGGCTGGCCGCCCGAATGGAGGGAGCAACGGCAACCAAAGGCCGCCAAGTGGCAACAGTGGCAATGGGCAAAACCAGACAAAGGCTAACGGCTCGCATAGTGCTGTCCAGGGCGACGACCTCGATAAGCGCATCCTGAGCTTGGAGAAAGCCGTCGGCGCTGGCCTCTACCGTAACATCCTGCGGGAGTATGGGCGGGTAAACCAGCCAAAGTTGATTCGCGATCCAGCGACGAAACAGAAAGTTCTGGGGATGCTGGAGTCGGTTGTGCGCGGGATCGATCGGTTGGACGCGGTCACCAAACGGCTCGACCCGAACACGGTCAAAGCACTCTTGGAGAAGCTGCAGGCTCCGCCTCTCAACGAGATCGCGGACATCAGGACGCTGCAAACCGTCGTTCTAGGGCTGGAAGAACTCGCCGGTCCGAAACAGCACCACGCAGCCTAACGAATCACACATCAGCCGCCGGGAGGAACCATGCGGAACGCGGGTCGGCTCAAACTCGGTTACTATCCCTTGCCTATCGAAGAGGCCCAGAACATTCGGGCGCTCCTGGTTCCGTCCGGGCCGTATGCAGCCGTCGATCCCTGTGTCGGCGACGGCACCGCGCTGATCCAAATCACTCATGACAGCGGAGCCCAACTGGCTGGCATCGAACTGGATGCCGACCGAGCTGCAGCCGCGGCTGAGAAAGGAATTGCGACCGTGCACGGCAGCGCCTTTGAGTGCCGGGTGTTGGCGGAGACCTGCTCGCTCCTGTATCTGAACCCACCCTATGACAGCGAGTTTGGACCACACAGCAATAGGCGGATGGAGCTGGTGTTCCTGGAGCACTGCTCTCGGTGGGTGGTCAGTGAGGGCGTGCTGGTGTTCGTGGTTCCAGCCCCAGCAGTCGGCACATGTGCACGACTCCTGACGAGCCAGTTTGACCGGCTTAGCGTCTTTCGACTCGAACACCCGGAGTCAGTCCGCTTCAATCAGGTTGTGGTGTTTGGCAGACGGAAGAAATCACATCTGCGTGGTGAGCCCAAGGATGCGGAGGAACTGCTCCGGATCGCGTACAAGCCGCACTTGTTGCCTGTATTGAACCAAGAGGTTACGGAGCGTTATGCGATCCCACCGTCGCCGCCCGCCGCGATCACTTACACGGGATTACCGTTGGACGCAATCGAGGATGCGTTGCAGCGTTCTGTGGCAATGCAGAACGCCCGCGGCATTCTCGTCCGCAAGCAGCAGAAGATGACCGGCCGGCCCGTGACGCCGCTACACAAAGGCCACGTGGGTCTGCTGGCCTGCAGCGGCATGCTGAACGGCTTCTTCGGAGAAGGCGAGATGAGGCACATCGCCCACTGGAGGTCGGTCAAGTACGTGGATGAGTTCAACGAAGAAGGCGAAGAGGAGGGCGAAACGATCATACGCAAGCGGGAGCGCTTCAGCCATGAACTGACCCTTGCGTATGAAAGTGGCCATGTCGTCGAGCTGAAGGAAACCAAGGAGGCCAAGGCTGGCGATGAAAAACGCTCATGAGCGATTTGGAAAACTCGTTTATCGGCGACACACTGAAAAGACGGCCACCAATCTTCGGGTCTTCCTGAATGCCTTCGTGGGAGAGGAACGCGGCAAAGCCCATTTCGTATCGGTGGTTGGTGGCGACGTGGAGATCGGCGCCATAGCTGCGGCCCTTGCCAACGGCGACTCATTCACCGTGGTAGATCCTTACGGCGCAGACAGTATTGTCTCGCTCGGCGAGAAGCCGTTGTGCTTTCGAGGGTCGATCATGGTTCCCGGACGCAAGCGTCCTCTACGGCATCTTGTGAGCTGCTCGCAGGAATTGGCGGACACCACCGCCGACGGCAGACTGCTCCTGGTAAGTGATGACCATTCCTTCGTCTGGTCTTCGCTGGTGTGTCATTACGGCTTACCAGCGACGCCCGACTGGGGGCCCTGGGTGATCTCTCATTTGCAGCAGCAAAAACGCATTCAGCCGCTTATCGGCTTTGGATATGCCGGAGTTGCTGTTAAGGCGAAGCGCAAAGAGTTATTGGCGCTGCTTCGCAGGGGATTGCGCAGTAGAAAGCTCGCCTTTCCTACAGGGAACGGAGCCGTTGAATGGCCCGAGGTCTATCTCGCCAAGAAGACTGCCTGATTCCCAAGTGATTAGGCGTCTTCAACAACTACTGACAACGATCAACTTCTGAAGTCAGCTTTCGTGTTTCAGTTGCCGGAACGATTCCAGATGCCAAAGCCCGTCCGGCGCCGACGCTTCCCGGCGCAGGATATAGAGATTACCGTCATCCGCACGAACCTTGAAAAAGGCATCTGACGGGCCGTACCACTGGTCCAGTATCTCCTCGACCATGTATTCGTGCCCGTCCAGGCGGAAACGAACCGGCCTTTCGTCCGCGGTCCTTCCGGAATAGCACTCCACCTCCAGTTTCATCTCACATGCTCTCTCGTCCGGAGAAATCCATGCAAAACCTCGATTCCATTCACGATTATCTCCGAACTCATAGCGACGAGATCGGCAATCGGATTTTGGCGTCCTACCCGGCGCTATTCCGCCCTGACGAGGCTCCGTCCCCGCTACTCTCCAGAATGCTAAGAACGCCCTATCCGGCACAAACCATGGCGATCATGGGCGTGAGCAAGCGTTGGCAGTTGGCGCGCAATGCCAATGTTGTGGCGGAGTGTGGCGCAGGGAAGACGCTCATTGCGCTGGGGAGCATGCTGACCCACAGCGCCGGAAGGCCGTTTTCGGGTTTGGTGATGGCGCCGCCGCATCTGGTGGAGAAGTGGGCGCGGGAAACCTTTTTGACTCTGCCCTACGTGCGTGTATTCCTGATCGACGACATGCGCAATGGAGGCAATCCGAGAGAACCGCATGGCATCAACGAAGTCCGCTTGCGGCGAGGCGAAATTGCACGGGAGGGGCTTCATACCTCATTGGCCGAGTTGCGGCGTCTGGGACGTAAAGGCTGGCGAAAGCTTTGTCCCGAGACCGCGATCTTCTGCATTGGCAGGGAGAAGGCAAAGCTCTCATATTTCTGGAAGCACTGTTATGGCAAGAGCCGGTCGGGAAGATACCTTGGGTCGCTGATCAATCCTGACACGGGCTGCCCTGTGGAGACGGACGGGACACGCCTTACCACCGTCGATTTCGACAAGAAACGCCTGCACGAGATCGTAGAACAGCAGAAGGGTGGAACAACGAAACACTGTGCGATGTGGCAGGCCGACGGCAGCAAGATCGTTCGGATGGCGCCGGCGGAATACATGGGCCGTTACATGCCGGAATGGTGGGACTACGCCATCGCAGACGAAATTCATCAATTGGCCGGCGACACGGCTCAAGGTAACGCTCTCGGCGTGCTAAACAGAACGGCAAGATGGTTCCTTGGGCTGACAGGCACTCTGCTTTCCGGCTATGCGGATGATCTGTTCAACACGTTATTCCGCACCGATGCCAGGCGCATGACCGAGGACGGCTACGAATGGGGCTCGGCTGGGCGGGAGCGCTTCACCCGCGACTTCGGGGTAATCGAGACCATTGAACGGATCACGGTCGAGGACAATGCCTGCTCCAAGAAAACCAAGAAGACGGTCACCATCAAGCGCAAACCCGGCGCGTCACCACTGCTGTTCGGCAAGTACTTCATGGACCACTGCGCGTTTATCGGCCTGGAGGACATTTCGGATGGCCTGCCAAGTTACCGAGAGGAAGTTGTATCGGTAGCTATGGACGAACCACTGAAGACGGCTTACGAGGAACTCGAAGAGGAAATCACTGCCTGCCTGAAAGAGCATCGGGGAAACAGCAGCGTGGTGAGCACCATGCTCAACACCCTCTTGGCGTGGCCGGATCGTCCATATGGGTTTGGCACGTTGTACGGCTCTGAGTTTGATCCGGAGACCAAGAGCCGCGAAAGCTTCGTGATCGCCGAGACGGTGGACCTAGACCAAAGCCAGACTTACGCGAAAGAACGGGCGCTGATCGACGAGGTTAAGGCCCAGCTTGCGCGCGGACGCAAGTGCCAGGTGTTCGCGGTATACACCAACAAGCATGACGTAATCGAAAGACTGGAAGGGCTGTTTCGGAATGAAGGAATACGGGCAGCGACCTTGCGGGCCAGCGTTCCCACACACAGACGGGAAGTGTGGTACCGGGAGCAATTGCGCCGCGGAATTGATGTGGCGATCTGTCACCCCAAGATCGTGGAAACTGGACTGGATCTGCTGGACTTTCCAACCATCCTATTTCACGAGACGGTCTACTCCTTGCACACATTGCGCCAGTCGAGTCGCCGCTCGTGGCGCATCGGACAGCGACGCCCGGTGGAGGTGAAGTTCTTTGCCTATAAGGGGACGATGCAGGAGGTCTGTCTTCGCTTGATGGGCAAGAAACTCCTGGTGGCCTTGGCGATGGAGGGGAAGTTTGCCTCCGAGGGCCTGCAGGCCATCGATGGCGATGACGACATGCTCACGGCCATGGCACGGGAGTTAGTGGAGAACAAGGGAATTGGGGAATCTGCGGATTCAATTTGGAAGAATCTGCAGTCGCTACGACCCGCACAATCCAAGCCGGTGCTCGAATTACCCGATGATGCCATGGTTGAGGCGTCGGAGATCGAGATTCCTGCAGTAACCACTGAGTTCGTTCCCGGCGCTGCCCTCATGGAACCCGTCATTCCGTCCTTCGAATCCCCGTCCAAGGGAGTCGAATCTCGCCAACTCTCGCTTTTCTGACTACTGACTGAAGCCAACTACACAAACAAAAGAAACCTGCTCTCACCAGGAGTGTCCATGATCCCCGAAACTGACAAAACTATATTAGGTTCACTTTCACGAGCGACGCGAGGAGGGACCTTAGACCCCGAGCGATTAGCGCATCGCGCTTACGAGATGGGATCGGCTAATTGCCACGAGGCAATCAGCCGCTCATTTGCCCTCCCAGAAACCCTCAACCTCAACGACCTTGAAGAGGCGGCACTCGAAAAGGCTCTCCGAGTGTCCGGAGGAAGCATCCCTGCCGCCGCGCAACTGCTAGGCATCGGCAAAACCACGGCATACCGGAAGGTGAAGGAATACGGACTCGCCACTGGCATTGGTGCCGCCTTCTGCCCGAACTGCGGCCGCCGGCTACCCCGTCAAAACCCAATCACCGTCAAAGAAGTATCACCTTGCTTAACTGCTACCTCCGGTCCGGTGCCATCGCCGGTTCAGTAGGATGGCTCAATTTGCCACAAGGTTCACCGCACGCCTCAGGCAGTGCTGTTCTGCTCAGAGACGTGGTCGTCGGTTTTCGTAGCACAATGCCACATCTCTCTGTGCACATGGGCGGCGCATTTCACCGGAGTCATCCACGATTGGTTCGCGGCCAGTCGATCCGCCAACGCTCTCCCGGCATCCGGGCCCAGAATAAGCGTTTCATCGGAGTGCCACGTGCGTGGTGATACAGCGCCGCAGTGCGCTCGTAAAAGCCGCGTGTGTGCCACGATTCTGGAAAACCGAAGCGTTGGTGGTCGAGATGATGGCAAAACTCGTGGCACAGGGTGCTGAAGAACGTGCCGAATGAGGTGACCTGTTTCCGAATGGCGGTACGCATCCAGAGGCGGATGAGCATGGTTTCGGGATTGTAGTCCCCGAATAACTCGATTGAGCCGCCCTCGCGAACTCGGAGTGGGCGGGCAGCAAGCACTCGGATCGTTGGCTGGCGCACGCCGTAGAAAGCAGAGGCTAAGCGTAGAAACTCAGCACATGACTGGCGAACGGACGAGGGACGGTTGCTCTGCATAGCCAATTCGATCGACTTTGCCGATGCTTTGAGCTGGTCGTCCTGCGGAACTTCCAAGGTTCTAAGCCGGTCGCTTTCAGCGAACTTTGCCTGTAACGGTGCTGTGCGTGGTGGTCGGTCAGTAAGCATTGCTGGGAATTGTCGATGTGGACTGACGAGATGCACAAGAGGCGAGCAGGGCAAATGCGCGTCCGAGTGCGAGCAGCGCCGGTTACAGCTGTTTGATCCAGTCGCCTGTCTTGATGACACGGCTGAATCGCATCTGCTGGGTCACCAAGATCGCCCGATGTAACTCCTCATCTGAAATTTCTCCCGCGTCGTTCTTGATTGCCAATGTGCCGGTTCCGTCGGAAAGAAATTCCACTCCAAAGCCCAAGTGCATGGCCTGGCGTGCCGTCGTGTCACAGCACATCTGGGTCATGTAACCCGCGATTACAACCGTGTCAATGCCGTGCTCATGCAGCCACGTCTCCAGTTCCGTGCCGGTAAAACTGCCGGGCAGCGACTTGTGGATTAGCACATCATGCGGTCGCGCCGCTACCTCCGGATGTAGCTCCCATTCCTTGCTCCCTTTACGGAACACCGCGGCGTCAGGCTGCGGTGACGCATGCTGAATAGTGACGACCGGCACCCCGTGGGCGCTCGCCGCATCCATTGCAGACAACAGGTTCACCAGACTTCCCGCAGGATAGGTAATAGGCAGCTTGCCCGTGAAGTATTCATTCTGGACGTCAATAACCAAGAGTGCGCGTTTCGGATTCTCAGTCATAGAGCTCATTGTAGGACAGCACGGCCGTTGGACAGCGTGTATACATCAGCTGAAGCAGAGCCAATGTCGAATACTGTCGTTGTGGAGATAGTCAGTTTGGCACGCGGTTACTCACCTAGGCGGTCGAATCCAGTGAGCTGGGCGCTTTTTATCAGGCCCACTGACGCCACGATTCTGGCCCAGAGAAGGCACTATTGCTTTTCAGTCCCACCATCACATCAGCGCTCCGACTCGATCTGCCAGGCGGCCATGAAGGGTGGCCGTCGCAAGAATCTGCCTTCCGAGTACCGTGCGGAATAGAATGAGGCCATGCTGCGACCTGATGAAAGCACTGCTTGGGCGGGATTTCTGGCTGCCGCTCCGCAGTTCGCCGGTGAGGTCATCGCGAACTGGTTTGACGGACCCGATCCGCCCGACGTTATGTGCACCGGCGCGTCCGGAAGGACCATAGGCGTCGAATTGACCAAATGGGTCGAGCATGACCAGGTGACGGACGCAAGAGGTAGGGAACTACTGGAAAGCAGCTACCTCAGGATCATTGAAAGCGAGAAGGAACGCAGACCTGAACACATCGGGATCGCTTTCTTGCACGACAAATCGTTGAAGATGAAGCAGCAGGATGCGCCTCAATTCAGAACCCAATTGTTCGAGTTTCTAGCCCGCGAGAATGCGAAGCCGAAACCATCGCTGGACCCGCTTCTTCCTATCCCCCACGGATACTGGAACACCGTGCGAAGCTGGGACAATCCACAAGGGGCACCAGTCAGCGATTTCGGAGGATACCCCATGCTCGAACAGTACCTCAAGAACGTGTGGATATTGCCGCGCGAGAGGCACCAGCATATCCCCTCGGGCATGCCCTGGATACCGCCGCCAAAACCAGGGCCGCAACAAACACCTGTTTTCTTGGGATATCAATCCTCACTCGGTCGATACTCGTCCTGGTTTGTGGAGTAAGACCAAGAAGCAAACACCGTGCCAAATGCACTGACAGAAAACAGGGGAGTTAGCCAATTATCTGCTCGGGGGCAGGAAATTCTTACCTGCTTGCGGGAAAGCCTTGCCATGGGTCTTGTGCCGAAGCGATCTCGTGTCTCAAGCTCGATCACCCTCAAGAACCGCGTTTTGGACGTTTGTCGCTTGGCCCTATAATCCGCGCCGAGAGCATGGCTGCTGCAGCACCCATTCCGGTGTCGCGTGAACGTGTAGTAAGTATTCAGCGGCAGGAGAATCACACCGCTTTCGTGTTGGCCAATCAGGCGAAGATCCTCTTGCGACACTTTCTTGCCAGCCACATCGGCGTCGGTGATGAAATCGCCTTTCCCATCCCGACGGAAACTACAGTTCACCCAGAAATCTTGATCGCCAAGAACTCAACCTCCGCTGCGGGCCGCTATCTCTACGAGGCGCCAATCGGATACGTCAGCCAGCCCAAACAGGACAAACGGAATGAGTACTTCGTTGCTGCCGAGGTTCAGCGCGGATCGCTGGGTATCAGCACGATCTTTCTGGCGTGCGAGATCCTGCGCGAGTACTTCTACCGCTTGCCGCGTACCAACGACAGGGCCGATCATCCCACCCTGTATGACATCTTGCGCATCCCAGCCAGTGCTTCGCTCTCCGAACTGCGTGTGGCTTTCAAGCTGCGCGATCTGGAGCTCAAAACAGCAGGCGCTTCACGTCGTGAACAAACGGAACTGGAGCGGGCCTTCAACATCGTTGGTCAGCCAGAACTACGCGCCTGCTATGACATGCTGCTGGCAAATCCCGAAGCCCCTGCCATATTTCCGTATGGTGGATTCGGCTCGCTTTTCGTTGCCGGCGAGTCTTCCCGAGACGGACAGACCTTCTTCGCGCGCCGCATTCTTGCATTTTCACCGGAGCTCCGGCGCCGGCGCTTTCATGCCCCGATGCGTAGATGCGATTTCTACGACGACAGGGCACTGTGCCGGGACGTGCGTCGCAAGCTCGAGTTCTGGCTCGATCCAGCCGCCCTGCATACGCTCTGGGACCGCACCTGGAATCAATGGAAGCATCTGTTGGGAACCAAGATTGAGGTCGATGGCGCGTTCGTACAGAGCGGCAAATACAGCAAACGCCGGGGAGAATGGGAGCTTGTTACTTGGGAAACTGCATTGCCAAGCCGGTTGGAGGTCACGCTGCCAACCGATTTCCAGCACCAGGTCGAGGCGGCCAGAACCGCTCATCACCGCTTCGGCCAATACTCGGGGCCCCTGGATCAGATCCGGCTGCGCCTGGAACATCGGGCCGTCGAGCGAGCGGAGCTGGAACGGATGTGTTCCGAGTTGCGGCTTCCCGGCGATTTTGATGTCGCCCAGATCAGCTGGCGCCCTGACTATGACCCGTTCTTCTACCGCCAACTCTCACGCCGGGCACGCCGGATCTATCTGTTTCGGGATGAATACATTTTCGACGTCGAGAAAGCTGTCGTCGTCGAAACCCCGCAACTCGGTCACGCGACTTACGTCTTCGCCAAACCGCGGAGCATGGACAGCTTCCTCGCACTGTATACCAAGATTACAAAGGACGACATTCGGCGGAACCGCAACAATGCAGCCGAGAGGCTGGGCTTTCTGGGGCGTGTGATTCACGGTACCAATCCCAGGGCTTGGCTCAAGGAAGTCCGGCAGCGCGTGGGCGAGGGAATCGACTTCGCGGCTATGGCTGAGTGAATGATGTACGGATGCGGACACACCTTTGTGGATTTGGTGTCGGTCTCCTTCGCACCTGCTGCTGTGACTAGAAGCTGTTTCATAACCTCCGCAAGACGATCATGAAACAGGCGATCTGAAAGAAGGCCTGGTAGATGTTCAGCTGGCGGTCGTAACGAACCACGAGATGGCGGAAGTTTCCCAGCCAGGCGT
>Ga0335069_10010211_pt1 | contig 13312 bp, 10 predicted proteins | sample Lox_Sample_11_FD_206714 | JGI IMG/M metagenome (GOLD analysis project Ga0335069, IMG submission 206714) | Soil microbial communities from Loxahatchee National Wildlife Refuge, Florida, United States - Lox_Sample_1.1 | ecosystem: Environmental > Terrestrial > Soil > Wetlands | place: USA... | reverse complement strand
GGCTGCCGGCGGCCGGCGGCACCGACGCGATGGCGAACTTCGCGTCGCTGCGCGGACCCGTCGGGATGAACCGCGTCTACGTCGCGGTCGCGAAGCCGACGCTCGACGTCGAGGAGTGGCTTGGCGCCCTCAAGGCCGGCAGGAGCTTCGCGACCAACGGGCCGCTCCTCGACTTCACGCTCGACGGCCAGCCGATCGGCGCGGACCTCAAGCTCGCGGCGCCGCGCCGCGTGCGCTACCGCGTGCACCTCGCCTCGATCGTGCCGCTCGATCACCTCGAGGTGGTCTGCAACGGCAGGGTCGTCGAGCGCGTGCCGCTCGCCGGGGCGCGCACCGCGGCCGACACCGAAGGCTCGCTCGCGCTCGCGCAGAGCGGCTGGTGCCTGGCGCGCGCCTCGAGCGACCACGCCGAGTACCCGGTGCTCGACAACTACGTCTACGCGACGACGAGCCCGATCTACGTGACGGTCGGCGGCCGCGCGGCGCGTTCGCCGGCGGATGCGGCGTGGTTCAGCGCCTGGATCGACCGCGTGCGCGAGACGACCGAGCGCTATCCCGACTGGAACTCGCCGGCCGAGAAGGCGAGCGTGATGGCGCGGCTCGCCGCGGCGCGCGCGGTCTACGAGCGCCTGCGCTGAGGCGCTCAGGCGGCGGGCGCGCCGACGAGCTCGAGCGGAAGCTCGGTGGTGTTCTTCGCCTCCTCGAGCACGATCCTCGACTCGATCGCCTGGACGCCGGGCACCTGCGACAGGCGCTTCTGGATGAACTCGTTGTAGTCGTTGATGGTGCGCGTCGCGACCAGCAGGATGAAGTCGAAGTCGCCGATCACCATGAAGCACTGCACGACCTCGGGGAAGCTGACGACCTTCTGCTTGAACTTGGGCAGCGATTGCCAGCCGTGGCTCGCGAGCTTGACGTGCGTGAACACGAGCACGTCGAGGCCGACGCGGTCGCGCGACAGCAGCGCCACGCGCTTCCTGATCACGCCCTGGCTTTCGAGCAGGCTGATGCGTCGCCAGCACGGCGACTGCGACAGGCCCACGCGCTGGGCGATCTCGGCCGTCGATAGCGAGGCGTCTTTTTGCAGCGCACTCAGGATGCGCAAGTCCGTTCTGTCGAGCGTCATGGATAACAGGACCTCGGTAAAGACACTGGTTGGATAAAATATCCACCGGCGCGCCCGGCGGCAAGCCGCTTTGGGTGAATTGTCCCCGGGCGCGGCGGTAGGCTTGCGCGTCGGCCTCCGGAGACCCCTATGCCGCGTCCCTCCCGTTTGCATGTTCCGCACGCGCCGGCGCGCCCGGGCGAGACGCCGGACTTCAGCTACGTGCGACTCTCGACCGCCGGCGCCGTCGCCCGCCCCGACGTCGCGGCGCCCGCCGCCGACATCGAGCAGCTCTCGGTCGACCTGATCCGCGTGCTCGACGACCAGCACCGCGCGGTCGGGCCCTGGAACCCGCACCTGGACATCGACGTGCTGCAGGTGGGTCTGCGGCACATGGTGCTGACGCGCATCTACGACGACCGGATGCTGCGCGCCCAGCGCCAGGGAAAGATGTCCTTCTACATGAAGTCGACCGGCGAGGAGGCCGTCGCGGTCGCCGCGGCGATGGCGCTGCGGCCCTCGGACATGCTCTTCCCCTCGTACCGCCAGCAGGGGCTGCAGTTCGTGCGCGGCGCGCGCGCCGTCGACCTGATGTGCCAGCTGCTGTCGAACACGCGCGACATGTGCAAGGGGCGCCAGCTGCCGGTGATGTACCACTCGGTGCCGGGCCGGATCTTCTCGATCTCCGGCAACCTCGCGACGCAGTTCCCGCAGGCCGTGGGCTGGGCGATGGCGGCGGCGATCAAGGGCGGCGACGAGCTCGCTGCCACCTGGATCGGCGAGGGCTCGAGCGCCGAGGCGGACTTCCACCATGCGCTCCTGTTCGCCTCCGTCTACCGGGCGCCCGTGATCCTGAACGTCGTCAACAACCAGTGGGCGATCTCGACCTTCCAGGGCTACGCGGGCGGGGAGCAGCGCTCCTTCGCCGCGCGCGGCCCCGGCTACGGCATCCCGGGCCTGCGCGTCGACGGCAACGACTTCCTGGCCGTGTACGCGGCGACCGAGTGGGCCGCCGAGCGCGCGCGCAAGGGCGCGGGTGCGACGCTGATCGAGCTCGTGACCTACCGCGCCGCGGCGCACTCGACGAGCGATGACCCCTCGCGCTACCGGCCGAAGGACGACGCCGAGCGCTGGCCGCTCGGCGACCCGATCGCGCGCCTGAAGGGCCACCTGATCGCGCTCGGCGAGTGGAGCGAGGAGCGCCATGCGGCGCTGACCAAGGAGTTCGACGGGCAGATCAGCGCCGCGTGGAAGGAGGCCGCGACCTACGGGACGCTGACCGAGGGCCCGCGGCTCGACCGCGACCTGATGTTCGAGGACGTGTTCAAGGTGATGCCGCGGCACCTGGTCGAGCAGCGCGAGCAGCTGCGCCGCGAGCGGAACTGAAGCCATGCCGCAGATGAACATGATCCAGGCGCTGAACTCCGCGATGGACATCGCGCTCGGCCGCGACCCGTCGGTCGTCGTGCTCGGCGAGGACGTCGGGTACTTCGGCGGCGTGTTCCGGGTCACCGACGGCCTGCAGCGCAAGTACGGCGAGTCGCGCGTGCTCGACACGCCGATCGCCGAAGGCGGCATCGTCGCCGCCTCGATCGGCATGGCGGTCAACGGCCTGCGACCCGTCGCCGAGATCCAGTTCGCCGACTACATCTACCCGGGCTACGACCAGATCGTCAGCGAGCTCGCGCGGCTGCGCTACCGCAGCGCCGGCGCCTTCGCCGCCCCGGTGACGATCCGCACACCGTGTGGCGGCGGCATCCGTGGCGGGCAGACGCACTCGCAGAGCCCGGAGGCGCTGTTCGCGCACGTCTGCGGCATCAAGGTCCTGATGCCCTCGAACCCCTACGACGCCAAGGGCTTGCTGGCCGCGGCGATCGAGGACGACGACCCGGTGCTGTTTCTCGAGCCCAAGCGCCTCTACAACGGCCCGTTCGACGGCGACCCCAACAAGCCCGCGGTGCCGTGGAGCACGCACCCGCGCGGCGAGGTGCCGGACGGCCACTACACGGTCCCGATCGGCCAGGCCGCGATCGTGCGCGAGGGCGCCGACGTCTCGATCATCAGCTACGGGACGATGGTGCACGTCGTCGAGGCCGCGGCGCGTGCCGCCGGCGTCGATGCCGAGATCATCGACGTGCGCTCGATCGTGCCGCTCGACGTCGAGACGCTGGTGCGCTCGGTCGAGAAGACCGGCCGCTGCCTGATCGCCCACGAGGCGACCCGCTTCGCGGGTTTTGGCGCCGAGCTCATGGCGACGATCCAGGAGCGCTGCTTCTGGCACCTCGAGACGCCGATCGAGCGGGTCTGCGGCTGGGACACGCCGTACCCGCACGCCTTCGAGTGGGAGTACTTCCCGGGGCCGCAGCGCGTGGCCGCCGCGCTGAAGCGCGTCATGGAGGGCCAATGAGCCGCTACGTGTTCAAGGTTCCGGACCTGGGCGAGGGCACGGTGTCGTCCGAGATCGTCGCGTGGCGCGCCAAGGTCGGTGACGTCGTGCGCGAGGACGATCCGCTCGTGGAGATGTCGACCGAGAAGGCCGTCGTCGAGGTGCCCGCGCCGGTCGGCGGGCGCATCGTGGCGCTGAACGGCGGGCCGGGCGACGTCGTCGCGGTCGGCGCCGAGCTCGTCGTGTTCGAGACCGAGGCCGGCGCGGGCGGGGCCGAGCAGCCGGCCGCGGCGCCCGCCAAGGCGGCGCCCGCCGCAAAGTCGGCGACGGTGACCCCGATTGCGAGCGCGACGGGCGTGGCGGGCGCCCACGAGGCCGCGGGCGGCGCGCAGCGGCGCCTCATGGCGTCCCCGGCGACGCGGCGCCGCGCGCGCGAGGCGGGCATCAACCTCGCCGCTGTCCCCGGCAGCGGCCCGGGCGGACGGATCGAGCGCGGCGACCTCGAGTCGGTGCTGGGCGGCGCCACCCGCGCACTCAGCACCGCGCCGGCGCCGTCGGGCAGAGCGCCGCGCACCGGCGTCGAGGAGGTCAAGATCATCGGCGTGCGGCGCGTGATCGCCGAGCGCATGAGCGCCGCGAAGCGCAACATCCCGCACTTCTCCTACGTCGAGGAAATCGACGTCACCGAGCTCGAGGCGCTGCGCAGCCACCTGAACTCGAGGCTCGCGAAGGGCGCGGCCGGCTACACGTACCTCCCGTTCCTCGTCGCCGCGCTCGTGCGCGTGCTCGAGGAGTTCCCGCAATGCAACGCGCTCTACGACGCCGAGAGGAACGTCGTGCTGCGGCACGCGGCCGTGCACGTCGGGGTCGCGACGCAGACGCCCGACGGCCTCAAGGTCCCGGTCGTGCGCCACGCCGAGAGCCTCGGCCTCGGCGCGCTCGCCGCCGAGATCCGCCGCGTCGCCGACGCCGCGCGCAGCGGCAAGGCGACCCGCGCCGAGCTCGGCGGCTCGACGATCACCGTCACGAGCCTCGGAAAGCTCGGAGGTATCGTTTCGACGCCTGTGATCAACTCCCCGGAGGTCGCGATCATCGGCGTCAACAAGGCCATCGAGCGGCCGGTGGTCCGCGCCGGCGCGGTCGCGATCCGGCGGATCATGAACCTGTCGTCGTCGTTCGATCACCGCTTCGTCGACGGCTTCGACGCGGCCGCGATGGTCCAGGCGCTCAAGGAGCGCCTCGAGCACCCGGCGACGATCTTCATCGATGAGTGAGACAGGACTTCGCACATGACCAGCATGACCCCGCAGAACGCCCCCTTCGGCAGCATCCTCACCGACGTCATGGCGGTCGCCGCCTTCAAGGACGGCCGCTGGGGCGAGCACACGCTGCGCGCCGTGGGACCGATCGAGATCCACCCGGCGGCGCACGCGCTGCACTACGGCAGCGAGTGCTTCGAGGGCTTCAAGGCCTACCGTTGGGCCGACGGCAGCGTCCACGTGTTCCGGATGGACCGCCACATCGAGCGGCTGCGCCAGAGCGCGCGCGCGCTCGTGATCCCGGAGCCCGATGCCGCGCAGGTCGCCGAGATGGTGCTGGCGGTCATCGACCGCTGCCGTGCGGCGGTGCCGGAGGCGCCGGGCGCGCTCTACCTGCGGCCGATCCTGTTCGGGACGATGCCGAACATCGGCGCGGCGTCGACGCCGACCAACGAGGCGTGCCTGATCGTGCTCGCGAGCCCGGTGTGGGACTACTTCGCGGGCGGCGCCAAGCCGCTGAGGATCTTCGTCGAGGAGGAGGCGACGCGCTGCGCCTCGCACCTCGGCGTCGTGAAGACCGGCGGCAACTACGCCGCGGCGCTCGGGCCCACGCTCGCGGCGCGGCGCGCGCACCAGGTGGACCAGGTGCTCTTCTGCCCGCGCGGCGAGGTCCAGGAGACCGGCGCCTCGAACTTCCTGCTGCTGAAGCCGGGTCGCATCCTGACGCGCAGCCTCGACTCGACGTTCCTGCACGGCGTCACGCGCGACTCGCTGCTCGCGCTCGCCCGCGACCTCGGCTACCAGGCCGAGGAGCGCGTGTTCACGGTCGAGGAGATGCTCGCCTGGGTCAGGGACGGCGAGGCGGCGCTGTCGGGCACCGCGGCGGTCCTGTCCGGCGTCGGCACGCTGATCCGCCGCGGCGGCGCCGAGATCAGGGTCGGCAGCGGCGCGGTCGGAGCCGAGACGCAGAAGCTGCGCGCCGCGCTGGTCGCGATCCAGCAGGGCACGGCGCCCGATCGCTACGGCTGGCTGCGCCGCGTCTGAAAGCGCGGCGCCCCGGACCCATTCGGCGTACACTGCGGCCGCCCGGCCCGTGCCGGGCGTCGTTTTTTTGGAGCCCGCGATGTCCTTCGGCGACCTGAAGCTGAGTCCGACCCTGCTGAGCGCGATCAAGGAGCTCGGCTTCACGCGCCCGACGCCGATCCAGCTCGATGCGATCCCGCCGGCCCTCGCCGGGCGCGACGTGCTGGCGTGCGCCGCGACCGGCAGCGGCAAGACCGCGGCGTTCGCGCTGCCGATCCTCGAGCGGCTGATGGGCCGCCCGCGCGGCAAGACGCGCGCGCTCGTGCTCGCGCCGACCCGCGAGCTCGCGGCGCAGATCCTCGAGGACTTCCAGGACCTCGCGGTGCACACGCCGGTCAACGGCGCGGCGATCTTCGGCGGCGTCGGCATGGGGCCGCAGGAGCACGCGCTCAGGAGCGGCGTCGACGTGATCGTCGCGACGCCGGGGCGCCTGCTCGACCACCTGCGGGCGCCGTACGCGCGCTTCGACGCGCTCGAGGTGCTGGTGCTCGACGAGGCCGACCGGATGCTCGACATGGGCTTTCTGCCCGACATCCGAAGGGTGCTGAAGCACCTGCCGGCCAAGCGCCAGACGCTGTTCTTCAGCGCCACGATGCCGGCGCCCATCGTCGCGCTGACCCGCGAGATGCTGCATGACCCGGCGACGATCAACCTCGAGCGCGAGTCGCGCCCCGCGGTCGGCATCACCCAGGCCCTCTACCCGGTCCCGCAGGAGCTGAAGTCGCAGCTGCTGCTGACGTTGCTCGAGCGCGGCGACATGCGCGAGGCGCTCGTCTTCACGCGCACCAAGCACCGTGCGAACCGGCTGTGCGAGTTCCTCGTCAAGCGCGGCGTCAACGCCGACCGGATCCACGGCAACCGCTCGCAGGCGCAGCGCACCGCCGCGCTCGCGAACTTCAAGTCCGGCACGCTGCGCGTGCTGGTCGCGACCGACATCGCGGCGCGCGGCATCGACGTCGAGGCGCTCGGCCACGTCGTCAACTTCGACGTTCCGCTGGTGCCAGCCGACTACATCCACCGCATCGGCCGCACCGGCCGCGCCGATGCGGTCGGCGATGCCTTCACCTTCGTCGCGCGCGAGGAGGAGGGCGACGTCGCCGCGATCGAGAAGGTGCTCGGCAAGCGGCTGCCGCGCGTGCAGGTGCCGGACTTCGACTACGCCGCACGGCCCGAGGGCAAGCTCGAGATCCCGCTCGGCGAGCGCCTGGCGGCGATGCGCGCGCAGCGTGCCGGCGAGCGCGGCCGTGGGCAGGCGAAGGGCGGCGGGCGCGGCGGACAGGCGGGACACGGCGGTGGCCATGGCGGCGGCCATGGCGGCGGCCACGGAGGATCGGGGTCGCGCCCGTCGGGCGGACGCTCCGGCCGCTCGTTCGGCGGCGGCCGACGCGGCGGACGCTAGGGCCGCGCGGGCGCGGTCGGGGCGCCCGGTCGCAGCATCGAGGGGCTTAAGTCCGCGAGCGAGCGGCAGCCGAGCTGGCCGAGCACCCGGTCGAGCTCGCTCGCGAGGATGCCGATCGCGTGCCGGGCCCCGGCCTCGCCGCCGGCCGCGACGCCGTAGAGCGTCGCGCGCGCGACCATCACCGCGTGCGCCCCGAGCGCGATGGCCTTGGCGATGTCGGAGCCGCGGCGGATGCCGCCGTCGATCAGGATCGTGATGCGCGAGCCGAACGCGCTCGCGATCTCGGGCAGCACCTCGAGCGCCGTGACGCAGGCGTCGAGCTGCCGGCCGCCGTGGTTCGAGAGCACGACGCCCTCGCAGCCGAGCCGCACGGCCCGCTCGACGTCGCCCGCATCGAGCGGGCCCTTGATGATCAGCGGCCGCTTCCAGGTGTCGCGCAGCCGCGCGACGTCGTCCCAGTCGATCGTCGGCGTGAACAGCGCCGGGATCCGCGTGACCCCGGCCTTGGCGCTGCGTGCCTCGGGCGGGAAGAAGTCGGCGACGTTGACGAAGCGCGGCAGGCCGTGCGGCACCATCACGTCGAGGATCCAGCGCGGGTGGCAGGCGACGTCGAGCACGCTGCGCAGCGTCAGCTGCCCGGGTCCGCGGTAGCTGCGCTTGTCCCACTCGCGGTGGCCGAACACGTTGGCGTCGGTCGTGAACATCAGCGCCTCGCACTCGGCCTCGGCCGCGCGGCGCATGACGTCGGCGGCGATCGCCGGGTCGCGGAACCAGTAGAGCTGCATCCACAGGCGCGCACCGCTCTCGCGCGCGACGACGTCGGGGCGCGCGTTTGAGACGGTGCTGAGCGTGAAGGGGATGCCGGCGTCGGCGGCGGCGCGCGCGAGCTTGACGTCGGCGTCGCGCGTCAGCATGCCGTTGACGCCGGTCGGGGCGATCACGACGGGCAGCGCGAGCTCGCGGCCGAACAGCGTCGTGCGCGCGTGGCGGCCCTCGGTGTTGACGAGCGTCTTCGGGACGAAGCGCCACTGGTCGAAGGCGAGCCGGTTGCGGGTCAGCGCCAGCTCGTCCTCGGCGCCGCCCTCGACGTACTCGAACGCGAAGTTCGGAACGCGGCGCGCCGCGAGGCGGCGCAGCTCCTCGATCGTCAGCGCGCGCCGAAAGTCGCGACCGGAGTAGTAGCGCCGCTTGATCGGCGTGTCAGCCGGTGAAGAAGCCCATCTTGACGCCGGCGAGCGTGATGACGTCGTTGTCGGTCAGACGCCGCGCCTGCGCGCCGATCTTCGAACCGTTGACGAGCGGAAAGTCGTCGGGCGTGCCGCTGTCGACGTGCACGAGGTAGAAGCCGTCGGCGCGGCGCGTGATCGCCGCGACCTGCACGCCCGGCCGGCCGAGCGTCGTCAGCGCCTTGATGAGCTCGAGCTCGCGGCCGGCGAAGGCGCCCGACAGCACCTGCAGCTTCGCCTTCGGCGGCGCGACCGGACCCGGTGCCGCGGCCGCGGCTTCGCCGTCGGCCTTGCCGGGGGCGGCCTTCGCGGCGGGCGGCACGGGCTCGGCCTTCGCGGCGCGCACGCGCTCCTCGATCGCAGCCGACGGCTGGATCACCATCGTCTTCTCGAACTCGTCGGGCTCGTTCTCGCTCGCCTGGCTGTCGACGAAGCGCAGCTGGTGGTGGCCGCAGGTGATCACGTCGCCGTGCTGCAGCGCGTGCTTCTTGATCAGCTTGCCGTTGACGTAAGTGCCATTGGTGCTGTTCAGGTCCTCAAGGAACGAGTCGTTGAGGATGTTGATGATCAGCGCGTGGTGGCCGCTGACGGCAGGATTGTCGATGCGGACGTCGTTATCCGGGAGGCGGCCGATCGTGTACCGCTCCTTGTTCATGTTGTATTCGGCCAGCACCTGGCTGTCCAGGCTGAGAATCAGTCTAGCCATGAGCCTTGCGTCCTTCGTGCGTCAGCCAAACCAGCCCAATATTCTGTCAAGTATGCCCCGCCGGGCCGGGAATGAGTCAATGACCTGCGTCATGATTACGGAGATGTTGTCCCGCCCGCCGTGCTCGTTCGACAACTGCACCAGCTGCCTCGCAATGGTCTCAAGATTATCACTGAACGTACTGATTGTTAAGTGAATATCCTCGTCCTCGACCATGTCCGACAGCCCGTCCGAGCAAAGCACGTAGTGATCGCCCTTCTGCACCGGGTGCTCGCGGATGTCGACCTCGACGCTCGGCTCGACGCCAAGCGCGCGCGTGACGTAGTTCTTGTTCGTCGAGCGCGCCGCCTCCTCCTGGGAGTAGAAACCCCGATCGACGAGCTCCTGCAGTAGCGAGTGATCCATCGTCAGCTGCTCGAAACGGTCGGCCCGCAGCCGGTAGATCCGCGAGTCGCCGACGTGCGCAGTGATGACCTTGTCGTCGTAGTAGAGCGCCGCGACCACCGTCGTGCCCATGCCCTCGCACTGTGGCTGGGTCTTCGAAGTCTGGTGGATGATCTTGTTCGCGCGCAGGATCGCGTCGCGCAGGATGATGCTCGGGCGCATCAGCCCGGTCGCGCGGTCGAGCGCCTGCAGGTCCTGCACCTGGTAGGCCTCGCGCACCAGGTTCAGGATCGTCTTGACCGCGATGCCGCTCGCCACCTCGCCCGCGTTGTAGCCGCCCATGCCGTCGGCGAGCACGTAGAGCCCGATGTCGGGGTCGGAACCGATCGTGTCCTCGTTGTGCTCGCGGACCCGTCCGGTATCGGTCAGCGCGACGCTTTTGACCTTGCTGCGCACGCGGGGTCAGGCCGACAGCGCGCGCGCGCAGGCCCGCAGCGCCTTGGCCATGTCCGCGCCGCTCGCGTAACGCTGGGCCGGGTCCTTCTGCAGGGCCCGGTCGATAATCGACGTGACGCAGGGCGGTAGGTCGGGTCGGATCGTCTTCAGCGGCGGGTGTGGTGCGTTCGCAATTTTGTACATGAGTCCGGTCATCGAGTCGGCCCGGAAGGGTAGCTGCCCCGCCAGTAGCTGGAATAAGGTAACACCGAGTGCGAACAAGTCCGAGCGTCCAGTCACATTCCGGCCCTCGAGCTGCTCGGGGGCCATGAACGACGGCGTGCCGAGGACGATGCCGCTGCGGGTCGAGCTCGTATTGGTTAAACGCGCGATGCCGAAGTCGGTGATTTTGATCTGGCGCGTCGCCGGGTCGTAAAGCACGTTCGCCGGCTTGATGTCGCGGTGGACGACGTCCTGCGAGTGCGCGTAGTCGAGCGCATCGGCGACGCGCGCCACCACCTCGAGCACGGTCGCCGGCGGCAGCAGGCGCTCCGGCACCGTGTACTGGCTCAGGATCTCGCCCTGCAGGTATTCCATCGCGATCCACGCGATGCCGCCATCCTCGCCGGCGTCGTAGACGGTCACGATGCCGACGTGGCGCAGCCTTCCCGCCATCTCGGCCTCGCGGAAGAAGCGTGCCCGCGCCTCGGCGAGCTCGGTCTCGGAGAACTCCTCGACGATCGGTATCGCCTTGATCGCGACCACGCGGTTGATGCGCGGGTCGCGGCCGAGATAGACGGTGCCCATCGCGCCGCGGCCGAGCTCGCGCTCGAGCTCGTAGCGGCCGAGCTTCGGGCGCTGCGGTCGGCGCGAGCGCCCAAGCAGCATGTCGGCGACGTCGCCCTGGCTCGGCTCCTCCTCGCGCGCCTCGAGCGTGTCGCTGATCTGCTTCAGCGACTCCGATCCGGTGCGCGGCTCGGGCTCGGCAGGAGGCGCGCTCGGGGCGGCGGCTGCCGTCGCGGCGCGCGCGGCGACGGGCCGGACCTCGGCGCGCGGTGTGGCGGGGCGCACCGGCACGACGGGCTCGGTGCGCGGCGCGCGCCGCTCCTCGCGCGCGGGAACCAGCGCCGCGGCGAGCGTCGCGAGCGGCACCGCGAGCGCGGCGCAGGTCAGCGGCAGCCAGATGCGCGCCTCGGCGAGCAGCGCGAGCTCGAGCACGACGAGCCCAAGGCCCAGCAGCACCGCGAAGCCGAAGCGCGCCGGGGCGCGTAGGTTCGGGGCGAGGACGCCCGCATAGAGGATCGCGGCCAGGAACGCGAGCGCGGTCGCGAGCGGCGCGAGCCGCGGCGCGACGGCGTAGCTGTCGGTCTCGAGGCTGTCGAGGCGCTGCGCGAGCGCCTCGCCGGCCGTGAGGCCGGGCCCGGTCGGAACATTGAGCGTGCCGCTGCCGTTGCCGATCACCACGATCTGCTGCTGGAAGCGCGCCGCCGGGATCCGGTCGGCGACGACTTCCTTGAGCCCGACCCGGGCGGTGCCGCCCTGCTCGGCGGCCCGGCGCCCGTAGTGCGGGATCCAGCTCGTCGCGCGCCCGGCGCGCAGCCTCGCCGCCGCGGCCACGAGCTCGCCGTCGGCGAGCGGCGCTTCGGCCGGGGTCCGCGCGTGCGCGACGAGCCACGTGGCGAAGGCGATCGAGGGCACCGGGGCGCCGGCGGCGTCGGCGGCCGTCAGCCGCTCGCGGCGGCTGACGCCGTCGGCGTCCGCAGCCGCAGGCTCGAGGCCGACGCCGCGCGCAGCGCCTGTGAAGCGCTCAAGCGGCACCGCGCCGGGGCCCGTGATCAGCAGCGCGTTCCCGGCCGCGCGCAGCGCGCGCTCGAGCTCGGAGTCGTGGTCGAGCTCGGTGACCCAGGCCTGCAGGCGCGCGCGCATCGCAGGGTCGGGGGAGTTCTCCGCGCCCTCGAGGAACGAGCGCACCCGCGCGAGGTCGGCGCTGTCGCTGGGCTCGGCGACCGGGACCGCGACGACGATCGCGCGCGCGCCGCCCTGCGTCGCGAGGTCGATCGCGTGCGCCACCTCGCTGCGCAGCCGTCCGGCGTCGCCGCCGGCGTCGTCTTGTACCCACAGCACCCGCGCGGTCGCGGGCGCGTTCTCGGCGCGCTGCGCAAGGGCCAGCGGCGCGCCCTCGATCGCCGCGCCGCCGCCCGGCGCGAAGCCGAAGCCGATCGCGGCCGTGAGGATCGCGACGGTGACCGCGGCGGCTGCGGGGCGGAACAGCGGGTGCGCGTACATCTGTAATGATTCTGTAAAACCCGGGGAGTCTAGCGGACCCCGATGGGCGCGTCGCGGTTGGGCGCCTCAACCCAAGGACCGGGCCCGGAACCGCATCCCGCCTCTGCTAGCATCGCCGCGGTGACCGCCCGGCCCCGTACCGTCTACGTCTGCAGCGCCTGCGGCGACAGCGCGCCGAAGTGGCAGGGCCAGTGCCCGGCCTGCGGCGCCTGGAACACGCTCTCCGCGCATGCCCTCGCGCGCGAGGTCGCGCGGCCCGTGCCCGCCGTGCGCCCGGCACAGCCCCTCGGCGTTGCGTCCGCTGCGGAACCGGCGCGCCTCTCGACCGGCGCCGAGGAGTTCGACCGCGTGCTCGGCGGCGGGCTCGTGCCGGGCTCGGTGACGCTGATCGGCGGCGACCCCGGCATCGGCAAGTCGACGCTGCTGCTGCAGGCGGCGGCGGCGCTGGCACCGCGCGTCGCGGTTCTCTACGCGAGCGGCGAGGAGAGCCGCGAGCAGGTTGCGCTGCGCGCGCGGCGCCTCGGGCTCGCGGCCGAGGCGCTCGCCGTGCTCGCCGACACCGACGTCGAGACGGTGCTCGCGGCGGCAGCGGCCGCGCGCGTGCTGATCGTCGACTCGATCCAGACGATGGCCACGGCGGCCGTGGAGGCGGGCCCGGGCTCGGTGTCGCAGCTCAGGGAATCCGCGGCGCGCTTCGTCAAGTTCGCGAAGGCGAGCGGCACGGCGGTGCTGCTGATCGGCCACGTCACGAAGGAAGGCGTGATCGCCGGGCCGCGCGTCCTCGAGCACCTCGTCGACACGGTGCTGTACTTCGAGAGCGACGCCGGCAGCCGCTTTCGCGTCGTGCGCGCGGTCAAGAACCGCTTCGGCCCGGCGCAGGAGATCGGCGTGTTCGCGATGGAGGAGAGCGGCCTCAAGGAGGTCAGGAACCCCTCGGCGATCTTCCTGTCGCGGCACCCCTCGCCGGTCGCCGGCAGCATCGTCACCGTCGCGCGCGAGGGGACGAGGCCGCTGCTGATCGAGGTGCAGGCGCTCGTCGACGA
>Ga0335069_10010210_pt1 | contig 13313 bp, 11 predicted proteins | sample Lox_Sample_11_FD_206714 | JGI IMG/M metagenome (GOLD analysis project Ga0335069, IMG submission 206714) | Soil microbial communities from Loxahatchee National Wildlife Refuge, Florida, United States - Lox_Sample_1.1 | ecosystem: Environmental > Terrestrial > Soil > Wetlands | place: USA... | reverse complement strand
AGTTCGAGGTGATGCAGTACGCGCTCGGACACAAAAACAGGAACACGCTGTTGAAGTTCTACGCCGAGTTCAGCTCGATCCAGGCCCTGGCGCTCTACGACGGCCACCTCCTCAAGTTGCGCAAGGAGCTTGCTGATCTCGCGAAGCCGACCCGCGGAAATTCTCGAAGGAGGCGCCGATGACATCCTCGAAGGCGAACGCCGCCGGCAACAAAGCGGCAAAGCGCCCGTCCGTCTTGACCATGCCTTACGAGGAATGGCCCGCCCGGGACCGCTCTGCGTTCGAGGCCGCCACGCGGGTGGGCGACGCACTGGATCCAGGCGGCCCGGCGGAAGATTGGTCCGACGCCACGCGGCAGAGCAACATTGCGCGCTATAGTCGATGGCTTCGATTTCTGGAGTGTGCCGGCTTGCTCGACCGGAATCAGGCGCCCGCCGATCGGGTCACGCCGGACGCGGTGCGTGCCTACATCGCGCAGTTCCAGGCCGAGGTCGACGCGAAGAGGCTCAGCTCGGAAACCTTGCACGCCTATGTCCGCGGCCTGCTAAACTGCATCATGAAGATGGCCCCCAAGCAGAACTCGGACTGGGCCTGGCTGCGCACTGCCGCCGAGAACCTTCGAAAGATCGCGAGGCCCAGCCGCGACAAGCGCCTGCAGACCCGCTCTACGTCCGACCTTTATGCCTACGGCAAGGAGCTGATGCAGGAGGCTGAGGATCCGGCGACGGGGACGTCGCGACGGCGAGCCGTCCGCTATCGCGACGGCGTGATCATCGCCATCCTCGCAGCGCGCGCACCACGGCGCGGTTGCTTGTCGCTGATGGACATCGAGGGGCAGTTTCAAAAAATCGGCGAGCTCTATTGGATGATCTTCAGCGCGGAGGAGACCAAGCAGCGGAGGGACCACGATTATCCGCTGCCGCGGGATCTAACGCCCTACGTCGACCGTTATCTTGGTCATCATCGTATGGTGCTGGCCTCTCGCGCGAAGGGGCTACCTGACGATGAGTCGGTCTGGTTGACGGAGAACGGCACCAAGCTCGGCGCTCCCGCTATCAGCCACCAGGTCAGGGTGCGCACGAAGGCGAAGTTCAACGTCGAGATCACACCGCACCTGTTCCGCGATTGCCTAGCCGACACGACTGCGCATGAGTTGCCCGGGAACCTGGGCATTGCGGCGCAGATCCTGGGTCACGGCCTCGAGGTGATGAATCGGCACTACATCCGCCCCAAATCCCGTGTCGCTCTCAGAAGGGTGCACGACAACCTCGCGGCCTCCCGGCGCGAGCTGGCGCCTCTCAACACACCGGAGCTTTGGGCGGCGGCGGAGCCGCGCGGCAGACGCAGATCTAGGGTATGATGAGAACATCGGCTCCCAGGCCAAGGACGGTCGCTTAACGGAGCCTCAACTTGCAGGTCGCAGCGGGCAAGCCCGCTGTGCCGGTGACGAGAGGACCGCACGATGCCACTTGGTCGCTGCAAATGCGCATCTTCACGAGGAGCCGCCCTCAGCGTCCTGTGCCTCGGCGAGCGCACTCGCGCGTCACGGAGTTCGCGCCGCCTTCCTCGAAGGGGGCGGATGCAAGATGAGTCCACCAGGGCTTCCTGTCCGTTGCTGACCGGTCGTCCGGCCACATACATCATGGTGGATGAAGAGCTCGGCACGACAGGAGAGCGGCAACGAACGGCCGGTGCGCGGCGATGCGGCAGCGGCATCGCCCGCGCCCCCACTGCGGTTCGTCGACGACCTGCCGGTGCCATTGCCGATCGCGGACACCGAGCTGGAGGTGATCGAGCGCCATCTGCACGGGATGCTCGACCGGGTGTTGTCCGATGAAGACCGCGAAGGCAAAAGCGGACGTGACGCGGGTGGCGTTCTACGCCCGCGTCTCCACCGCACGCCAGGCTGAGCACGACCTCTCCATTCCCGATCAGATCCGCCAGGGCGAGGCGTTCTGCGAGCGCAAGGTTTGGAAGCTGGTGCGCATCTTCACGGAACCCGGCGCCTCGGCCACCGACGATCGGCGCCCGATCTTCCAGGAGATGATCGACCTCGCCTGCGGGCCCGACCAGCCGTTCGACGTCATCCTGTTCCACTCCTTCAGCCGCTTCTCGCGCGACGCCATGCTCTACGAGCTCTATGCGCGCCGGCTGCGGAAGGCGGGCGTCACGCTGGTGTCGTTGACGCAGGAGGTCGGCGACGATCCCACCAGCCAGCTGATCCGCAAGGTCGTGGTGCTCTTCGACGAGTATTCCTCACAGGAGAATGCCAAGCATACGCGCCGCTCGATGCGGGAGAATGCCCGGCAGGGATTCTGGAACGGTTCGCGGCCCCCGTTCGGCTACCGGACGCAGGAGGCGGGGCGGCGCGGCGACAAGGTCAAGAAGGTCTTGGTCGTCGACCCCGCCGAGACCGCCGTCGTCCGCAAGATCTTCGACCTCTACCTCGGCGCTGACGGCGCCGCGAAGGGCGTCAAGGCGATCACGACGCACCTCAACGCGCGAGGCGTGACGATTCGCGGCAAACCGTTCAACGTGGGGACGGTTCACACGATCCTGACGCGGACCACATATAGCGGCACGCACTTCTTCGACCAGCGAGACAGCCGCACAGGGCAGTCGAAAGACCGTGCCGAGTGGGTGCCGATGCAGGTGCCCATCATCATCGAGCCGGACGTGTTCGATCGTGTGCAGGCGACTCTGAAGGCGCGCGATCCTACTGTGACGCCGCCGCGCGTTGTAACAGGGCCTACCCTTCTCACCGGTCTCGCCCGCTGCGCGACCTGCGGAAGTGCCATGACGCTCAGGACCGGCAAGAGCGGGCGGTACCGCTATTACACCTGCAGTCGGCAAGCGATCCAGGGTAAGACCGGCTGCAGAGGCCGCAGCATCCCCATGGACAGGCTTGACGGCCTCGTCCTCGAGCACATGAGCGAGCGGCTGTTTGCGCCGGAGCGCCTAGGCCATCTGCTCAAAGAGTACCTCGACCGCTCGGTCAGCGCCCAAGCCGGACGCCGGGAGCGACTGCGGCAGCTCAAGGTCGAGAGCACGGAGACCCAGGGCCGGCTAAAGAAGCTTCTGGCGCTGGTGGAGACGGGCATGATGCAGGCCGACGATCCCGTGCTCGCGGATCGTATGGCGCAGATCAGGCTGCAGCGGCAGGAAACCGAAGAGCACATCGCGCTGCTGGAGCGCGAGCTCAAGGCCCAGGGCTACGAGCTGACGCCCGAGCGCCTTGCCGCGTTCGGTAGGGTGCTACGCGAGCAGCTCGCGTCCGGCGATGTTCAATTCCGCAAGGCCTACCTCAATCTGTTCATCGATCGGATCGAGGTCGACGACGCGGAGGTGCGCATCTGCGGTCCCAAGGCGGCGCTGGCAAAGGCAGCATCCGGGGCCCTACCGAAGCCCTCAGACTCGGTGCCCAGTTTTGTTCGGGAGTGGCGTCCCCAAGGGGATTCGAACCCCTGTTACCGCCGTGAAAGGGCAATTTTCATGCCCAGGCGCGTTTAAGGCTATCCATCTAACCTACTGATACATCTCGTTAGCTCCTATTGGTGTCTAATATTGCCTATTAGCGCCTAGGGGCATATATTGGACAGATATTCGACCAGCCGGAGGTTATCGCCGTGGCACGCATTGTACGAGACACCTCTCTCGGGAGTCGAGAAGCCCGCAGCAAGCTCGCGCCGGGCCGCCGCTACTACCGAGGCATCGAGGCCGGATTGCACTTGGGCTATCGCCGCGCGAAGGCGCATGGCCGCAAGCTCGGCGGCCATTGGTTCGCCCGCGTCTACAGAGGGCGCGGCAGCGAGCAATACATCCACACCGCCATCGGCGCCGCCGATGACATTCTCGACGCGGATGGGGTCCAGATTTTCAATTTCGACCAAGCGCAGAAGCGCGCTCGGGAGATCTTCAAGGCGCACCACTCCCCTGCCCCCTCTGGCGGCCCCCTTACGGTCAAGCAGGCTGGTGAGCGCTACGTCGAGTTCGTCAAGGCCGAGCGGAAGACCGGCCACGACACCGAACTCCGATTGAAGCGGCATGTCTATCCCAAGCTCGGCGACAAGGCTGTGGCCGCGCTCACCATGCGCGATATCGAGAAATGGAAGCACGGGCTAGTCCAGACGGACGACAAGGACCCGGATGCCGAGCGCCGCAGCAAGGACACCGCCAATCGCGTGTTGTCGATGCTCAAGGCGGCACTCAATCGCGCATTCGCCGATGACGCCAATGCCATCCCCTCCGATGCGGCGTGGCGCCGGATTAGGCCCTTTAAGGATGTGGGCCGGTCGCGGCAAGTACATCTCGACGCGGCACAGTCCCTCCGACTCATCAATGCCTGCGGCGATGAGGCCTTTCGCCGCCTGGTGACCGCCGCGCTGCTGACGGGCGCTCGGGCGCCGGGCGAATTGATCGGACTCCGCGTGCGCGACTTCCGCGCCGATCTCCGCACGTTGAGCATCCCGGATGGCAAGACCGGCCCGCGCACGGTCACGCTTACTACCGAGGCCGTGCGGTTCTTCGAGGATATCACCGCAGGCAAGAAGCCCGATGACCTATTGTTGCCGAAGGAGGATGGGAGCGGCTGGGGACCGAACGCCCACGTTCGATTGATGCAGGAAGCGGCGAAGCGCGCCAAGTTGCCGAAGGACTGCACCATCTACTCGCTGCGGCACACGCATGCCTCTCAAGCCTTGCTGAACAAAATGAACATGCAATTCCTCGCCGAGAACATGGGCACATCGGTCAGGATGATCGAGCAGCATTACGGAAAATTCCTCGCGCAATCGCGCCACCAATTGGTCGAGGAGTCCAGCCTCCGGCTCGGCTTGGAGTTTGGCGACAAGGTCAAGAAGATGATGCGGCGATGAAGGGCCTCCGGCTGAGCGAGGCTCTCCCCCAGCATGTCGATCGTGAGATTTGGACCGAGTGGAAGGCGGCACTCACCCCTCCCGCCGCCGAGTCGGTGAGCGACGCTGACGCCCTCCGCAAGCTGACGGTGAAAGTGTGGCAGCCCTTCTCTCATGACCTGCCGCGCCTCCGAGCCGCGCAGGCGGCGGTGTGGCGCGATTTTCTCGGTAGGCTCAAGGACGGGCGGCTCGCCGCCTATGGGATCAATTCGCAGTCGGGCAAGGAGACGAAGATTCAGCGCGCGCTGCTCGACCGCATCGAGTTCGATATCGTGAGCGATAGCGCGAAGGTCGGGAGTCTGGAATTCCTGGGAGTAGACATTCGGGTCGGGCGCGACGCTCCTCCCAAGCCTCGCGCACTGAAGCAAGCGCCCCTGGATAAGTTCGTCGCGGAGTATCCCGTCCAGCCGGTACCTTCGCTCAAGGACTTGGAGAGCGCGGCCAAAGACAGATTCCCCGACGCTCATGTCACGCGCAAATTGGTGCGGGAAGCCATGGACCGCCGCTGGGGTCGCCAGAGCCCTGGGCCTCGCAAGCGCCGCGCTTCGTAATCCCGCAATTCGGCAATTCCGCCGGAATCGCACGCGGCGGAATTGCTGAAATTTTCATATCGGCACCTATCGATAAGACTATGCCCCGCTAGAACAGCGAGGGCAGATGAGCAAAGCTAAATCTACAGAATCCCACTCGCGCTCCAGTATCGAGCCCGATGCGTTTTCCATCGATGAGTTCGTCGAGCGGCACCGGATTTGCCGCGCGAGCCTATACAATCTCTGGAAGGCCGGTCTCGGTCCGAAGTTTTTTTGGGCGGGCACTCGCAGGCTGATCTCCCGCGAGAGCGCTGCGCTATGGCGAGCCGAGCGTGAGCGTGATGCCGCCGCTCGACAGCAGCAAGAGGCAGGCGCCGAGTCCGAAGCCGATAACACCACAGAAGCACCTGAGGCGATAGCGCCCTCGCGCCGGACCGCGCGCCCGTCGTGACGAAGAAGGCCGCGTTCGTAGGGAGCGCGGCCTGAGACACTCGAACAGAAGGAACTCAAAATGACAGCGCAAACGACTGCGAATTTCAAGCCGAAAGTCCCGCGCAGCAACGCTTCTGGTCGTCGCCGCACGAAGGCGAAGAAGGGCGGCGTCAAGCTGCGCGGGGTACTTGTCTACAACGACCTCGCGAGTGATGAAGGCACATTGGCGCTGGGAACATCAGAGGCTCTCATGCGCAGGCTCGACCTGGTCCGTACATAACAAAAAAAGGGCGCCGATCCGTTGGGCCGGATCGGCGCCCATCATCTCGCGATCATCATCAACATCATCGCACGGAGCAAATGCGCGATGGCGACGACCCTACGGCAACCGACTCTTAAAGCCAAGCCAATCCCGACCGACCAAGCATTGCATCGCGAACGTGAGTCGGAGGCGAAGCTCGCGCTCAACAAAATCGCCGAGATCACGGCCATCGAGATCGCTGGCGCGCTGACGCCGAGGCGTTTGTCGTGAGCGCGGAAGGCCAGCACGGCGCGCGGCATCTCATCGCGGCGCATCTTCGCTGTGCGAGATCGCTGCTCGGCGGCACCGAGGGCAATTCCGAGGACGAGCGGGATTGGGTTCACTTCTGCGGCGGTGTCGCACTCGACCTAGGGGAGTTTGCGCTCTCGGTAGGCGAGCCTCGAAACGCCGCCGATCTTGCCGACGATCTCCGCATGCTCGCCGATGTTCTTGACGGCGCGCATGCCGCAGCGATGTGGGTGCGTGACAATTGGAGGCCCGGCGATGGCTGACCTCTCTGGAGGCTCACGACGGCACGCCGTTCTCGACGCAGCACTGGAGCTTGCTCGCGAGGGCTTCCCAGTCTTCCCCTGCCGCAGGGACAAGCGACCCGCGACGCCGCGCGGCTTCTATGACGCCGCTGTCGATGAAGCCGAGATAAGGAGGCTGTGGCGGTTTTGCCCCGGCCCTTTGATCGGCGTTTCGACCGGCGAGAGCAGCGGCTTTGATGTCCTCGATGTAGACCCCCGCCATGGCGGCGATGAGTGGCTCAACGAAAACACCCATCGCCTCTACGCGACGCGGATTCACGAAACGCAGAGCGGTGGCTTTCACTTGCTCTTCATCCATCGACGCGGCCTGAGGTGCAGCACCGGCAAGGTCGCGCGCGGCCTCGATGTGCGGGCTGACGCCGGATACGCGATATGGTGGCCCGCAAGCGGCCTGCCGGTCTTGAATGACGCGCCCATCGACGAGTGGCCGGAGTGGCTCCTTTCGATATTGATGACCGCGCCGCGGCCGTCCCCGGTCGCATTCCGCGGGCGCGTCCCTGACCGGCGCCAGATCGAGGCGCTCGTGCGCACAGTTGCACTCGCGCGGGAAGGCGACCGAAATTCCGTGACGTTTTGGGCGGCGTGCCGCCTAGGCGAAATGGTCCGCACACGCTTGCTCGACGAGGGCCGCGCGATTGCGCTCATCACCGAGGCCGCTGCCCGCAGCGGGCTGGAGGCGCGGGAGGCGGAGCGAACGGCCGCGAGCGGGCTTGCGCGAGGGCTGCGCGACGGAGGGCACCGCCATGCCGCGCGATAATGGGAGCGCCAGGGAATTTGTTGCCAAGGCCATCGAAGGGCGTCCGGAATTGGTGGTGCATGAAGCCGATCCACCTTCGACGGTGCATCCGGCGTGCGATCTACTCGCCACTTGCCCAACGCTCTTCGAGCGCGGCGTGCCGGTAGCAATCATTCTGCCTGCGGACGGCGGAACGCCGCAGGCGGTGCCGCTCACGCTTACCAATGTCGTGATGAGGGTGCACGAGCTAGCCCAGCCCGTGCGGATTTCAGCAAAGGGCGTGCCGGTGCCGACGAGGTTCCCGGATTGGGCCGCGCGGTCCTATCTCGAACTCAAGGGCGAATGGGGCTTGCCGCCGCTCGCGGGTCTGACCGGCGCGCCCCTGCTCGGCAGCGACGGCTCGATCCGTGCCGCACGCGGCTACGACAGAGAGACGGGACTGTGGATGGTCAGCGCCCCCAAGCTCGACGTTCCGAGCAAGCCCACGCGCGATCAAGCGGAGGCCTCGCTCGATATCTTGCGCCGCACCTTCTGCACATTTCCGTTCGCGGACGCCGACCGGCGGTTCGACAAGAGGCGCGGAGTGGATGTTGTGGATCTCCGGACGGACCCGGGGCAAGACGAGTCCACGTTTCTTGCTGCGTTGCTCGGGGCCGCATGCCGCCCCTCGCTTCCGTTCGTTCCGGGCCTTCTGCTTACAGCGCCGTCCATCAATGGCGCCGGGACCGGCAAGGGATTGCTCACGCGCTCCATCGCCGCAATCGCCTATGGGAGCATGCCGCACGCCATCGCCCAGGGGCACGATCGTCACGAATTGGACAAGCGCATCGTCGCCGAGCTCATCGGCGCATCGCCGATGCTGTTCCTAGACAATCTCAATTCGACGACGCTGCATTCGGAGACGCTGGCGCAGGCGATGACCGAACGGCCCGCGAGGGTCCGCATCCTCGGGCGTTCGGAGACGATGCCGCTCAATGCAGTTGTATTCGTGGTCGTGACGGGAAACGGCCTCCTGGTCTCCGAGGACCTGGTCCGGCGCTTCATCGAAAGCAAACTCGACGCGCAGCGCGAGGACCCGGAAGGACGGCGCTTTGCCCCGGGCTTTCTCGATGGAATTCGAGAGCGTCGAGCAAAGCTGCTTTCAGCGGTGCTCACGATCTGGAGATGGGGCCGCCAGAACGTCAACACGATTACGGAAGGCAAGCCGCTCGGAGGCTTCGAGGAGTGGGCCGAATGGTGCCGCGACCCTCTCTTAGAGCTTGGCTGCTGCGATCCCGTCGAGCGCATGAGCGAGATGAAACAAATAGACCCGCGCCGACGCATGGTCGCCGACTTCCTCCGCATGTGGTACCGACGCTATCGCGAGAGCTTGGTCAAAGCTTCGGAACTTGACGACGTGGTGCTGGATATCCTGGGTCCGAAGGAGTCGCGAAAGCGGCAATGGGTCACCGCACAAATCGAGAGCTTCGTGAACACGCGCGCGGGCGGCTACATGCTCACGCGCGAGAACCGCGAAGGCAAAGGCAAATGGGCCGTCATGCGCTATGGAGTAGTCAAATTGAGCGAAGAGGAGGGCGAGCCTGCCAAGGACATCTCTGACCGCAATGCCTGAGCATTCAGGCGCCCCCCGCCATGGCCCTATGCCCCCTATGATGCCCTATGTTTTTGCCCCGAGAATTCTCGGGTCTGATATCTGAAGCCTCGCGCGTGAAGCTTAAAAAAACATAGGGGGGCATAGGGGGCATAGGGGGGGATGAATTCCGTGCGTGAACGCGAGCCGCGTGAGGTAATCGACGGGCGCTCTTGTATTGGTGCCGAGGGGAGTTGGTAGCGGCTTAGAAGCCGCCCCCGCCTCCAGACGCATGCGCTCCCTCCCAGCCAACGCCGCACCTGCCAATCTGCAAATAATCGCCTATACAAGGCGCTAACGCCTGCGAGGAAATGCCGACCACTAGCCGCGTAACACATGGCGCTTGCTACGATGTCCAATATTCTCAAAATATCTGCCAACGTTCGGGCAATTTCCGAGGTACTCGATGCGCCTGATTCCTCGCTACTCCGCCGACGAACCGGCTCGCAGCGAGCCGCCCTCGACGCTCAGCGCAGCGCGTCAGGCCTTGCAGCGCAACAGCGATGAGCGCTCGCGCCTCCTGGCGCGCGCGCGACCTTGGGCGGCCCTCCGCGCCTCCTCCGGCGCCGCTTATATGACGGGGGCTCCGACGATGGTGCGCTCAGACATTGTCCCGTGCCTCCCTTCATGCGGCAGCCAATCAGCACTTGCTCGCCCGCCAGCATCCGAAGCGGGCGCGTCTTTGTGCCTTCTTTCGGCTTCCGACTAGTCTGCGCCCGCTTGCATTCGTCCGGCCGCCTTGCGGTATTGGTTTGGCCCACTGGTTGAATTGCGGCGAACAGGCGCGGTAGATTCTACCGCTACAACTGGTGCTGTGATCGCGCTGCTACTCGCTCGCGGCGCTTGGTAATTTCCCGTCTTCGCTTCTTCTCGCCTGCGGTATAGACCAGCGTGTCGGATCGTTGATTACGCTTTTGCGGCTCCATCAACTCTCGCACGCCGATCAACGCCACCCGCCGCCTGCCGCACAAACGTCGAGATGATCGAACGGCACTACGCCGCGAACATGAAGAACACGCTCGATGCCGCCACGATCGATCCCCGCCCGCAACATCGATACTCGCAAAGTGGCTATTTACCGGATTCGCCACTCGGGTGTCGCCGCTACCTACCTAGCCAAAACTGCGTGAGACTCACCCGCGGGCCTCTGGTTGAATTGTAGCGCGTGACTCATTCGAATATCGCCGATTTTGACTCCTTTGAGTCGCCCTGACTCGATATGGCGCTTCGGACTATTGTCTCGGCGAGCCTGAGTACGACAAGCCACGTTCTCCGCGCACGACCGGCGGAGCCGTCCGAGGCTGACGCCGCCTTTGAGCACCATCGAGATCGACGTTTGGACCGCCAGAATCCGCGCGCGGTCTAACCTCTCGGCCCTTCGCTCTGAACTGCTGCAACGCAGGAACCGCGCAATCTGTGGCACGGGCTTTTACCCTGTGCCTTGACTCGGTCAAGCGGCAACACAGGTCAATTACGGTACGAAACCAACTGGAGAGTGCGCGACAGAAAAAAAAGGGGGCACTGAGAATGGCAAAATACGAAGGCCGCGATTTGCCGCCCGGCTACGACCACGGCCAGTGCGGGCATTGTGGATCAGTTGAGACGGAGTACCGCGAGCACACACCGTATAAGCGGTGTGATGCAAAGGGCGGGAACTGCAGAGATACGGGCGGCTGCAATTGCTATCTCTTCCGCCACAAGACGCCGGACCAGCCGCGCAGACCTCTGCATCCCTGGGAGCATTTTGCCGACGCGGGCGTGTGGAAGGAGGCCCCTCCCGGCTGGGAGTATCACTGCCTCTGCCTTACGAAAGTCGGCTGACAAGACCCTCGTTCGCACCAGAGGGGACGGCGTGTTCTTGCGTGGCCACCGATTTGGTAGCCGCGCCACGAGATATGGGCGGGATCTTTCCAGTTTCCGGAGCATGGCAGCGCGAGCATCCGCGCTGAACCTGCCTGTCACGCAGCTGTAGCCGTGACGATGGATAGTCGTCGGTGCTCGGCGTCCCTCCCGCGGTTACTACCGCGTTTCCCCCTGCGACGCCGAGTAACCTAGGCGCCCCTGCCAGCGTGGGCGCCTTTCTTTTTCGCTCGCCGGTCCTCGACAATCTAGAGGCCGGCTTATGTTGATCCGCGAATTTGCATTTTGGTTTGCCGCTGTCTCGCTCCCCGTCTCGCTCTCAGCGGTCATGGTACCGCCGCGGCGACCGCCTTTGGTCAGGGCGCCTCGCAACATCGATTTGGCACTTCCCGCTCGATGGAGCCCGGCGGAGCCGAAGTCACGTCGGAGACCACTGGGTTGATGCCCTTTACCTCATTGACTAGGCGCCTCGCCACGCGAGCCCAACCGCTCGCAGGCTTGTATCGACCGAAAACGAGAGCTCTCAAGATGATTTGATGCCGTGCGCCTTGACGGTGCGGGCGGCTGCTGATTCCCTTGCGATCACGACGCAAACCCACCGAGAGGAAGCCATGTTCCGCTTACGCCATTTACTGCGCTTTGCCGCTCTTGCTGTGGTATTGGGATCGGCTGCGCCGGCGCTGGCCCAGACCATCATCGACGAATGGTCCAGCATCAAGGCGCCGCCCGCGCCCGAGCTCAAGGCCGTCACGCTCGATCCGAAAGCGACGGCCGTCCTGGCGATGGATTTCGTCAAGCAGACTTGCAACGAAAATCGGCCGCGCTGCCTCGCTTCGATTCCCAATGTCGAGAAGCTGCTCGCCGCGGCGCGCGCCAAGGGCGTGCTGGTGATCCACACCACCGTGCCACCGGTCCCCATCGCCGACACCCTTCCCGCGGTCGCCCCCATGGGCAACGAGCCCGTGGTGGTCGCGTTGCTGGACAAATTCATCCTCGGCAACCAGGATACCGGTCTAGAGAAGATGCTAAAGGACAAGGGCATTACCACCGTCATCGCCATCGGAACTGCGGCCAATGGCGCCGTGCTTTACACCGCAAGCGCGGCAGCGTCCCGCGGCTTCAACGTGATCGTGCCAGTTGACGGCATGTCTGCCTCTGGACCGACCCCCTTTATCGAGCAATTTGTTGCGTACAACTTCACTAGCGCGCCGGTAATCTCAGCAAAGATAACGCTGACCCGGATCGACATGATCACGTTCTAAGAATCGGAGGCCGGAATGGAGGGGAGGCGCCGCAAGGCGCCTTCTCCGTTTGTTGGAGCGTCGACGCATCGGCCGGCGCATGATCACATTGCGATGCGTCAAGATCTCCGAGGCAATTCCATCCGCGACCTAACAGCGGAGAGAGAGGCGACTGTCGGCACGAAGGCGAAGTGCCGAAGCGCAGCGCGGATTTCCGATTCTGAAGGTAAAGCAGACTTAGCGCGCTCGATGCTCTTAGTCGCATGATGACCCTGGCCGTGTGAAAACGTCCCACCTGATGTGACTCGTGAGGTACGATTCCATCGCGATTTGCGGGGGGATCGGATGAAGCGCTTCGTCGAGGGAGTGGATCGCGGCCAGAGCACGCTGTTTCCTGAATGCTTGGACGACTGGATCGACGAGAACAACCCGGTTCGAGTGATCGACGCGTTCGTCGATAGGCTCGATCTCGGCGAACTCGGGTTCGAAGGGGTCGAGCCCGCGGAGACCGGTCGGCCTGCCTATCATCCGTCGGCTCTCTTGAAGCTCTATGTCTATGGTTATCTGAACCGGGTGCAGTCGAGCCGGCGGCTCGAACGCGAGGCCGGCCGCAATGTCGAAGTAATGTGGCTCCTGGGCCGCCTGGTCCCCGATCACAAGACGGTCGCCGATTTCCGGAAGGACAGCGGCCAAGCCATTCGCGAGGTTTGTGCGCGCTTCGTCGAACTCTGCCGGGAGATGGGTCTGCTTGCGACAGCGAGCGTTGCCATCGATGGCAGCAAGTTCAAGGCGGTGAACCACCGCGACCGGAACTTCACGCGGGCGAAGGTGGAGCGGCGCCGGGCACAGCTCGAAGAGAGCGTTGCCCGCTATCTCAGTCAGCTCGACACCGCCGACCGGCAGGAGCCATCGGAGGCTCTTGCCACGAAGACCGCGCGACTGAAGGAGAAGCTTGCCAAGCTGGGAGAGGAGATGCGGCGCCTGGAGGGGCTGGAGGCGCGAATGTTGGCGGCGCCCGATCAGCAGATCTCACTCACCGATCCCGATTCCCGCTCGATGGCAACGAGCGGGCGCGGGTCCGGCGTCGTCGGCTACAACGTGCAGGTCGCGGTTGAAACC
>Ga0335069_10010209_pt1 | contig 13313 bp, 13 predicted proteins | sample Lox_Sample_11_FD_206714 | JGI IMG/M metagenome (GOLD analysis project Ga0335069, IMG submission 206714) | Soil microbial communities from Loxahatchee National Wildlife Refuge, Florida, United States - Lox_Sample_1.1 | ecosystem: Environmental > Terrestrial > Soil > Wetlands | place: USA... | reverse complement strand
CGCCGCGCGCGATACCGGGCAGCCAGCGGGCCTTCTGTTCGGCGGTGCCGAAGTCGAGGATCGTCGGGCCGATGTAGTTCACGCCGCGGCCGGTCAGCGGCGAACGCGCGTCGATGCGGCGCAGTTCTTCGAGCAACACGAGGTATTGCGCCGGCGTCAGTTCGGCACCGCCGTATTCGCGCGGCCACGTCGGTACGGTCCAACCGCGCGACGCCATGCGTTCGAGCCACAGCTTCGCGTCCGGTTCGAGTTCGACCTTCGACGATCCCCATGGAATTTGCCCGGGACCGCGCGCGCCCGTTGGACAGTTGTCGCGCAACCACGCGCGCGTTTCGGCTCGAAAATCCCGCAGTTCGTCCATCGTCACTCCGCTGCGCCGATTCCCGCGCCCGTGCGCGGCCGGCCGAAACCGTTGGTGATGTCGCGGCGGCCGGTCATCGAGTCGCATCAGCCGTCGCCGCGTGCATGCGCCGCTCATCCAAACGTCCGAATGCCCGGCATGGGCGGATCATCTGGTATTGCATGGCCGACTGCAAACCGACTCAGACGCGGCCGGCTGCACGCAAAACCGCCAGCGCCCCCACGGTGATCCACTCGTTCATCGCACCGCGCGCAGCGTTCCAATCGACCGAATCGGTGCCATGCTTCGGCGTCGCGGAACGCGAATAAAACCGCGCGTCGGCCGTCCAACCGCCGCCGTTGCGCTGTTTGCGCTCGAGCATATCGAGCGCGTCGCTGCAACGCGGGTCGCCGATGCAGCCGAACTCCGCCATCGCGCCCAGTCCCGCGAGCACGTCGTAGTGCCAGTACACCGGATGGTGCAGATCGACGAAAACGGCGCTGATCGTCGCCCCATCGCTGCGGCGTTTGAACAGGCGTCGCGATAGGAACACCTCCGCCGCTTCGAGCGCCGCGCGTCGGGTGGATTCGTGCTTGCGTTCCTGCGCGAACACGCCGAGGCCGCGCATCGGCAGCAGCGTTTCCATGAACGACGACGTATCCGCCGCCGGGTTCTTGTCGCAGTTCCAGCCGCCGTCCGGCCATTGCCAATGGCGTAAGCGCTCGACCAGACGGTCGGCGGCAGCGTCGAGCAAGCCCAAGCGCGCAGCCGACAACAACGCATTGCCTTGCTGCGACGCGCAGCGCCGATGGCGCCCCTGCATGACCGGCACGCCGACGCCTCGGTACGCCTGTTGTCGGCTGGTCGCCGTGAACTCCCGGAAGAACTCGTCGCGCAGCCAGAATTCGTAGACCTGATCGCGCAACGGCAATAGCGCTTCGTCGCCGCGCGGATAGCCGACGTCGGCCAACGCCGCGAAGACCCAATGTGCGCCGTGCCACTTATCGTAGACGTCGCGGCGCGTCCGAATGCGACCGTCAGCATCGCGGTGCGCGAGCAGCGTGCGCACGATCGGACCGTCGCGGATCTCGTCCTGCAATCGCTGCATCGCCTTCGACCCCGGATCTTCGCCCAGTACGTCGACGTGCAGCTTCCAACGAATCGAGGTGTTGTCCGATTGCCGCAGCCGATTGACGAGATCTTCGTACATGCGCCGGATTGTTCGCCCGCAGGGCCGAACCGGTCAATGAACACCGTGCCTTTCTGCACCCATGCCGACCCTGCTACGCTCGTCGGCGGGGGCAATTCGAAGATGAACGACACCGCGGTGCATTCGGCGAACCACGTCCGCCGCTTCCGGCAGATCCTGCTGTGGCCGTTGCAGCTGATTCCGCTGCGCGACGGCGCTCAAGTACAACGGCATTGGGAACTGCTGCAGGCAACCGGCGCCGATCACCCGTGGCGCGAAGTCATCGACGAATTCGGCGGCGCACCCGGCCACTATCAGGAACGCCACTACAACGAACTCGTCACGTTCCTGCCGTACGTCCAACGATTCCTCTATGGGGAGGGCAACGCCGACCCGTACGCGCCCGGCAATTCGCCGATGCGCGTATTCCGGCGCAACGACATCGCCGCCGTGCGCGTCACGACGAACGCCGACGCAACGCCGCTCGAGTTGCTGATCGCGCACATCGACCTGTATTTCTTCCTCGACATCGACATCGTGCTGTTGAACGTCGAGGTGTATGCCGACGATCTGTCGCTCGACACCGTGCAAGAGGTGTTGCATCGCTTCGGCCGCGCGTACCCGGCCGGTTGGGAGGCGAGCGGCCAAGGCATCCACTCGATGCATCGCGTCGAATGGCTCGACGTGAACGGCGCCGTGCTCGCCGTGTCCGATTCCGGCGAGCGCGAGAAATTCCTCACGTTCGTCGGCCAGCATCGCGTGCCGCGTATCGCGTCGCACTGGGCGTACTTGCTCGCGCCGTTGGTGCAGGACCAAACCGGTCGGCCGGGCTCGATCCGCTATCGGCAGATCGAGTACTACCGCATGCCGTTGATGGCGTACATCGGCATGGACGATCCTCGCGCGCTGACGCGCAACGACTTCGTTCGGCTCGGGCTCGTCGCCGCAAAGGGCGATTCGGCGGTCGCGCCGTTTCCGTCGAACTACGTCGCCGACTTCGAACAACGCTACTGTTACGACCGCTACTGGACCGCCGGCGGCGACGGCAGCGACGGCAACAACACGCGTTATCTTTGCTGCGGCCACGGGCTCACCGTCGTCGGCGACGCGAACTGGCCGTTCTTCACGAATACCGACACGGGCGTGTTGGCGCAGTTTCGCCACCAACACTTCCTGATCTTCATGATCGCGCATTTCCAGAAAGCAGCCCTGCTGATGATGTCGGACCAACTCGTGCACGCGCTGGAACGATTGGAAGTCGGGAACCCCGATTCGGTGAAACGCTTCAAGCGGATCATTCGACAGCGATTCGAGATCTTCCTGCGCTTCACGCACCGATATTGGTTCCACGACATTTCGGAGCAAACGACCGCGAAAGCGCTCTTCAAGATGTGCGCCGAACACCTCGGTCTCGATCCGCTGTACGCCGAGGTAAAGGAACAGATCCACGACATGGACGAATACCTCGACAGCGACAGTCTGCGTCGCCAAGCGAACACGGTGCTGCGCCTCACGGTCGTCACGATCTTCGGCTTGATTGGTACGATCTCGACCGGCTTCCTCGGCATGAACTTGATCGCAGACGCCGACGCGCCGTTCAGCGAGCGGTTCTGGTTCTTCACGCTGGTGCTGATCGCGACCGGGTGGCTGACGCTGTACACGATCGTGAAATCGAAACGCCTCTCCGACATCCTCGACGCGATGTCGGACGACCGCATGACGGTGAAGCAAAAGTTCGAAGCGACGTTGAAGGCCTGGCGGCCACGCAGCGATCGTTGAGGCTTGATTTTATTTTCCATTTCTGTTAAATATTATACGAAATAGAAATGATCTATCGACATGCCGAAAGCCGCCGCAACGCCCGCCATCGACGACACGCTGATTGCTCTGGCCGATCCGATGCGGCGCGGCATCGTCGAACTGTTGAAAGTGCAGCCGCGCCGCGCCGGCGAGATCGCGACGCTGCTCGATGCGAGTCCGCCGCTCGTCAGCAAGCATCTGAAGGTGCTGCGCGGCAGCGCTCTGGTCGAAGAGGACCGTACCGGCGACGATGCGCGCGTGCGGGTCTACCGGCTGCGGCCGCAGCGGCTCGAGGAACTGCGCGATTGGCTCAGCGACGTCGGCGCGTTCTGGAACGACCAGCTCGCGTCGTTCAAAGCCGCCGCCGACGCGGCCGCGGGCAAGGCGCCCGACGGTCCGTCTGACAGTCCACGAAAGGCGCGCCGAACGCGGCGGCCGTCGAGTCCGCGCAAATGACGAATACGGCCGTCGTCGTGTCGATCGAGGTCGCGGCCGACCCGGACCTCGCGTTCGACGTCTTCACCAGCGAGATCGATGCCTGGTGGCTGCGCGGACCGCAGCACCGCTTTCGCGCGCCGTGGGACGGCAAGTTGCGGTTCGAGCCGGGTCCGACGGGACGCCTGCTCGAGGAATACGCCGACGGCAGCGCGTTCGTGATCGGTCGCGTCGTGCATTGGGAGCGCGGCAAGCGTCTTGTGCTCGGTTGGCGCATACCGAATTTCAAAGGCGACGAGTCGACCGAAGTCGACGTGCGCTTCGAAGCGATCGCCGGCGGCACCCGCGTGTCGGTGGAGCATCGCGGCTGGAACGCTCTACGCGCGGATCATCCGGCGCGACACGGCAAAGCCGGCCGTGATTTCGAATACATGAAGGCGGATCTCTGGGCGCAGAACCTGACGTCGCTGCGCCGCCGTTTCGAACACAACCCGCCGGCGTCGGCCGGCTCACTCGCGAGGTAACGACCATGCCGAGCCCACTCGTCCCGTACATCACCGTCAAAGGCGCCGCGCGCGCGATCGATTTCTACAAGAACGTGTTCGGCGCGATCGAGAGCGGTGCGCGCTACACGGAGCCGGGCGGCCGCATCGGTCACGCGGAGATCTCGATCGATGGTGCGCAGATCATGCTGTCCGACGAGCATCCGGAGATCGACGTACTGAGTCCGGACACGCTCGGCGGCACGCCGATGACGTTGCATCTGCAAGTGCGCGACGCGGCCGCGACGGTCGCGCGCGCGGCGGCCGCCGGCGCAACCGTGCAACGCGCCGTGCAAGATCAGCCGTACGGCGAACGCTCGGGCACCATCAAAGATCCGTTCGGCCATCGTTGGATGATCGCGACGCCGTTCGAAGACGTGTCGAAGGACGAGCTGCAGCGCCGCGTCGGCAGCGCCTACAAGATCAGCTGACTGCGGCGAGCGAGCGCCGGCACAGGACACCGGATCGCGGCGTGCCTTCGTTCAAGATTTCGCTTTGACGCGGCTCGCCATGCAGATGTGGAAGCGACCGGCGTCGAGGCGATGGAAGTACAACACGGTGCCGTCCGGGTTCAGCGCCGGCGCCTCGACGAAACCGTCAGCTGCGGCCACTCGCTCCGCCTTGCCGAACGGCTGCGCCGCGCCGATGCGCTTCACGCGATAGATGCCGACCGTACGCGCCTCCTTGTCGAGGCGCGTGAAGAAGAGTTCGCGCCGGTCCGCCGAGATCGCCGGCGCGTATTCGAGCGCCGGCGTGTTCACCGTTCCGAGCAACACATCGCTGTATGTGTCGACGACGAAGCCGTCGCCGCGCCGGTGCGCCATCACGATGTCGGCCGAAATCGGAATCGGACCGCCTTTGAATACGCCTTCGGCGAAGTACAGCGAGTCGCCGTCGCGGCTGATCTCCGCGTCGAAGTCGACGTACGGCGCATGCCCGCGCGAAACGCCGCGCACCAATTCGACGCGCGTCACGGTGCCGTTCGACCAACGGCCGCGATAGATCGTCGAATACGTGTCGGCATACGAACGCGTCGATATGAAATAAAAGTTACCGTCTTCGTCGACGCTCGGTACGCCGTCGAGCGCATCGGAATTGGCGCCTTCGATCTTGCCGACGAACGTGAAGTGACCGTCGTCGACCCGCTTCGCCCAGAAGAGATCCGTGAGGTTCGGTTTCGCGTTGCTGTTGTTGAACAGCAACGCGCCGCTGCGCGGTTCGATGAACGGCTCCATTGCGTCGCCGTCGTAGCCGTCGATCTGCACGCAGCCGGCCGCGACGAATTCGCTCGTGGCCGGCAAATCGGTGGCACCGTGAATGCTGCCGTCGCAACCAACGAGGCCGATGAGGCTCGCGACCGCGCAAGCCCGGCGAATACGCTGACCGAACCTCGATGCCATCGATACTCCTTGCGATACTCCTTGCCCCGCCCTTTCCTCGCTGTTCATACAGCCAGGTCCGCGCGAACGGTGGCGCGCAGCGCGCTGACCCCGCGCGACGAGCGCGCAGGATAACCGCAAAGCTTCGTGCATCGAACCGCGTCGCGCCGAATCGCAACCATCGGTACCCGTGTGCGCGACCGTCGCGCGCGGTGTCGCGCCGCATGACGCGCCACTACACTAGCCGCTCGCATTCAAAACGGAGGAGACGACGTGGGCGACCTGCTGTGGCGCAAATCGGCAATGGAATTGGCCGCGTTGATCGCGCGCCGCGACGTCTCGTCGCGCGAAGTCGTCGCCGCCCATCTCGAACGCATCGCCGCGGTGAACCCGCAGATCAACGCGATGCCGGTCGTGCTCGAGCGCTCCGCACGGGCCGATGCCGATGCCGCCGACCGTGAGACGAAGCGCGGCGAACGTCGCGGACCGCTGCACGGCGTACCGCTCAGCATCAAGACCAACATCGACCTCGTCGGCCAACCGACGACGCACGCGGTGCCGATGTTCGCGAACGCAATGCCGGCGCTGGATCATCCGATGGTCGAGCGCATGAAGGCAGCCGGCGCAATTCCCATCGGCCGCACCAACATGCCGGACATGGGCCTGCGCTTGCACACCGACAGCGCGCTGTACGGCCTCACGCGCAATCCGTGGAATCTCGCGCGCACCGTCGGCGGCTCGAGCGGCGGCGAAGCGGCCGCGCTCGCGACCGGTATGAGTCCGATCGGACTCGGTAACGACATCGGCGGCTCGCTGCGCAACCCAGCGTTCTGCTGCGGCGTCGCATCGTTGAAGCCGTCGTTCGGGCGCATCCCGCACGCGTCGAGCCTCGAACCGGCGAGCGGCCCGCTCGTGTCGCAGATGATGGCGGTGCAAGGTCCGATGGCGCGCACGGTCGCGGATCTGCGTCTCGCGCTGTCGATCCTCGCCGGGCCGCATCCGCGCGACCCGATGTCGTATCCGGCACCACTCTCCGCGCCCGCACCGCAGACACCGGTGCGCGTCGCGTTGGTACCGCATCCGCCCGGCGGCACGACCGCACCGGCGCTGCGCGATGCCGTCAAACGCGCCGGCGCCGCACTCGCCGCAGCGGGTTACGCAGTCGAAGAGATCGCGCCGCCGATGGTCGAAGATGCCGTCCAAACGTGGGGCCGTTGGTTGTCGTGGGAGTTCGGCGTGCTGCGCGAACAAGTGACGGCGGTGATGTCGCATGACGCAAACGCTTTTTTCGGCGCCTTCATGGATCTGTTTGGCCCGTCGACGTACGCCGACAGCGTCATGCTGATGATCAAACGCCACCAGATCGCGCGCGCGTGGTCCGAGTTCTTCGCGGATTATCCGATCATCGTCGGCCCGACGTGGTGCGAACCGCAGTTCGAGCACGGCTACGACGTGCGCAATGCCGGCGGCGCCGCCGACGTGGTCAACCTGATGCGCTTCGTCACCCCGATGAACTTGTTGGGGCTGCCGGTCGTGTGCGTACCGACGGGTGTCGCCGCGGGGCTGCCGACCGGCGTGCAGGTCATCGGCGACCGGTTCCGCGAGGACCTGTGCCTTGCAGCCGGGTCGGCGATCGAAACGGCGCTCGGGCGCATCACGCCGATCGACGTCGTCGGTGCGTGATCGCGTTTCCACGTGCATTTCCACGCTCGTCCCCATCTCCAGGCTCGATGCTGGCCACGTCAAAACGACGAGGTACACCGATGAACACGTACGATCGATGCGACCCAATCTCCTCCCGTAGGAACCCGCAGTCGTGAACGACGCTCGCGGAACTCCACTGTCGTACGCCAGCCCCGCGGCGCTCGCCGGCTACGAATCGGCGCTGCGGAGTTTCCAGAATTACGTCGGCGATCCGATCGCTGCACTCGACGAGGTACTGGCCGAACATCCGGACTTTCGCGCCGCGCACCTCTTTCGCGCAGCGATCCTGTTGACCGCCGGCGAGCGCCGCGCGGTCGGCCCGGCGCGCCGCAGTCTGGCTGCGGCCGAGGCGATTCGCACACCCGCCAACGAGCGCGAGAAGGGGCTGCAGCGCGCGCTGCATCTGCTCGCCGACGGCGACTGGCACGGCGCGGGCCCGGTGTTCGAAGAAGTGTTGGTCGAACAGCCGCGCGACGTCGTCACCTTGCAGACCGCCCATCTCTGGGACTTTTTCCGCGGCGACGCGTTGAACCTGCGCAACCGCGTCGCGCGCGTGCTGCCCGCGTGGGACGCGAACGTGCCCGGCTATTCGTACGTGCTCGGCATGCACGCGTTCGGCCTCGAGGAATCCAATCAGTATCCGGAAGCCGAAGACGCGGGCCGCCGCGCGCTTGAGCTCGAACCGCGCGACGGCTGGGCGGTGCACGCGGTGACGCACGTCATGGAGATGACCGGCCGCATCGACGACGGCATCGCGTGGCTCGACGGCCGCCGTCGCGACTGGGCGCCCGGCAGCACGTTCGCCTTCCACAACTTCTGGCATCTCGCGCTGTTCCACCTCGATACGCAGGACTACGGCGCGATCTTCGAACTGTTCGACCACGAGATTTACCCGGCGCGCAACGACGCGTGCGTCGTGCTGGTGGATGCATCGTCGCTCTTGTGGCGGCTGCATCTCGACGGCGTCGACGTCGCAGCGCGCGCCGCGGTCGTCGCCGACGTGTGGCGCGGCCGCGCAGACGACGAACGCGGCTTCTACGCGTTCAACGATGCCCACGCGGCGATGGCGCTGTGCGCATCCGGTGCGATCGCCGAAGCACGCGACTGGATCGAGCGCCTCGACGCGATCGTTGGCCAACAGCGCGGTGCGAACGCCGCGATGACGGCCGACGTCGGCTTGCCTCTGGCGAAGGCGATCATCGCGTTCGCCGACGGCGACTACGCCGGCGCGATCGGCCACGCGCTGCCGATCCGCGACCGCGCGTATACGTTCGGCGGTAGCCACGCGCAGCGCGACCTGATCACGCTGACCGTGATCGAGGCGGCGTTGCGCTCGGGCCAACGCAATCTAGCGAAACACTTAATCGCGGAGCGGACGGTGCAGAAGCCGGCGAGCGCATGGGGCTGGCGGTTGCTGCAACGAGCGAACTGACGCGAAGTCTACGCGACGGTGTGGAACACCCGCTGCACGTCATCGTCCTGCTCGAGCTTGTCGATCAGTTCGAGCGCTTCGGTCGCCTGATCTTCCGGTAGGTGGGTCGGCGCGATGCAGATGTATTCGTGTTCCGCCGACAGCGGCGTGATGTCGCGCTCTTCGAGCGCCTTCTGTACGTTGCCGAATTCCTCGAACGCGCACCGCACCACCAGCTGCGGTTCGCCCTTTTCGCCGGTGCTCTCGCCCATTTCCTCGAGGCCGTGGTCGATCAAATACAGCTCGAGATCGTCTTGATCGATGCCGTCGGGGTTCAACCGGAACACGCCCATCCGCTTGAACATGAAATCGACCGAGCCGGTCGTACCCAGATTGCCGCCGTACTTGGTGAAGATGCTGCGTACGCTCGCGACGGTGCGCTTCGTGTTGTCGGTCGCGGTCTCGACGATCACCGCCACGCCGTGCGGCGCGTAGCCTTCGTAGATCACCACTTCGTAGTCTTTCGCGTCGGCACCGGACGCGCGGCGGATCGCCGCCTCGACCTTGTCCTTCGGCATGTTCACGGAACGCGCGTTCTGCAAGACACGGCGTAAGGCCGGGTTGCTGCTGGGATCGCTGCCGCCGGATTTCACTGCGATGGCGACGTCTTTGTTGATCTTCGCGAACTGTTTCGCCATGCGATTCCAGCGCGCGAACATCGTGTGCTTGCGGACTTCGAAAATGCGGCCCATGCGTGGCCTCTCGTGGTTCGACGTTACGCGCGCGGCATCGAAAAAAACCGGCGCCGCGCGCGCCGGCGGCAATCTACTCGACCTCCGTCACGACCGCCAGTCGCGCCGACCAAAGCAGGAAAAACGCGACGTGCGAAAGATTCGGCCCTGCCGGCGCGACGAACGAACGCCCCCACTCGAACGGCACCGACAACGCGACCAACGCGACGGTGATCAGGAGCGGATTCGCGACGGCGAGCCAACGCGCACGGCCGGCCGCGTACCTTGCCTGCAAATAGGCGAACGCGACCGACGCCGCGACGAACGCGATACCGCAGACGAGCCAGCTGGTACCGAGCGCGCCGCGCGTGCCGGCCACCGCGTCGAGCGGCGCTTGCGACGGCGCGTTCGTACCGAGCGACGCGTCGATCGCGAGCGCGGTCAGCGCGTGCACCGCGGCGCCCGTCACGCACGCGGCGATGCCCGCACTGGCGAGAACGTTGGCGCCGATCGCCGCGCGCCGCGCGAATCGTTCGCGCAGTCCGACGTAGCCCAAACCGTAAAGCGGAATTCCGATCACACCGAGCACCGCGCCGATCCACAGCAGCGCCGGCGCCGGGGCGGCGAGGTGAAGTTCCGGCCGCTGCGCGTTGCCGACGTACAGCATCAGGAGATCACCGGCGCTGGCGGCAATTGCACCGACACAGGCAACGCCGAGCAACGTCCGCGCGCCCGAATGCACTACGGTGCGCTGCATGCCTCGCGGTTCGTCTTGAGGAACGCGATCACGCGCCAAACGTCGTCGTCGCCCTGCGGAAAACTGTTGCCGAAACCGACCATCCGCGTGCCCGGCACGCCGTTGACGATCGTGTTGTGGATCTCCGCATCGCTGCCGCCGTGCAGCCACTCGCAGTCGAACAGATACGGCGCGTCGCGGTTGTCCTTCTTCAAACTGTGGCAATACGCCGCGCACGTGCCGACGAAGATGCCCTTGCCGCGCTTCACCGCCGCCGGGTCTTTGGCGAAGCGATCCGCCGGCGACTCTTGCGCCGCCGGCGGCGAACACGCCGCCGTCAGCGCACCGATGACGGCGACGGCGACGAGTCGGCCCACGCGAGCAGCAGCCACCATTTCACTTCGACGGCAGTTTGAAGGCGACCAGCGTGCCCCCTTCCGGAATGTTGACGGTACCGCCCTGGAACGCGGTGATCGTCGCCCAGTTGCCGGCGCCGAGCGCGACGAACGTGTCGTTGCCGACCTGATACGCGACCGGTTGGCTGCGCACGCCGCCGCCGACTTTGAATTTCCACAGCACTTTGCCGTTGGTCGCGTCGAGCGCGATCGCGTGACCGTCGCCGGTGCCGGTGATCACCACGCCGCCCGCCGTCGCGAGCACACCGCCCGCCATCGGGTCCTTGTCGCGATAGCGCCAACGGATCTCTCCAGTCGCGACGTCGATCGCATTCAAGTTGCCGTACGCCTTTTGCGCGGTGACGTCGGTCGTCTCCGGCAATCCGGCCATGTACGGATTGCCCTTCGAGCGAATCGGAATGCCCTTGATGAACTGTTGGCAGGCCTCGATCGCCGGAATGAACAGAGTCTTCAGATTCGGGTTCAGCGCGCCGGTCCACGCCCCGTTCATACCACCCATGTTGCCCGGACATACGCGCGTATCGGGTTCTTCGTCCGGCATCGCCTTCGGATTGACGATCGGGCGACCCTTGTCGTCGATCGTCGCCCAGTTCAGTTGCTCGACGTACTGCGTCGCTTGCAGGAACTGGCCGGTCGTGCGGTCGAGGATGTAGTAGTAGCCGTTGCGATCGGCCTGCACCAACGCCTTGACCGGTTTGCCTTTGAAATTGATGTCGACCAGGAAGATCTGCGTGTTGCCGTCGTAGTCCCACACGTCGTGCGGCGTGAATTGGAAGTACCACTTCATGTCGCCGGTCGCGGGGTCGACCGCCATCACGCTGTCGGCGAAGAGGTTGTCGCCGGCGCGATCGTCGCCGTTCCAATCCGGTCCGGGGTTGCCGGTCGTCCAATAGAGCGTGTTCGTGTCCTTGTCGTAGGCGCCTTGCGTCCACGCCGGTGTGCCGCCCGCTTCATACGACGTGCCCGCCCACGAATCCGCACCGGGATCGCCCGGCTTCTGCGGCATGGTGTAGTGGCGCCACACGCGCTTGCCGGTTTCGATGTCGTACGCGTCGAAGAAGCCCTTCACGCCGTATTCGCCGCCGGCGACGCCGATGATCGCGTTGTTGCCGAGCACGAACGGCGCCGACGTCGCGCTGTAGCCGTCCTTGTAGTTCGCGATCTCGACGTCCCACTTGATCTTGCCCGAGAGGCGGTCGAACGCGATCAGGTGCGCGTCGAGCGTCGCCATCATCACGGTGTCGCCTTTGATGCCGACGCCGCGGTTCACCGGGCCGCAGCAGAGGCGCGTGTCTTCCGGCAGCTTGCGGTCGTAGCGCCAATACAATTCGCCGGTCGCCGCATTGAGCGCAAAGATGCGGTTGTACGACGACGTGACGTACATGATGCCGTCGTAGACGACCGGCGAGACTTCGAATTGGCCGAAGGTGCCGGTCGGGAAGATCCACGCGACTTGCAGGTTCGGCACCGTCGCCGGCGATAGCTGCTTCAGCGGGCTGAAACGCTGGTTCGTGTAGTCGCCGCCGTACAACAGCCACTGCTTCGGATCGGCGGTGCCGGCGAGCAACTGCGCGTCGGTCACGCCGGGGGCGCCGCTGCCGATCGGCTTGTCGTTCGTCCACTGCGTCGGAATGTCCGGCAGCTTCACCACTTCGGCCGCCTGCGTGTTCACGGGCGGTGTCGCGGGCGCAGCTGCGGGCGCCGGCGGCGGCGCGCTGCGACCGCAGCCCGCCATCAAAACGACCAATGCAATTGCCCCGAAAGCGCGACACCGGCCGCGCGCCATGAACCCCTTAGACACGTTGCTTCTCCCCACCCGATGAACTGGTCCCCAACGACTGCGCGAAGGCTACCCGATCGGCTCGGCGTTCGTTAGCCCTCGGCACACGGTCGGCCGTGACGCGCGGCGCGCGACGGCCATGAGTCGCCGCTACGCGACTGACTAGACCCGCCGCCGCGGCCCATTGGCGATTGCCGCCGGCGCTTCAGCGCGGTCGCTTCAGCTCGACGAGGATCGCCCGGTACTCGTCGCCGCGGTTGTGCGCCGTCTCGAGGTGACCCTTGCGTACGAAATCGGCGGTCGCCGGTTTCGGCGCGAACGTCGCGCCGGCGCCGAGTCGCCCGCCGGTGCCGTCGTGGAAGACCACGTCGAACGGACCGGTGCCGGCGACATTGACGAGAAAGTAGTCGTTCTCGTGCAAATGCTTCTCGATCGTGCCGCCGGCCGGAACCACCTGATTCCACACCCGCACGTAGTCGTCTTCGTAGATCACCGCGGTCGCGATCGGCGCAAGCGGTCGTGCTGTCGGTTGCGTCATCGGTTTCTCCCTAGTGCCTCGGACGGAGTGTTCGCCGCCGCGGCGACAATGGCAAGACACGCCCGCGGAGACGAATCGTCGCGCGAATGCGGCGGCGACCGTACCGTCCCCCCATTCGTGCAACCTCGAAGCTCGTGCAACCTGGAAGCATTGGCGGCGACACGCGGCTTTGTTCTAATCGCCCAATGATTCCACGACCCAACGGATCGATCGAGGGGGCGGCCTCGGTTCGCAGAGTCCTTCGCGCTCGATCACGGCGCGCGCCGTCGGCGCTGTCGGTGCTCACCGCACTCCTCGTCGCCGGCGCCTCGC
>Ga0335069_10010208_pt1 | contig 13314 bp, 11 predicted proteins | sample Lox_Sample_11_FD_206714 | JGI IMG/M metagenome (GOLD analysis project Ga0335069, IMG submission 206714) | Soil microbial communities from Loxahatchee National Wildlife Refuge, Florida, United States - Lox_Sample_1.1 | ecosystem: Environmental > Terrestrial > Soil > Wetlands | place: USA... | reverse complement strand
GTGTGAAATCAAACACCAATCCCCCCAGGCCCCATTCACCACAACCCGGCCCACAAACCCTCACAACCCACCTCCACCTAACAGAAATTTCCACTTCAGGAGGTTTCTTCACAGCTTCAATCACAGGGTGCGGCACCCCCAAGTTCATTTGATGAGCGGCATAACAAAGAGCACAGCCAAGAATGGCTGTGCTACTTGACGAGGAGGAAGGGGCCGAGGGCGAGGGCATCGATGCCGGCGCAGTAGAAACTGCGGACGGCGCCTCGTGGGTCGGTGACGAGAGGTTCGCCGAAGAGGTTGAAGGAGGTGTTGACGAGAATGGGGGCGGGCGCGGATTCGCCGAATTTGTGGAGGAGCTTCCAGAAGAGGGGATTGGCGTTGCGTTCGACGGTGTGGACGCGAACCGTGTTGCCGTAGAAAGCGAAACGCTGGAGACCAGCGACAGAGCGAGAGAGCGTGGCAAGAGAGGACATGGTAAGGCAGTTGGGGGAGGCGTCGAAGAATTCGGAGGCGCGTTCAGCGGGGATGGACAAGGCGAACGGATGAAATTCCTCGCGGTGTTTAATGAACTGATTGACGTTTTCGATGACGTATTCGGAAAAGGGAGAAGCGAGGAGGCTGCGATTGCCCAGGGCGCGATGGCCGAATTCGGAGCGTCCCTGGCACCAGGCGACAATTTTATCGCGGTGGAGAAGCGCGGCGGCTTCCTCGACAAGTTGCTCCTCGCCAGAGAGATAGCGATAAGCAATTTTGCAGTTGTCGAGAACGGCCTTGATTTCCTGAGAATTCGAGGGGACGCCGACGGCGAGACTGGGGAGCGGGCCGCGACCAGAATGACCAGTGATTTTCTTGCGGGAGAGGTAGGCGGCGCCGAGAGCGGTGCCCGCGTTGCCGGCGACGGGCTGGACATAGACGTGATCAAAGGTGGTGCTGTTCTCCAGCGCACGGACTAGAAGAACGTTTTGGAAAACGCCGCCGGCGAGAGAAAGAGCGCGGGCGCCCGTGGTTTCGTAAAAATGGTTGGCGAGTTTGAGGGCAATTTCTTCCAGATAGTCCTGGGCGCTGCGGGCAAGGTTCGCGCGAAGAGGTTTGGTGAGAATCAGATTGCGCGAAGAGAGGCCAAGTTCGCGGTAGAACGCGGGAGAGAAAATGCCGAGGCGATCGGGGCCGGGGGCGAAGTAGCGGCGATTCAGGACAGGAAGTCCATTCGGACGCCAATTGAAGAGTTTGCGGAAGGCGGGAAGAAATTCGGGTTCGCCGTCTTTGCTGAGCCATTGTAGCTTGTGTTCGTCGCGACGGGGACGGAGACCGACGAGTTCGGTGACGCGGGAGTAGAACCAACCGAGGGAATCAGGAAATTTCAGCGATTGCAGGGGATGGATTTCATCGCCGTCGCCGAGGGCGACGAGGCCGGATTGCGAGAGGGTGCCCTGGTCCAGAGAGAGGATGAGGGCGCGATCGAAGCCGGAAGTGTAATAGGCGCTGGCAGCGTGGCAGAGGTGGTGCTCGAAATGCGAAGGGCGCGGCCCCCTGCGGAGAAGATATCGAAGCTGATCATCAACGGCCGTGGGCTTGGGGCGCCTGGGAGGTTTGGATCGCTTGGACGTTTTCGCATGGCCGGGAAAACGTTCGGAAACGGCAATCGCCCGGCAATCCGAAAGCTGGAGATGATTTTCGGCGAGGCAGCGTTCGAGGGCGAGGCGCGGAACGTCGAGCGAATCCCCGAGACGATTGAGTTTTTCCTCTTCAATGGCAAAGAGGACGGAGGATTTGTCCAGCAGAGCTACCGCAGAGCCGCGGCCGACGGTGGAAATGCCGAGAAAGATCATGGGAGTGTGCTCAGGTGACTCCCGTGAGCGAGAGAGTCGAAGATTCCACAGGTATAGCGAAAAGTTGATTGTCTTCCGCGTGCGTGACCGTGGCTTCGGTGAAGTGATTTGGGGGAAGCGCAGCGGAGAGTTGCACGGTCAGATAGTTTCCGGAAAGTGCGTGCGTGTGATGAGGGTCATCCGTCGGATCGCGACGGAGGGTCAGGACGCGTAGTGTGCGGCCGATTTGGGATTGGCGAAATTCGGCGGATTTGCGGTCGGCGAGGGCGCGAAGTTCGCGAGCACGGCGCTTGATGATGTGGCCAGGAAGTTGCTGTGGCAAAGCGGCGGCGCGGGTGCCGGGGCGCTGGGAATAAGAGAAGACGTGGAGGTAGGTGAAGGGCCGAGATTCGACGAAAGCGAGGGTGGCGGCGTGATCGGATTCGGTTTCGCCGGGGAAGCCGGTGATGACGTCCGCGCCGATGGCGGCGTGGGGGAGATGCTCGTGGATGAGTTCGACGCGGCGGGCGTAATGCTCGGCACGATACCAGCGATGCATCGCGGCGAGGATGCGATCGGAAGCGGATTGCAGCGGCATGTGGAAGTGGGGAGCGATGCGAGGGTTGGCAGCGAAGAGTTCGATGAGGTCTTGCGTGACGTCGAGAGGTTCGATGGAGCTGATGCGCAGGCGTTCGACGGATGTTTCGCCGAGAATGCAGCGTAGGAGTTCAAGAAACTCGACGCGAGGAGAAAGATCGCGGCCGTAGGTGCCCAGGTTGATACCGCTGAGAACGATTTCGCGAAAACCGGAGCCGGCGAGGCGCTGAATTTCGGAAAGGACGGTTTGCGGAGGAAGGCTGCGGGATTTGCCCCGGACAAAGGGGATGACGCAAAAAGAACAGCGGGAGTTGCAGCCGTCCTGGATTTTCAGCGTCGGGCGAGTGTGATTCCCTTCCCCACCGAGGACGGGGGCGACGAGGACGTCGGAGAGTTCGAAGATGTCGCCGGAAAGGATTGGGGCGGGAAAGGCGGGCGGTTCGTTTCGACCGGATCGAGAGGGCGGAGCAAGCTCCGCCCCTACAAAATCTGATGAAGGGGTGATGGAGTGGAGCAAGGACGAGATCTGGGGTTTGTGGGAGTTGCCGATGACGTAGGAAACACCCGGGAGCGCAGCGAGTTCTTCGGGGGCGCGCTGGGCGTAACACCCGGTGACGATGATACGCGCGGATGGACTAGTGGCGTGGAGTTTGCGGATGGCGTCGCGGGCCTGCGTATCCGCGGCGGCAGTGACGGTGCAAGTATTGAGCACAACAACGTCGGCGGAAGCCGCGTCGGCGGCGAGCGATAGGCCGCGCTCGCGGAGCTGGCGCTCGATGGCCGCGCCATCGGCTTGTGTAGCGCGGCAACCGAATTGTTCGATAAAGAAGGTGCTCATGGGTAAAGTCCGGAAGTTTGCGAAGGGCCCAGGGAGAACTCATCGAAGGCACAAGCATCGCTTTCCAGAGCTGGAATGGATGCGCGTGGCTCGATGCACAGCCAGGAATGGCTGTGCTACGGGCGCTGCAAACTGCCGGGACGCTTCTATTTAAGCATAAGAGGGTCTGGTGGCGCTGTGGCGGCGAGGTTACAGAACCTTTGCGAAGGGGCGGGGTACCTAATACAATTTTAGGCTTCCATGACACACAAGCGAAAAAACCCTTCGGCACTGGCAGATCCGAAAGTTTCCGTGGTGATTCCGGTTTACAACGAAAAGAACACAATTTGCGAGATCCTGCGCCGCGTGGAAGAGACGGAGATGCGCAAAGAGATCGTGGTCGTGGACGATTGTTCGAAAGACGGCACGCGGGAGATTCTCCAGCGGTTAGTGGAGAAGCAGAAACAGGGGGAGAGACAAGCCCCGGCGGCGGACGGCGACGACCCAATCGAACTGGCAAATTTACGGATTTTCTTCCAAGAACGGAATCAGGGAAAAGGCGCGGCGCTGCGGAGGGGATTTGCAGAAGCAACCGGCGACATCGTGCTGGTGCAAGATGCGGACCTCGAGTATGACCCACGGGATTATCCGAAATTGCTGGAGCCGATCGTGGAGGGGCTAGCGGACGTGGTGTACGGGTCGCGGTTTCTGGGCGGGCCGCAGCGGGTGCACTACTTCTGGCACTACGTGGCGAATAAGATGCTGACCTTATTGTCGGATATTTTCACGAATCTGAAGCTGACGGACATGGAGACCTGTTACAAGGTGTTCCGTCGCGAGGTGCTGGCAAATATCCGGCTGAAGTCGAACCGGTTTGGATTTGAGCCGGAAATAACAGCGAAGATTGCCAAGGGCGAATGGCGCGTGTATGAAGTGCCGATCAGTTACGCAGGCCGGACGTATGAAGAGGGGAAGAAGATTACGTGGAAGGACGGGGTGCAGGCGTTGTGGTGTATTGTGAGGTATCGGATTGGGGATTGAGGGAAGTGGACAGCTGGCAGTCGACAGGTAACAGCCGTTAGTCATTCGCAAGAGCAAAGAAACGTTTTTGCTGAGTTGCTACGCAAGGAAAGGTACATTGCCTCCGGGCCGAAAAGTTCGGCCACTACGAGGGGGGCCCGCCTCAGAAGGCGGCCGCTACAAGTTCAAAGGCGAAGAAGGCGGCGTAAAGCCGCCCCTACACAAATACCGCTATGAACTTTTCTGGTGATCAGGGTTGAGAAAGGCGGCGCTGGAAGGTCAGGAGGATGAGGTCGGCACGGCGGCGGACACCGAATTTGTTGAGCAAGTTGGAGACGTGAAACTTGACGGTGCGCTCGGCGATGTTGAGCTTGCTGGCGATTTCCTTGTTGGAAAGATTTTCGAGAAGCGAGTCGAGCACTTCCTGCTCGCGACGGCTGAGATTGGTGACGGAATCGGTCTTGAGGCGGCGGCCCTGGCTGGTGAGGATGGAATCGACAAAGCCAGAGAGCACGGAACGCGGAACCCAGAAACCACCTTGGGCGACCAGAGGAAGAGCGCGAGAGAGCTGGTCGCGGGCTTCGGCATAGGTGAGAATGCCTTTCACGCCGAGGCGGAGCAGCGAAAAACTGTTGGCTTCGTTTAGAGAATCCCCGACGACAATCAGGCGAGCATCGGCATAGCGCTCGAGAATATTGGTGAGCAGAGCGCCTGTGGCCTGGCGCGCGGCGTGCGCATCAATCACGTAGACTTGCGCGCGGGGAGGTTCAAGATTTCGCAGATCGGGAGCGAGAGTGGATTCGAGCTGCTTGGAGATGACTTTGAATTGGGAGGCCTTGCCCAGCAGGCGCTCGAATTCGGTGAGCACAAGGGGGTGCGGCGAGAGCAAGCAGATAGTCAGTTTGGAAGCCATAGTTTTCGTAGCCACTGTACATGAGGGTAGAGAAAGCTGGGCGATGGAGCAAGGAACTTGGGGGCAGATGTTCACGAACTGTTACTGACCGATAAGGCGTGTTTTCAGGGGGTTGAAGGGAGGTAGGAACCCGTTCGATGAGAAGGGGTTCGATTGCGGGAGGAAGGCCGTAAAATAGGGGAATGCCGCCAAGGCGCTGGAAACGGCCTTGGGAGCGATGGGAGAGTCTGAGAGTGCGGGACCTGAAACAATCCGAGAAGGCGTTACGGGAGTTGTTAGCGGAGCGCATCCTGGTGCTGGATGGCGCCATGGGTACCATGTTGCAGCAACGGAACTTAACGGCGGCGGACTTCGGGGGACCGAGCCTGGAGGGATGCAACGAGAACCTGGTGCGGACGCGGCCGGACGTGGTGCTGGACATTCACCGGAAGTACTTTGAGGCCGGGGCGGACATTGTTGAGACGAACAGCTTCGGTGGAACGCCCCTGGTCCTTGGGGAGTACGGGCTGCAGGCCGATGCCCTGGAGCTGAACAAGCGAGCGGCGGCTTTGGCGAGGCAGGCAGCGGAAGAATATTCGACACCAGGGAAACCAAGGTTTGTGGCGGGGTCGATGGGGCCAACAACAAAAGCCATCACCGTGACCGGTGGGGTGACTTTCGAGGGGTTGCTCGATTCCTATTACATTCAAGCGAAGGGGTTGATCGAAGGCGGGAGCGATCTGCTGCTGGTGGAGACGTGCCAGGACACCCGGAACATCAAGGCAGCGGTGCTGGCAATTCACAGACTTTCCAAAGAAACCGGGATGCGGGTTCCCTATTTAATTTCCGTGACCATCGAACCGATGGGAACGATGTTGGCCGGACAAACGGTGGAAGCGATGTGGGCATCCTTGCGGCATACGCATCCGCTGGCGTTTGGAATGAACTGCGCTACGGGCCCGGAGTTCATGACAGATCACATCCGGACGCTGAGCTCAGTGACCGGGGAATTTGTGTCGTGCTATCCGAACGCTGGATTGCCCGACGAAGAGGGCAAATATCTGGAGACGCCGACATCGCTGGCGGCGCAACTGGAGAAGTTCGTAAACCAGGGGTGGTTAAATCTGGTCGGCGGGTGCTGCGGAACCACAGAGAAGCATATTCGGGCGATTGGGCAGATGGTGGAGGGAAAGAAGCCGCGCATGAGGCCGTCTGAAGAGCACCGTGCGATTTACTCGGGGATTGAGACGATTGAGGCGGACGATTCGACGCGGCCGTTGCTGGTGGGCGAGCGGACAAATGTGATCGGGTCACGGTTGTTCAAGAATCTGGTAGCCGAAGAAAGGTGGGAAGAAGCAACGGAGATTGCGCGGCGGCAGGTGAAGGGCGGGGCGCACATCGTGGATGTGTGCCTGCAGAGTACGGAGCGCGATGAGAAGAAGGACATTCCGGAGTTTTACGAGAAGCTGATCCGAAAGATCAAGGCGCCGGTGATGATTGATACGACCGATCCGTCGGCGGTGCGGCTGGCGCTGACCTACTGCCAAGGGAAAGCGATCATCAATTCGATCAATCTGGAAGACGGCGAGGAGAAGTTCGAGAAGGTGGTGCCGATTGCGCATGATTTCGGCGCGGCGCTGGTGGTGGGCTGCATTGATGAGGATCCGGTGCAGGCGCAGGCGTTTACACGGGAGCGGAAGCTGGAGATTGCGAAACGGTCGTATGAGCTGTTGACGAAGAAATACGGAATTGCGGCGGAAGATATTGTTTTCGACCCGCTGGTGTTTCCGTGCGCGACAGGGGATGAGAACTACATCGGCGGAGCGGTGGAAACGATGGAGGGCATCCGGCTGATCAAAGAGGCGCTGCCGGATACGCGGACGATCCTGGGAATTTCGAATGTTTCGTTTGGATTGCCGGCGGGCGCACGGGAAGTGGTGAACTCGGTTTTCCTGTTCTATTGCACGAAGGCTGGGCTGGACCTGGCCATTGTTAACACCGAGAAGATCGAGCGGTTTGCGTCGATTCCGGACCACGAACGGCGGCTGGCGGAGAATCTGCTGTTTCAGCACGCGCCGAAGGATATAGCCGCGGAGCACCCGCAGGCGGAGTTGCTGCGAAACGCGCCGGAGGACTGGCGGAAGCAGAGCAAGGAACAAAAGGCGGCGATCAATCAATATCACATTGCCGCAATCGCAGAGCATTTCCGGACTTCCAAGAAAAAAGAGAAGGCAAAAGGCGAAGAGTTGCCGCTGGATGAGCGGCTGGGGAATTACATCATCCAGGGGACGCGGGACGGCCTGATCGAGGATTTGGAAAAGAAGCGCGCGGAAGGCGCGGCGCCACTGGAGATCATCAACGGTCCGCTGATGGACGGAATGGGGGAAGTGGGGAGACTGTTCAACGCAAATGAGTTGATTGTGGCGGAGGTGCTGCAGTCAGCGGAAGCGATGAAGGCGGCGGTGAGCCACCTGGAACAGTACATGGAGAAGGCCGAGACGGCGAAGCGGGGGAAGGTGGTGCTCGCGACGGTAAAGGGCGACGTACACGACATCGGGAAGAACCTGGTGGAGATTATTTTGAAGAACAACGGGTTTGACGTGGTGAACCTGGGAATCAAGGTGCCGCCGGAAGAACTGATCAAGGCGTTTCAGGATCACAAGCCGGATGCGATTGGACTTTCCGGGCTGCTGGTGAAGAGCGCGCAGCAGATGGTGACGACGGCGAGCGATTTGAAAGATGCGGGGATTGGCGTGCCGCTGCTGGTGGGCGGAGCGGCGTTGAGCGCGAAGTTCACGCAGCAGAAGATTGCGCCGAGCTATCACGGAGCGGTCTGCTACGCGAAGGACGCGATGACTGGCCTGCGCCTGATGAATGAACTGATGGACCCAGCGACACGGGAACGCGTGGTGAGCGAACATACGAGTTCGGGAGACCGCGTAAGTGTGACGACGACGGTGAAGGTCGCCGCGAAGCCGACCGTGGTGCATTCGCCGAATGTGAGACGCGACGTGCCGATTCCGAGCGTGGAGACGCTGGAACGGAAAGTGCGGCTCGTGCCGGACCTGAAAGAAGTGTGGAGCTATATCAATCCCTACATGCTATACGGCCGGCACATGGGATACCGGGGAGATTTTGAGAAGCATCTGGGGGCGCGAGAACCAAAGGCCGTGGAATTGTTTACTGAGATGGAAGAGGTGAAGAACGAAGCACTGGAATTCATGAAGGTGCGAGCGGTATGGCAATTTTTTGAAGCAGAGCCAGAGGGCGACGACTTGCACTTGTTTGCAACTGGAGCGAAAGAACCGCTACACACATGGAAATTCAAAAGACAGAAAGGTGGCGACCAGCTTTGCCTGAGCGATTACGTTTTGACTCCGAAAGATGGAAAGCGCGATCACATGGCGGTGTTCGTGGTGACAGCGGGCGAAGGAGTCCGGGCGCGGTCGGAGCAGGCAAAGCATGAAGGCTACTATTTCAAATCGCACGGATTGCAGGCGCTGGCGATTGAAACGGCGGAGGGCTGCGCGGAGTGGCTGCACCGGAGAATCCGCGAAGATTGGGGTTTCCCCGATCCGGCGGATATGACCATGGCGCAGCGGTTCACTTCCCGGTATCGCGGAAAAAGGTACAGCTTCGGGTATCCGGCCTGCCCGGACCTGGAGGATCAGGCGGGTATCTGGAAGATTTTGCGGCCGGAAGAGATCGGCGTGGAGTTGACGGAAGGATTCATGATGGATCCGGAGGCGAGCGTGAGCGCACTGGTTTTCCACCATCCGGACTGCACGTATTTCAGCGTTGGTGAAGGGCCGGAATAAGCGGGCAAGTCACCGTGTATCTGGCGAAAGTCCGGGAAAGATCCAAGCACAAGTAGAAGTTGCTTTGAAGAACGGACAGAATTAGTGTTGCTGGACGACTGGGGAGAGCTGTGCCGAAAAGCGGCAAAGGGTGGCGATGAGTTCAGGTCCGATCGAATTATCGATTGTCATTCCCTCGTATAACGAAGAAAAACGGCTGCCGGCAACGCTGGAGCGGATCGCCAACTATATCCGCGCATCCAGAAGAAATACCGAGGTGATTGTGGTGGATGACGGTTCGACGGACCGGACGGCGGAGGTTGCCCAGAGCTACAGCGGAAAGATAGAAAAGCTGCGAGTTATTCCAAACGGCATAAACCGGGGAAAAGGCTATAGCGTGAAGCACGGTTCGACGGAAGCGCGAGGCGAGATTGTGTTGTTCACGGACGCCGACCTCTCGGCACCCATCGAGGAGGCGGACAAACTGCTGGCAAAGATGAACGAATATGACGTGGCGATCGGATCGCGTGCAGTGAATCGCGAGTTGATCGAGGTGCACGAGTCGAGATTTCGAGAATTTGCCGGGATTGTATTTAACAAGATTGTGCGGATCATCCTACGCCTGCCGTTTGTGGATACGCAGTGCGGATTCAAGGCATTCCGAAGAGAGAAGTGCAAAATCCTGTTTGAGCAACAGACGATCGAACGGTTTGGATTCGATCCGGAGCTGCTGTACCTGGCACGGCACCATAGATTGAAGACGATCGAGGTGGCCGTGCGCTGGGCACATTCGCCAGCGACGAAGATCAACATGTGGCGGGACAGTTTGCAGATGTTCCTGGATGTGGTGGTGATCCGCTGGAACGCGCTGCGCGGACGATACCGGGTTAGCCGAGGTTCGGCAGATTAGACCCGTCACAAGTGGTTTCCCCCTAGATGGCTTGCTCGTTCAACTAGGTTTTGCGGTTTGGGTAAAGGAACGCAGGGTGGCTGTGAGGGCTGGGGCAAAAGAGCGTGACGGCGGACACAATCCAGGCGCGCACCAAAACTAACCTCCATATTTTCAATTAAATAGAGCCTGTCTAGTGGCAAGAACATGGTAAGCGGCTTGCTCTCCTCCATTTGGAGGCGAGGTTTGTGGAGACGCTGACCGAGGTCGTCAAGAGCGGGCGATTTCCCATGGCCTTCTGTATTCCCCATTCAAAACCTACGGACTCGATGGGCGCGAGGCCGTGGTGTGCCGCGACGATTGTAAGCAAGTGGACCCCGGATGAGAGCAGGGTTTGGAGTTGAAAGGGTGCAGCATGGTCACACAAGCAAGAGGCAAAGTCACGATTGACCAGGAAGAATGCAAAGGGTGCGGCGTTTGCGTGGATGCGTGCCCACCCAAATGCCTGGAATTACAGCCGGAGTTGAATGCGTACGGCGTGCATCCGGCACGGTACACGGGCGAAGACTGTTCGGGTTGCGGTGTGTGCTTTTACGTGTGCCCCGAGCCCGGCGCAATCACCGTGTATCGCCTGAATGCGCCGAGGCCAGTAAATTTGCGGACGGAGGCGAGCCATGCGGCAGCTCTGTAAAGGCAATGTGGCGGTAGTGAAGGGGGCGCTGCTGGCGGGTTGCAAGACGTATTACGGGTACCCGATCACACCAGCGAGCGAAATCGCGGAGACGGCAGCGGAATATATGCCCCAGGTGGGCGGGACGTTTTTGCAGGCGGAAAGTGAAGTGGCGGCCATCAACATGGTATACGGGGCGGCTTCGGCGGGACAACGGGTAATGACGGCTTCGTCCGGGCCGGGGATGAGCCTGATGCAGGAGGGGATTTCGTACCTCGCGGGATCGGAGCTTCCCTGCGTGATCGTGGATGTGGTGCGCGGAGGACCGGGACTGGGAAATATCGCCCCGGAACAGAGCGATTATTTCGCAGTGGTGAAGGGCGGAGGGCACGGGAATTATAAGAATCTGGTGGTGGCGCCGGCCTCGGTGCAGGAAATGGCGGACTTGACGGTGCTGGCATTTGAGCTGGCAGACCGCTACCGGAATCCGGCGGTGGTGCTGGCGGACGGGTTCATCGGGCAGATGACGGAGCCACTGGAATTGCGCGAACAGGAGATCCTGGCGCCGGACAAGCCCTGGGCAGTGCGCGGGACGGCGAAAACAAGGAAGAGCCTGGTTTCTTCGATCTTCCTGGAGCCTGCAGAGCTGGAAGCGCACGTGATGAAACTCGATGCGAAATATAAGAAGGCCGCAGAAGTGGAAGCACGGCACGAACTTTATTGTGCCGACGACCCGGAGGTACTGCTGGTGGGCTACGGGATTACGTCACGGGTATTGCGGACGGTGGTGGATGGCGTGAGGAAAGAAGGCGTCCGGGCGGGGCTGTTCCGGCCCATCACATTGTGGCCGTTCCCGGAAGAGGCGCTGCGCAAGGCGGCACGACGCGCGCACATGGTGCTGGTGGTGGAAATGAGTACGGGACAAATGGTGGAGGATGTGCGGCTGTCGCTGGACGGGAGAGTGAACGTAGAGTTTTACGGGCGGACGGGAGGAAACGTGCCTCTCGCAGATGAAGTGTCCAAGGAATTATTTTTGCGGATGGGCATGGTCGCAGAGTGGGGCGTATGAGGCGTGCTGGATTTTGAGGAGAGGTGAAGCCGTGGACGAATACACCGTGATTGAGTCGAAGTCACCGGTATTTTACGCGAAGTACGAGCGGAAATCGGAGTTGCAGCACCAGACACATTATTGTCCCGGCTGCGGTCACGGAGTGGTGCATAAGCTGATTGCCGAGGCGATTGCGGACATGGGAGTGCAGGACCGGTCGATTTTTGTGAGCCCGGTAGGGTGTTCGGTTTTTGCCTACTATTACTTCGACATGGGAAATGTGCAGGCGGCGCATGGACGGGCACCAGCGGTGGCGACAGCATTGAAACGTGCCAATCCGCAGAGCATCGTGATCGATTATCAGGGCGACGGGGACCTGGCAGCCATCGGGACGGCGGAGATTCTCCATGCGGCGAACCGAGGCGAAAAGATAAGCGTGTTTTTCGTGAACAACGCGATTTACGGGATGACCGGCGGGCAGATGGCGCCGACGACGCTGGTGGGCCAGACAAGCACAACTTCACCATGGGGACGCCGGCCGGTAAATGAAGGCTATCCGCTGCACATGGCAGAACTGCTGGCAACGCTGGAAGCGCCGGTTTATGTGGAGCGCGTGGCGCTGAATGACAACAAGAACGTGATGAAAGCGCGGAAGGCGGTGCGGAAGGCGCTAGAACTGCAGAGGGACGGGGCGGGATTCAGCTTTGTGGAGATATTGTCGCCGTGCCCGACGATCTGGAAGATGACGCCGCAGGAATCACGGAAGTGGATTGAGGAAAAAATGATTGCGGTGTTTCCGCTTGGCGTGTATCGCGACCGGAAACCGGAGACAGTGCCCAATGGGGTGCCACAGACAACCATTCGAGAGCTTTTAAAGCTTGATGAGGAAGAGTCGTTGCCGTTCAAACGGGAGGCGGCGAGGCCGTTGGCGGACCTGCGAGTGAATGTGGCCGGGTTTGGCGGGCAGGGCGTGCTGCTGCTGGGGCAGGTCCTGGCAGAGATGGGGATGCGCGAGGGACGCGAGGTGAGTTGGTTGCCGTCCTACGGACCGGAAATGCGGAGCGGGAGCGCGCACTGCTATGTATGTCTTTCCAGCGAAAGAGTGGGATCGCCACTGGTGGAACATCCCGATGTACTGATTGCGATGAATGAGATTTCCTTGCACAAATTCGCGAAGCAGGTGGGAGCAAGAGGGACCGTAATTTATAACGGCGCAAGTTTGCCGGATCAATTTCCTACCCTGCAGGCGAATGTGATTTGTATTCCCGCGGCGGAAATCGCGGACAAGCTCGGCAGCACTAAAGTGGCAAACATGGTGATGCTGGGAGGCTTGCTGGAATTGACGAGCACACTGGCGCAAGAGACTGCCATTGGCGTACTCAAGGCAAAAGTGCGGAACGCCAAATTGCTGGAACTGGATTGCAAGGCTATTGATGCCGGCATGAGCTGCGTGAAGGAGCGCAGGAGCGGAGGCGCGCACGGCGACTTGCAAGCGCAAGCCGTTCTCGAATCCTCCATGCGGGAATAATCATAAAGTGCAAACCCCGCGAGGCCGGTGTGTCCCCGCCGTATGGACTTTCGTTCGAAAGTCTGAGAGAGTCAAAAGGAAACAAAACGAAACCTGACGTTCCGGAGCTTTTGCATGCTCAACGAAGAGCGCCGCCGGGAAATTCTCGAGATGCTGCACAGCGACGGGCGCGTGCTGGTGCGCGATCTGGCGAAAACATTCCGAACTTCACTGATCACCATCCGCAAAGATCTGGAATCGCTGCACCA
>Ga0335069_10010206_pt1 | contig 13317 bp, 12 predicted proteins | sample Lox_Sample_11_FD_206714 | JGI IMG/M metagenome (GOLD analysis project Ga0335069, IMG submission 206714) | Soil microbial communities from Loxahatchee National Wildlife Refuge, Florida, United States - Lox_Sample_1.1 | ecosystem: Environmental > Terrestrial > Soil > Wetlands | place: USA... | reverse complement strand
ATGCGCGTCCGGCAACTGCAGCAGCAGGAACGGAAACTGCGAGATGTTGTCGAAACCATTCCGGCGATTGCGTGGACCGCCCTGCCGGATGGCTGGGTGGACTTTTCCAATCACCATTGGGAGGAATATACCGGTCTGTCCATCGAGAAGGGATCGGGCTCGGGCTGGGAAACAGCCGTTCACCCCGAGGACGTGAAGCGACATGCAGAGAAGTGGCGAGCCTCGGTGGCGAGCGGCGAGCCCTTCGAAAACGAGGCGCGCTATCGCCGGGCGAATGGGGAATACCGGTGGTTTCTGGTGCGCGCGGTACCGCTGCGGGATGGGGGAGGCAAGATCGTCAAGTGGTACGGAACCAAGACCGACATTGAAGACCGCAAGCGCGCGGAACAACTGCAGTCGGACCTTGCGCACGTGAATCGCGTAACCACTCTGGGCGAACTGGCTGCGTCTATCTCTCACGAACTGAAACAGCCCATCACAGCGACGATGACCAATGCGAACACCGGGCTGCGATGGCTTAAGCGCGATGAGCCGGATGTGGAAGAGATCGGCGCGGCGCTCAATAGAATCGTGAAGGACGGCGCACGCGCAACCGATATCATCGACCGCTTGCGATCTTTGTACAAGAAGTCTCCCACGCAACGCGAGTCGCTCGACGTGAACGAGATTGTCCAGGAAATGGTAGCGCTGCTGCGAGGAGAGGCTAACCGCAATGCGGTTTCGATCCGCGCGGATCTTGCCACGGACCTTCCAAAGGTGATGGCAGACCGTGTGCAAGTGCAGCAGGTACTGATGAACATCATGCTGAACGGGATCGAGGCGATGAAGGAGACGGGCGGAGTCCTGACGGTGAAGTCGCAATTGGGCCGGGACGGCCAGGTGCTGATCTCAATCAGCGACACCGGCGTGGGGCTGCCGGAGGAAAAGGCGGATCAGATCTTCAGTGCATTCTTCACGACCAAGCCCCAGGGCTCCGGGATGGGTTTGGCGATCAGCCGCTCCATTATCGAATCGCACGGTGGACGCTTGTGGGCCACGCCCAACGATGGGCGGGGCGCCACGTTCAATTTCACCTTGCCGAAAGTAGCCGAACAAGTGAGGGCGGCATCCGAGGAGATGTGATTGTGTGGACCCATGATGACCTCTGAGATTCTGGACCTGTGATGACGAACAAGCTCCCAGGCGTTCACGCACCATCAGCTCATTTTCGTGAATATAATTTTAGCTTTTCCGCCATTCTCACCAAATCGGCGATCGAATCCGCCTGCATCTTTCGCATCACGTTGCCGCGTTGAATCTTGACGGTAATTTCGCTCGTCCCATGCTCCGCAGCCACCTCTTTGTTGCGCATCCCGGAGACTACCAACTGCATAACTTCACGCTCTCTCTCCGTCAGTAGGGCATAACGCTTTCCCAAGTCGGCCATCTCTCGGTGATCCTGCCGTCTCAAGCGGTCTTGTTCTAACGCCTGATCAATGGCATCCAGGAGATCCTGGTCTCGGAATGGCTTGGTAAGAAATTCCACCGCTCCCGATTTTATGGCCTTTACTGACATGGGAATGTCGCCGTGACCGGTGATGAAGATGATCGGGATGTCGATGCCTGCTTCGGCTAGTTTGCGCTGAAATTCCAAGCCATTCAGTCCGGGAAGGCGCACATCGAGGACCAGGCAACCGGGTTTGACCGCAGCACCGCTGGAGAGAAATTCTTGCGCGCTGGCAAACGACTCGGTATGCCGCCCCACCGACTTCAGCAAGCCTTGTATCGAGGCGCGAATCGACGCGTCGTCGTCGACGACGAACACGGTGGAAGGGGTGCCGGAGGTCATTGCTGGACCTCGGTGGTTGGCAGAGTGAAATAGAAGACGGCGCCGCCGGAATCGGAAGTGGCCCTCAGCCGTCCTTGATGGGATTCCATAATCGAGCGTCTTATCGCAAGGCCCATGGGAGCAGGATACAGCAGCCCGGTTCCGCGATAGAGGGCGTCGCCTCAATCGAACGGGTGGGTGCAGCTAAGGAAATACGCCGAGCTCGACACAACAATCAGTCAAGAAACGACGGTGTGCGGTCCATCCGCTGCCGGCTCTGTCAACGTTTTTGATACCGATTGGGAGGTGGCCACTCTCACTGCGTCACTCGGAACAAAAGCTCATGTCCGCGAGTGAACACGAGCCGATTTGGGCTGACGCGAACCCGACCGAAAACCCCAACAGCGCCCTGTCAAGTTAAGTCTGGGCCCTTCTTGGGACCGCCACCAAGCTTCTCGCGCGCCAGCCCATCTTTGCACAGGCGGCGGTTCATCTCTCGGCTCCGCAGAGAACCCTTGTCGCGCGGGCTGAGGCAACCGCCCCGCGCAATGAGTTGCCCGAGATCGCCCCATCCGCATCCGGCAGCGGTACAGGCAGCAGCCCCCCGCCGCGCCCGATCCAGCATTCCTCTTTATCGCAAATGCGGAGTCTGCCGCGCCCGTTTTGGATAACCGGGAGAATGGAGTCGAGTCTGCGGCTCCTTCTCCCGCACACATCCGCACTATTCCGGGTGAAGAGCCCCTGGAAAGTGCGGAGCGAACGGCCGGCGGTCCCGCAGAAGGAGCACTGAGCGCCCTCAGCGGACCGCAGACGAACGCTGCTTCTGGCGGTTCAGATGGTAGACGAGCCCGACATCGGCGTTCATCACGTCGAGCGCCGGATTGGAACGGACGATGTTGGCATTCGAGAAGTGAAGATCGCTGAGTAGTCCCAGACGCAGGTCGCAACGGGAATTGAGCTTCAGTTGCACTCCCTGGGTCAGGTGAAAGCTCCAGTTTTCGTAAGTCGCTTGCGAAGAGAGCGCTTTCTGAGTGAATGCGAGCACGCTTCCCTTGGTCTCGAAGTAGGGCATGACTCGCTTTTGATCCCGCCACAGCAATCGAAATCCGATGGGCGTGATTCCAGCGCCCGGCACAGCCTTGCGAGTTCGGGTCAGCGGGTTGCCCCAGATGTCCGTTTTCTCTGGTTGAGTCAACAGGACAAAGGGAAGAATCTCGACGACCCCGTCGACCCGAGTGTGGAATAGATTCGGCCACAGCTCACGATCAATTTCGACGCCACCGGTGTAGAGCTTCGCATTCTCCGCTGCGCCGAAAACCCGGAAATTTCCGTAGGAGGCCATCCCTTCGTACACCAGGTCCGTGGGGCGCTCCTCTGGTTGCCGAGGTTTGGGAGACAGAAGGTTTTCCGAGTTCGCATTCATGGCGAGCAGAACAAGCGAGAGAACAATCAAAATCCGGGACAGAGCCCGAACCAGGGATTGGGATTTCATGTCCAGCCGTCTCATGAGCTATTCCATGTTCCCGTGCACGCCCTGGAATCCGTGCAACGTTTGTTAGAACAGCCAGCGGATCACGCGCGCGTCGTCGTAGCAGAAGGCCAGGATGTGGTTCAGCGTCGAGAAGCAGGTCTTCTCGCATTCGCACTTCATCGCCTTGAGCTGACGAGAGTCCATCTTCGCAGGTAGCGGGTGCAAACGTAGTGCGATCGGAGCTAGCGGTCTGGGGCCGCGCGGCTCCGAAGTTGGCCAAATCCTTGAATTCATTGCAATACTCCATTGAACAGCACTCTTTGGCGTTTGGCCGAAGGGAGCATAGGAACGTCAACGGTCATCGATCGCAGACGGCACGCAGTTGCCGACTAACCTAGGGCCGCGGATGCCGTCTTTTCCCAACCTGCTCCGGGCAAGAGTGGTCTCTTCCGAGGGGATCGACAGCCCTCTTTGAGCATGGCTAACGCGAGAGCGCTTAAGTCTGGATCCGCAGACTCAGCGGCTCTCAGGAGTTCGCTTCCCGCGTCTTCCTGCCCGTATCTGCACCACATCACCCCGCATAGGAACACGTAATGACTGTTCATGTTCTCCTCCGTAGGAACCTGGGTGGAGCACGGATAATGCCAAAGCCAGGCTGTGACTAGGAAAGCGAAAGGATGGTGGGTCTTGAGGTCGCGGGTAAACCTTGTTTGTCAGCGAAGTAGGATGCGTAGCGAGTTAGCGGGACAATGCACGGTGTTCTTGACCTCGTCGCGGTCCTGATCCCGAATACGTGTCAATTTCTACGCAAATGTGACTGAACGTCCACTGGTTGACATCGGTTCCCGAACACAAGCGGAAGCCGGATCGATGCTCAACTCATCGAGGGAGATCCTGGCGGAGAGCCAAAAGGCAACCTGCCTGTCACCTCCGTGCCATTCGCTTGTCAATTTATGGTCAGCCAGCGCTGTAACTCGATGTGCTGTGTGAATGCCGTGTCCCAGTAATGCCACGGATTCAATTGGTTGTCAGCAAGATTGTTGATTGCAGTTCTTTGGCACTGGAGATGCTTTCGTGGTTTGCAGTGTTGGGGATTCATGCTCGATCTGTTGTTTGGTACTGCTGGCAGTCTGGGTTGCTTTGGTCCGGCGAGGATGCGCCCGATAGCGGCATCCTCAGCCGGTTGTACTGAACTTCACTGAACCGAAGCGTCAAAGTGCAGGTTAGATTTGTGCCGACGATTCCCATCAAGGAGATAAAACGCAGATGATCCCAAGCTTCAAGGGCAAGACAGCAAGGTGGCCAAGGGCTCTGGGATTGGGCATTCTTGCGCAATTTGGGCCGGCGCCAGTTTTTGCGAAGGATGCGTCATTGTCTGGTCATATGAACATCTTTTCCCCGTCGTCCACGCCGGCAATTCAGATCAGCCACCTGGCGATATTAGTTTTTGCAATTTGTGGAGCCATCTTTCTCTTCGTGGCGGGTCTACTCGGCTATGTGATATTCCGTTATCGCGCCCGCGGACAGGAGTCCGCGGAACCTCCCCAGGTATATGGAAGCAACCAGATTGAGTTGGCATGGACAGTCATTCCGGTTCTCATTGTGATCGTTCTGTTCTTGGCCACAGCGCGGGTGATCTTTGCCGTTCAGGATCCGGTCAAACCTCAATCGGCCCTCGACGTGATGGTCATCGGGCATCAGTTCTGGTGGGAATTTCGCTATCCAAAGCTTGGCATCGTTACGGCCAATGAGTTGCACGTTCCGGTGAGCAGTTCCAGTCATCCCTCACCGACGTATTTGAAGCTGACGTCCGCCGATGTCGACCACAGCTTCTGGGTGCCGGAACTGGCGGGGAAGACGGATCTCATTCCGAATCGCGTGAATGAGATGTGGATCGATCCTCTGAACCCAAGACTCTATCTCGGACAATGTGCGCAGTTTTGCGGCGTGGAACACGCCAAGATGCTGCTTCGCGTTTATGTCGATACACCGGAGCAGTTCGCGGAGTGGACGCGAAATCAACAGCAGCCAGGACGTCGGGATTCGCAGGTAGCTCTCGGACGGCAGATCTTCGAGACGGAGTCGTGCATGAACTGCCACACTATCAACGGAACTGCCGCTACCGGAAGATTCGGCCCCGATCTTACTCATCTCATGAGCCGGGCAACAATCGCCTCCGGTATCGCAGCGAACAACCGCGCCAACCTCGCGAACTGGATTAAGAATCCCGATCACCTGAAAAAGGGATCACTCATGCCAGCAATGCAGCTAAGCGACGACCAGATCGACGCCGTGGTCGCATATCTTTCCACTCTTCAATAACGGACAGCGGGAGAATTATGGCAGACCAGAGCATTCCGTATCCTGGCACGCTTGCACCCGTAGAAACCGAGGGCGGAGCGACTCTACTGGAGAAACTCCACTCTTGGGTGATCACGGTCGACCACAAGCGGCTGGGGATTCTCTATGTCGTTTACTCCATCTTCTTCCTGCTGGTTGCCGGCGCGGAAGCCATCTGCATTCGCATCCAGCTTGCCAGACCCAACAATCATTTCCTCGATCCTGCGGTATTCAACCGCTTCTTCACCATGCACGGAACCACGATGGTATTCCTGGTCGGGATGCCAATCCTGTTTGGCTTCGCGAATTACCTGGTTCCCCTGATGATCGGGGCGCGCGACATGGCGTTTCCCCGGTTGAATGCGTTTAGCTTCTGGCTGACGGCATTTGGCGGCCTGCTTTTGTATTTCAGTTTCATCGGCGGATTCGGTTTGTATGGAATGGGAAGCGCACCGGATGTGGGATGGTTTGCGTACGCGCCACTCACCGCGCGCGCATTTTCGCCGGGGCACAGCACCGATTACTGGGCGCTGGCCTTGATCGTGAGCGGGTTTGGCACGCTCGGCACTGCGATCAATATCATCGCCACCATTGTCTCCATGCGCTGCAAGGGCATGACGCTTCGGCGTATGCCCTTGTTGCCCTGGCTCATGTTCGTGGTGAGCGGCCTGACGCTGATCACGATTACGCCGCTGACTGCGGCTCAAATCATGCTCCTCATCGATCGCTATCTTGGAGGGCACTTCTTCGATACGCAAGCGGGCGGCTCCGCCGTAGTGTGGATGCACTTCTTCTGGATCTTCGGCCACCCCGAGGTCTATGTGCTGGTGATGCCGGCCTTCGCGATCGCCAACGAAATTATTCCGGTGTTTTCGCGCAAGGCGATCTTCGGCTACTCCGCCATGGTCGCGGCGTCGGCGTGCATTGCCTTTGTCAGCATAAGCGTATGGGCGCATCACATGTTTACTGTGGGCATGACGTCTTCGTCCAATGCCTTCTTCACCCTTTCAACGATGCTCGTCGGAATTCCTACAGGCATCAAGATCTTCAACTGGATTGCGACCATGTGGGGCGGGAAGTTATGCTTTGCAACCCCTATGCTTTTCTGTACTGGATTCATCTTCCAGTTCCTGATCGCGGGTCTGACCGGGATCATGCTGGCCGTATCTCCCCTGAATTGGCAACTTCATAACTCGTATTTTGTGATTGCTCACTTTCACTATGTGCTGGTCGGGGCGATCGTGATGTGTATCTTCGCGGCGATCTATTATTGGTACCCCAAGGCGACCGGCCGCATGATGAGCGAGGCCTTGGGCAAATGGCACTTCTGGCTTTTCGTTATTGGGTTTCACGTCTGCTTCGATACGATGCACGTCCCCGGGGTCCTGGGAATGCCGCGGTCGATCTATACCTACGAGGCTGACCGGGGCTGGGGCACACTGAACCTGGTCACCTCCCTAGGCGGATTCATCCAGGCCATTGCGGTCCTGATATTTGCGTACAACTTGATTGTCTCGTATTTCCGTGGGAAACCGGCGGGGAACGATCCCTGGGATGCATGGACGCTTGAATGGTCGATCCCCTCGCCGCCTCCCGAGTACAACTTCGCAACCGAGCCCGAAGTCAGGAGCCGGCGTCCGTTGTGGGACCTGAAGCATCCCGAAGATCCGGACTGGAGGTATGACCAATGAGTACCTATTCATTAGCGCCTAGACCGCAAGCACAGGTCTGGGAATTGCCGGCTCGCGGCCCGGTGGCGATGATCTCGCTGATCATCGGGGAGTCGGCAATCTTCACCATCTTCGTGGTTGCCTACATTTTTTACATCGGCAAGAGCCTCAGCGGGCCAACACCGCAGCAAGTGTTGGAGGTTCCGTGGTTCAACACGATCTGTCTGCTGTCGAGCAGTTTCACCATCATGCGTGCAGAGCATGCGATTGCTCGTGGCGCAATGACGCGCTTCAGCATCTGGTTGACGGCGACCATAACTCTTGGAGTTATCTTCCTTGCCGGGACCGCTCAGGAATGGCACAAGCTCATTTACCAGAACGGTCTCACCATTCGCACCAACCTGTTTGGCACTACGTTCTATTCGCTGGTCGGGCTTCATGCGACGCACGTGGTTGTGGGCCTTCTCATGCTCGCGCTGGTGCTCGGATTTGCACTCGCGGAGAAGTTGGGCCAGGAACACGCAGAGCGGGTTAGGGTGCTCGGGCTTTACTGGCACTTTGTCGATGCGGTGTGGGTTGTCGTTTTCACAGTTGTTTACGTGCTGGGCAGGTGATGACATGAGCGAATCGCAATTTCATCAATCCGATTCGGGCAATGCTGCTGTCCGCCTGCCTGCGCCCACGGCCTGGCCGGTGATGCTGGCATTTGGCGCGACGCTGGGGGCGGCGGGATTGGTCACCAATATCGTGGTCTCGATTGTGGGCGCTGTATTTGTCCTGGCTGCATGTGTAGGATGGTTCGGCCAGGTTCTCCCGCACGAAGCCCATGTGTCCGTGCCCACTGTTAAAGATGGTGTGGTTTGTTCCACAACACGCAAACGCGTCCAGCACATGTACGTGAATGCGAGACATCGATCGTACCTCCCGGTCGAGACGTATCCGATCAAGGCGGGGATCAAGGGCGGGATTGCCGGCGGAATCGCCATGATCGTTCCCGCCATGCTCTACGGGGTTCTCGCCGAGCACAGCATCTGGTACCCCGTGAATCTTCTTGGAGGCGCGGGCGTCGCGCATTGGCGCAATCCGAGCGTGTCCGACATTGCCGCGTTTCACTGGCAGGGGCTGATCGTCGCCACCATCATCCACGTCTTGGCTTCGCTGATGGTTGGGCTGCTCTACGGAGCAATGCTGCCCATGCTCCCGCGCCGACCTGTGCTGCTCGGTGGCATCGTCGCGCCATTGTTGTGGACGGGCCTTCTGCATTCCACCTTGGGAATCATCAATCCGGCTCTGGACGCGCATATCGCTTGGGGATGGTTCGTTGCTTCGCAGATCTTTTTCGGCGTGGTCGCAGGCCTGGTGGTGGCGCGAGCGGAGCGCATTCAGACTGTAGCGTCACTGCCGCTGATCGCGCGGCTTGGTGTGGAGACGCCCGGACTGATGCACATCCATGATGAGGAGAAGAAGCCGTGATTAGATCGATTGCGCTGAGGATGGCGCCAGGGCTGTTTGTCCTCGCATGTCTGGGATGCGGAAGTCGTTCGGGCGCCCGCGGCAGAGAAGCTGCTGTACCGAGACCTGAGGATGAGTTGAGGTTTGAGGTTCTCTACAAGCAGAATTGTGCCGGCTGCCATGGCGCAGAAGGGAAGAACGGCGCCGCTATGGACCTGGCCAGCCCCGAGTACCAGTCGCTGGTAGACGATTCTTCGCTGACGAAGTGGATCAGCAACGGAATGCCGCAAACGCAGATGCCTGCATTCGCGATTTCCGCCGGCGGCTTCCTGACTGAGAGGCAGATTGGAGTTCTCGTTCAGGGAATGCGTAGACACTGGGCGCCTCCGCCCCCGGTTGCCCAGCTTGGACGGCCTTCTTACGCAGGTTCCGGAACAGGGGACGCGATGCGTGGCAGCACCTTGTTCCAGACATCGTGCGTCTCCTGTCACAAGGCTTCAAAGCAGGAGATTACCAGTCCGGATTATCTCGCCCTGGTAAACGATCAGGCTCTTCGCAGCATTATCGTGGCGGGACGTCCCGACATCGGCCAGCCTGACTGGCGCAATGACAAGCCGGGCACGCCGTTGAGGGACCAGGATGTGTCGGATATCGTGCACTATCTGGCTTCTCTCCGTACATCAACCCCAGGCCAACCATACCCCGGACATCGCGAGGGAGCAGAATGAGTACCGAAATCATTACTCCGCACGTGCAAGCCGAAGCTGAGCAGGGCGATACTGTTTCGCGCCGTTGGTTCTTGCTCAAACTTGGTTTTCTCTTCAATGGCGTTGTCGGCGCGGTCATGGCTGTGCCGGTCCTCCGGTATCTGCTTTCGCCGGCCAAGCGAGATGATGCCTATAAAGCGTGGGTCGCGTTGGGGAATGTAGAAAGCTTCCCAGTGGGAGAGACGCGGCTCGCCACGTACGTGAATCCGTTCCGGCGGCCGTGGGATGGAGAGACGGCCGGAGTCGCATGCTACGTGCGGCGCACGGCCCAGGATCAGTTTCAGGTCTTCGCCGTCAACTGCGCGCACCTGGGCTGCCCGGTGCGATGGTTTCCGCAGTCTCAGCTTTTCATGTGTCCATGTCATGGAGGAGCGTACTATGCCGATGGATCGCGCGCCTCCGGTCCGCCGGAGCGCGGACTTTTCACATACGAATACAAGATTGCGGGTGGCGAACTGAGGATTGATGCCGGGCAGATGCCGACCCTCTCCAACACCGCCAAGCTGGTCACCATCGACGGAGTTAAAGGAAACCCGCCATGCGCATCCTGAAGACGACATACGAATGGCTGGAGCATCGTCTCCAGCTTGAAGCTCCCATCAAGGACGCCGCGCTGCATCCCGTGCCGCGCAATACGGCGAGCTGGTGGTACGTGTTCGGAAGCGCCGCATTCACTCTTCTTATCCTCCAGGTTGTTACCGGAATTCTGCTCGCCATTGTCTACGTACCCTCCGCCGGGCAGGCGTGGAGCAGCCTCAACGTCTTGAACCAGCAACTCGATCTGGGCTGGTTTCTCCGCGCGATCCACGGGTGGGGCTCGAATTTCATGGTAGCCGTGGTGCTCGTTCATATGGCGCAGGTGTTCCTCTTCGGGTCCTACAAATACCCGCGTGAACTCACATGGATTGTGGGCGTCTTCCTTCTGCTCATGACTCTGGGCATGGCATTCACAGGCCAGGTGCTGCGGTTTGATCAGGATGCGTACTGGGGCCTCGGCATCGGCGCATCGATCACGAGCCGCATTCCTTTCGTCGGCGGAAGCCTGGTTCATTTGCTTCTCGGTGGACCGATTATCGCCGGCGCCACCCTGTCCCGATTCTTTGCCCTGCATGTGTTCGTAATCCCGGGTATGCTGCTCGCGTTTGTGGGTGTTCACGTGTGGATGGTGCTCAAGCTCGGCATCAATGAATGGCCCATGCCGGGCCGCCTGGTAGAGCGCTCGGCCTATCTCCAGGAGTACAAGAACCTTACTCACAAGAATGGCATTCCCTTTGTCCCGGGAGCCCTTTGGAAGGATGTGATCTTCGCGGGAGGTATTCTGGCGGCCGTCGTCGTTTGCGCCTTGGCCTTCGGCCCATTCGGACCCAGCGGGCAGCCTGATCCCACGATTGTTCAAACCGTTCCCAAACCGGATTTCTTCTTTCTCTGGATATACGCAGCTCTGGCTTATCTGCCGCCGGCGATGGAGACGCCTTGCATCCTGATTGCTCCAATCCTCGGGATCGGAATTCTCATTGCGCTGCCATTCTACGCAGCAGAGGGCGAGAAGAGCTGGCATCGTCGGCCTGTCGCTATTCTTGCTCTCAGCACTGTGGCCGTTAGCTGGGGAACGCTCACTCATCTCGCGTCATCCACTCCCTGGAGTCCGCACATGGAGGCATGGAGCAGCGATCCGGTTCCTCCCCAGTACCTGCGCACCGCCTCTCCACTTGCCCGCCAGGGGGCTGCCGTCTTTCAGTCAAAGCAGTGCAGGAATTGCCACTCGCTCGGCGGACACGGAGGAGATCGCGGGCCTGCTCTCGATGCCATCGCTTCGCGAATGACAGAGGATCAGATGATCCGGCAGGTGCTGCAGGGCGGAGGAAACATGCCGGCATACGGCAAGAATCTCTCGCCGGCAGAGACGACTGCCCTGGTCAGCTTTTTGAAGACGCTTCATCCTGCCGGCGAGAGACCGGCTACTGACGCTTCACAACAGGAGGCGCACCGCTTCGAGAAGCCCTCGACACTCGAGGCGCAGAGGTAATGATGGAGCACCGTTACTTGGAACTATTCACGGACTGGGACATTCCGCCGGTGGCCAGTTTCGCTCTCGCCGTGGGGGCCATCCTCTATAGCATTGGCTGGGATCGGGCTCGAAAGACGCGTCCGGAAGAGCTGCCATGTTGGCGGCTGGTTGCATTTCTTTCCGGGATTCTCGCAATCTTCATCGCAATCTCGTCTCCGCTCGACACCTTGAGTGAGTCTCTTTTGTTCATGCACATGGCGCAGCATTTTGTACTCATGTCCGTTGCGCCGCCCCTGATTGTTCTCGGCGCACCGGTGGTTCCCTTGCTTCGAGCTCTGCCTCGGCGGCTCATTCGAGCGTGCTTGGGGCCGCTTGTTGCATCGCGGAGCGTTCGCTGGCTGATTGGAATGGCCACGCGGCCGTCGATTTCCTGGCTGGCGATGAATCTGGCGTACGTAGGCTGGCACATTCCGGCGGCTTACGAATTCGCGCTGCGGTCCGAGGGTTGGCACAACATCGAACATGCCTGTTTTCTTTTCACCAGCATTCTCTTCTGGTGGCCGGTTATAAGCCCCTGGCCGTCGGATCAACGCCGGCTGCAATTGTCGGCTGTGCCGTACTTGTTAGGCGCGGACCTGGTGAATACGGGAGTCTCCGCCCTCCTTTGCTTCTCAGGAACGTTAATTTACGCGAGTTATGCAAATACTGAGCGCCGGTTGCCGATCAGTCCCTTGAACGACCAAGTAGCAGCGGGCGCCTTCATGTGGGTCTTTGGATCGATGGTTTTCCTTATTCCGGTGGCAGCAATCATCATGCAGGCTCTTTCCATTCGTGGAGTCTCGAGATTGTCTTCCATCGCCTCCGGCGCCATCTCCGCGAAACAACTCCCATACACCGAGCGAAAGGCGGTATAGCATGGCAACGGAATCGACGATTCCAGTTCTCCGAAGATTGGCGCTTCCACAAACGGCCAGGAAATCGCCGGTCTGCACCTTGGCCTCCTTTTGGGCGCTGACCAAACCGGACATTAATATTCTCATCGCAATTACTGTATTTTTCTCCTTCGCTCTCGCCGCCCATTTCCATCAGAATGTTCCTCTGCCTCGGCTGCTGAACGCGGTCTTGGGGACGTTGTTTGTCTCTTCAGGAGCCGCGGCGCTGAATCAATTTATGGAGCGCAGGCTCGACGGTCTTATGCGCCGGACGGCGCGAAGGCCAGTTGTCATCCGAGGGGTGTCTCCACAAACTGCTTTGATCTTCGGGGTATGTTGTTCCGCGATTGGTATCGTTTACCTTGGGATCGTCGTCAATCCGCTCTCCTCACTTCTCGCCGCAGCTGCTTTGGGGATTTACCTTGGACTCTATACACCCCTCAAACGAGTGACTCCTCTGTGTACATGGGTCGGTGCTATCGCCGGAGCTGCCCCGCCACTCATTGGATGGGCCGCAGCATCGGGATCCCTGAGTGAGCCTGGCGCCTGGATCCTGTACACGATTCTGTTTCTGTGGCAGTTCCCTCATTTTATGGCGATCGCGTGGATGTATCGGGAGGATTATGATCGGGCTGGGTACATGATCCTGCCTCCATGTCAGAAGCGCTGCCGGTTCGCGGCCATTCAATGCGTCTTTCCCGCCCTGCTTTTGATCCCGTGCAGCATGATGTCTACATCGAGTGGAGTTGCAGGAAATATCTATCTGGGAGGAGCGCTCTTGCTGGGGATCGGGTTCGCTTACTACGCAATTCGGTTGGCGATAGCGAGAACCAATTCTGCCGCTCGTCGCCTGTTATTTGCTTCCATAAT
>Ga0335069_10010205_pt1 | contig 13318 bp, 12 predicted proteins | sample Lox_Sample_11_FD_206714 | JGI IMG/M metagenome (GOLD analysis project Ga0335069, IMG submission 206714) | Soil microbial communities from Loxahatchee National Wildlife Refuge, Florida, United States - Lox_Sample_1.1 | ecosystem: Environmental > Terrestrial > Soil > Wetlands | place: USA... | reverse complement strand
TGATGTGAAAACCGGAAAGGTGAGCGGACTTTTTTGAGGCGGGTGCCCATGAAGTATGGTGAATCAGCGTATCTCTTTCAAGGTCTCAGTGATGAGACTCGCAGGAAGATCGAGGGGATCGAGTGCGAGGTAGTGTACGCCCCCGGTGAATTCCTTTTTCGTGAGAATGAGGCCGCTCCGAGTTTTTACATCCTGAATGAAGGGCGTATTCGCCTGGTTGTAGGGCCTAAACAGCTTGCTACTCACGTGGCCAGCTCGGCAGGGGACATCATCGGGTGGTCAAGCCTTGTCGGCAACGACACCTACACGGCCTCCGCCGAATGCCTGACAGCTACCAAGGTCTTTCGCATTGAAAAGAATCTGTTGGACCAGGTTCTGAGTGAGGACCCTGCAAGCGGGCTGATCTTCTTCAAACACCTTGCCGGACTGGTGGGCCGCCGGCTGGTCAAGAGTTACCGTGCCGCTCTGCCGATACAGGGCACGCGATCGGCCGGGGCTCAGAGTTAGGCCCCGGTCATGGGTATGATTCGGGTATCCTGCGGAACGGGAGCCGATAGCATCCCCGCAAGATTCAGGATGCCCCAGATGAGGAGACGTCAATGCCGTCAGAGGTGGGAATTGAGACAGGCAATCATCTAAAGCAGGCACTGGAGAACAAAGAATTCATCTGCACCGCGGAGTTAGTGCTGGGCCGGGACCACAACGTCAAAGAGGCAGAAACATTCGTCAATGAGGCCGCCGCCGAAACTAACGGTATCAAGGTGATCAGCGTGACGGACCTCCCGGGCGGGAACCCCGCGCTGCCGCCGGAGGCTTTTGTGGCGGCGATTCGCGAAAAAGGCCTGACGCCGATCGCGCACCTCACCGGCAAGGACGGGAACCGCTCCTCACTGGAAGGCCGCCTGCTCGCCATGGCGCGCATGGGGGTGGAGAACATCCTGGCATTGACGGGCGATGCCCAGAAAGAAGGCTTCGCCGGCCGGTCGAAACCCGTTTACGATCTGGATTCCGTGCTCATCATCTGGCTGCTCGAAGCCATGCGCAAGGGGATCGAATACAACCTGGGGCCGCGCACGGTGCACAGCACGCCGTTTGACTTCTTTGCCGGGGCCGTGGTGAATCCTTACAAGGTCCACGAAGCCGACCAGATGATGCAGTTCTACAAACTGCAGCTTAAGATTGCTGCGGGGGCCAAGCTCATCATCACGCAACTGGGTTACAACCTGCGCAAGCTCTACGAACTAAAGCAATACATGGACCGCGAGGGGGTGGGACACATCCCGGTGCTCGCCAATGTGTACGTGCCCACGGCCAAGATTGCCCAGATGATGCAGGCCGGGGAAGTGGCGGGCTGCGTTATCCCCAACGAACTCATCCAGCGGCTGGAAAAGGAAAAGAAACCCGAGCGCCTGGAGCGGGCGGCGTTAATGGTGGCGGCGGTGAAGGATCTGGGATTTGCCGGGGCGCATATCGGCGGCTTCAACCTTGCCCACAAAGATTTCATGACGATTAACGAGCGCGCCGCGGCAATCGGCCGCGACTGGCGCAACCATATCGACGAGCTGATCCTGCCCGTGGCCAAGGAGTTTTACCTGCTGCCCCCGGGCAAGAACGGCTTGAGTGACGGGGCGGGCAAATACCAGCTCAATAGTTCCAAGCCTCACGCCACGGTTTCCCAGTGGCTCTCCAAGCAGGTCCACCGGCATTTCATTGCCGACGGTTCCGTCGGTGCGCGCTTCTTTGGCGCCCACCTGAAGGGTAACGGCAAGTCCGGTTCCTGGCGCCGGGGACTGTGGTACCGGCTTCTGGGACCGTCCAGCCTTTATCGCCAGGCCACGCTCGGATGCAAGAACTGCGGCGACTGTCTCCAGGACCACCTCGATTACGCGGGGTGCTCCATGCGCTGGTGCTACAAGGAACTGCGCAACGGTCCCTGCGGCGGTTCGCGGATCGATGGGACCTGCGAAGCCCGGCCGGAACAAGAATGCATCTGGAATGTGATCTACCGGGGCGCGTTGGCCATGGGAGACGATCCCCGCAAGTTCGCGCACAAGTTGATTCCTCCGCGCGACTGGACCCTGGACGGGACCAATGCGCTGGCCAACCGCTTCGTGGGGCTGGATAACCTCGGGAAGCGAGTTGATGTGAACGGGGGCGCTGGCCAGAAAGCAGAAGGCAGCAAGTAGTAGGCGGAAGGCGGAAAGTATTGCCTCATGAAAGCAAGATGGAGTGCAACCCAGGCACCTGGAAACGACGCGCCATCAAGATAGAGGCGCGTCCAAGGAGCAGGGTTGAGGCGGGGGAGCAATTTCTTGCCTTCTGCTTTCTGCCTACTTCCAAATTCAGAGGGGAGACTCGAATTCATGTTAATCATCGGTGAACTCATCAACTGCACGCGCAAAAAGGTGGGTGCGGCAGCGGCGGCGCGCGATGTGGAGTTCTTTAAGGATATAGCCCGCAAGCAGGTGGAGGCCGGGGCGGACATGCTGGACGTGAATGGCGGTCTGCCCGGACAGGAGTTGGAAGTCCTGCCCTGGCTGGTGAGTATTGTCCAGGAGACTGTCTCCGTGCCCCTGTGTCTCGACAGCGCCGACCCGGAAGCGTTGCGGCGCGCCCTGCCGCTTTGCAAGCAGCGCGCCATGATTAACTCCATCACGAACGAGCCGGCGCGCATCAATGCGTTGATGCCCGTGTTGAAGGAATTCCGTCCCAAGATCATCGCTTTGTGCCTGGGTGAGGCGGGGCCGCCCAATACCGCCGAAGAACGCATCGCGCACGCCACCCACCTGGTAGACCTGCTGACCGCGGAAGGGTATGCCCTCGACGACATTTATGTGGACGGATGCGTGCTGCCGGTCAGCACGGGTCCCGAACACGGCAAGGGGTTGCTGGACGCCGTGGGCCAGATCACCGCGCGTTACCCGGGCATCCACGCCAGCGCCGGGATCAGCAATGTGTCGTTTGGTCTTCCCCTGCGCAAGCTTCTCAATGAGACCTTTGCCGTTCTCCTGATGGCGCGCGGTCTGGACGCCGGCATCGTCGACCCCTGCGACACGCAACTGATGGCGAATATCCGTGCTGCGGAAGCCTTGCTGGGGCGTGACGAATATTGTGCCAATTACCTGCGTGCCTTCCGCGAGGGGAAACTGGGGGCGGCGGCTTAGGATTCCGGGGCCTCCGCGCGGTGCGGGGGTTCGCCAATTCAAGCGAGATCTGTTCGCAGGACGAATCAATATGGCTATCAAACCCGCAGAAATCGTCTCCCAAGCGGGAGACGTGGGCAGGTACAAGGCGGACCTGGATGTTCCCAGCTTCCTGGTGCGCGGGTTCATGGGCGGCCTCCTCATCGCCGTGGGGGCAACGCTGGCCACCGTATGCTCGACCGGAGTGGAGGCTTCGCTGGGCCCCGGTTTCAAGGCCCTGGTGTCAGGGGCCGTTTTCCCGGTGGGCCTGGTCGCAATTGTGATTACGGGCATGTCACTCTTTACGAGTGACACCATGCTGATCCCTGTTGCAGTTTTTCAGGGAAGGTCAAATTGGAAGAAGGTCGGCAAGGCCTGGTGTTGGGTTTACGTGGGAAATTTCGTCGGCTCCTTGTTTTGGGCCGTCCTGATGTATTGGGGTCCGTTTCGAAAGTACGGGACGGCGGAATTGACCGTTTTTGGTCAGAGTGCCCTGGCCCTTGCTCAATCCAAGGTTTTGCCTTACGCCGTGGCGGGGGCACCGGGACTCGCCTCGGCTTTCGCGAAGGGAATTGCCTGCAACCTGCTCGTCAACCTGGCGATCCTGCTCGGCATTTCCGCGGACCGGACCACGGGCAAGATTCTGGGGATATGGCTTCCCATCATGACGTTTGTGGCTTGCGGGTTTGAGCACAGTGTTGCAAACATGTATTTCGTTCCGGTGGGAATGATGCTGGGAGCGGGCATATCGTGGGCGCAGTTCCTTTTCTGGAATTTGCTGCCGGTAACGTTGGGGAATATCGTCGGCGGGATGGTACTGGTGGGCGGAGTCTATTCCTACTGTTTCCGGCGCGACCTCTCCCCGGCCGTTGAGGACCGCCCTGCGATAGTGGAACGGAAAGCGGCGTAGTGCAAATTGCCGACTTTCGATTGCCGATTGTTGATTGATGATGCAACCATCGCCCCTTTCAATCCCGAAACGGCAGTTGGCAAACGGCAAGCTCTTTCCCAGTGCCATGGAGGGATTTCATGCATCCAGTGATTGAAGATCTAGTATCACGCGGGCCCGTTCTCACGGACGGCGCGTGGGGAACGGAATTTCTGGCGCGCGGGCTGGATGCCGGGGAATGTCCCGACCATTGGAACCTGACGCACCCCGAGCGCGTGGAGGAAGTGGCCCGCGCTTACGTGGAGGCGGGCAGCCAGGTGATCCTGACCAATACCTTCCGTGCCAATCGCCTCGCCATGGATCGTCACGGCTTGGCCGACCACCTGCGGGAGATTAATCTTCGCGGGGTAGAGATCTCGCGACGTGCCGCCGAGGGGAAGGCGCGGGTATTCGCCTCGCTGGGGCCCAGCGGCAAGCTGCTGATGATGGGAGAAGTCAGCGAGGAGGAACTCCTGGCGACGTACATTGAACAAACGAAAGCCCTGGCGGAGGCGGGGGCGGACGCCCTGATCTTCGAAACCATGAGCGACCTGGCGGAAGCGAAGGTGGGAGTGCGGGCGGCGCGTGCCACCCGCCTGCCTGTGCTCGTCTCGATGGCGTTTGACTCCGGCAAGAACCTGGACCGCACCATGATGGGGACGACGCCGGAGCAGGCCGCCGCTGAACTTACGGCCGCGGGCGCCGACGTGATTGGCGCCAACTGCGGGCAGGGAATTGAGACGTACGCCGCGCTCGGCCAACGTCTGCACGCCTCCACGTCCCTGCCGATCTGGCTGAAGCCCAACGCGGGGATGCCCGAATTGGCTGAGGCCGGCACGCGCTACCAGACGGCGCCGGAAGCCTTTACGCGCCACGCGCCGGACTTGCTGGCGGCCGGGGCCAATTTCCTGGGCGGCTGCTGCGGCACCAGTCCCGCTTTTATTCGGGCGTTAGCATCGGCCCTTCCGCGCGGGCAGTAAGCTGTAGGCAGAAGGCAGAGAGCAGTTATGCGTTTGAAACTTATCAGCTGCGAGATTTTTTTTCGCGAGCTCTGTGCGTGCGTGGCGCGTTCCCCGCACGTCATCGACTTTGATTTTCTCCCCAAGGGCCTGCACGACATCGAGTGCGAAAAGATGCAAGCGCGCTTGCAGGCCGCCATCGACCGGGTGGAGGAGCGGGAATACGATGCCCTGCTGCTGGGTTACGGCCTCTGCAACAACGGCATCGTGGGGCTCTGCACCAAATCCGTCCCCCTGGTGGTCCCCCGCGGGCACGACTGCATTACCGTTTTCTTGGGCAGCTCGGCGCGCTACATGGATTACTTCAACAGCCACCCCGGCGTGTATTTCGAAACCACGGGATGGCTGGAGCGTGGCGAGGCTGATGGAGAACTGGGCCAGTTAGCCTTGGGCAACAAGCTGGGACTGACCCAGAGCTACGAAGATATGGTGGCCAAGTACGGCGAGGACAACGCCAAATACTTGTGGGAAGAATTCGGCAAGAACCTGGCCCGCCATTACGGCCAGACAACCTTTATCGAAATGGGCATTGAACCCGACGGCAGCTTTGAAGAACGCGCGCGAAAACGGGCCGCCGAGCATGGATGGAAATTCGATAAGATCAAAGGCGACATCGGCTTGATCCAGCGCCTGGTGAACGGCCAATGGAACTCGAAGGAATTCCTGGTGGTCCCCCCTGGCCACACCATCGCGGCGAGCTACGACGACGGCATTATAAAGGCAGTGGCGAGTGACAAGTAACCAAAAGACGAAACTGAATATGGAAACTCGAAATTCGAAACTCATCTCGATTTTCGCGTTTCGACTTTCGAATTTCGGCCATCGTTGGCTTGCCGCTTGAGGTCCCAGCATGAATTCTCTTGAGCGCGTGCGCACAGTTCTGGCGGGCGGAATCCCCGACCGCGTGCCGGTTTGCCTGCACAATTTCATGATGGCGGCGCAGGAAGCGGGCGTTCGCATAGAGGACTATCGAGTCAATCCGGAAGCGATTGCCCGCACCCACCTCCAGGCGGTGGAGAGATACGGCTACGATTGCGTCCTGGTGGACACGGACACCACTCTGCTTGCTGAAGCTATGGGCGCCCGCTCCGAGTGCGCCCCGAATGAGCCCGGCCGTATTGTGGAACCCGCCATCCACAGCCTCGATGAAGTCGACCGTTTGAAAGTCATCAATCCCGAAACGGATGGCCGCATCCCCGCCCTGCTCGAGGCAATTCGAATTATGTCCAAACAAGCGGGGGGTGAAATTGCGATTCGGGGAAACGCTGACCAGGCCGCTTTTGACCTCGCCTGCCTGGTGCGGGGAATTGAGACCTTTTTGATGGACCTCCTCGATCAGCCGGAGGACCCCCGCATCACCCAACTGCTGGAGATTTGCTACCAAAGCCATCTTAGCGTTCACCGGGCGCTGGGCAAAGCCGGGGCCCACTTTACCTCGCTGGGAGACAGCCTGGCGGGCCCGGACGTAACCTCGCCCCGCATGTTTGCGCAATTTGCCCGCCCATATGAGGAACGCCTGGTGCGGGATCTCGCCGCCGACGGCATCTTCGTGGTGATCCACATCTGCGGCGACACCAGCCGCATTCTTAACATGCTGGCTGAGTACGAACCCTGCGGATTTGAGTTGGATTATAAAACCGACGCTGAGAAGGCCAAACAAACTGCCGGCCAGGATCATGTGCTGTTTGGGAACATCAATCCCAGCGGAATCCTGGCGCAGGGGAGCGTGGAGCAGGTACGGGAAGCGGCCCGTCACCTCATCTCCTTGTGGAAGCCGGGAGGAAGATTCATCCTGAACGCAGGCTGCGCCATCCCACCGACCACGCCGCCGGAAAACATCCGAGCTATGATCGCTGCCGCCAGGGAGTATGGCAGCTACTGAGGTTCAACATGACCGGTCGTGAACGGATTCTCGCTCTGCTCGACGGCAAGTCGGTGGACAGCCTGCCCTTCATGCCCATGACCATGATGTTCGCGAGCGATCGCATCGGCGCGCAGTACCGGGATTACGCCACGGACTTCCGATTGTTGGTGGAAGGACAAACCCATACTGCAGCCGAGTTCGATTTCGACTACGTCAACATCATGTCGGACCCCGCGTGCGAGGCTGCCGACTGTGGCGCGGCTGTAAAATTCTTCCCCAATCAACCGGCCGCCCTTGACGAAAACAACTCGCTCCTGGCGGACAAGAGCAAGCTGAGCGGATTGAAAATACCGGACCCCAACGCCAGCCCCCGGATGAGCAATCGCCTGCGCGCGCTGCGGCTTTACCGGGACCGCGTTGGCGGCAAAAAGCTGATCGAGGGCTGGATCGAGGGCCCGGTGGCCGAGGCGGCCGATCTGCGCGGCATCAATACCTTGATGATGGATTTTTTCGATGACCCGAGGTTTGTTGCCGACCTCTTTGAATTCGTTGTGGAACTCGAGCTCACCTTCGCCAAAGCCCAGGTGGCTTCCGGCGCGGAGTTGATTGGGGTGGGTGACGCGGCAGCTTCGCTGGTAGGTCCCAGGATATATGAGGAGTTCGTTTGGCCATACGAAAAACGCATGATGGACAGCCTGCATGCCATGGGGGTGCGGACCCGCCTTCATATTTGCGGCAATACCCGGCCGGTTCTCGGCCTGCTGGGACAGCTCGGTTGCGATATAGTCGATTTGGATTCGCTGGCCCCCATGGACGAGGCGCGCGAGGCGATGGGACCACACCAGGTGTTGCTGGGGAATATCGATCCCGTGCGGGTGGTGCGCAACGGAACGCCGGAGGAGGTTTACGCCGCCGTGGGCGAATGCCACCGGCACGCCGGGGACCAGTTCATTGTGAGCGCCGGTTGCGAGGTGGTTCGGGACACCCCCCCCGAGAACCTCCGGGCCATGCTGCGATATGCGCGGGAACACCGCCAGGTGTCAGGTATCAGGGGTCAGGTGCAGATATGAATAGCCGTGAACGCGTATTTGCGATGCTGGATGGACGGCCGGTGGATTGCCTGCCGGTTATGCCCATTACCATGATGTTCGCCGGTGACCATATCCGGGCCAAGTACTTCGCCTACTCCACGGATTATCACGTTCTCGCCGAAGCTCAAATCCGCCTGGCTGAGGATTACGATTTCGACCACGTATCGGCCATCGCGGAAACGCGCGAGGCGCCCGACTGCGGCGCCACTGTGGAGTATTTTGACGACCATCCCGCATCCATCGTGGAGGCGCAGGCCCTCCTTGCTGACAAGAAGACGCTGGCGCGGCTGAAAATCCCCGATCCTCTGGGTGGCGGACGCATGCACGATCGCGTCAAGGGGATAGCACTTCTGAAACAGCGGGTGGGACATGACAAGATTGTGGAAGGTTGGATGGAAGGCCCCTGTGGCGCGTCGGCGGATCTAAGGGGCATCAACACCCTCATGGTCGATTTTTACGACGATCCGGTTTTTGTGCGGGATCTATTCGAATTTGTTCTGGAAGTGGGAATGCGCTTTGCCCGCGCGCAGGTGGAGGCAGGCGCCGATGTGATCGGTATTGGTGATCCCGCCGCCTCGCTGGTAGGGCCGGAGCTTTACCAGGATTTCGTCTGGCCATACGAGAAAAAGATGGTGGATGGCCTGCACGCACTGGGCGCCCGCGCCCGCTTGCACATCTGCGGCAACACGAGGCGCATCCTGGAGGGGATGGGTCGGCTCGGGTGCGACTTTGTGGACGTGGATTCCCTGGCCCCCTTGGCGGAAGCTCGTGCGAAAATGGGCGCGGAACAGGTGGTGCTGGGCAATCTCGATCCGGTACGAGACTTGCACAATGGCTCGCCGCAAACAGTGTCCTCGGCCGTGGCCGAGTGCCATCGCCAGGCGGGGCTGCGTTATATTGTGGGCGCGGGCTGCGAAGTGCCGCGCGATACTCCCGCCGCCAACGTCCACGCCATGGTCCGCTATGCGCGTGAGAACCATGCGCGCCGATAAGAAGTAAGGTGTCAGGTGTCGGGTGCCAGGTCTGAGGTATTCGGCACGGGGCGTGGTAATGCCGGCCTCCGTCACTTGTTAGTGACGCACGGATCGTTTAATGAGCTTGAGACATATTTGCTCATTATGGTTGGGTTGTATGTCCCCCTCGATGAGGTGAAGCAGGGACTCGATTTGGCCTGGGAGATGGACCGTATGTTATCGGGCTTCGCGAAGAAGGTGGAGGGATTGCCGTCCGCAGCCTGACACCTGGCACCTATGAAATCCAATGCTACACATCGCATCACCCTCCGGCCCGTGCAGACAGACCTGACCGCTCCCGGGGGAACTGCCTTGCGCGACCTGCTCTTCGCCCAGGGGGTGGAGTTTCCTTGCGGAGGACAGGGCCGCTGCCGTGGGTGCCGCGTCCGCGTCTTGGAGGGGAAGGCCTCTGTTAATGATGCGCAACGCGAGCGCTTGAGCGCGGACGAAATCGCCGACGGCTGGCGCCTGGCTTGCCAGTGCTCCTTGGAAGACGATTTGGTAATTGAGTTGAGGCAGTGGGACGCAGCCATCCTGGTGGACGACTCGACCTTTGCATTCGAGCCTCGCGCTGGCTTGGGAGTGGCGGTGGACCTCGGAACCACCACGCTCGTGGCGCAACTGCTTGATCTCAGCACGGGGCACGTGCTGGCGGTACGCACGGCTTTGAACTCCCAGGCACGCTTTGGCGCCGACGTTATGAGCCGGGTACAGTTTGCTGTGGCAAAGGATGGGGCGCTGCAACTCCGTGATCTCATCCGGCAGCAGATTGGAACTCTGATTAGCCAATTGGTGTTTGCCGCCGGAGTGCCGGACGAGAAAATCGAGGACGTCGTGGTGGTGGGAAACACGGTCATGCACCACCTTTTTTGCGGGTTGGACGCCGAGCCCTTATCGCGGTACCCTTTCGAGTCGGACCAGCTTGGACTCCAGACCTTCCGGCCAGGAGAGCTGGGTTGGAAGTTCTCCGATGTGGGGCGCGTCCGCTTTCTCCCCTGTCTGGGGGGATTCGTGGGCAGCGATATTCTGGCCGGGATTCTGGCCACCAGTCTGAACGAGCGCGAGGACCTGACCGGCCTGGTGGATTTGGGCACGAACGGCGAGATCGTGATTGGTAATCGCCGGCAACTGCTCTGTGCCTCGACGGCCGCCGGACCAGCCTTCGAAGGGGCACGGATTTCCATGGGGATGCGCGCCGCAACCGGTGCAATTTCTGAAGTGACGGTGGAGGGCCAGGCCATCCACTGCCATGTGCTGGGCAACGTTCCGCCCCAGGGCTTGTGCGGGAGTGGTCTGGTGGATGCTGTGGCGGCGGGATTGGAGGTGGAGCGGATTCAACCCTCCGGACGATTCACCGATGGGTCCGGCGCGTGGGAACTGGCGGCGCCCGTGATTCTGACACAAAGTGACATCCGCGAATTGCAACTTGCCAAGGGGGCAATCGCTGCGGGCATCCGCATGCTCCTGGACCGGTTCGGAGCTTCTGCCGTTGACCTAAAAAAACTCTATCTTGCAGGGGCCTTTGGCAATTATATTAACCGGGTCAGCGCGCAGCGCATCGGGCTGATTAACTTCCCGGCGGAAAAGGTTGAGGCGGCCGGGAACACCGCCCTCCTGGGGGCGAAGTTGGCGTTGTTCCGGTCTGATGGAGAGGATGGTTCCTATGCCCGGCTTCGCCACCAAACCGAGCATGTGGCGCTGAACGCGGATCTGAGTTTTCAAGAGACGTTTGTGAAGGAGATGGCATTTCCAAATAGGGGGGCTGGGAACTGAGTACTGGGTGGCGAGAGAATATTGCAGCCCGGCGCCCGTAACCCAGTACCCAGCACCTAGGAACTTATAGGAGACTTGTATGGCACAATTCGAAGAACTGCAACAGGCGATCATTGACGGTAAGGCTCCAGTGTCCAAGGAACTGACGGAGAAGATGCTGAAGGAAGGCGTACGCCCCGGCGAATTCTTCCCCAAAGCTATCATCCCGGCCATGGATGAAGTGGGGCGGCGCATGCGGGAATGTGAATTCTTCATTCCCGAGGTCCTCATTGCAGCGCGCGCGGCGCGTGCCTCCAGCGACATTCTGCGGCCGCTGCTGGTGGGCGACGAGGCAGTTGCGTCCGCCGGCACGGTCGTGTGCGGCACGGTCAAAGGCGACCTGCATGACATCGGGAAGAATATCGTGGCCATGATGCTCGAAAGTGCGGGCTTCAAGATTGTCGATCTGGGCGTGGATGTGAATGCGGAGAAGATCGTCGACGCGGTTCGCCACCACAATGCCAATATCGTCGCCTTGTCGGCGCTGCTTACCACTACCATGGTGAATATGAAAGGCGTGGTGGAAGCACTTGCCGCCGCCGGGCTGCGCGATAAGGTGAAGATCATGGTGGGCGGAGCGCCCGTCACCGACACCTGGGCCCACTCCATCGGCGCCGACGGGTACGGAAAGGACGCTCCCGCGGCGGTGGAATTGGCTCGGCAACTCGCAGTGGCCTAAGCCGACAGCGCCGATTGCACCTGGAACGCGAGCACGCGGTCGACGAAAAGCAGAGGACCGACGGTACGTGACCCCCCAGGTCTACCCCCGCAGGATTGCGAGTTTGTGCACATCGGCCGGCGGTCGCTTGCTGCCGGCCGCTCTCTGCCCTCTTCGGAGGAGTCCCATGATGAGCTCACGCGAGCGAGTTCGCCTCGCCTTAGAGCACAAGGAACCCGACTGTGTTCCCCTCGACCTCGGCTCGACAACGGTGACGGGGATGCACGTCGACACCGTCTACCGCTTGCGCCAGGCGCTCGATTTGGACCCACCAGGCGCGCCCGTGAAAATTATCGAGCCGTTCCAGATGCTCGGCGAGATCAAACCCGACCTCATCAACGCGCTCAACATCGACGCCGTGCAGTTGACCGGCACAGGGACGGCGTTCGGCTTCCCACTGGAGGGATGGAAGGAATGGAAGACTTTCGGAGGAACGCCGGCTCTGGTGCCAAACGGGTTCAATACGCAAACCGAGCCCAACGGTGACCTGTTGCTCTACCCACAGGGCGACCGCTCCGCACCCGCCTCCGGCCGCATGCCACGGGGGGGATTCTACTTCGACGTCATCGTCCGGCAGGAGCCGTTCAAGGACGAAGACCTGCGCGTCGAGGACAATCTGGAGGAACTCAGTGTCCTCTCGGAAGCCGAAGTGGACCACTTTCGGCGGCGAGCGGACGAGCTTTTCACTCAAACGGATAAAGCCCTCGTGTTGAACCTGGGCGCACTTTCGCTCGGCAACATTTCGCGCATCCCGGGGCCGGGGCTGAAGTACCCGCGCGGAATCCGCGACGTAGAGGAGTGGTACATCAGTTTGAACACGCGGCGCGACCACGTCTACAAGATCTTCGAACGCCAAACGGAAATCAACCTGACCAACCTGGCAAAAATCCACGCTGTGGTCGGCAACAAGCCAACAGTTGCATATCTAACCGGCACGGATTTCGGAGCCCAGAACGGGCCGTTTGTCTCTCCCCGCACTTATCGCGGCCTTTTCATGCCCTTTCACAAACAAGTCAATGACTGGGTGCACCACAACACAACGTGGAAGACCTTTATTCACAGTTGCGGTTCCGTTTGGGCTTTGGTGGAGGATTTCATCGCGGCCGGTTTCGACATACTCAACCCGGTCCAGTGCTCCGCCGCCAATATGAATCCCTTCGATTTGAAAAAGAAATTCGGAAGCCGAATTACATTCTGGGGAGGGGGAGTAGACACACAGGGCACTCTTCCTTTCGGTTCGCCTCGCGAGGTAAGAGAGGAAGTGCGCGAACGCATCCGGGCCTTTGGTTCCGGTGGAGGATTCGTCTTCAACGCCGTGCACAATGTCCAGGCATTAGTCCCGTCGGAGAACGTGCTGGCTATGTACCGGACGGCACGCGAGTTTGGGAGCTATCCCCTTCGCCTGAATAGCGCGGCATAGCAGCACGCGGTGGGCAGCCGACGAAAGCCGCATAGGACCTCGATGGGCCTTCTGCCCTCTACCTTCTTGGAGGAATCCCATTTTGACGTCTCGTGAGCGCGTCCAACGCGCGGTAGAACATCGTGAAGCCGATCGCGTGCCGGTGGATCTGGGAGCAAGTCCTGTGACCGGAATGCAGGTGGACACGGTTTACCGCCTGCGCCAAGCCTTGGGCCTGGACGCGCCCAGCACCCCAGTGAAGGTAGTCGAACCCTACCAAATGTTGGGCGAG
>Ga0335069_10010204_pt1 | contig 13319 bp, 15 predicted proteins | sample Lox_Sample_11_FD_206714 | JGI IMG/M metagenome (GOLD analysis project Ga0335069, IMG submission 206714) | Soil microbial communities from Loxahatchee National Wildlife Refuge, Florida, United States - Lox_Sample_1.1 | ecosystem: Environmental > Terrestrial > Soil > Wetlands | place: USA... | reverse complement strand
GGTGGGGGCGCTGCTCGGGTCCCTGCTGGCGCTCGAGTTCCTGTTCCGCGACGATGCCTACGATGGCACGCTCGAGCAGTACGCGCTGTCGGGCCAGTCTTTGACCGCGCTGATGTTCGCCAAGACAGTCGCACACTGGCTGCTCACCGGGTTGCCGCTCGCACTCATGGCGCCACTTGCCGCCTTGTCCCTCGGAGTTCCCGCAGCGGCCGTGCCCGGGATTCTGCTCGCGGTGGCGGTGGGGACCGTGGCGCTCAGCCTGATCGGCTCGATCGGCGCGGCGCTCACGCTCGGCATCAAGCGCAGCGGAGCGCTGCTGTCGCTCCTTACGCTGCCACTCTCGCTCCCGGTGCTGATCTTCGGCGCGCGCGCCACGCAGCTCGCGATCCATGGCGCACCCTTTGTCGCGCCGCTCGAGCTGCTGGCCGCGCTGGCGGTGCTCGGCGGTACACTTGCGCCGCTCGCGTCTGCGGCCGCGGTACGGATCAGTCTGGAGTAGGCAGCATGGCGTGGACGTGGTTTCATCGGTTCGCCTCGCCTCCACACGTGTATCGGCTCGCGGCACGCCTTACCCCCTGGTTTGCCTGGCCGGCCGCACTTTGCATCGCGGCGGGCCTGTGGGGCGGGCTCGTGCTCGCTCCGCCCGACTACCAGCAGGGCGATGGAGTTCGCATCCTCTACGTACATGCCCCGAGTGCCTGGATGTCGCTCATGGTGTATACGACCATGGCGGTTGCTGCGGCCATCGGGTTGATCTGGCGGATCAAGGTGGCGCACGCCGTGGCGGCGAGTTGTGCGCCGATCGGCGCTTCCTTCACCTTCGCCGCCCTGGTGACGGGTGCTCTCTGGGGCGAGCCGATGTGGGGAACCTACTGGGAGTGGGATCCGCGCCTGACTTCCGAGCTCGTGCTGCTGTTTTTGTATCTGGGGTATATGGGGTTGCGCGCAGGCATCGAGGATACGCAGCGTGCCGACCGCGCAAGCGCCGTGCTTGCGGTGGTCGGTGTGGTGAACGTTCCCATCATTCATTATTCGGTCACCTGGTGGAACTCCCTGCACCAGGCGCCGTCGGTGATGCGTATGGACAAGCCCGCCATGCCGCCCTCGATGTTGCTGCCGCTGCTGCTGATGCTGCTCGGCTTTACGCTGTTGTTCGTCGCGCTGCTGCTCGTGCGGCTGCGCGGGGAGGTGCTCGCGCGCGAGCGCGCGGCGAGCTGGATCCGTGAGGTGGTGAGCGTATGAGCTCGTTCTTCGACATGGGCGGCTATGCCGCCTTCGTGTGGCCGGCGTATGCGGTGACACTCGCGGTGGTTTTCCTCAATGTGTTCTGGGCGCGGCGCGCCCTGGCACGCTCGCGCGCCGAGGCGCGCCGCCGGCTGCAGATGCAGGGAGAGCCGTCATGACCCCGCGCCGCCGACGCCTGGTGGTGGTGCTCGGGATCCTGGCCGGCGTGAGTATCGCCGGAGCGCTCGCGCTCAGCGCGTTCCGGCAGAACGTCACCTTCTTCTTCGACCCGAGCCAGGTGGCTGCGGGTCAGGTCCCCGCCGGTGAGCGGTTCCGCCTCGGTGGCATGGTGGTCAACGGCAGCCTGCACCGTGAACCCGGCAGCCTCGAAGTGCACTTCCGGGTGACCGATTTCAATCACGAGGTCCCGGTGAGCTACGACAAGGTGCTGCCGGACCTCTTCCGCGAAGGGGCCGGAGTCGTGGCACACGGTCGCCTGCGGTCCGATGGCACCTTCGTCGCCGATGAGGTGCTCGCCAAGCACGATGAGAAGTACATGCCGCCCGAAGTGGCCCGCTCTCTCAAGCGCCGGCATGGGGAGTCGCGTGCCGAGTCGCTTGCACCGGCGACGGCCGGTCCCACCGAGGGCGCGGGAGCGACGCGCGGTGCTGCACCCGCCGCCGCTGCCACCCCAGCCGCTGCGGCGGGCAGCTGAGCATGCTGCCCGAGCTCGGCCACTTTGCGCTCATCCTCGCGCTGCTGCTCGCGGGGCTGCAGGCTTTCTTCGGCATCGCGGGTCCGGCGTTCGCGCGCGAGCGCTGGAGCAATGCAGTCACCTTCGCCGTCGCCGGCCAGGCGGTCATGGTGGCGACCGCGGCGGCGTGCCTGATCACCTCGTTCGTCAACGAGGACTTCTCGGTCGCCTACGTGGCCGAGAATTCCAATAGCGCGCTGCCACTGTTCTATCGGGTGGCCGCAATGTGGGGCGCCCATGAGGGCTCGCTGCTCCTGTGGATCCTGCTGCTCGCCGGGTGGACCGTCGCAGTGGCTCTGGGCTCCGGGAGGCTGCCCCCGCGCTTCGCGGCGCGCGTCCTCGGTGTGCTCGGTGTGGTGAGCTTCGGGTTCCTGCTGTTCACTCTCGCCACCTCCAACCCCTTCCTGCGGCTCGATCCGCCTGCCCCCGACGGCCGCGACCTGAACCCGATCCTGCAGGATCCGGGCCTGGCGGTGCATCCGCCCATCCTCTATACCGGCTATGTCGGGTTCTCGGTGGCGTTCGCCTTCGCGTGCGCCGCGATGCTCGAAGGGAAGCTCGACCAGAACTGGGCGCGCTGGACGCGGCCGTGGACCACGAGCGCCTGGGCGTTCCTCACCTGCGGCATCGCGCTCGGCAGCTTCTGGGCCTATTACGAGCTCGGCTGGGGCGGCTTCTGGTTCTGGGACCCCGTCGAGAACGCCTCCTTCATGCCGTGGCTCGTCGGGACGGCGCTGGTGCATTCGCTCGCGGTGACCGACAAGCGCGGACTCTTCAAGAGCTGGACGCTGTTGCTGGCGATCCTCGCTTTCTCACTCAGTCTGCTGGGGACGTTCCTCGTGCGCTCCGGGGTGCTCGTGTCGGTGCATTCGTTCGCGGCCGACCCGACCCGGGGCATATTCATCCTCGCCTTCCTCATCATCATGATCGGCGGCGCCCTGGCGCTGTATGCGTGGCGCGCGCCGCTGCTGCGCTCGAGCGCGGGCTTCGAGCTCGGAGCGCGCGAGTCCTTCCTGCTCTTCAATAACGTGCTGCTGGTGATCGCCGCGGCTACGGTGTTCGCGGGCACGCTCGCGCCGCTCATCTCCGATGCGCTCAAGCTCGGTACGCTTTCGGTGGGGCCGCCCTATTTCAACCCGACGTTCATGGTGTCCATGTTGCCGCTGATGGCGCTGCTCGCGGTCGGGATTCACGCCAACTGGAAGCGCGGGCGGCTCAAGGACAGCGAGCGCATGCTGCTCCTCACGTTGCTGGCCGCCGCCGTGCTCGGCTGCGGCTTCGCCTACGGGCTGTACTCGCACGCGAGCGTGCTCACCCCGGTCGGACTCACCCTCGGGGTGTGGATAGTGCTCTCATCGCTCCTCGATCCGATCGATCGCTGGCGCCGGGGACTCACCCTGCCACGCGCAGTGCTCGGCATGACGGTGGCGCACTGCGGGCTCGCGCTCGCCGTCTTTGCGCTCACGACGGTCCAGTCCTTCACTCTCGAGCGCGACGTCGCGCTCGCCCCCGGCGGGACCGCCACGGTCGGCAGCTACGAGTTTCGCTTCGGCGGCGTGAAGCCGGTGCAGGGCCCGAACTATGATGCAGTGGCCGGCAGCGTGACCGTCACCCGCCACGGTGCGCCGGTCGCCGTGATGAGCCCGCAGAAGCGCAGCTATTGGGTACAGCACCAGGTGACCAGCGAGACGGCGATCCGCGTGGATCATGGCAACAATGTACTGCTGGCGCTCGGCGAGGACCTCGGTGCGGGCCGCTGGAGCATACGCATACAGATACGACCGCTCGTGAGCCTCGTCTGGATTGCAGCGTTCATCATGGCGGTGGGCGGCGCGCTGGCGGCATCCGATCGCCGCTATCGCACGGCGCGTGCGCTCGAGAGCGCTCCGGTGGAAGGCGCCGCAGGGCAGCCCGGATGACGCGCTTTCTGCTGCCACTCGCGGCCTTCGTGCTCCTCGCCGTGGTGCTGGCGATCGGTATCCGTCATTCGCCGGAGAAGGGGGTCATCGCTTCGCCGCTTCTGGGGAAGCCCGCTCCGCAGTTCGCACTCCCGAGTCTCACCGACCCCGCGCAGCAGGTGCGCTCGACGGATCTCAAGGGGCACTGGTACCTCTTCAACGTCTGGGGAACCTGGTGCGGTGGCTGCCGTGAGGAGCACGAGACGCTGCTGCAGGTGCATCACGCCGGAGTGGTGCCGATCATCGGGCTCGACTGGAAGGACGACGACACTCAGGCACTCGGCTGGCTCACCCAGCTCGGTAACCCCTACCAGTCGGTCGCCACCGATCACAGTGGCCGCGAAGCCATCGAGTGGGGGGTATACGGCGCGCCGGAGACCTTCCTGGTCAATCCGCAGGGAATCGTCGTTTACAAGCACATCGGCGCACTGACAACCGACACCTGGACGCGCGAGATCCTGCCGCGCGTCTCGGCGACCGCGGGCGGCAGCTCCTGATGCAGCGGGCGATTCCACCGGTGCTGCTCGCGGCATGTCTCATCCTGGGCTTGCCGCGCGCCGCGTGCGCGGTGGATCCGACCGAGCTGCCGGACCCGGCATTGCAGGCCCGCTATGTGGCGCTCACCCACGAGCTGCGGTGCATGCAGTGTCAGAACGAATCGCTCGCGGATTCACCGGTAGGGCTCGCCGCGGATCTGCGCCGCGAGGTGCGCGAGCAGCTGCTGGCCGGAAAAACCGACGATCAGATCCGCTCCTGGATGTCGGCCCGTTACGGTGACTTCATTCTCTTCAGGCCGCGCTTCTCGCTGCGCAACGCCTGGCTCTGGGGAGCACCCGGCATTCTGCTCCTGGTCGGCGCGCTGGTCTGCTGGCGGGTCGTGCGTAATCGCACGATCCTCCTGCCTTCGGACCATGAGCCCCTGGAAGAGGACGGACCGAGCTGATGGTCGCGTTCGTCCTGCTGGCAGCGGCCTTGACCATGGCCAGTGTCCTGCTGATCGCGGTTCCGTTGCTGCGGCCCCGCGCCGCAGGTGCTCCAGTCGCTCCGTGGACCGCGCTCGCGGCAGGCGGGCTCCTGGTCGTGGGCTCCGCGACCCTGTACGTCATCTGGAGCAACTGGCCGTGGCATGCGACGCAGGTCGCCGACTCCCCCCAGAGCATGGTCTCGCGTCTGGCGCGCCGTCTCGAGCACGATTCCAACGACCTCAACGGCTGGTTGATGCTCGGCCGGTCGTACACGGTGCTCCAGGAGTATCCGCTGGCAGCGCGCGCATTCCGCCGTGCGGTGCAGTTGAGCGACGGTAAGAGCGCGGAGGCACTCACGGGCCTCGCGGAGGCACTGGCGCTGAGTGACGAGAACGCGCTCGACGGCGAAGCCGGCCGACTGATCGAGCAGGCGTTGACGCTCGATCCGGACTCGGGCAGGGCCTTGTTTTATGGGGCAGCCATCGCGGCACGGCGCGGCGATCTGCCACTTGCCCGTAAACGCTTTGCGAAGCTCCTGGCGCTGAACCCACCGGAAGCGATCCGGCCGATGATCGAGCAACAGATCGCGACGATCGATGAGAGGTTGTCAGGAACGCCGCCGAAGGTCGCTGCAGTGCAACAGGTTCAACCTGCGGGGGCGTCCCAGCCGGCAGGCCCCATGGTGCGCGTGAATGTGACAGTCTCCCCGGCGCTCGCCGCGGCCGCCGGTGCCGCCCCCCTGTTTGTATTCGTGCGCGACCCCGCCCAGGGTGGTCCGCCCTTGGCGGTCAAGCGCTTGGAGAGTCATTTCCCGCAGAGCGTTGCACTCAGTGCCGCCGATTCCATGGTCCCCGGCAGGGCTTTCTCGGCCGGTCAGAGCGTCCAGGTGGTCGCGCGTATCGCCCGGTCGGGGACACCGGTCGCCGCGAGCGGCGATCCCTTCGGCGAGGTCACCTACAAAGTCGGAACGGACGGTCTCGTGAGCCTGGTGATCGACCGTCTTACACCCTGACTCACGCCCGAAGTAGGCGCTCTCCGACTGCGCCGCTCAGGTTTACCCTGATGTTCCATAACACCGACGAGGCGTATGCTCTCGCTCGATACCCCCTTTTTTGTGAACCGGATCACACTTGAGCGCCCCCTGCACCGGGCCGCGAGTAAACGAACGAAGGAGAGCAGTGATGGCTGAAGGAACAGTGAATGAAGGGCGAGTCTCGCATCGTGGTTTCGCGTCGATGAATGCCGAGCGGCAGCGCCAGATCGCCAGCATGGGCGGAAAGGCCGTGCCGGATGAGAAGCGCAGCTTCTCCCAGAATCGTCGCCTTGCTGCGGAAGCGGGGCGCAAAGGTGGCCAGAGCGTGCCGGGCGCCAAGCGCAGCTTCTCGCAGAATCGCGAGCTGGCGGCGATCGCGGGACGCAAGGGCGGCCAGAGCGTGCCCGATGAGAAGCGCAGCTTTTCCCAGCATCCCGAGCTTGCAGCCGAGGCCGGCCGCAAGGGCGGGCAGGCGAGTCACGGCGGCAGTACTCGTCCGAGCTGAGAGCAGTCGAGAGATGGTCGGCGGCGCCTCGGCGCGCCGCCGACCGTTTCCCGAGCCGACGCGCACTTCGCGCCCGTCGCCAGGCGGACGCGCCCCGTGCGCGTACCATATCCCACCCGATCAAATGGCCGAAGAAACGCTCAGGCCCGTGATTGACCTGCACCACGCCACGTACTACTTTCGCCGACGCTAGGGGAGCCCCGGCAGGGGGCTGAGAGGCCAACGGGCGCCGCGCGCGGCGCGCTTTGGCGACCCTTTGAACCTGATCCAGTTAATGCTGGCGTAGGAAAGTCTCCGGAAGACCCGCCCGTAGACCGGGCATTCCCACTTCCATCGCGCAGCACACGCCGGATCCTCCGAACTACAGGAGCCTCACCGTGAATGCGCAACTGCTGCCCGTCGTCACCGACTCCCTCCCGGCCTCACGCAAGATCCATCACCGCGGATCACTTCACGCGGACGTGCTCGTCCCCATGCGGCAGATCGCGTTGCACCCGGCAAGTGGCGAGCCGCCGCTCACGGTGTATGACAGCTCCGGACCCTACACCGATCCCACGGCGGTGATCGATATTGCGCGCGGGCTCGCGCGTACGCGCACGCCGTGGATCCTCGCCCGCGGCGACGTGGAGGCCTATCCCGGCCGGCGCGTGCGGCCGCTCGACAATGGTGTCGCAGCAGGCGGCAAGCCGGCCCCGGAGTTTCCGGTGCCGCACGCACCGCTGCGCGCGCGGCGCGCTGTCGCGGTGACGCAGCTCGCCTATGCGCGCGCGGGCATCATCACCCCCGAGATGGAGTACATCGCCATCCGCGAGAACCTCGGGCGCGAGGCGCGCGCCGCCGGCTCACGCGACGGTAACCCCTGGGGAGCCAGCATCCCCGATTACGTGACGCCGGAGTTCGTGCGCGCGGAGGTGGCAGCCGGACGCGCCATCATTCCCGCGAACGTCAACCACCCGGAATCGGAGCCGATGATCATCGGACGCAATTTCCTGGTGAAGATCAATGCCAACATCGGCAATTCCGCCGTGACCTCCTCCACGGCGGAAGAGGTGGACAAGCTCGTGTGGGCGATCCGCTGGGGCGCGGACACGGTGATGGATCTCTCCACCGGGCGGAACATCCACACGATCCGCGAATGGATCCTGCGTAACTCCCCGGTACCGATCGGCACCGTGCCGATCTATCAGGCCCTCGAGAAAGTCGGCGGCGTCGCCGAGGAGCTCACCTGGGAGATCTATCGCGACACGCTCATCGAGCAGGCGGAGCAGGGGGTCGACTATTTCACGATCCACGCGGGCGTGCGGCTCCCGTTCGTGCCCCTCACGGTGAACCGGGTGACCGGCATCGTCTCGCGCGGTGGCTCGATCATGGCCAAGTGGTGCCTGGCGCACCACCGCGAGAGCTTTCTCTACGAGAACTTCGCGGAGATCTGCGAGATCTGCCGTGCCTACGATGTCAGCTTCTCTCTCGGCGATGGCCTGCGTCCGGGGTCGATCGCCGACGCCAATGACGCAGCCCAGTTCGCCGAGCTCGAGACACTCGGTGAGCTCACGCGCATTGCCTGGCAGCACGACTGCCAGGTGATGATCGAGGGGCCGGGCCATGTGCCCATGCACAAGATCAAGGAGAACATGGATAAGCAGCTCGCCACCTGCGGCGAGGCGCCGTTCTACACGCTCGGTCCGCTCACCACCGACATCGCCCCCGGCTACGACCACATCACCTCCGCCATCGGCGCTGCGATGATCGGCTGGTTCGGCACCGCCATGCTGTGCTACGTCACCCCCAAGGAGCATCTCGGTCTCCCGGATCGCAACGACGTGAAGACCGGCGTCATCACCTACAAGATCGCCGCGCACGCCGCCGATCTCGCCAAGGGACATCCCGCCGCGCGCGCGCGCGACGACGCGCTCTCGCGGGCGCGCTTCGACTTCCGCTGGCAGGACCAGTTCAATCTTGCGCTGGACCCCGATACCGCCTGCGCGTTTCACGATGCGACCCTGCCCAAGGAAGGGCACAAAGTGGCGCACTTCTGCTCCATGTGCGGGCCGAAGTTCTGTTCCATGCGCATCTCGCACGAGGTCCGCGACGAGGCGCGCAGCGCCGGGATGGCCGAGATGTCGGAGCGCTTCCGCGCCGCCGGGGCCGAGCTGTACGTGCCGGTGCCGGCGGTGCCGGCAGGCAGCGCCGGCTGAGCGGCATGCGCATCAGCATCCTCGGCGCCGGCATCGCAGGTCTCACCTGCGCGCTCGAGCTGCATGCGCGCGGCGCAGCCATCGAGGTGCTCGAGCGCGCGCCGCAGCTGCCGGCGGCCGGCTGCTCCTGGTTCGCCGGCGGAATGCTCGCACCCTGGTGCGAGCTCGAGAGCTCCCCGCCACTGATCGCCGCGCTCGGCACCGAGAGCATTCTCTGGTGGCGGCAGCACTTCCCCGGCACCCTGCAGCACGGCACGCTGGTCGTAGCGCATGCGCGCGATACGGGTGAGCTCGCGCAGTTCGCACGCCGCACGGCGCACTTCGACACCCTCGCCGCCGAGCGCATCGCGCAACTCGAGCCGGAGCTCGCCGGCCGCTTCAGCCAGGGACTTTATTTCCCGGAGGAAGGACACCTCGATCCCCGCGCTGCGCTCTCGGCACTGGCCACCCGCCTGGGAGAAGCCGATGTCCCGATCCGTTTCGGCGTGACGGCCGCGCCGCGTCCGGACCGCACGGTGCTCGATTGCCGCGGACTCGCCGCACGTACGGAGCTCACGGACCTGCGGGGCGTGAAAGGCGAGATGTTGCTGCTGCGCCTGCCCGAGCTGCACCTCAATCGACCCGTGCGGCTGCTGCATCCACGCTGGCCGCTGTACGTCGTGCCGCGGGGTCAGGGGCTCTTCATGGTCGGGGCCACCATGATCGAGAGTGACGATGGCGAGCGCATCAGCGCACGCTCGCTGCTCGAGCTGCTGTCGGCAGCCTACGCGCTGCATCCGGCTTTCGGCGAGGCGCAGGTCATCGAGATCGGGGTCGGTGTGCGTGCCGCATTCCCGGACAATCTGCCACGGCTGCGGCGCGTGGCGGGGAGGCTCTACCTGAACGGGCTCTACCGGCACGGGTTCCTGCTGGCACCGGCGCTGGCGCGGCGCGCCGCCGATGTGCTGCTCGAGGGCCGCGACGATGCGGAGGTGATGGATGAAGATCCTGGTGAACGGCGCCTGGCATGAGATGCGCTCGCGCGAGCTCGCAGGCGCGCTCGAGGAGCTGGGCTTTGGCGGCAGCGTGGTGAGCACCGCGGTGAACGGCGAGTTCGTCGCGGTGGGCCAGCGCACCGAGCGGCGGCTGAGCGACGGCGATCGGGTCGAAATCCTCGCGCCGATGCAGGGGGGCTGATGCTGCGGCTCTACCAGACCGAGGTACGCTCCCGGCTCATGCTCGGGACGGCCCGCTATCCTTCCCCGGCGGTGCTGGCCGCTGCCGTGCGCGCGGCCGGGGCGGAAGTGGTCACGGTCTCGCTGCGGCGCGAATCCGCCGGGGAGCGCGCCGGGCAGGCGTTCTGGTCGCTGATCCGCGAGCTCGGCGTGCGGGTGCTTCCCAACACCGCCGGTTGCCACTCCGTGAAGGAAGCGGTCACGACGGCGCACATGGCACGGGAGGTGTTCGGTACGCCGTGGATCAAGCTCGAAGTGATCGGCGAGGACGATACCTTGCAGCCGGATGTGTTCGGGCTCGTCGAGGCCGCGCGCACGCTGTGCGCGGAGGGCTTCGAGGTGTTTCCCTATACGACCGAGGATCTCATCGTGGCGGAGAGGCTGCTCGGAGCCGGCTGCCAGGTGCTCATGCCCTGGGGCGCGCCCATCGGCTCGGGACGGGGCCTGAACAATCTCTTCGGGCTGAAGACGCTGCGCGCGCACTTCCCGGAAGTGCCGTTGATCATCGATGCGGGACTCGGCGTACCCTCGCACGCCTCGCAGGCGCTCGAGCTTGGCTTCGACGCGGTGCTCATCAACACCGCGGTCGCGCAGGCGCGCGATCCGGCGCAGATGGCGGCAGCTTTCGCGCACGCCGTCGAGGCGGGGCTCGCCGCGCGCGCGGCGGGACCGATCGAGCCGCGTGATCTCGCCGTGCCCTCGACGCCGCTCCTCGGGACGGCATTTCGCGGATGAGGCTGCCGCGCGTCTACCCGATCGTGGACAGTGCCGCGTGGATTGCGCGCCTGGCAGCCACCGGCGTGCGCCTGGTGCAGCTGCGTATCAAGGGCGAGAGCGAGGCGCGGTTGCGAACCGAGATCGAGGCGGCGCAGCTCAGCTGCCGCGCCTCCGGCGTGCAGCTCATCGTGAACGACTACTGGCGGCTCGCGCTCGCGACCGGCTGCGATTTCGTGCATCTCGGGCAGACGGATCTCGACACGGCGGATATCGGTGCGTTGCGGCGCGCGGGCGTCAGGCTCGGCGTGAGCACCCACGACGAGGCGGAGCTCGAGCGGGCTCTCACGCTGCAGCCGGACTACGTCGCACTCGGCCCCATCTATCCGACGCTGCTGAAGGTGATGCCATGGCCGCCGCAGGGCCTCGCACGAATCGGCGCATGGAAGCGGCGCATCGGCGGGATTCCGTTGGTGGCCATCGGTGGCATCACGCTCGAGCGGCTGGCAGGAGTCCTGGCAGCGGGTGCCGATGTGGCCGCAGTGGTGACCGATATCGTGCGCGCGGAGGATCCGGAAGCGCGCGTCCGTCAATGGCTCGCGATGGCCGACTCGACGCGTGAGCGCTCGAGTGCGCGCGGTCCCCTGGAGGCGGTATGAGCGATCGCTATGCACGGCAGGAGATTCTCCCGGAGGTGGGCCGCGAAGGTCAGGCACGGCTCGCCGGCGCGACCGTGCTCGTGGTGGGCGCGGGCGGCCTCGGCTGCGCCGTGCTGCAGTACCTCGCGGCCGCGGGAGTGGGAACGCTCATCCTCGTCGATCATGACCGTGTCGAGGAATCCAACCTGCATCGTCAGCCGCTCTACCGCATGAGCGACCTGGGTCAACCGAAGGTGCAGGCGGCGAGCGCGGCGCTCGCGGCGCTCAATCCCACGATCCACATCGAGGCGGTGTGCGAGCGGTTGAGCTCGGTGAATGCCGCGCGTCTCGTCGGCGCTGCCAATATCGTCGTCGATGCCGCCGACAGTTTCGCGGTGACCTATCTGCTGAGTGATGTGTGCCAGCGGGCGGTGAAGGCTCTGGTGAGCGCGTCCGTGGTGGGCCTCGCCGGCTATGTCGGTGCCTTCTGCGGCGGCGCGCCGAGCTATCGCGCCGTATTTCCGCAGCTGCCGCGCAATGCCGGCTCCTGCGCCGAGTCCGGCGTGCTCGGCACCGCAGTCGGCGTCGTCGGCACTTTCGAGGCGCACTTCGCACTGGGACTCCTGCTCGGCTGGCAACCGTCCATGCTGGGACGGATGCTGTCGATCGATCTGCGTACGCTGCACGTGGGTGGCTTCTCCTTCGCCGGCGCGAGCGAGCCCCGCGGGCCACCGATTCCCTTCATCGCGCCCGTCGAGGTCGAAAGCGGCGATGTCGTGATCGATCTGCGCAGTCGTGCCGAGACGCCGGTGTCGCCCTTCGGCTCGGCGCTGCGGATCGAAGTCGAGATGCTCGAGCAGGCGCCACCGCGGTTTCCTTCCGCGACCCGCGTGGTGCTCTGCTGCCGCAGCGGTGTGCGTGCCTGGCGCGCCGCCCAGGCGCTGCGCAACCAGGGCCACGAGAAGCTGGCGCTCATCGCGATGGGCGAGTGACCCGCGTTCTGCTCATCGGCGGCTCGGATTCGAGCGGCGGAGCCGGCCTGACCCGGGACGTCAGCACGCTCACACGGCTCGGAGCCGAGGGCCTGCCGGTCGTGACGGCGGTGACCGCGCAGACGGATGCACAGGTTCTTGCCGTCCATGTCGTACCTGCTCCCCTGGTGCACACCCAGATCGCCGCGGCTCTCTCCGGCAGGCCCGTCGATGCAGTGAAGATCGGCATGCTCGCGACACGCGCCACGGCGCTCGCGGTGGCGAGGGCCTTGACCGCTGCGCGCTTGCCGATCGTGCTCGATCCGGTCCTCGTGTCGTCTTCCGGTGCCGAGCTGCTCGATGCCGGTGGCCGCGAAGCGCTCTGCAGCGCGCTGTTGCCGCGGGCGACGGTGCTCACGCCGAACATCCCCGAAGCGGCCGCGCTGCTCGGCACCGGCACGGCCAGCGCGGAAGAGCAGTTGTTGCGGCAGGCCGCAGCACTGCTCGCGCTCGGACCTGCGGCGGTGCTGCTCAAGGGTGGCCATGCTGAGGGGCCCGAGGCGACCGACCTGCTGCTCACGCGCGACGCCGCGCCGCGCTGGCTGCGCGGCCCCCGCATCGACGCCGCGCGGCGCGGCACGGGCTGCACACTCGCTGCCGCCATCGCGGCGGGGCTCGGCGCGGGTCTGGAGATCGGCACCGCCTGCGAGCGCGCCAGGCAGCAGGTGACGCAACGCCTGCGCGATCCGGCCTGACGCAATCGTAACGCTGCCTGTCGCCAGGCGGCGACGCAGGCCGGCATGCATCGCTGCAAGTCGATCTGCCGGCGCGCCGCGGCGGTCAACCAACTTCCAACTCGCTCGCTTTAACCAACACCGCCGGCAAGCCGGCACAGCAGACTCGAATAGGGAAGGATGTTGGCTATGGAGCGTAATATGTTGCGTCGCGTTATCGCGGCGGCGCTGGTCGGCGGCGTCACGATGGGACTCGCGGCCTGCGGCGGAGGTGGCGGCGGCTCGACCAGCGACATGCCGGCCACGGCCAGCATGGCACTCACCCTGAGCGATGCGTCGGCGGATGACTGGGCCTGCGTCGCGGTACGGGTGCTCGGCATCGCGCTCGTCCCCGCCGGTGGGGGAAGCCCGGTG
>Ga0335069_10010203_pt1 | contig 13320 bp, 9 predicted proteins | sample Lox_Sample_11_FD_206714 | JGI IMG/M metagenome (GOLD analysis project Ga0335069, IMG submission 206714) | Soil microbial communities from Loxahatchee National Wildlife Refuge, Florida, United States - Lox_Sample_1.1 | ecosystem: Environmental > Terrestrial > Soil > Wetlands | place: USA: Florida... | reverse complement strand
GGAAGGTCACTTCGCGCAGCCGCCCGATCTCGTGCAGGACATTCGGCACCTCGTTGGCGCGTGCCAGCAGCACTGAGAACTCCTCGGTCTCCACCAGCGTGCGATCGGCGGGTAGCTTGGCCACCTCGCTGGATAGCAACTCCTGAACCACACCGGCGGCCGGAGGTTCGCCAACCGGTCCGCGGAGCTTCCTCGGCGTTTCCCGGTTTTGCAGGAGATACGTGCGATGGCGGAGATAGCGGGTCAGCGCCACGTCGTCCTGGTAACCGCGGACTCTCGCGGGCGGGATCGGGCTGCCGATGCGCAACTCGATGGCGCGGTCGTGCTTGTTGAAAAACTCGTGCGGAAGCAACGCCGTGCGAACCCGGGGGTGCAGCAACCCGAGCAATTGAAAGAGCGGGCTGTTGGCGCCGCTGAAATACATCGGCAGAACCGTTGCGCCCGTGATCCGCACCAAACGGGCGACGGTTTCGCTCCACTGTGGATCGATCACGGCGCGCTCTTTGAAATTCAGGTGAGCCACTTCGCCCGAGGGGAAGACAGCCAGCAGCCCGCCTTGCTTCAGCCATGCGATGGACTCCTTCAGGCCGCGGCGGTTTGCGCGCACGGCGCCGTTTCCACCGAAAGGATCGACGAATACGCAATAGTCGCTGGTCTCCGGAAACGCGGCCAGCAGATGGTTGGCCATGATCTTCACATCCGGCCGGACCGAACGCAGCAGAGCGGCCAGCACGGCTCCTTCGATCATCCCGAACGGATGGTTGGCTACCGCGACGACAGGCCCTTGTCGAGGGACCAGGGCCAAATCTTGTTCAGAGACTTGCGGGTGGACGTTGAGCAGCGTCAGAAACCGGTTTGGAAAGGGCTGATCGTCCCGGCGCCGTTGCACTTCGAGGTACAGATCTTCCAGACGATCCAGTTGCAGCAGCCGCTCCAACGCGCCTTCGACCGGGGGAGGCAAGCGCTGGCCCAGAAGGGCCGCTATCGTGTCGCGCATTCACAAACAGAACACCACTGAAATGTTACGTGTTCATTACTTCAGCGTTACGGTTTCCTCACTGTGAAGCGCTTCCCGGTGGAGTTCCTCACGGGCCGGTTCCGGTACTATCCGCCAATTATTGTCCGGCTCGGTCGGCAACTCTTTGTGTTCGCGAAAATAGCGGATCACCAGGTCGCGGATCTCGTCGGAAGAACGCCAGACGATTCTGGCGCCGCGGAACATGGTGTAGCCCGCGCTTCCCCCGGCCCGGTAGTTGTTGACCGCGATCCGCAACGGCTGACGGTCGTCCAGCGATTTCCCGTGCCATCTCAGATTGCGAATGCGCTGGCCCGGCGGCTGCGTCAGGTCGATTTCATAGTCCACGCCCTCGGCCATGTCGTAGTTGTAGCCGATGACCTGCGGATTGATTAGCGGTCCATGCGAGCAGTCACTCGAACAGGTCTGGTAGTACCGGGCTGCGTTTTCCAGCGCGTCGCGGACCATCCTGCCGTTGCCCTCAATGACATAAAGCTGGTTCTCGTACACGTAAAGCCCGGCGATCTCGCGTACCGTCACAGCGCCTTTCTTCACGGCCGCTCGTGCATTGAAGGACGAAGCGAAAGAAACGTCCGCTTTCGAATAGTAAAGCTGGACCTTCTGAACGGCGTCGATGAGCGCGCTGTCTTCCACTCGCGCCAGCCGGGCATCCAGAGCGGCCGGAGCGTCGGCGATGGCGGTGTTCAGATAGCTCTCGGCAAGCTGGTGATAGGGCCGGGCGATATCCATCAGCTTCGCATCGGCCGGCGTATCTCGCGTCACAGGAATCAGCCGGCTGGACTTGGAAGCGATCTTCCAGCCGCCGGATGCAGCCGGCTCCAGGACGAAGTCCATACGGCCGAGCGAGATGCCCCAGTTCTTCGGCTGCATCAGCAAGACACCGCCGAGCCGGTATTCGGCCAGTTGCTGGTGCGTGTGGCCAAAGACGATAGCGTCGATGCCCGGCACTTCGGTCGCGATCTGAAAGATCATGTTCTCGCGCGGATCGCCTTCGGCCTGCGCTCCGACTTTCGGCTCGCGATCCAAACCCGAATGCGCAGCGACAATCACGATGTCGGGATGCTCGTGCCGGCGGAGCTCCACGAGTGTCTGCCGAACCGCTTCGACGCCGGATTCGAAGCGGTAGCCCTGGTAATGCTCTTCCGGTTCCCAAAGTGGAATCGAAGGCGTCGTGACGCCGATAACTGCGATCTTCACGCCCGCGACGCTTTTCAAAAAGTACGGCGCAAAGGGCTGTACAACCACGCCCGGATCGCTGCGGATATTCGCTGAGATCCAGGGGAAGTGCGCTTCGGCCCGAGCCTTCGCCAGATTCTTCAAGCCGAAGTTGAACTCATGATTGCCTACCACCATGGCGTCATATCCGAGCGCGCTCATGGCGAGCATCATCGGATCGTGCTCGAGCGGTGGTCCATCGAAAGCGAGCCTATCCGGCAGGTGTCCGGCTTGCACATATTCCTGATAGATGGCTTCGAGTTGCGTGCCCTGGATGGTGTCGCCGCAGTCGATAAGCAGGCTGTTGGGATTCTCGGCGCGCGCTTCCTGAATCAACGTCGCGATCTTCGCCAATCCACGCGCCGCCGGCTGCGCGGTGTAGTAATCGTACGGAACCAGGTTGCCGTGCAGGTCCGTTGTGGCGAGCAGGGTGATCTTCAGCGCCGCGGCGGGGCTGAAGGACGCAGCGCACAAGATGGCGAGTAAGGCTCGCGCAATGCGCATAGCGAGGAACTTCCAGTATAATCGACCTACATGAAAGCCCTTTTCACGAGCATCCTGTTATGTTCCGCTCTGCTGGCTCAGGCGCCGGCGTCGAAGAGCGCGGCGTCCAAGACCGGAACATCGAAAGCTGCCGCTCCGGCCGCCCGGCCGTCTCTGACCAACCCCGCTTCGCTCAAAGCCAAGGCTCCGGACGTGTTCAAGGCGCAGTTCACCACGACGAAAGGTGATTTCACTGTCGAAGTTCATCGTGACTGGGCGCCGCTGGGCGCAGACCGGTTCTACAACCTGGTGAAGAACGGCTTTTTCACGAACGCCGCGTTCTTCCGCGTAGTACCCGGCTTCATCGTGCAGTTTGGCTTGAACGCTAACCCGGCCGTCAATCAAGCCTGGGAGAGCGCCAAGATCGCTGACGATCCGGTGAAGCAGAGCAACAAGCGCGGAACCATTACATTTGCCACTGCAGGTCCGCGTACGCGCACTACGCAACTGTTCATCAACTTCCGGGACAACGCACCGCTCGACGCGCAGGGATTTTCGGCGTTCGGCGAGGTCGTGGAGGGCATGGACACCGTGGTCGACAAAATCTCCAGCGCCTATGGCGAGCGGCCCGACCAGGGACGCATCACCGCCGAGGGCGACGCCTACATCGCCAAGAATTTCCCGAACATCGACAAGATCAAACTGGCGAAGATCCTGCCGGCCGAACCGGCGGCAGACAAGAAATAGCTAGCGGCTGGCGTTATCGAGAGGAATTTCGAAGTACAGGAGCGCCTGACCGGTGGATGCCACGGTGATGCCGCTCAAAAAGAATTTCGAGCCAGGCCGGTAAGCGCTTTGAAAATAGAAGAAGCCGTTGGCCGACTCGTGGGGTGGAATCAGTTTGGCGGCGAAAGCGCGTCCGTCGACCTCCCACACGTCGAGCGGGCGTTTGTGCTTGGCCAGGCGCGGCAGCGGGCTGCTGCTGGGAACCGAAGGACGGTCGGGGCCGCCCAACTGCCGGACCTCGGCTCCAGGCGTCATTTCCACGTGCCGGCCGTCTATGCCCGTGTACTGCACTTCCAACTGGTCTAGCTTGAGCGCCTGGTCCGTGTCATTCTGAATGATGACCAGAACCGGCAGAACGCCATACTGATTGGGGTCCAGCTTCCCGAATGCTGTGTGGGCCAATTCCTCGGTATTGTAGGCCACGGCGGCAATGGTCACTTTGTCGTTGGTCTGTTTGGCCGGGTAAGACGCGGCGGGTCCCGGCGAAAATTTCGTGGGGTCTTTCTTGGTGTCTGCCGGCATCACGGCTGCAGCCATGAAAACGATCAGGCAAATGCAAAGTATTCTCATCGGGATCCTCTATGCGGGATGCCGCGTCGCCGCGTTCCCGCTGATCTTAGTTTATTTCCTCTTCCGCTCGGTCCGCGATCCGGGGTATTTTCGCGGGATTTCCGAGCGCCTGGGCGCCGCGCCGCCATCTTTGGAGCCGACGCCGCCGGGCTCGATTTGGTTGCACGCCGTTTCGGTGGGCGAAGTGATTTCCGCCGCCGGACTGCTGCGCGAAGTCCGGGAACGCAATCCCAATATCCCGCTCTACGTATCGGTCGGTACGGTAGCGGGCCGCGCTGTCGCCCAGGAGCGCTTGAGCGGAATTGTGGACGGCGTCTTCTACGCGCCGATCGACTATGCGTTCGCGGTTCGGCGCGTTCTGGCCAGGATCCGCCCCGCGCTGGTCGTGATTCTGGAGACCGAAATCTGGCCGATGCTGTATCGCGAGACCCGGCGCGCGGCCTGCGCCCTGATCGTACTGAACGGACGGATTTCCGATCGCGCGTTTCCGCGCTACCGGCGCTGGCGCGTTCTTTTCCGGCGCGTGCTCGGAGTCACCGACGCGATCTTTGTACAAAGCGAGCAGGACCGCCAACGCTATGTCGAGATCGGTGCTCCGCCGCATAAAGTCGCGGTGCTGGGAAACCTGAAATACGATGCGCCGGCTGCTCCCTCCGATCCTCCGCGCTTGGTGACGGAGCTGATCGCCAGGCTGCGGCCCAAGACAGTGTGGATCGCGGCCAGCGTGATGCCACCCGCGGACCGCGACGACGTCGATGAGCTCGACGCAGTGTTGCGCGCTTTTCAAGAGCTCACGCCCGCTCATCCCGGCCTGCTGCTGATCCTGGTTCCCCGCAAGCCGGAGCGGTTCGACGAAGCCGCGGAGCGCTTGAACGCGGCGGGCGTGCGTTTCCTGCGGCGGTCCAGCGATGCCGTCGATCCTGGTCTTTCGCTGCCGTGCGTCCTGCTGCTGGATTCCATCGGCGAGCTGGCGAGCCTATTCCCTTTGGCCGACGTCGTCTTCATGGGAGGAACGCTGGCCCGCCGCGGCGGCCACAATGTGTTGGAGCCCGCTGCTTGCCGCCGTTCCGCCATTATCGGCCCACACATGGAGAATTTTGCAGCCATCGCGCAAGAGTTCCGCGAACACGGCGCCGTGGTGGAAATCGGCCAGGCGAAGGAATTGGCCGGCGCCGTCGCCCGCCTTGCCGATGACGCCGATCTGCGCGAGGCCCTCGGCGCTCGCGCCGCCGAAGTGGCGTCCATGCGGCGCGGCGCTACGCGGAAGGCCGTCGCGGAGATCCTTCGTTGGCACGACCTTGCAGTTCCCTCCTGGAGCGGGATCACGCCGGCCCGTTTCTTGCTTTGGCCGCTGGCCCAAATCTGGAGGATCGCCGGCGGCTGGTCACTCGCGCGGAAAGCGGCGCATGCGAGGCGTCTCGACACCCCGGTCATCAGCATCGGCGCCATCAGCATGGGAGGCGCGGGCAAGACGCCGACGGTGGATCACCTGGCAGAGCGCCTGCGCGAACTTGGGGCTCATCCGGCCATCCTCACGCGCGGCTACCGGCGGCGTTCCATCGAAACCAGCATTGTGATCCAGGCCGGGAAGCCGGCCCCGGTGAGCTTTACTGGGGACGAAGCGCAGATCTTCGTGCGATCCGGCTTCGCGGACGCGGGCATCGGCGCCGACCGCTGGGCCACCGGTCGCCTGCTGGAACAGAGATACGCGCCCGATCTCTTTCTGCTGGACGACGGATTCCAACACCGGCGCCTGGCGCGCGACCTGGACATCGTGCTGATCGACGCGTTGAATCCATTCGCCGGCGGGGCCGTGTTCCCCTTGGGTGCATTGCGCGAGCCCGTCGGTGCGTTGGCTCGCGCGGGCGCCTTTGTGATTATGCGCGCACAGCCCGAACGCGAGTATCGCGGGTTAATCAACGAACTGCGCAAGATCAATTCCCGTGCGTCCGTTTTTCGCGCACGGCTGGATCCGCGCCACTGGGTGAATCGGCGGACCGGGAAGCCGGAGCATCCGCCCGAAGCATCCGCCGCCGCGTTCTGCGGCTTGGCCAACCCGGCAGCGTATTGGGGGACCTTGCGCTCGCTTGGAATCCAAACGGTATTTAGCTGGACATTCCCGGATCATCATCACTACACCTGCACGGAAGTGCAGCGGCTGGCCGCGCAGGCGCGCGAACATGGCACGAAAGTTCTGTTAACGACGGAAAAGGACTCCATGAATCTGCCCTCGGGCGCGCCGCAAGTCCTGGAAAGCGAGGGCGTGGAACTGTACTGGCTGAAAGTCGGCCTACAAATCGAAGACGAAGAGCGATTGCTGGAGTTGATCTTGTCGAAACTGCGGAAGCCGCTGCCGCTCCCGAGCCCGGTTACGAGCTCGGAAGCTGAATCTGGTAGATCGTGAGCCCGTTGACGTCCGGCACCAGGAGGTAGGTGAGGTTGCCGGCCGCGGCGATCCCGGAAAATCCAAACTGCGCCTGAAACGGATATAGCACCGGCGAGTTGGCATCGCTCGCGTCCACGATCATCAGATTGCCCGGTCCCGACACGTCGGTGGACGGCGGATTGTTGACGATCGCGAAAATACTCGATCCGAGCGGTTGTACGGCATAGGTGCCCGTGGTCGCGATACTCGTCTGCACGGTCTTGATCTGGAAGGGGCTCTCCACGTTATCGATGTTCATCGTGGTGAGCGTGAGATTGCCCGTGACGCTGAAGTCGGGATTGCCGGGATTGCGGTATCCGGTCGTATTACCCGTCACGAGCAGAAGTTGGTGATCGTAAGCGATTCCGAAGAAGATCGTCGAGTCAGCGACAGTCACTCGCGTGACGGGCTGCATACTCTGAACATTGCTGACGTTGATGACGTCGAGCGCGGCATTTCCGGTGGTGCTCGTCCCGGTCGCCGTTGTGCTGGCCACATACACGGTATTGGGATAATTGCCGCTGGGCGCCACCGCCAGCAGATTCGGCCGCAGGTTCAGGTTGCTGAACGTCGAATCGGGCGCCACGGCGGAGATCAGCGTTGGGAGCGGAAACGACAAGGTGATGTCGTACGCCAATATGTCGCCGTGTTGGGCGGTGATGTTCTTGCTCCCGTCGTAGGTAAACCAACTGGTGCTGGCGAATCCAGTGGCCCCGATGAAGCCGATGTTCGTCAGAAACGTGTCGGGTGATGAGCCGGTGGGCTGCTGCACCATCTTGACCGGTGCGGTTGGAGTACTCAGGTTGTAAACGGCGAGCGACTGCGAATCGCCGGGCCCCACGATATCCACCAGGATCGGTAGCGTGGTGTCGGTATTCAAACGGCAGATCCCTCCGTTACCGTTCAGGTCGGAGTCGCCGAATTCACCAATGTACTGCGGGCTGTTGACATTGCTGGTGTCGATAATACGGATCCGGTTGGCGCCGCACACATAAGTCGTGTTGTTGTACACCGCCACGGTGCTCGAGAGGTCGTTGCCGAAGTTGACTCGTCCGGCTTGCTTCAAAAAAGCGGGCGGCGTGGACCCCGAGCCGGACACCGAAAGCACCGCGGAAGCGCTCAAATAGCCGCCCACGGTGATCACCAGCGGATAGTCGCCGGCTCCATAGGGGATCGTCGGTACCTGGATGTTGGCCTGCGCCAGCCCCGCGAAGCCGGGTGTTAGCCCGATGAACTGCACGTTCGCGCTTACCCCCGCGATGGTCGCGGCCCAGGAGCCGGTGGATTTCGCGAGCGGCGCATCGGGAGTCGGGCTCCCGTCCGGCACCGGATTATCCACCGGCCCCGGCCCATTCATATACACCACGATTACCGAACCCTGGTCCGCCGGATTGGTGCTGGAATTCAACGTATAGCCTGCGGAAGCATTCTGAGCGATGGCATGATTGCTGGTGTCCTGGAAAATTTCCGGCGCGCTACTGGTCACTGTGAAGATGAACGGCAAGCTATTGCCACCGCCGCGCGTTACATAGACGTGGGCAGCGCCGGGCGCCAGGCTGCCGGGCACCTGGAAGTTGATCTGAGTCTGACTGGCATATAGCAGCGGTACGGGCGAATTGTTGACATACACGGTAGCTCCCGCCAGGCTGCGTGGCAGCGGGAATCCGGACGCCTGCGCCGTTGAGTCGGCGAGATTCGAGCCGAAAATGGTAGCCAGTGCGCCGGGAGCCACCCGAGGTGCAAAACTGGCCGCGTCAGTCACAGCATTGATCACCGTCTGCGCGGAAGTTACCGTAACCGAAAGGAGGAAGATGGCGAAGATACCTACGACAGTGGGAAGCCTCATGAGTCAATTAAAGTTAGACGGCGTGCTCCAGGGTTGCGTTCACAACCATTCGGGGCATCGCAGGCGTCTGCCCGCCTGCCTGTAACTGTTTCGTCAACAGGGAGATGGCTGCTATAATGTGGCCCATGGGAGAAAACCGCAACGGCAGTCCCATGAAGAAAATTATCTTACTACGCCCGCGGGGGTTTTGCGCCGGCGTGGTGCGCGCCATCGACGTGGTAAAGATCGTTCTAAATCTCTATGGAGCACCGGTTTACGTGCGCAAAGAGATCGTGCACAACCGGCACGTCGTAGACGAGCTTCGCCAAGCCGGGGCTATCTTCGTGGAAGAACTCAGCGAAGTGCCTGAGGGCGCGCGCGTCATTTTTAGCGCCCACGGCGTTTCGCCCGCCGTTCGGGATGAAGCTAAAGCACGGAATCTGCAGGTGATCGATGCCACCTGCCCGCTGGTCACCAAGGTTCACCTGGAAGCCGTCCGGTTCGCACGGGAAGACTACACCATCGTCCTGATCGGCCACGCCGGACACGACGAAGTAATCGGCACTCTCGGTGAAGCGCCGGAATCCACAATCTTGGTTTCGTCGGTGGAAGACGTCGATCGCCTGGAAGTGAAGGATCCGTCGCGGATTTCCTACCTGACTCAAACCACCCTCAGCCTGGACGAGACCAAGGACATCGTGGAGCGCCTGAAGCAGCGTTTCCCGGCCATCAAGGGGCCGAAAACGCAAGATATCTGCTACGCAACCGAGAACCGCCAGCTGGGCGTCAAAGCTGTTGTGCCGCTGACAGACATGTTGCTGGTGGTGGGCTCCCAGAACAGCTCCAATTCGCGGCGTCTGGTAGAGGTTTGCCAGAACGAAGGTGTCCCGGCGTACCTGGTGGACGATAGCCGGGAAGTGAACCCGGCTTGGCTGCAGGGTGTCCAAACGGTCGCGGTCACGGCGGGCGCCTCGGCCCCGGAAAACCTGGTGCAGGAATTGATCCAATCGCTCGAGCGGCAGTTCGGTTTTGATTACATGGAAGAGATGGAGCTCAAGGAAGAAGACGTACGCTTCCATCTGCCCGCGGATCTGGAACGCTCGGCGCTGAAGTTGACCACCATCGCGAGCGTATGACCCCGCAGGTGCAAGTTGCCGACTCTCTGCTGGCAGCCACCTCGCAGGCGGCGCGTCGCGTGGCGGAGTATCTGCTGCGGACTCAGCATGAGCCGGGTTACTGGTGGGCGGAACTCACCGCCGATACCACGCTGGAGTCCGATTACATCCTTCTGCAGCTCTGGCTGCACCCGCCGGTAAATGGAGTCTGGAATCCGCCCACCCGGCCGCTTATTGACAAGGCGGTGCAGTCCATTCTGGCGCGGCAGTTGCCCGATGGCGGCTTCAACATCTACCCGCAAGGCCCGGCGGACGTCAGCGCGACAATAAAGGCGTACTTCGCCTTAAAGCTGGCCGGCGTCAATTACGACGATCCGCGGCTGGCGCAAGCTCGCGAGCGAATTCTGGCCATGGGCGGCATTCAGGCCGCCAACAGCTACGTCAAAATCAATCTCAGCCTTTTCGATCTGTTTCCGCGCGAACACGCCCCGGCGATTCCTCCTGAGATCGTGCTGCTGGGCCAGTTCATCTACGAGATGTCGTCGTGGACGCGGGCGATCGTTATTCCGCTGTCCATCGTGCATGCGATGAACCCTCGCCGTCCGGTGCCGGCCGGATTCAACTTGCAGGAGTTGTTTCTGCCGGGAGTCAGCCTGAAGATCCAGCATGACCGCGCGCTGTTCTCCTGGCGCAACATCTTCCTGCGGCTGGACACATTTTTAAAGCTCTGGGAGAAGCTGGGATCGAAGGCGCTGCGCGGGCGCGCCATCCGGAAAGCCCAGAAGTGGATGCTGGAGCGTACGCGCTATACCGATGGCTTGGCGGCGATTTATCCGCCGATGATGTACGTCATCATGGCGCTCGACTTATTGGGATACGGTGCGGATCATCCGGACCGCGTGGAAGCGCAAAAGCAGTTCGACGCGCTGATGGTGGATGACGGCCGGCGCTTCTTTTTCCAGCCCTGCTACTCGGTGGTTTGGGACACCGCCATCGCGGCTTTCGCTTTGGGCGAGTCCGCCGAACCTCCGCGCGAGGCGTTACAGCGCTGTGCGGACTGGCTGCTGACGAAGGAAGTGCGCCGCAAGGGCGACTGGACCGTCAAGCGCCCGAACACGGAGCCGTCCGGCTGGTATTTCGAATTCGCCAACGAATTTTATCCGGATATCGACGACACCGCCATGGTTCTGCTGGCGCTGGCGCGTTCCGAGGCCTCGCGCCCCGCCCAGCAGCAGACCGTGGAGCGCCGTGCCCTTCAATGGCTCATCGATATGCAGTCCAAGGATGGCGGCTGGGCGGCGTTCGATGTGGACAACAACTGGCGGCCGCTCAGCTACGTTCCTTTCGCCGACCACAATGCGATGCTCGACCCCACTTGTCCGGACATCACCGGCCGCGTGCTGGAAGCGCTGTGCGAGCACGGCTACGACGACACCCATCCGGCGGTTCGCAAGGGCATCGATTATCTGATTGGCGCCCAGGAGCAGGATGGGAGCTGGTATGGGCGCTGGGGCGTCGACTATGTCTACGGCACGTTCCTCGCGTTGCGCGGACTGGCTGCCGCCCGCGTCAGCGACCGCGAAGCTTACGTGCAGCGCGCCCTCGAATGGGTGCGATCGATTCAGAACTTTGACGGCGGTTGGGGCGAAAGCTGCGACAGCTACAAACAGGCAAGCTTCGTGGCCGCGCAAAGCACTCCTTCGCAAACCGCCTGGGCCGTGTTGGCGCTGCTGGCCGGAGGCGACACAACCAGTTCCAGCCTGCATGACGGGATCGACTATTTGGTTCGAACGCAAAAGAGCGACGGAACGTGGGATGAGGAGCTGGCCACCGGAACCGGGTTTCCACGGGTCTTCTACCTGTGCTATCACCTGTACCGGAACTCTTTCCCTCTGTTGGCTTTGAACGCATTTCTCAAAGCGCGGTCCGGATCGAAAGAGAAACAGTAATCGAGTGAGACCGACGCTAGTAACTGGGGCGACCGGTTTCCTGGGTTGGCACGTAGCGAATAAGCTACTGGCCCGTGGGGAAAGGGTACGGGCTCTGGTGAGGTCGACCAGTAAGATTCGCGAACTGGATGTCGAAGTGGTGACCGGCGATCTGCGCGATCCGGAGTCGCTCCAGCGCGCCGTGGCCGGCTGCCAGGTGGTATATCACGTAGCTGCCGATTACCGCTTGTGGACCAGGGATCCACGGGAGCTCTTTCAGTCCAACGTGGAAGGGACGAGAAATCTGCTGTTGGCTGCGCGCGACGCGGGGGTGGAGCGAATCGTTTACACCAGCACGGTTGGCTGCATCGGCGTCCCCGAGGATCGCCCCGGCGACGAGAACACCGAAGTTAGCCTGCAGGAGATGACCGGGGCCTACAAGCGCTCCAAGTTTCAGGCCGAAATGGTGGCTCTCGAATTCGCAAAATCCGGGCTGCCGGTGGTGATTGTCAATCCGACGGCGCCCATCGGCGATCACGACTTTAAGCCGACGCCGACCGGAAAGATCGTCGTGGACTATTTGAAAGGAGACATGCCGGCGTTCGTGGATACAGGGCTCAACCTCGTGGACGTGGACGACACCGCGCTAGGCCATTTGCAGGCCTGCGAGCGCGGCCGCGCCGGCGAGCGCTACATCCTGGGATGCCAGAACCTCACGCTGGAGCAGATCTTGACGAAGCTCGCGGAGGTCAGCGGAGGGCAGGCTCCGCGCTGGCGCATTCCCTACGGAATTGCGTATGTGGCCGGCCTGGCGAGTACCGGCTGGGCGAATCTAACCGGCCAGGAGCCTCGGGCTCCCCTGGACGGAGTCAAGATGGCGCGCAAGAGAATGTTTGTTTCGCAGGACAAAGCGAAGCGCGAACTCGGTTTTAACCCCGGGCCGGTGGAGGCCGCCTTGAAACGTGCGGTCGATTGGTTCCGGGCGAATGGTTACGTTTGATTGCTTGTATTTGTCGCCGCCGAGCGCCTGGAATTGAAAGGGTTGTTGAGTCATGTCGAGGCCCTTCGCGATCCGCGATGGCCCGTAGACTTCGCAAGACTTGGCCGCTTGCGAGGCCGCGACGTGGCGATGGTAGCGAATGGCCCGGGGCCGAAATTGGCGGGGCGGGCTGTGGACGTCGCGAAAGAGTATCTTGGGATGGGGATGGACGGTTTGGTGAGTGTAGGGTTTTGCGGGGGATTGGATCCGGCGCTACAGGTGTGCGATATCTTTGTGGCCGGCGAAGTGGTTGGATTCGCCGCGCCTGCGATTCCGGTTTTTACCGCGCGGCGCCATCGAACGGGCAGGCTGCTCTCCGTCGATCGGGTTGTGACGTCGGCCGCGGAAAGGCGCGGGCTGCATGCCGCTGGAGCAGACGCGGTGGAGATGGAAGTAGCCGCGATAGCCGAGCGAGCCAGCCAGTGGGGAGTCTCGTTTTACGCGGTCCGCGTGGTGACTGACACTGCCGAAGAGAGCTTTCGCCTGGACTTCAACAGCGTGCGGGACGCGGCAGGCAGGTTGAGCCGCGCCAGGATCCTGGCCGCCGCAGCCCGTAGACCAGCCGCCTTGTTGCCCGAGCTGATGAAGTTAAATAAGAGATCGAAGAGCGCCGCCAAGGCGCTAGGAGACTTTCTTGCCGACGCTCGATTCTGAGGTCATCGCCGCGCCGCCCACCATGCGCGCCGCCGTCTATACCGGCCAGAGCACGGTGTCCGTGGAGCAGGTGCCCACCCCGGCCATTGGGCCGGGCGAGTTGCTGATTCGCGTGGAAAGCTGCGGAATCTGCCACACCGATCTCAAAAAGATCGAATACAATCTGCTGGACCCGCCGCGCATCTTCGGCCATGAGACCGCAGGGGTTGTGGCGGACCTGGGCGACGGTGTGCGCAACTTCTCT
>Ga0335069_10010201_pt1 | contig 13320 bp, 13 predicted proteins | sample Lox_Sample_11_FD_206714 | JGI IMG/M metagenome (GOLD analysis project Ga0335069, IMG submission 206714) | Soil microbial communities from Loxahatchee National Wildlife Refuge, Florida, United States - Lox_Sample_1.1 | ecosystem: Environmental > Terrestrial > Soil > Wetlands | place: USA... | reverse complement strand
TCGACCGAGAAGCTTTTCACGACGCCGGAGAAGAAAGAGACCGAAGACTACATCACCGGTCGCTTTGGCTGAGGCGGGGGAGGCACGCGTGGAAGCACGACAACATACCGATCGCCACTACGACGCCGAGCTGCAAGAGCTCAACGTCAAGATCCTCGAAATGGGCGGATTGGTCGAGAAGCAAATCGGCAACGCCATCTCGGCGTTGGTCCAGCGCGACGACCAGAGGGCGCGCATGACCATCGAGACGGATCACACCGTCAATCGCCTCGACGTCGAGATCGACGATCTATGCTTGCGTCTGCTCGCCCTGCATCAGCCGACCGCGAAAGACCTGCGCCTGATCACCACCGCGCTCAAGATTACCACCGACATCGAGCGGATCGGCGACATGGCGGTCAACATTTGCGAGCGGACGCTGGAACTCAACCAGGAGCCGCAACTCAAGCCGTTGATCGACATCCCGCGGATGGCGGACATCGCCCGCACGATGCTGCGCGAAAGTCTCGACGCGTTCGTCCGCGAGGATGTCGACCTGGCACTGAAGGTGTGCCGAGACGACGACGCGATCGATGATCTGACCAATCAACTGTTCCGAGAACTCAGCTCCTACATGATCGAGTCGCCCCAGACGATCACGCGCGCGATCCGCCTGCTATTCATCGCTAAATACCTCGAGCGCATTGCCGATCATTCCACCAACATTTCCGAAATGGTGGTGTTCATGGTCCGCGGTAAGAGCATTCGACATTTGGATCACATTCCACCGTCAGTCTAGCCGCCATGAAAGCTGCCGCACCGGCGAGTCTGCCGAACCCGACTACCGGCGACCGGCAGCGCGTTCTCGTCGTCGAAGATGAGCCCGATATCGCCGAGTTGGTGCGTTACCACCTCGAACAAGAGGGCTTCGCTCCGTCCGTCGTGGCGGATGGCGAGAAGGCGCTGGAATTGATCCAGCAACGGGTGCCGGCGCTGATCATTCTCGACCTCATGCTGCCGGGCATGTCGGGGCTCGATGTCTGCCGCCGACTGCGCAATGAATCCGCCACCACGGGTGTCCCGATCGTGATGCTGACCGCGCGCGCCGCGGAGGTCGACCGTGTGCTCGGTCTCGAGATGGGGGCCGACGATTACGTCACCAAACCGTTCAGTCCGCGCGAGCTGGTGGCGCGGGTACGCGCGGTGCTGCGGCGCTCCTACGGCCCGGAACTCGAACGACCGCACGACGTGTACCAGAAGGGTCGCCTGCGCGTCGACTTCGACACGTACGAAGTCACCCTCGACGGCCGGCCGATCGAGTTGTCGTTGCGCGAGTTCGAATTGCTGCGCTTCTTCGTCCGCTCGCCCAATCGGGTCTACGACCGGCTGCAGATCCTCGACCTGGTGTGGGGACAAGATACCTACGTCGAGCCGCGCACCGTCGACGTGCACGTGCGCCGCCTACGCGCCCGGATCGAGCGCGACGACGCCAATCCCGAACTGATCGTCACCGTGCGCGGTGTCGGCTACAAGTTCAACGACCGTGCGTTGGAATCGTAGTTTGATCGGGCGGCTGGTCGCGCCCTACTTGTTCACGCTGCTCGCCGTCGCCGCGGCTCTCTACCTCTACAGCGATCGCGTGGTCGAACAGCTCTACCTCGACACCCTGGCGGACGAGGTGCTGCGACAAGCCCACTTGGCCGGCGCGTTGTTGCCGTGGGACCTGAGCGGTGAACCATTGGATCGCCGCTGCGCCGAGTTGGCCGCCACGGTGGGCGCGCGCATCACCGTCATCCTGCCCGACGGCACGGTCATCGGCGACTCCGACACCCCGTCAGCTCGCCTGGAAAACCACGGCGGTCGTCCCGAGGTGCGGGCCGCCTGGAGTGATGGGGACGGTCAGAGTGCGCGTCTGAGCGCAAGCGTCAATCGTCGACTGTTCTACCGCGCGTGGAGACAAGAGCGCGGAAGCGACCAGCGGGTCGTTCGCCTGGCGGTTCCGATGGAGATGATCGACGGCGCGCGCGGGCGCACCCGCGCCGCGATCTGGAGCGGCCTCGGCATCGCCGCGCTCGCCGCCCTGTGGCCGGCGCTCAGCCTCTCACGCCGGATATCTCAACGTCTGACCCGCCTCACCGAGTTCACGAGCGCGGTGACCCGCGGCGAGTCGCCGCCATTGCTCGCCGCGGAGGGTGCGGACGACCTCGGCCGGCTCGAACGTGATCTCGTCACCATGGCGCAGACCTTGAACGCACGACTCGACAGCGCGCAGGAAGAGCAAGGGAAACTCGCGGCCATTCTGCGCAGCATGGTGGAGGGAGTACTCGTCATCGATCGCGACGGCATCATCCGGCTGTCCAACCGCTGCGCCGAGCAGCTCTTCGGACTCACCGCCAACGAAACCCTCGTGGGCACGCCGCTCATCGCCGTGTCGCGCGATCCCGACTTGCGCGGGCTCGTGCGTGAAGTAATGCGCGGCGATTGCGAACCGCCGGTGATCCGCGAGGTGACGTTGCACGAAGGGCTCAGCCTGCAAGTGACCGCGACGCCGATCGCCGACCTCGACGGCACCACGCCACTGTTCATCCTGGTCTTCCACGACATCACCGAGTTGAAGAAACTGGAAACCACGCGCCGCGACTTCGTGGCCAATGTGTCGCACGAACTACGAACGCCGCTGACGGCGATTCGCGGGTATGCCGAAACTTTGCAAGCGGGCGCGCTCGATGATCCCCAGTTGGCGCGCAAGTTCGTCGGCGTCATCGAACGCCACTCCGAACGCTTGACCCGGCTGACCAACGATCTGCTCACGCTCTCTGATCTCGAACTCGGCCGCACCGAAATCCAACCCATCACCATGCCGGTCGCGCCCACCGTGGAGGCCGTGCTCGAAGCGCTGCGGAGTCGCGCGGTCGACGGTCAGGTCGATCTCCGCGCCGAGATTCCTGCCGATCTGCCCAGTATTCATGCCGATCCCGACCGCATCGAGCAGGTGCTGGTGAATCTCGTCGACAACGCGGTCAAATACACGCCGGCAGGCGGACGGATCACGATCGCCGCTCGATTGGCTGCGCCGCACGACAACGGCCGCATGATCGAGATCTGCGTACGCGACACCGGCATCGGCATCCCGGCGCAAGATCTGCCCCGCCTGACCGAGCGATTCTATCGCGTCGATAAAGCCCGCTCGCGCGAACTCGGCGGCACCGGACTCGGCTTGGCGATCGTCAAGCACATCGTGCAAGCGCACGGTGCGCGGCTCCACATCGAAAGCGAGCTCGGCCGCGGCACCTGTGTCCACGTGTTTCTGCCGGTGTCGGATACCGACACCAACACCTGATCGGCGACGGCCGAGGAGACCTCGCGAATCTGTTGCAAGGAGACTGTCATGACCACATCAGCAGAGCCAAATCGGTCGCTATTTCGCTTCGCGGAAGACACCGAAAAGCTTCCACCGGGCCATTGCGTCTTCAAGGAGGGCGACCCCGGAAAACTCATGTACGGCGTGAAGGAAGGTACGGTCGACATCGTCGTCCACGGAACGGTTGTCGAGACGGTGGGCCCCGGCGACTTCTTCGGCGAGATGGCGTTGATCGACCACGCGACCCGGAGTGCCAGCGCGGTAACACGCAGCGACTGTGAGCTGGTTCCGATCAACGAGCAGCGCTTCACCTATCTCGTTCAGCAGACGCCATTCTTCGCACTCCAGTTGATGCGCACGTTGGTCCGACGTCTGCGACAAATGGACGCGAAGCTGTAACCATCGGCTCACCGCGCGGCCGGTGCGGTCGGCGGCTTGATCGCCGCGAAGCGAAGCCGAACATAGTCGGCTGTCCAGCGGCCCGCCGCGTCACAGAGCTTCGGGCGCAGCGCGTCGCGGACTTCAGCCACGTAGGCCGGCCGCTCGCTCGCCGGCAACGTCGCGCTGAAACTCTCCGCGAACGTTTCCAGCCAGCCGGTGATGTCGCCCGGCAACGGGGTCGGCCGCGGGATCAGTGCGATCGACCGGACCGCAAAGCCGCCGCGGGCAAGTCGCGCGCGGTAGTCGTCGACGGTCGGAAAATACCAGGGGTCGATCGCCGCGCCATTGATGCCGCGGCGATCGAGCGCACCGATGAGGGCGCCGCGAATGGTCTCGACACAGCGGTGACCGCCGAACTCCGCGACGAAACGACCACCGGGCTTGAGCGCGCGCCATACGCCGGCGATCACCTCATCCGCGCGCTTCATCCAATGCATCGCCGCGTTGCTGAAGACCGCATCGAACTCGTCGCGAAAGGTGAGCGCCTGACCGTCCGTCACGCGGGCATCGAGCCCCCGTGCGCACGCGGCCGCGATTTGCTCGCGGCTCCCGTCGACACCGACAACGTCGCACCCCATCGCAACCAGCTTCTCCGTCAGCGCTCCGTCGCCGCAGCCGAGATCGAGAATGCGCTCGCCCGGTCTCGGGGCAAGCAGTTCCACCACCGGCATGCCGAGATCGGCGACGAAGCGCGCATTGCGCGCATAGCGTTCAGGGTCCCACGTCTGCGTTGTCATCTGCGTCATCACAGTCGGGTGATATCCCGACGACAATCGACTCGCCAGTCGAATCGTCTCGACAAACGAGGAACCGCGAAGCGAACTAGACCCCGACGATGCGCAACAACTCGACGATCAGCATCGCGATCGCACCGGTGCACGGGACGGTCAGAATCCACGCCCACACGACGTTGCGCGCCACGCCCCACCGCACCGCGGACAGGCGCCGGCTGGCGCCGACGCCGACGATCGCGCCGGTGATCGTGTGCGTCGTGCTCACGGGAATTCCGGCCATCGCCGCGCCGATGATCGTGATGGCGCCGGCGGTTTCGGCACAAAATCCGCCGATCGGTTGCAACTTGGTGATGCGCATCCCCATCGTCTTCACGACTCGCCAGCCGCCGAACATCGTGCCCAGCGCAATCGCGGCGTGGCACAGCAGCACCACCCAAAACGGCACGTAGAAGGTCGACCCCAGATAGCCCGACGAAAACAGCAGCACGGCAATGATGCCCATCGTCTTTTGCGCATCGTTGGTGCCGTGTCCCAAACTGTAGAGCGCCGCCGAGATCAACTGCAGCCGCCGAAACTGCTTGTCGACGGCAGCCGGTGTTGCCCGACGCACGAGGGTCAGCACCAGCGTCATGATGGTCACGCCGATGACCAACCCCACTGCCGGTGAGATGAAGATGAACAGGACCACCTTCAACACGCCGGGTACGATCACTGCCGAGCGACCGACCGCGCCGATCGCCGCACCGGCGAAGCCCGCAATGAGCGCGTGTGAGGAGCTGGTGGGCAGTCCGTATAGCCACGTAATCACGTCCCACACGATCGCCGCTGCGAGCCCGGCGAACACCACCAGCGGCGTCGCGGCACTGGGGTCGATGATGCCCTTACCGACGGTCGCCGCAACCGCGACACCGAAACCAAAGGCCGCCACGAAATTGAAGAACGCCGCCCAGGCAACCGCCTGACGCGGCGTCAACACGCGCGTCGACACCACCGTGGCGACCGAATTGGCCGCGTCGTGAAAGCCGTTCATGAAGTCGAAGCCGAGCGCGACAACGATGAGGAAAACGACCAGACCCATCCCACCACCAACGCGGCCAGCGTCTGCGATCGACGCCGCCTAGGCGTATTCCAGCGCGACGCCTTCGAGGACATTGGCTACGTCCTCACAACGATCGACCGCGTCTTCGAGGAAATCGTACAGCTCCTTGAACTTGATGATGGTAATCGGATCCTTGTCACCGCTGAACAATCGCGCCAGCGCGCTGCGCAAAAGCGTATCGCCTTCGTTTTCGAAGCGGTTGATCTCCATGCAGATCTTGATGAGGGCGTTGCGGTCCTTGAGGTTGCGCAGTCCGGCCATGGCGCGGTTGACTTGCGTGACCGCCTGCACCAGCACCTCAGCCAGTTGGACGGCGTCCTGATCGACCGTGGTGATGCCGTACAGCCAGATTCGCTCCGCGGTGGCATCGATGAGATCGAGAATGTCATCCAATCGTGTGATCAGGCGATGAATGTCCCCGCGATCGATCGGCGTGACGAAGGTCTTGTGGAGCGTCTCGACCGCGCGGTGCGTAATTTCGTCGCCTTCATGCTCGACTTCTTGAATCCGCCGCGCCCGCGCCGCGAAATCGCCGGGCGTCGAGAGCATTTCGTGAAGCAACTTGGCGGCTTCGAGCGTTTTGGCCGCGTGTTGCTCGAAGAAGTCGAAGAACCCTTTGCCCTCACTCGGGAAGATGCGTGCGAACATGACCGCGCCCGTATAGACATGGCCGTCGCACAAGTAAAGTTGGGGACGGGAGGGGCTCCGAAGAGCCCCTCCCAGGAGAGAGGATGAGGGAAAGGGGTTTCGCTCACCCTCTCGGCACGCAAGCGGACCATACCCCCTTCGCGTTGCGGCAAGATGACGCGCAGATGAATTCGCTGCGTCAGATCGCGCCCAACACAACGGCTCGGGGGTGGGTGGAGGCGGGACGCCGTGGCGGGCGCCTACTCGTGCGCGGAGGGGAAGCTCGTAATGTTATCGGCGCCCGATGGCGCGGAGTTGGCGCGGAGTCAGAAACCACTCCAGCACGCCGGGGTCGCGCAGCGGCAACGCCGTGACGTCGATGGCCGCAACCCCACCTTTCTTGAACGGCAACGGCGTCACATCGGCTCCGCCGGTCAGCAGAAACGACGCCAGCTCGCCCAAATCGGGTTGGTGTCCGACCAACATGAGTTGCCGTGCGCGCCGATGGCGCCCAAGTCCCTGCAGCACGTCCGTGGGCTTGTGGCCGGGTGCAAGTGGCGGATAGATCTCGACCCGCGCGTCTCGTGCGATGATTTCTGCCACTAGGGCCGCGGTCTGCTCGGCCCGACGCAACGGGCTGGACAAGACGACGTCGGGGGCCACGCCGAGGCGTTTCAGGCCCGCCGCCACCCCGGCGAGTTTGCGGGTGCCGTCTTCGGTGAGGCTGCGATCGGCATCGGAGGCGTTCGGTCCACCGACTTCCGCGATCCCGTGGCGCAGCAAGTACAACGTGCAGCTCATTGAGTCACCTCGTTCCGTCGGGGCGTCAGGCGCCGAGGGTCGTCTGTCGGCGAGTTGTCCTCGGTCGCATACGATGCCAACCGGCGTTGGAGATCGCGCCCGTCCTTTTGCGCACGCTTCGACGTGAACCGCGACCACACCCGGTGAAAATCCGCGCGGGCTTCCTCCGCGAGCCGTTGCTCGTGCCCCATCAACACCCCGAGGGCGAGCAGCACTTTGGCGCCGGTTTGCGCCCCGCCGCGTTCCCCGTACTCGCGAATATGCGCCGCCGCCACCACCGCGTCGTGATGCGCACCGAGAACATCCTGCAGTCGAACCAATCGTTTGACTACGCGCCGGCCAGGCTTGCCGGTGAGATCGCGCACAAACTCCAACAAGTAACGAAGGCGCTTGGCGCGGATACGCAAGGTGTGCAGATCTTCCGGGCGCGGTTCAGCGGCAATCCGCTGTCCCCGGCGAAGGACCCGGTTGAAGGCACGTTTGAGCGCGCGCCGCGCGATCGCGGCGAAGCGCTCGGGTCGCGCCACGCGCGACGAACGATTTGGCGCGGTTGCCGCGAAGCGTTCGAGCCGAACCAACAGGCGCAGGTACCGCGATGAATCGAGCACTCTCAGCAACTCGGCCCGCCGCTGCGTCCGCTCGCTTTCGAGATGCGCGATGAGACTGGCCAGCCCGGCGTGCAACTCGTCGGCGATGACGCCGCGATATTGCGCCAGCTTCACGAGCTGAACGTCGATGTCGCGGACCGCGTTTGACGACGTACCGAGCCAAGACAAATCGGTCGCGAACCGTTCCCGCAGGCGCACCGGGATGCCGGTTTCGAACAGGCGGACGGCCGCACGCAGCCGGCGGATGGCGACCCGGAAATCGTGCAATGTCTCCGGGTCGGCGCCGATGCGCGTCCCCGGGTCCTGCACACGCAAGCGGCGCAACTGCTCGCCGACGATTTTGCCCACCGCGACGTCCACCGTGTCGCGTGAGTCGATGGTCATCGGCTGGGGCGGGGCGAGTAGGCGTTCCCCCGCAACCACCGCCATGCCGCGCGCAAACTTGGAATCCGGTGACGATTGCAGCCCGAATTGTTGCTGCAGCCAGCCCGCCAGCTCGACGATGTCCCCCGCAGCGCCGTGACGCAGCTCGATCTCCGCTTCGCAGTAGCTGACCCCGGCGGTGCGGGGCCCGTCGGGCGGGCCGAGGTAAACTCGATCGAGCGCGAGTTCGGCAATCGGTTCGTTGGCGCCGTCCTCGCGATCGGCGGGGCCGAGCACATCGAAGAGTTGGCGCTGAATTTCACTCATCAAAATTGGAAGCAGCGGCCGACCCGCGACCAACGCCGCCAAATGAATCCGAAGCGGTCCCGAAGGCAAGGAAAACGGCGTTGGCGGCACGCCGGCGAGCGGGACATTGATCTCGGGCCGTTCGTGCACCGCGCCGTCGACGCGCCCACCCCACTTTGCGGTGGCTTCCCACTGGCGTCCACTGCGCCGCACGCGCAGCGCCACTCCGTTGCGAGCCAGGGTCAATTCACGCGTATCGAGATAGAGCGTGTGCAGCCGCGCCCGACCACGCGGCTGCAGCCGGTACGCGCCCACGCGTTCCAGTCGCGCAATCGCGCGCAGGCCGGTCGGGTTCGGAACCAAGAGTTTGGCCTCGACTTCGAGCGGGGCGGCACTGGCAGACTCGGGGGTCATCGAAGTTTCGCCGCCAGCACGGCGGCCTACGCAGCATGCGTCGCGAGACTCCGGGCAAGAATCCGGAAGTCGATGTCGACCGCCAGCAGCTTCTGCAGCAGATCCGCGCGGCGACGCGCTTCCCAAATCTCCAATTCGGCATCCTCGCCTTCGGTCGCAAGCTGCAGAACGAGGCGCGCATCGCGGCGCATCACCGACACGTCGCGCACCACACCATAGTGGCTGCGGTCGAGTCCGTCCGCCACCCGCAGCAACGCGCTCAGCGCGCGCACGATTCGGCGATCGGATTGCGGTAACGCGGCGTACGCGGGGTCGGCCACCTTCGGCGTGCCTTTGCGGTGGTAGCGCGCGACCAGCCCGATGATTTCCAATTCGACGCGCCGGAACCCAAGCAGATCGCCGTTGGTGATCAGATAGTAGGCGTGGCGGTGATGATTCTCATGATCGATGTGATGACCGACGTCATGCAAGCGCGCGGCGTATTCGAGCCACTCGCGCGTGTGCGGCGCGAGACGCAGCGCGTCCTTCAACTGATCGAAGAGCCGCAGGGCGAGGCGCCCGACGTGTTGCGCGTGCGCCTCCACCGCACCGAGGTGGCGGGCGAAGCGGACCACGCTGCGCCGCCGGACGTCGGCGAATCGTTCGGTCTCTTCGATACCCTTGCGATGCCGCGCGATGAAGTCGAGCAACACGCCTTCGCGCAGCGCCCAGGTGCACGCGACAAGCTTCTTGGCACCGACCCGCCGCAGCACGTAGTCCGCCAGGCACGCACCGACGACGATGAAGTCGACACGCTTGGCGTCGAGCCCCTCGATTTCCAGTCGCTCCTCGCGGTCGGCCTTGCTGAGCAGCCGGCGGATCTGGGCGATCTCGTCGGCGGTGGCGACGCAATTGTTGAGCTGCCCATCGGGCGGCTCGCCCCGCAGCGTGGCCGCGATTGCGATCAGATTTAGCAAGGTTCCGGACGTCGCGATGACACGCCGCATGCCGCGATCGGCGCATTGCGCCAAGATCGGATCGAGCGGTTTGGCGATGTAGCGTTCGATCCGCGCCATGCCTTGCTGACCGGGGGCGTCGCCGTCGACGAACGCTTCGCTCAAGCGCGCGACGCCGATCTTGAAACTGTGCAGGGCGGCGGCTTTGCCGTCCTGACACAGAATGAGTTCGACGCTGCCGCCGCCGACATCGAGAATCAGCGTCGGCTCGTCGCCGAGATCAATCGCGTGGCTGACCCCCAGATGAATGAGGCGGGCTTCCTCGCGCCCCGGGATGACTTTCACCCGCAGCCCGGTTTCGTCCTGCACTCGCTGGATGAAATCGCCGCCGTTGGCGGCCTCGCGCACCGCGCTGGTGGCCACCGCTTTGAACCGCTCGACGCCCTGGCGCTGCGCCAGGGTGCGGAAGGCGGCGAGCGTGCGCAGCCCGGCGTTCATGGTCTCGGCCGACAGGCGCCCGTTGTGCAAACTACGCCGCCCCAACCGCACCATTTCCTTGGCCCGATCGAGAACGCGAAATCGCCCGTCGGATTCGACTTCCGCAACGACCATGTGGATGGAGTTGCTACCGACATCGATTGCCGCCACACGCATGCCTTGTCCGTTTACCACTCCGCCACACCACCCCACACGTCTACGTTTAGCACAATCACGAAGGGATACTAACGGCCGGCGCGCGTATCGCGCCGGGGCAACTTCTAGCGGCCCAGGCGTTACGGGTTGATTACAGCGCGATGAAATCTGTGCGCTACGTCGCCGCCGAGAGGCGCGTCAACCGAGCATGGAGCGCGCCGTTGGCGTCGTCGACAACGATGTAGCCGCCCTCCCGGAAGGCACCGGCATTCAGCACGACGGTCGCTCCAATGCGATCCACGCCGGCGGACTCGTGGATGTGGCCGGTGATGCACACCTCCGGCTGATGCATCTCGATGAAGCGACGGACCGCCGGGCTGCCGACGTGCTCACCGTTCAGCAAGCGATCGGTGGCCGAATCGATCGGCGGCGTGTGACACACCATCAAGCGGTGTGGCGCGTCGGCGACGCGCGCGTGCCCGCGTTCGAGCAAGGCGGCGATTTCGGCTTCACTCAACTCCGTTGGCGTGCGAAGCGGGGTGACGTTCGATCCGCCGCAGCCGAAGATGCCGAGGTCACCGATGCGGCGGGCATCGCCGTGCAGGCTGATGCCCTCGTCGTCGAGGAGATCGATAACTTCGCGCATATCCAAGTTGCCGCACACGGCCAACACGGCACGGGCGTGACGGCGAGTTGCCGCGAGCACCGTCACCGCGTCATCACGACCGCCATAGTTAGTGAGATCACCGGACAAGATCACCAGATCCGCCACCGACAGTTCGGGCCCCAGCCGCTCGATCGTATGCAGCGACATGTGAATGTCGCCGAACGAGACGATCCGCATGTCACGCGACCTTGAGCACCACTTTCCCGAAGTGCGCGCTCGATTGCACGAGACGGTGCGCGGCGCCGGCATCCGCGAGCGGCAGCACCCGATCGATGACCGGACGGATCCGGCCGGCGGCGAGCGCGGCGCCGAAGCGCTGCTCGAAGACGCGGACGATGGCGGCCTTTTGCTCGACCGACCGGGTGCGCAGCGTCGAGCCGATGACGTGGACACGCTTGATCAGCAACGTCGCGAGATTCGCCTCGACCTTGGCGCCGCCCATGAGACCGACGATCACCAAGCGACCGTCGATTGCGAGCGCAGCGAGATTGGATTCGAAGTAGCGCGCGCCGATCGCATCGAGGACGACGTTCACGCCGGTGCCGCCGGTCGCCTCGCGGACGGCCGGCACGAAGTCGCCGTCGCGGTAGTTGATCGCGACATCGGCACCGTGCGCGCGGCACCGCTGACATTTGTCCTCGCTGCCCGCGGTGACGATGATGCGCAGACCGGCCTCTTTGCAGAGCGTGATCGCCGCGGTGCCGACACCGCTCCCGCCGCCGTGCACCAGCACACTGCCGCCGGCCGGTGGATCGCCGAGCATGAAGATGTTGAGGAACGCGGTCAGAAACACTTCCGGAAGCGCGCCGGCTTCCTCGTCCGACAACGGCGCCGGCACGTGCAGCGCCGATCCTGCATGAACCACGACTTCTTCCGCGTAACCGCCGCCGGGCAGCAACGCCATGGCGCGCTCGCCGCGCTGCCAGCCGCGCACGTTCGCGCCGATCTCGATCACCTCACCCGCGCACTCCAACCCCAAGATCGGCGAGGCACCGGGCGGCGGCGGATACAGACCTTGCCGCTGCAACAGATCCGCACGGTTGACGGCGGTTGCGCGCACGCGCACCCGTACATCGTCGGGACCCAGAGTCGGCGTCGCGACGTCGCCGATGTGGAGCACGCTCTCGTCGCCCGGTTGCTCACAGACTATGGCTCGCATGATGCGGTCTCTATTGCACGCGCGGTGGTTTTGGCAACTATCGAGTGAATTTTGCCACCGGGCGGATCTTGCATTCCGTCGCGCTGACGCGCTATGCGGGACCTCGGTGTCGTGATGGGTAAGAATCCCCGAGAGCGCTTCGCTGAGTTGGCGCAAGTTCCCGATGATCGCATTAATCTCGGCGAGGGCGCACTGCTGATCGCCGCCGAGGCCTATCCCGATCTCGACATCGACGCGTATCTGCAGCGATTGGATGCACTCGCCGAGGAAGCGCGTCAGTTCTTGGGGTCGGCCGCGTCGGGCGCGGAGCGGATTTCGCGACTCAACCAGTTCTTGTTCGTCGAGAAGGGTTTCATCGGCAACCAGAAGCGCTACTACGATCGCCGCAACAGTTTTCTCAACGAGGTGCTCGATCGCCACACCGGCATCCCGATCACGCTGGCGTTGGTGTACATGGAGGTAGCGCGTCGACTCGATTTGCCGGTGCACGGCGTCGGTTTTCCGGGACACTTTTTGGCGAAATACGTCGGCGACGAAGAGATCATCATCGACGCATTCTTCGGCCAGGTGCTGACCGAACGGGATTGCCGCGAGCGCTTGCAAAGTGTGCTCGGGCCGGAAGCGCCGTTCGACCGCCGCTATCTGCGCGCGGCGACGCCGCGCGAGATCCTCGCGCGCATGCTCGGCAACTTGAAGCAAGTCCACATCAAAGCTGAGGAGTTCGAGGCGGCGCTGTCGTGTTGCGATCGCATTCTGATGCTGACGCCGGACAACCCGCAGGAACTTCGCGATCGCGGTCTGCTCTACCAGCGCCTCGAGTGCTACGCCGCGGCGCTCGCCGATCTCGAACGGTTCCTCAAGCTGGCGCCCAACGACGAGACCGCCGACACGATTCGCGAGGATCTCATCACGGTGCGCCGCCAGGCCGCGCAGATTCACTAGCCAGCCGATCGTCGCGATGATTCTCGTTGCCGCCGGGATTCTCGCGCGCGGGTCCGCGATCCTCGCGTGCCAGCGACTGCCAACCGCCGCGCATCCATTGAAGTGGGAATTCCCCGGCGGCAAGTGCGAAGCCGGTGAAACGATCGCCGCCTGCCTGCGCCGCGAGCTGCGCGAAGAGCTCGGCATCGACGCCGATATCGGCCGCGAGCTGTGGCGCACGCAGTACGAGTATCCCGGACGCCCGCGGTTTG